>Ga0224558_1000222_pt1 | contig 68447 bp, 49 predicted proteins | sample 714S32024metaG_FD_180682 | JGI IMG/M metagenome (GOLD analysis project Ga0224558, IMG submission 180682) | Peat soil microbial communities from Stordalen Mire, Sweden - 717 S3 20-24 | ecosystem: Environmental > Terrestrial > Soil > Wetlands > Peat | place: Sweden: Norrbotten County, Stordalen... | reverse complement strand
CTCGTGGGAGAGGGAAAAATGAGGAAAAAAAAGATTGGATGCCCTTCTTTTTTCTCGAACCGCCAACTTAAAGTAATTTTGAAGTATGACAGTTTGGCTTATACCTGGAAAAGAATATTGGCTGCGGCCATTCCATTCCTTGTGGAGTCTGGCCGGGCGGGTGCCCTCCTCCGCATCCGGGCTAACGCCCGGCCTTGTACTCCACATTCTTCAGGCCAGACCGCAGGTCTGGATGCGGAGGAAAGAATGTGGAGTACAAGGGCGCGGGAGTGGTGGGCGGACGGCTGGCTCTGGATGAAGGATGATTGCAATAAAGTGCTGGACGGAGGCCTCTGTTTGGCCCGGCGGGCGATCAGCGGTCAGTGGCCCCCTGTAGCTCCTGCTTTTTGGAAGAAACGGGGATTTTACGGGGCGATACTGGCTTTGGTAATCCTGGCGGGTGCCCTCTGGGCGCCGACAGGTTACCTGGAACAGATTCCCACGGCATTCGCCGTTCGTCACACCGGGGAGCAGACAGCAATGGAAAGCTCTCCACAACCGGCCGGACAGCAGAGCGCCGTAAACCAGATCACCATTACAAAGGCAGCTTACGAATTGCAGGTGACTGAAAATGTCGTCAACGTGCGGTCAGGACCCAGCAAGAATAAACCGGAGATCGGGCAGGCACGTTTTGGAGACGTCCTGCTGGCAAAGGGAAGAAGCAGTGATAACTGGTACCAGGTAGCTTTTCGGACGGGAACGGGCTGGATCGCCGGTTGGTGCGTTCAAACCTACCGTCCTTCTGGCAAAGCGTCAATCATGGTGGCGGACTCCAGCCTAGAAGGCCCGGGAACACAGGGGCTACCCGAGGCCAGCCGGGGTGTATCGTCCGATCTGATCGGCATTGCCAGGCGTTTTCTGGGCACCCCATACTGTTATGGTGCAAACGGGACTGCCAGTTTCGATTGTTCCGGTTATGTGCGTTATGTCTATTCCCGCCTCGGGATCAGCCTGCCGCGCGTCGCCAGCGATCAGGCTCTGGCAGGCAGAAGGGTGTCGTCTCCAGCCCCTGGCGACCTGGTATTCTTCTCCGATAGGAGAGACGGGTACATAACTCACGTCGGGATCTATATCGGCAACAATTCTTTCATCCATGCCAGCTTTCAGGGGGTCACCATCACGTCGCTCGACGATCCCTGGTATAAGTCGCATTATGTCATGGCGTGCAGTGTTAATTAGAAGACGGGCTGCCACAAGTTCGACGACCTTGTCTTCAAGAGAAAAAGGCCTTCCAGGAGCACATCCTGAAGGCCTTCATTTTTTGAGTAACTTTTTGCACAACCCTCTCGATATTGGAAGCCCGACATCCGATGCTCGTCTTTCCCACAGATGACTACCCCTACTCATTCGTTTGCATCCGAGCCATCATTGGAGTGCTGCTTTGTTTGCTGCCCGTTTTGATAGGCGTTCTTGGGGGTAATGCTTTGAATCGCCTGCTTTAATTTAGAGAGCGTAAACTTCTGGCCATTCTCCTGTACTTTCGGGCCATTGTTCCTCTGGGCATCCAGGATTCCTCGTTGAATGCCGGGGTATTCGTCCTGCCGCGCCCGATCCACTGACGCTTTTGCGGGCGCCGCCGGAACAGCCGGCTGCTGTTTGTGGGAGTTTGCCTGCTGGGTATCAGGTTGTCCTTCTGATATTTTGGGGTATTCGTCCTGCTTGGCATCTTGGGGTGTCTCTCGCTTTTTAAGGAGGTTGCTCAATGATGCCAGAAATTCCTGCTGCGGTGCGGCTGTTGATTCGTCAGTGCCCCCCCCGTTTATGTTTGCTATCCGGGCATTCTCCGGCACGGAGAATGCTTTCTCGCTTTCTCTGTTTTTGCTCTCCGGCCCTAATTCTTCAACATAATGTTTTGGGCCAGCGCTTAACTTGCTATTTATCTCTGGTGCCTTGCTTAACTTGCCGACCCTCTCCTGTTCCTCATTCAAATACATATGCAAGAATGAACCCATCTCATCGGCCATGTCTGCTATACGATGGCTGAAGTGTGATAAATAGCGCATCAAGACGGGGCTGTCTATGTCGCGGGAATTTCTGATGACGTGGTCGATGGTGTTCCATCCCTCTTCGAATACGGTTCTGGAAAGTATCTCTATATAGTTTGTTGTTTTGTTATCGATGCTCGATATGGCCAAATAAGTGACCGAACGATAGCCGAGTTCGTGATACCGGAGATCGCATCCCTTGTCCTGGAATCTTGCCAGCAGATCCCTGCCATCACTTTCGCGATCATCTCCTTCTCGCACGTAAGCGATCGGCTTCTCTTTCAAGACCCATTTATTGGTTATATATTCATGTACGTATTCCCAGTCTTCTTTGAATAGGTGGAGGACTCTGATCTCAATCAGATCAGTTACTATTTCACCATAATTCTTGCTGTTTATTTCTAATTCCCTATTTCCGATTTTTTTTCTGATCAGCGCTTCAATCAAGCGTTCCGGGTCTTTTAGCCTCGTTATTACTGAATGAACATTATCCACGGTTTTCAGGCAGTCTGAAAAGTAATTCTCCAGTGCCCTGTATTGGGGCATCTCTTTTAGGTATGCCTCAAAAATACCGCTCAATTGTTCCCACTTCAAGCCCGTACGGTTGTATTCCGTTTCATCGAGATGATACTTTTTTAAAAACGTCTCTTCATCGCTCAATACGTTCATGGCCATGTCCCCCGTAAGGCTATTTATTATTCTAATTGAAGACGTTCTTTTACGTATATCCGCTATATTACGAGCAATATTTAGCGAAGTTGGCTATTTTTTAAAATGTGAGGTGAAGAGATTGGTTTTGCCAGTCTCCTTCCCGGTGTTACTTCCTGCATCCTGTCTTACGCCGGGAGGTTTGCTGGATTCCTTGGCACCCTGGATTAAAACCTTGGTCATGGAGTCGCGGCACTGCGGGCAGAAGTTCCCGTTTGCAATCGGTTTTCCACAGCGCTCACAGGTGAGGAGGTTGATGCCGTTCTTTTCGCAGACGATGATCAACCTGCCGCTTTTCAGCATCTTGATGATCTTATCAGCGTTGATACCCGTGGCCTCACTGATCTCAGGAATTCCAACCCCGGGGTTGTTCTGCAGGTAATCCACGACCGCCCCGGACTCGTTATCCTCTTTTTGAATACACTCCGGGCACAGGTTTTTAAAAACAAATTCGAAGATTCTACCACATTCGGGGCAGTTGCGGATGCTCATAGCTTATCTCCCCCAAATTTAATTCGTATCAAAATAGTACCACTATGATAATGCATTGTAAATTCAGTTTGGAAAAAAAGTCCTAGATGGGCAGCACCATCGACCTAGTGGAAAACTCGATCACCGGAGCAACATGGATAGCGACAAAAAAATCCCGTCATTGATCTTGAAGACTGCTTACTATTCATCTTCCGAAAAGCAATCCCCGTCCTATCTCCCGACATGGGATGTATGATGTGCAGCAAGGCATCAACACCAGAGATTGAAACAATCCTATGTTATTTCCTTTTTCATCGGCAACTTGTTTAATACTCACTGCATAATACTGATAATACTTCTCATTAACCACAGGTGACTACCCGCTCTTTTACCCCCGTGCGGAGTACATCCGAAGCGGTGGGATAAGAGCGGCTACATCACTGTATTAACTGGCTCTTGGCTTCAGTGGGGGAAAGCAATCACGATGGCTACCCGCTCTAATGCCCCCGCTTGGAAGCGGTGGAATGTGCATTAAGGAGGAGAATTGCTGCAGGGGCGCAGTTAGTGGCGGTATTTATATATGTGGTAGCATATACCATTTTAATGGCATAGTATATCAGGTATGTTCGCTGAGAAAATACAGGAAAGTTGTCAATAGTTGGTGATCACAATGGCATCCCAAAAGAAGTCTTGTCATTTCATGAACGGGCACGATGAATACAAGTGCATTGCCGGCGAGTTCTTCAGAGGGGCGCCGCAGTGCTATCGCTGCATGTATGAGGATGGAAGGGAAGATTGTTACCTGCCCTCGTTTTTTCTGCGTTGTCCAATCTGCGGCAATGCCCGCAACCACGGTGAACTGGTTTGTTTTAACTGCCAGTTTGTGATCCTGTTTATTTATCAGTATATTATCATTGACCAAAAAGCTGAGTGAAACTATGTTGGTGTTGGCCGGTGAGCGACTATCTACTTTTTGGAACCTTGTCTTAACGGTGAGTTGAGCAAACATAGTTTACTTCACGTCGGTGACATTTCCGGGTAGTCCATGTCAGGTTACGGCGACTGGCGCACTACCGATAATGATGCGTAATAGGGCAACGCCTTTTCGTAATCTTTGGCCGAGTTGTCCAGTTGCTGGCTCTGGTATTCTCCTCCGGTCAGCAGGGCGTCGTAAAACTCGAAGATGGAGTTTGCCAGGTAGAGGGTGTTCTGCTGGGCATTCCCCATGGCCTGCCGGTGATTGGGGCTGACCTTGAAAAGAGAGAGCCTCTTCCTGCCGGATGATATTTTTTTATACAGGGCTTCCGCCCGGGGGATGAATCTGCCGTTTCGGTTCTGCTGCTTGTCCCCCAGGTATTCCTGGCGAATATCCGAATACTCGCTCATCACTTCCAAAAAGGTATCGTTCAGTTGCTTGATGGCGGCTATCTGGGTACTTTCCGGAGGCAGATCGGCACTCGCAGGTGATCCGGCCCGCGCACCGATTTGGGGTTGGAGACCCGGTGCCATTCTGCTGATGGCCAGAGATCCGATCACCAATACCAGGATAATAATGACGGCAGAAGCCAATTTTTTACCCACTGCAATCTCCCCTTATTTTCAACCTCCATTTTCAGAATAGTATATTCCGGCGGAATAGGTCTTATCCTTGCCGGGATTTCCGCTAAACCGACCGTTCAACAAGTTCTTGGCTTCAGTGTGGGATTGCCCGGATGCGGAGGAAGCGGTGGCATTAGAGCGGGTAGCCATCGGTAAACAGGCCGTACGGGTGAGCCAGGTGATACTGCAAACTCATTTGAATATACAAAAGATGACATAATAGGGCTATATGTGACATATTATTTTTCATCCACAATTTAATCCACATTTGATCATAAGCAAATACAAGGTTATGAACAGTTTTATCCACATTATCCACAGGAAATTCGCCATTTCGGGCCTTTTACCAAATTTTTTTCGACATTGTAAATTCGATCAGATCGGCTTCCTTGATCGTGACCCAGCACAAAATAGAAAAAGGCGATGCTGGGCATAAATTCAAACGAAGCGAAGCGAAGTTTGAATTAGCCATGTGCCTGTTCAGTGCTCATATTGCGTAGCATGCACAGCATGCGAAGCAATAGTATTTGAGCGCTGAACAAATGGCACGGCATGTACTCCGCATTCTTCAGGCCGGGCGTTAGCCCGGATGCGGAGGATTGAACTCCCACTGATTACCCTACCTTGAACCCACCGCCTAAAGAAGCGAGGGACTTCTAGGCGAAGTTAAAGGCAGTTATGACTAATGCTGCGCTGGATCGGGGTCTGCGCGTTTGCGGGACAGCGTTTGCGGGAATAATTTGACAGCGATCCATTCTTGTGCTAACATGTTGTCACTCGTAAGCCCCTTATATTCAGGAGGGCTATGGCGTTCAAAGGGCGGGGATCAATAATCTAGGAGGATGCAAGGGTAATGCAGGGCAAAGTCAAGTGGTTCAACAAGGAGAAGGGCTACGGATTTATAGAATGCGATGACGGTGGTGATGTCTTTGTACACTACTCGGCTATTAAGGAAGAGGGCTTCAAGGCTTTGGTCGAAGGCCAGCGGGTGGAGTTCGAGATCACCGAGGGTACTCGTGGTCCCCAGGCCACGAATGTCGTCAAACTATAGATGGCCTCACCCGAAAGATCTCTTGGCCCGGATTTTTGAGGCGCACCTAAAAGAACCTCTGTTGACGGGGGTTCTTTTATCTATAATCAGGTAAATGGAGTGCGCCAAGGGATATTTTACAGAAAAAGGGAATATTAAATAAATACATGATAAGGGGGAGTGTTGCAGATGAAGATCACCATTCGTGGTGAGAACACCGAGATCACCGATAGCTTGAGGGATCACGTCGAGAAGAAACTGAGCAAGTTAACCCGCTACTTTGAACAGATCAATGAGGCGCAGGTGACGGCCATAACCCATCGTGGGAGCTACATCGTGGAGGCTACGATTCCCCTTAACAGCTTTATCCTGCGGGCCGAGGAAACCAGCGATGAGAACCTGTATGAAGCAGTGGACCTGGTGGTCGAAAAGCTGGAGAAGCAGATCCAGAAGCACCGCACCAGGCTTTACCGGCGGTTCCGGAACCAGGGTCTGAAAAACCTGATCACCACCATGGGAGACGAGAACACCGTGGGGATGCCGTCTGTGGTGCGCACCAAGCGGTTTGCCATCAAGCCGATGCAGGTGGAGGAGGCAATCTTACAGATGAGCTTGCTGGGGCATGACTTTTACGTCTTCAGCAACTCCGAGACGGAGCAGGTCAACGTGCTCTACCGGCGTAAGGACGGGAACTTCGGGCTGATCGAGCCGGAGTTCTAGACAGAAATTGCACCGAGACTGTCAGAAGGGGGCGCAGAGCCTCCTTCTTCGTGTTCGCCCAGCAGAACGGAACTGACCTCTGGCCTCTGTCAGGGGCTTCTCTTGTATGCGCCGAGGTGCTACAATGAAGGTGGAAGTAAGCCGGCGCTTTCTGCCCATGTCTGAAGGCAGGGGCATGCACGATGAGAAGAGGGTGAGGAGATGCTGGATGTCCTGCGCAACCTGTTCGATGACAACGCCCGTGAGGTCAAGCGGCTACAGAAAACGGTCGATAACATAAACGAGTTTGAACCATACATCCGGAGTCTGTCCGATGACGAGTTGCGGGCCAAGACCCAGGAGTTCAAGGAACGCCTGGCGGAGGGCGAGACCTTGGATGATATCCTGCCGGAGGCCTTCGCCGTGGTCCGGGAGGCCGGTTGGCGCGTGGTGGGCCAGCGCCCCTTCGACGTGCAGTTGATGGGCGGTATCGTGCTGCACCAGGGCCGGATCGCCGAGATGAAAACCGGTGAAGGCAAGACCCTGGTGGCCACCATGCCGGCCTATCTGAATGCCCTGACAGGCAAAGGGGTTCACATCGTGACGGTGAACGACTACCTGGCCCGCCGGGACAGCGAGTGGATGGGCGGCATCTATCGCTTCCTCGGACTGAGCGTCGGCCTGATCGTCCACGGTCTGGAGACCGGCGACCGCCTGCTGTCTTATGCAGCGGATATCACCTACGGCACCAACAACGAATTTGGCTTCGATTACCTGCGGGACAATATGGTGATGCGGGCGGAAGATATGGTGCAGCGGGACCTGTACTATGCCATCGTCGACGAGGTTGACAGCATCCTCATCGATGAGGCCCGCACGCCTCTGATCATTTCTGGGCAGGCGGAGAAACCGACCGATCTGTACCGGCGGATCGCCCGGATCGTACCCCGGATGCAGGTAGAGAAAGACTACCAGGTGGACGAGAAGCTGCACACCGTGGCGCTGACAGAAGACGGCACCCACAAGGTGGAGCAGTTGCTGGGGGTGAACAACCTCTCTGATGAGACCAACCTGGAGCTGGCCCACCACGTCTACGCCGGTCTGCGAGCCCACACCCTGATGAGGCGAGACCGGGACTATGTGGTCAAGGACGGCAAGGTGATCATCGTCGACGAGTTCACTGGCCGGCTGATGTTCGGCCGGCGCTACAGCGAGGGGTTGCACCAGGCGATCGAGGCCAAGGAAGGAGTCAACATCGAGCGGGAATCCCAGACCCTCGCCACCATCACCTTCCAGAACTATTTCCGCATGTTCGATAAGCTGGCCGGCATGACCGGCACCGCCGCCACCGAGGAGGACGAGTTCCGGAAGATCTATGGCCTGGACGTGGTGGTGGTTCCTACCAACAAGACGATGGTCCGCTTTGATGTTCCTGACATGATCTACCGTACCGAGCCAGGGAAGTTCAAGGCGGTGGTCGAGGAGATCGCCGGGATCAACCAGACCGGCCAACCGGTGCTGGTGGGTACCATCTCGATCGAGAAGTCGGAAGTTTTGAGCGGCATGCTGAAGCGCCGGGGCATTCAGCACCAGGTACTGAATGCCAAGTTCCACGAGCAGGAGGCAAAAATCATCGCCCAGGCCGGACGGATGGGGACGGTCACCCTGGCCACCAACATGGCCGGGCGCGGCACCGACATCGTCCTGGGGGGCAACCTGGAGCATCTGGCACGGGAGGAACTGCTGCGCCAGGGATACGAATCCGAGGCGGTAGCCGAGGCGGCCGAGCATAGCGTTCCCTCGACTCCGGAGGTGGCCGAGGCCCGGGAGGAGTATCAGCGTTTGGTCGAACGCTTCCGGAAGGAGACCGAGGCGGAGCACGAACAGGTAGTGGCCCTGGGTGGCCTGCACATCATCGGTACCGAGCGCCATGAGAGCCGGCGCATCGACAACCAGTTGCGCGGCCGTTCCGGGCGCCAGGGCGATCCCGGACTGTCACGGTTCTACGTCTCCCTGGAGGATGACCTAATGCGCCTGTTCGGTGCTGACAATATCGCCGGCATCATGGACCGGCTGGGCATGGATGACTCCGTTCCCGTCGAGCACAACCTGGTCTCCCGCTCTATTGAAACCGCCCAGAAAAAGGTGGAGAGCCGCAACTTCGATACCCGTAAGCACGTGCTGGACTACGACGACGTCATGAACCAGCAGCGGGAGGTGATCTACGGCCAGCGGCACCGGGTGCTGCGGGGGGAGAACCTCTATGAGTCCCTGGAGGAGATGATCGACAGTGTGATCTCGGCCGCGGTCGCCCGTTCCACCGTCGAGGGCAAGTACCCGGAGGACTGGGACCTGGAGGGCCTGATCGCTTATGGGGAGCAGACTTTTCTGCCCCTGGAAGCCTTGACTGTGGAAGAACTGCAGTCTCTGGGCAGCCGGGAGGCGATCCGGGAGCGGCTTTCAGAGGAGGCCAAGTCTTTCTGGCAGGCGCGGGAAGAGGACTTTGGCGGCAGCGACGGCATGCGCAATTTCGAACGGTTCATCCTGCTGCGGGCGGTGGACGCGAAGTGGATGGAGCACCTGGATGCTATGGACCAGATGCGCCAGGGAATCGGCCTGCGTGCCTACGGCAATTCCGACCCCCTGGTGGAGTACAAGTTTGAGGCCCATAACATGTTCCAGGAGATGATCACCAGCGTTTATGAGGACGTGGTGCGCTACCTGTTCAAGCTGCGGCTGGTACAGGAACAGCAGCCGGCGGTGCGGGTGCGGCAGGTGGTGGAGAACCGGGGGGATGAAGAGGCGCCCGCTCAGCCGGTTAGAGTCAAGCAGACTATTGGCAGAAACGATCCCTGCCCTTGCGGGAGTGGGAAAAAATATAAGCGCTGCTGTGGCAAAGATGCTTAAACGAGGGAAGGTGGAGCTTTTGATTTTGGCTGAAGTTAAAAGAGGGGTTGAAAGGTCGAAAAAACGGCTCGAAGAATTGAGGGGTTCTCTTTGACGTAGCTCAGAAGCAGGAGCGCCTGGCCGGGATCGATGCCCGGGCAGCGGCGCCGGACTTCTGGTCCGACCCGGCTCAAGCCGGTCGGATGCTTCAGGATGCCGCCCAACTCAAGGAAGAGGTCGACCTCTACTCTGGCATGGAAAAGGATTTAGAAAATGCCGAACTCCTGTTGGAACTGTATGCAGAATCCGGGGACGCCGGACTCGGGGCGGAGTTGGAGAGCAGTGTCGGCATGCTGACGGTCGCCCTGGATCGTTGGGAGCAGGAGAACCTCTTCAGCGGCCCCTATGACCGCCGGAACGCCCTGGTCTCCCTGCATGCGGGAGCAGGCGGCACCGAGGCCCAGGACTGGGTGGAGATGCTGTTCCGGATGTATGGGCGCTGGGCCCAGGAGCATAACTGCAAAGTGGAGGTGCTCGACCTGCTGCCCGGGGATGAGGCCGGGGTCAAGAGCATCACCGCTCTGGTCAGTGGACCCATGGCCTATGGCAACCTGAAGGCAGAGCGGGGCGTGCACCGGCTGGTGCGCATCTCTCCCTTCGATGCCTCCGGACGGCGTCATACCTCTTTTGCCTCGGTGGACGTGATCCCGGAGGTGGAGGAGGATGCGGATCTGGAGATCGATCCGGATGACCTGAGGATCGACACCTACCGGGCCAGCGGGCACGGCGGCCAGTACATCAATAAGACAGATTCCGCGGTGCGCATCACCCACCTGCCCACCAACACCGTGGTGCAGTGCCAAAGCGAGCGCTCCCAACTGTCCAATCGCCTCCAGGCGATGAAGGTGTTGCGCTCGCGCCTGCATGAATTGAAGATGAGGGAGCAGGATGAGAAGATGGCCAACCTGCGCGGTGAGCAGCGCGAGATCGCCTGGGGCAGCCAGATCCGTTCCTACACCTTTGAACCTTACACCCTGGTCAAAGACCACCGCACCGGCGTGGAGATCGGCAATGTCCAGGCGGTCATGAACGGGGGGATCGACCCCTTCATCGAGGCCTACCTGCGATCTGTGATGTGAGAAGTGAGATGTGTGATGTGTGATAAATTCCGGTCAACGCTTCCCCGCAGGATTTTCGGCGGGGTTTTTAATTCTGGACACGGGGGAGAGCGTTGTGGGTGTGATGGTCAGGGGCAAGTTGTGGGTGAAATGTTGGGTTTTGTGCCAAACTAAGCGGGAAGGGGTGTTAGCCGGTGCCCTACCGCTGGATCAAACGGTTATTGCCGAAAAAGCTGCTGCTTGCCTGGATTGGCATTACCGTGGGCTCGCTGTTCATTGCGCTGGCCCTCGACATATTCCTGGTGCCCAACCGGATTGCCGCCGGCGGAGTCACCGGTATGGCGACCATCTTCTTCTATGTATTGAAGATTCCTATCAGTTGGACGATCATGATTCTGAACATTATCCTGCTCTTGTTGTCCTACCGGGAACTGGGGCTGCGGCTGGTGATCCGCAGCCTTTACGGGGCGGCTGTCACCTCGGTGTTTGTGGAGTTGCTGCAATACCGAGTTCCGGTGCCGACCCACGACCTCCTGCTGGCGTCCATTTTCGGCGGGATCATCGCCGGCCTGGGAACTGGGATCGTCCTACGGTCGGGGGGGACGACCGGGGGTACAGACCTGGTGGCGCGCCTGGTGAACAAGTTCCTGCCCATAACCCTGGGGCAGGCACTGCTGGGGGCTGATTCGGTGGTGATCGTCATGGCTGGCATCTTTTTCAACGCCGAACTGGCCCTCTATGCCCTGCTGGGTCTGTTGGCCACCAGCCAGGTGATCGACCTGGTGCAGGAGGGCATCGTCTTCGCCAAGGCGGCCTTCATCATTACCAGCCACAGCGAGGAGGTGGCCCAATCGATCTTTCAGGAACTGGGACGGGGGGTGACTTCCCTCGCCGGTACGGGAATGTACACCGGCGAACGGCGCCCGGTGTTGGTCAGCGTGGTGGCCAAGACCGAGGAGAGCCGTCTTAAAGACCTTGTTTACGGGGTGGATGCAAATGCCTTCGTGTTTTTCACCGACGCCCACGAGGTCATGGGAGAGGGATTCAAGAGCTACCGGTAACGTGATCTGAAAGCTTGAAAACTGTTCCCCTGTTTGCGAGCAGGTGCCTCCGGTCCGGTAGATAATATTTTACAATTCTTATCAGGAAGAAAAAAGAAAACAAAAAAAAGGGAAAATAAAATTTATGTCGAAACAGCTCCTAGATAAGGAGTTGTTTCTTTATTAAGACAGTACGCGGCTGTGAGCATGGTGACGGTTGTAGCCGTTGAATCGATTAAAAAGTGGCTGAAGATAGGATAGCCAGGTAGAACATGCTGCAGTCCCTGAAGTCCCAGGGAGCGTTGCGGTTGTTGGCCCGATCAGGAGGGGATGTCAGTCAACTCCTGTTGCTCCATTGGTATTGGGCTGAACTCTTTTTTCACAGATGGCTACCCGCTCTAATGCCCCCGTGCGGAGTACATCCAAAGCGGTGGGATAAGAGCGGCTACGCCCCTAGTTAACTGGCTCTAAGCTTCAGTTGGGGAAAAGCAATCACCACCTGAAGCCAAGACCCAGTTGAACCGAGGTGAGACGGGTGATCCAATTCTTCAATGTTTCCAAAATCTATAACGGCGTCAGGGCCCTGGCGGGCGCCACGCTCCAGATCGAGCGAGGCGAATTTGTCTTCCTGGTGGGGCCTAGCGGTGCCGGAAAAACTACCCTGCTGAAGATGATCCTGCGTGAGGAGGCCCCCACCAGGGGCCAGATCTACGTTAGCGGGCGGAGCATTGCCAGGATGAAGCATGGGGAGATTCCCGCCCTGCGCCGCCAGATCGGGATGGTCTTCCAGGACTTCCGGCTGCTGCCGGAGCGCACTGCTTACGAGAACGTGGCCTTTGCCATGCAGGTGATCGGCTCGCGACCGGCGGAGATCAGGCGGCGGGTGCCGGAGGTCCTGGGGCAGATGGGCTTGGCGGAGGCGGCCGACATGCTCCCGAGACAGCTTTCCGGCGGCCAACAGCAGCGCGTGGCCATTGCCAGGGCGCTGGTCAACAAACCTGCCCTGTTGATCGCCGATGAGCCAACCGGAAACCTGGACCGGAATACTGCCTGGGAGATCATTAACTGTCTCCAGGAGATCAATAGCCAGGGGACTACCGTGATTATGGCCACCCACGCCCGGGAGATCGTGGACGCCCTGCGCCAGCGGGTGATTGCCCTGGAAAATGGCAGAGTGGTGCGGGACGAGCACCAGGGTGCGTACGCCAATGCCACCTAAAACCTGGGGCTATATTCTGCAGGAGTCCATCCGCTCCTTGAAACGCAACGGGTGGTTGAATTTCGCGGCGGCAGGGACGACTGCCGTGTCTCTTTTTATTCTGGGTGTCGCCATCCTGCTGGTGATCAACACCAACTTCATCGCCGGTTCGTGGGGGTCCAACGTGGAGATCATGGCCTACCTGAACGACGGGGTGACAGGGGATGCGGTCACTGCCCTGCGTACCCAGATCCTGACTATTCCTGAGGTCAAAGACGTACGCTTCATCTCCAAGGACGAGGCCCTAGCCGGCCTTGAGCAGCAGTTCGGCCAGAATGGTCAACTGCAGGAGAGTCTGGGGGGGTCGAATCCCCTGCCGGATGCCTTCGAGGTGAAGACCACCGACCCCCGGGATGTGGATGGTGTGGCGAGCTTGCTCGGTCTCATGCCAGGGGTCAGTCAGGTGAGCTATGGCCAGGGTGTGGTGGATAAGCTGCTAGAACTCACCTATTGGATACGCCTAGTGGGGCTGGCCATCGTGGGGCTGCTCGGTCTCTGCGCTATCTTCCTGATCGCTACTACCATCCGCCTCACCATGTACGCCCGGCGCCGGGAGATCGGGATCATGAAGATGGTAGGAGCCACTGATTGGTACGTGCGCTGGCCGTTCCTGCTGGAGGGGGTCATCCTGGGCACTACCGGGGCGTTGTTGGCCATCGCCATACTTTACTTCTCGTACAGCACCCTGACCTCAAAGATCATGGAGACACTGCCTTTTTTGCCGCTGATGAACAGCAGCCTGGTGCTGCTCCAACTGTTTGCAGGGCTGTTGGCAACGGGTGCAGGCCTGGGTATCGTCGGCAGCCTGATCTCCATGCACAGCTATCTCCAGACCTGATATCGGCCGTGAGCCGCTAGTCGTTGGATGAACGTCGGTGCGCTGTTGTGAGGGAGGGGAGCATCGGTTGAAGTGGACAAGGATTGCCCTGAGCCTGCTCCTGGCAGTGCTGCTGCCGGCGATGGCTTTGTGGCCCAGTTGGGCGGCAGGATCTGGCGATCAAAAGAACCAGCTTGACCAGGTAAATCAGAAGATCGAGCAGGAGAGAGCGCAGCTCGAACAGAAGGCAGAACAGAAACAGGCAGTGACGCAGCAGTTGTATAAGGTCGATCAGGATATAGCACAGACCCGGGACGAGTTGGATACCCTGAACGGCAACCAGATACTGCTGCAGACACGTATCAACAATGACCAACAGGACATGCAAAAGACCCAGGCCAGCCTCGATGACCGGACGAGCATCTTCGACCAACGCCTCAGGGATATCTATATCGACGGCAATGTCTCCTACCTGGATGTGCTGTTCAAGGCCACCAGCCTGGACGACTTTCTGACCCGCTTCGACCTGTTGCAGCGGATCGCCGAACAGGATATCTCGCTGATGCAGCAGATCACTGCTATGCGCGACCAGATCGCCCAAAACAAGAATGATCTGGAAGGTCAGCAGGCGCAACTGGTCGTAGTTAAGGGCCAGACTCTCGCCAAGCAAACCGCCCTGACGGCGAGCAGCCAGCAAAAACAACAGTGGGTGTCCCAGATCCAGACCCAGATGGGCATCTTGCAACATAACGAGGACGAGGACGAGGCCTACTCCGAGCAGCTCACCCAGATCATCCAGGGGTTAACGAACAAGAACGCCCCGTCTCAGGGCACCGGACGCTTCATCTGGCCGGTAAAGGGGCCGATCACCTCGCCCTTCGGCATGCGCATCAATCCGATCACGCACAAATACTCGGGTCATACAGGGATCGACATCGGCGTTCCCTATGGCACTCCGATCGACGCTGCTGACGGCGGCACCGTGATCTTCGCCGGCTGGAACGTCGCCTACGGCAATATGACCGTCATCGACCACGGCGGCGGCTTCTCGACCATGTACGCCCACCAGTCGAAGCAACTGGTGGCCGTGGGGGATCATGTAACCCAGGGTCAGATCATCGGCTATATCGGCACTACCGGGTGGAGCACAGGGCCGCACCTGCACTTCGAGATCCGGGTGAACGGCGTCCCGGTTAACCCCATGAAGTACCTCTGAGTTGTGTGGAAGAGCGATTGTCTGCTACCTATATTTTTTATTTATAGGAGTTAGCAGGAAAATTTTCAGCCGTGTCGAAATTACTATTCAGTTGTCAATACATAGAAAGGGTCTATATGGTGATCTCGATGGCATACTCTTTTTCTCGTATTAAAAGACAGGATTTGCCGGTACGGAATACAGAGCGCTTTACAACTGAGATCCAAGATGACGCCGGGTTGCGGCGTACCGCCCTTTCTTGTTTGATATGCCTGGTGCTTGTGTTTATTTTTTTTGGCGCAACCGGCAACTTAGCCTATGCTAATAGTGTGACTGTTGACAATGTGCAGTTGCAGGTATCGGGTGCTACCGTCAACGTGCGTTCAGGCCCTGGTGCGAGCTACGAGAGAGTCGGACAGGTGCATCAGGGAGACCTCCTTCAGGCAACAGCAAAGAGCAATGACTGGTATAAGATCAATTTCCATGGAAAGACCGGATGGGTTGCCGGTTGGCTGGTCCAGGCCTACCAGCCGTCTACGGATAACCAGCCGTCTGCGGAAGCCTCCCGTGGATTGCTGCCCGGTGTAGTCAGCGTTGCCGAGCGTTTTTTGGGCAGTCCCTACCGTTATGGTGGGAGCGGGCCTTACGGCTTCGATTGCTCCGGTTTTACTCGTTATGTCTTTTCCCTGCTCGGGGTCAACCTGCCGCATACCGCCGACGGCCAGGCCCAGTTGGGCGAAAGGGTGACTTCTCTATCCCCGGGCGATCTGGTATTCTTCGGGTACAACGGTTATATGAGCCACGTCGGGATCTACATAGGCAACAACTCGTTCATCAATGCCGCAAACTACGGGACTGGTGTCACAATCTCCTCACTCAGCGATTTCAGTCCCCGGTATGAAGAGGCGCGCAGGATCATCTAAAAAAAGTCATGAGCGCGTAGCTCATAACCGATCTTCTTAACTTCCTGTCTCACTGTCCAGAGGAGGCAGTTTTCTTCCGATGGCAGGAAGTGATTGCCGGTCTGTTCGAAGTTCACGGCGTAGCAGCCTCCACCGCATCTCTGACAACAGTGCCCGCAGTGCTGCGGCTGCCGGTTGCCGGAGTTTCGGAAGGGCTCAAGCAGTCTGACATCGATGCCCTCGTTCACATTGCCGATGATCCACCTTCCAGCCTCCACCTCCAATCCCAGCAGCTTCGAGCAGGGGCTCACGCTCCCATCCGGCGCCACCGCCAGCGAGGTCCTGCCGGCCCGGCAGCCCCAGCCAACGTATTCGTCCTGCTGTTCAAACTCCTCGATGAACAATGGCAGACCCCGTTTTTTCCATTCACAGTAGTCGTGGAGTATGGCCACCAGGTTGAGGCCATACTGCTCTATCTGCTTTTTGCTCCATTGCTTAGGGCCATGGGCGGGGCCGATGATCAGGTTGTGCAGACCTAAAGCGACGAGCTGTCTGAAGTCTTCTCTCATGGCGTCCAGGGCTTCGGTGCTGACGGTCATCCTGGCGCCCAACTGGGGTTGGTACTTTTTCATCAGCGGTATCAGGTCAACGATTTTATGCCAGGTGCCGGCGCCGCTTTTCGTCAGGCGGTACCGGTCATGGCTTTCGGGCCCACCGTCTATGCTGAGCAGGATACTGATCCGGTGCCTGGCAAAAAACTTCAGGGCTGACTCGTCGATCAGGGTGCCGTTGGTGGTGATCGCCCAGTTGACGTAGCGATTGCGCCTCCGGGCAGCCTCGGCGGCATAGGGCACTATTTGCTCGATCAGCGCCATTTCCAGCAAGGGCTCGCCGCCGATCAAGGTTATGGTGACTTCAGGCACTACCGCCCGATCCAACAGCAGATCGATTGCCTGCTTGGCGGTGGCGCCGGCCATACGCTCGTGGCTTTTCCTGCGCACGAAACAGTATTGGCAGGCCAGGTTGCAGTTGAAGGTCAGGTTCAATTCCATGGCCGCCAGAAAGAGCCTGTTCATATTCAGTTCATTATCTACGATGCCTGCCAGTTTTCTGGCTTCACCCGGGCTGATCAGAAACTTGTTTGTTAAAAGCCCGGCAAGAGCCAGGGGGGAGTACCCTGGATTGGCGCCGGCGTACTCCCCGATAAAGTCACTGATCTGGTTGATCCAATCACTCCTGCTTGTTCTCTCCATGGCGTTATTCTTTTGCACCCTGGTCATTCGCGGCCTCGCTGTCCGGCGCCGGATCCGGTGTCTGCTGGGGTGTTCCCTCCGGCGCCTGGCCGTCGTAACCGAACGGGTAGCAGCAGGGATAGGCGAAGAGTTCGAAGCAAGAGGCGCCGAATCGTTCGAAGCAATGGTGTCCGAAAAACCGCTCGAAGCAATGGTGTGCGAAAAACCGCTCATAGCACGGATCTGATGATGGACCCGGGGATGGGGAGTAGGCCGTGAACGGCTGGTAGCAGGGCGCGGAGAACGCCGGATAACATGGCCGGGAGAATGCCTCGTAGCAGGGATGGGCGTGCTCTTGGCGGCAGGGATGGGCGTGTTGCTCATAACACGGGTCCGGGGACGGTACGTCGGAAATATACGGCTGATAACACGACGCAACGAACGGCTGATAACACGACTGAGTGAACGCCGTGGCACAATACGAAGTGAACGTCGTGGAACATTGTGTGAAGAAAGGCGTGGAGCAAGACTGGGTAAACGGCTGGGCGCATTGCATATAAAACGGCTGGTAGCACTGCTGTGAATACGACTGATAACACGGCTGAGTATATGTTTGATAGCATGGACGATTATACGCCTGGCGGCACGGCTGAGCGCCAAACGGTTGGCGGCAAGGCGGGGCGTTATACGCCTGGCGGCACGGCTGAGGCTGACCGGCAAATGTTTGGTAACAGCCGTGAGCGAATGCCTGCTGGCACGGCTGGGCAAATGTCTGATCGGGCTCGGGAGGATTGTTGCTATCCTCGGCAGCCCTCAGCCGAAAGGCGATATCTTTCATATTCTCTTCAGTCAGAGAATGCATCGGGTTTTCCCAGACAACCTGGATTGCTGAAATAGGAATGACGCAGACTCCATCACCGGTTTCCAGGTGGACAGTTTGCTGGTTGACCGCGGCGACGGCGCCGGCGATCCGCTTCCCCGAAGCCAGTTCGACGACTATTTTATTGCCTTGGTAGTTCTTCAGTTGCTCGTACACATTAACTCACCCTTTCCTTATTTATGCTCGGCATTGCCCTGGAAAAGAGGTACACTAAAATCCCAGGTAGGTGGAATAGACGAGCGATGCCGTCCCGGAAGCGCCGGTGCTGATCTCGGAGACAAAAGCGTTCATGGGTCCTGACAGCCTGGGCTGGAAGGCCCCGGAAGTGACCGGAAAATCATGGGACTCTGTGCGGCCTGTCACGAAGGTATTTCCGAATTTATCAACGGCAATGCCATTTCCCACCTCAGATCCGGAACCCCCCAGGTAGGTGGAATAGGCGAGCGAGGAATTGCCTGATCGGCTGGTGTTGACCTGGGATATAAAAGCGTTGGAACCACCGGAATGGATACTCTTCAGCGTGGATTGAAAGGCGCTCGCAGTGACCGGAAAGTTCTTCGAGTAGGTGAATCCTGTCACGTAGGCATTGCCGGACGTATCGACAGCGATGCCATGCCCCTCGTCGCAGGTAGTTCCTCCCAGGTAGGTGGAGTAGACGAGGGACCTTGCTCCATTGGCGCCGGTGTTGAGCTTGGTAACAAAAGCGTTGGAGCCGCCCATAATGCTCTTCAGCGTCGCTTGAAAGGCGCCGGAAGTGACCGGAAAGTCACTTGACCGGGTGAATCCTGTCACGTAGGCATTGCTGGACGCATCGACGGCGATGCTGTATCCCTGGTCAAAGAGGCTCCCTCCCAGGTAGGTGGAGTAGACAAGGGCGGCTGCGCCTGGTGCGCCGGTGTTGAGCTTGGAAACAAAAGCGTTGGCGCCGCCGTGCTTGCTGTTCAGAGCCGTTTGAAAGGCCCCTGAAGTGACCGGAAAGTCTTTTGAATACGTAAAACCTGTTATGTAGGTGGCACCGGAAGAATCGACAGCAATCCCTTGACCCTCGTCGAAACCGCTCCCTCCCAGGTAGGTGGAGTAGACAAGGGCGGCCGTGCCTGTTGCGCCAGTGTTGATGACGGATAAGAAGGCGTTCTTGATGCCGTTCAGTCTGCCCTGCAAAGCCCCGGCGGTGGCGGGGAAGTCTGGGGATTCGGTGAAACCGGTCACGTAGGCGTTGCCCATGTTATCGACTGCAATGCCAAAGCCCACGTCCAGGACGCTCCCTCCCAGGTAGGTGGAGTAGACAAGGGCGGCCGTGCCTGTTGCGCTAGTGTTGATGATGGATAAGAAGGCGTTCTTGAAACCATTCAATTTGCCCTGAAACGCCCCGGACGTGACTGGAAAGTCGGGAGATTCGGTGAAACCGGTCACGTAGATCTTGCCGGTGTTATCGACTGCAATGCCAAAGCCCACGTCCAGGACGCTCCCTCCCAGGTAGGTGGAGTAGACAAGGGCGGTCGTGCCTGTTGCGCCGGTGTTGATGACGGATACGAAGGCGTTCTTGAACCCCTTGAGCTCGGCCTGAAACGCTCCGGACGTGACGGGAAAGTCGGGAGATTCGGTGAAACCGGTCACGTAGGCGTTGCCGGCGCTATCGATTGCAATGCCGAGGCCCGAATCAAGGCCCCATCTTTTCGGGTGGGGGGGGAAGCCCAGGCTCGGATCGATTACCAGGGTGTAGTCGGGGCTGTAGTTGTCACTCACGCTGAAACCATACCGGCTCTCCCCGGTCTCGTTCTTTGTGACCACGAAATTGCTGGCCAGGGGTACCTTGTTGCCGTCGATTAACTGGTAGCTGACCGGTTTTTTGTCTGTCAGGATGCCGAACGGGGTTGGAATCAGGATATTCCCGTCCTTGTCCAATACCGGGTCATCCACGCCGGAGAAGCTGAGGCTGATGTTTTTGATGTCGGCTCCGGGATGCGCAATAAACTCGTACTTGAGTTCTCCCCCCTGCTCTCTGAAGATCAGGTCGATCTCCGGCCAGAGATCGCGATAGATGACCTCTTCATAGGTGGGAAGGCCCGTATGCCACCTGTCAGAGTCGGCGCCGAGAAAGTAGTTCACTCTGGCGATACCCGGGACCCGCCCTTCCGGGGGGGTGGGGTTGGCGCCTACAAACCTCAGGTAGAGAGCAAATCCCTTGACCGTCTGCTCCTCTTCATCAAGATCAGCTTCGGCAAAAACCAGCTCTTCGGGCGTGAAGAAGATCTTCCATTTTGCGCTCTCCGCATAGTAGGATACCTTGGGGTGGGCCTGTCCGCAATTGGGGATAAAAACCAGTGGCAATCCCTCAAGGATGTCCATAGCCTGTAATTTGGCAGCCTGGGGGATTCCTTCACCGGAATAATCATACTGCATTCTGATCGCACCTCCTCAATAGGGCGTTTTATCAGGAAATTACGTTTCTCTGCCATTGGTGACGTTCAACTGATTTTGTATATTTTATTTGAGCAGCCGGGTTTTTGTTACCACAGATGACTACCCGCTATAAGTTCGAAGTTCGGGGGGACAGGCCGCCCGGGGCTCTCGCAGGGCGATGCTGGCAAGGCTCATAATAATATGGTAGGATAGTTCATATAGTCAATAATGTGGTAGGATGCGGACATATTTTGGAGGTGGATGCCCTGGAACGGCGTTGGATAAAGCCAGTGATTGTGGGAGTGATCATTGCCTGCATTGCGGTCGGATTGGGCGGCCTTTTCTTTTGGGCGAATGCTACGGGGGTGGACAACCTGGTCAAGACCTATTTCCTGATCCGGACCGAGGCTTTGGCGCCGCCGTCTGCTTCGACATTGGTGGAGGGCGCCATCAAGGGGATGGTGGACTCTCTCAACGATCCCTATTCGGTCTATCTGGACAAGGATGACTTCCAGGATCTGAACGCCGAGATCGAAGGCTCCTTCGGGGGCATCGGGGTGGAGTTCGACATGGATAAGGATAAGCACCTGGTGATCGAGTCCGTCCTACCCGGGACGCCTGCGAGTGGGGCCGGCCTGCAAAGCGGCGATATTCTCACCCAGATCGACAGCCAGAGCACTGCCCAGATGTCCATGGACGACGCTGCCAAGCTGCTTCGGGGTGACGTTGGCACTACCGTTACCATCAAGATCTGGCGGCAGCAGGACAGCCAGTACCATACCGCCACTCTGAAGCGGGAGCAGATCTCGGTCCCCTCGGCAACCGGAGCGATCTTGCCGGGTTACCCGGAGATCGCCTACATCCAGGTGACGACCTTCAATCAGGCCAGCACCCTGCCGCAGTTGGCGCAGGCGTTTGCCAGCCTGGATCAGAAGGGCTACCGCGCTCTTATCCTTGACCTGAGGGACAACCCCGGCGGTGATTTGCAGACAGCGGTGGAGGTGGCCAGCTATTTCGTCCCGCCGGGGCCGGTGGTGCGTATCGTCAACCGCAACGGGGCCGAAGATGTCCTGAACTCCAGCCGGAGCCAGAAGTATCTGCAGGTGCCGCTGGTGGTGCTGGTCAACGGGGGCAGTGCCAGCGCCTCGGAGATCGTGGCCGGCGCCATCAAAGACACCGGCAGCGGGACGCTGATCGGGACCAGGACCTATGGCAAGGGTGTGGTACAGACCGTCTTCAGCCTTGGCGGCCAGGTGGGCGTCAAGCTGACCACCGATAAGTACCTGACACCGAAGGGGATCGACATCAACAAAAAGGGGATCGAACCGGACATCGTGGTCGATCAGCCAGCGGGCAGCACGGCGGACCTGCAACTGGAAAAGGCGGTCCAGGTGCTGCTGGAGAAGATCGGCCAGGTGCCGAAACAGGCGGCGTAAAGGGGGTCTGGCGATGGGCTTTCCCTGGGGTGCTGTTCTTTCGCAGATTGCGATGGCCTTTCTGCAAATGTTGCAGGACCCTAGCTTCCTGATAATCGGCGTGATCGTCATCGCTCTGATCTGGCTGCTCTACCAGCGGATGCAAAAGACCAGGGAAGCGCTGTTCGGGGTGCGCGACTCCACCCTGCGCCTCGTGCTCACGTCCCTGGTCTACGGGATTGCCGGCGGATTGCTGGGCAGCGTTCTGATCGTGGTGCTGGGGATCTCCATCAACGACCTCGGCATCCTCTATCTCTGGGTCCTGGCCGTGCTGCTGATGCTGGTCAACCCGCGCTTTCTGTGCTTCTCTTACGCCGGCGGCATCCTCGCCCTGATCTCCCTGTTCACGGGCTACCCGAAGCTGAACATCCCGGCCCTGATGGGCCTGGTGGCGGTGCTGCACCTGGTTGAGAGCGCCCTGATCCTGGGCAGCGGCCACAGTGGTCCGCTCCCGGTCTATGTGCGCAACCGGCTCGGTCGGGTGGTGGGCGCCTTCAATCTGCAGAAGTTCTGGCCGGTTCCCCTGGTCATCATCATGGTGTTGACTATTGGGCAGCAGGCGGCGGTGGGAGGCTCCCAGATACAGATGCCGGGTTGGTGGCCATTGCTGGGCACGCTGGGGGCGCTCCCGGCCGGGGCCATACTCTTCATACCGGTGGTGGCCGCTCTGGGCTACGGGGAACTGGCCATCACCTGCCTGCCCCGGGAGCGGGTCAGGGTCACCTCGCTGCACCTGGCCATGTTCAGCCTGGTGCTGCTGGGGCTGGCGATCCTGGCCGCCCATGTCCCGCAGACTGTTATTCTGGCTGCCCTGTTCGCCCCCCTCGGCCACGAGGTGGTCATCCACGTGGGGCAACGGTCGGAGCTGCAGGGACCGCCACGGTTTGTCCCGCCCGCCCGCGGGGTGATGCTCCTGGACGTGCGCAAGGCCTCGCCGTTCCATGAGGCCGGGCTGCGCTCCGGGGACGTGGTCCTGAGGATTGGCGATATTCCCGTGAATTCCCGGGCCGAACTGACTTACGCCCTGGACATCTCCGGTCTCTCGTTCGAGGTCGAATACCGGCAGGAGCCCGGCGGTTTGCGAAGAGACCGGGTTGCCGTGGATCCGAACTCCCTCCCCGGCCTGGCCGGGCGCTTCGGGGTGATGACCGTTCCGGAACCCGGCGACCAGCCAACGGTGGACATCACCATGGAAGGCACCCTGCAGAGAATTGCCCGCCGCCTGTTTGGCGCCGGAGCCCGGTAGCTTTCAACAGTGATGTAGCTGCTCTTATCCCACCGCTTCGGGCTATCCGAAGAGTCCGAACAAGTTGGCATGGAAAAATGATATAATAATCTGGGGTGGAAGCCCAGCCTCCTCGAGGTTCGAAGTTCGAAGGGAAGGGCTGATACTGTGTTTTTATCCTTGGTAGGCTGAGTAGCTACCTGGTTTGAATGCCAGAAAGGTGCTTTTTTTATGGATAAATTTCAGCTCAAGTCTGCTTTTCAGCCGACCGGCGACCAACCAAAGGCGATCGCCGAGCTGACGGCGGGCGTCAGGCAGGGCTTGCCCACCCAGACTCTGCTGGGGGTCACCGGGTCCGGCAAGACCTTCACGGTGGCCGGAGTGATCCAGGAGGTGCAGCGCCCGACCCTGGTGATCGCTCACAACAAGACCCTGGCCGCCCAACTTTGCGGCGAGTTCCGGGAGTTCTTCCCGGACAACGCCGTCGAATACTTCGTCAGCTACTATGACTATTACCAGCCTGAGGCCTACGTGCCCCAGACCGATACCTACATCGAGAAGGACTCCTCCCTGAACGATGAGATCGACAAGCTGCGCCACTCGGCCACCGCTTCCATCTTCGAGCGCCGGGACGTGATCATCGTGGCCAGCGTCTCCTGCATCTACGGCCTGGGCTCGCCGGTGGCCTACCGTGACATGATGCTGTCCCTGCGCCAGGGGATGAAGGTCGACCGGGACAGCGTGCTGGCCAAGCTGGTCGAGATCCAGTATGCCAGGAACGACTACGACTTTGCCCGCGGGCGCTTCCGGGTGCGTGGGGACGTGCTGGAGATCTTCCCGGCCTCTTTCAGCGAGAAGGCGTTGCGGGTGGAGTTCTTCGGCGATGAGATCGAGCGCATTCTGGAGATCGACACCCTGACCGGGGAGATACTGGCCCGGCGCCTGCACGCCGTGGTCTTTCCGGCGTCTCACTACGTGACGCCCCGGAGCGAGACGGAGCGCGCCATCGCCGGAATCGAGGCGGAGTTGGAAGAGCGCCTGCAGGAGCTGCGGAGCGGGGAGAAGCTGCTGGAGGCCCAGCGCCTGGAGCAGCGCACCCGCTACGACCTGGAGATGATGAGGGAGGTGGGTACCTGCAAGGGGATCGAGAACTACTCCCGCCACCTGACCGGGCGCAAGCCGGGGGAGCCGCCCTACTGCCTGCTGGACTTCTTTCCCCAGGACATGCTGGTGGTGATCGATGAGTCCCACCAGACCATTCCCCAACTGAACGCCATGTACGCCGGGGACTACTCCCGGAAGCGCACCCTGGTAGACTATGGCTTCCGGCTGCCCTCGGCGCTGGACAACCGCCCGCTGCGCTTCGACGAGTTCGTGGGCCGGGTGCCCCAGATCATCTTCGTCTCGGCCACTCCGGGGGACTATGAGCTGTCCCGCCGCCGTCAGGTGGTGGAGCAGCTCGTCCGCCCCACCGGGCTGATCGACCCGGAGGTGGAGGTGCGCCCGGCCACCGGCCAGGTGGACGACCTGGTGGAGGAGATCCGGCTGCGGGTGGAAAAGCGGCAGCGGGTGCTGGTCACCACCCTGACCAAGCGTATGTCTGAGGACCTGACCGACTACTTGAGCGAACTGGGGATCAGGGTGCGCTATCTGCACTCGGAGATCAAAACCCTGGAGCGCATGGAGATCCTCCGCGACCTGCGCCTGGGGACGTTCGACGTGCTGGTGGGGATCAACCTGCTGCGCGAGGGCCTCGACCTGCCTGAGGTCTCCCTGGTAGCCATCCTGGATGCCGACAAGGAGGGCTTCCTGCGTTCCGAGCGCTCTCTGATCCAGACCAGCGGGCGGGCGTCCCGGAACCTGGACGGCAAGGTGATCATGTATGCCGACAACATTACAAACTCCATGCGGCGGGCGATCGACGAGACCAACCGCCGTCGCATCATCCAGATGGATTACAACCGGCGCTATAAGATCACGCCCCGTTCCGTCCAGAAGGCGGTGAGGGGGACGTTGGAGATCACCCTGCCGGTAGCGGCGGAGAGCGGAGAGACATACAGCGCCAAGAATGTCAAGAACTGGGATAAATCGGACCTGGAAAAGATGATCGCCAAGCTGGAGCAGGAGATGCGCCAGGCGGCCCGTGACTTGGCTTTTGAAAAGGCTGCCGAGGTACGGGACGTGATCATCGAACTCCGCAAGGAGATCATCGCCAGGAGCCGGCACGGTCGCAAGAGCGAACGCCTTCCGCAGGATGCGGCTAATGCCGCCGAACTGCTGGGGGCGACGCCGGTTAGTGAAGGGGGGTCCCAGAGCGGACCATGGCCAGGCAGTCATCAAGAAAATCGAAAAAAGAGATCCTCTTCCCGGCACGGGACAAGATCGTCATCCGGGGGGCACGGGTCCATAATCTAAAGAACATCGACGTGGATATCCCCCGCAACAGGCTGGTGGTGATCACCGGCCTGTCCGGCTCAGGCAAGTCCTCCCTGGCCTTCGACACCATCTACGCCGAGGGCCAGCGCCGCTACGTGGAGTCGCTCTCGGCCTATGCCCGGCAGTTCTTGGGGGTGGCCGACAAGCCGGACGTGGACTACATCGAGGGGCTCTCCCCGGCCATTTCCATCGACCAGAAGGCGGGCAGCCGCAACCCCCGCTCCACCGTGGGCACGGTGACGGAGATCTACGACTACCTGCGCCTGCTCTTCGCCCGCATCGGCAGGCCGCACTGTCCCCAGTGCGGACGCCCGGTGCGGCAGCAGACCGTCTCCCAGATGGTCGACCAGGTGATGGCCCGCCCGGAGGGGACGAGGGTGCAGATCCTGGCGCCGCTGGTGCGGGGCAAGAAGGGGGAGCACCTGAAGCTGCTGGCCGACGTACAGCGTAAGGGGTTTGTGCGCGTCCGGGTCAACGGGGAGATCCGGGACCTCGGCGAGGAGATAGTCCTTGACAAGAACCGCAAACACGACATCGAGGTGGTGGTCGACCGCCTGGTGGTGCGCCCGGGGCTGGAAAGCCGCCTGGCCGGTTCCCTGGAAACCGCCCTGGAGATGGGCGGTGGTACTGTGATCGCCCTGATGCAGGGCGGCGGGATGCCGGAGACCGGGGGCACCCAGGCGGGGGAACCGGCAAAAGCAGAAGGTGCTCAACCGGCAGCACCGGATGGAACAGTGGGCCCCCGGTTGGTGGAGCTTGAGGGGACAGAAGAGGCCCGGCTGGCGGCGCTGGAAGGGGTGGACGACACCAGGGCGGCGAGGCCGGACGGGGTAGAAGATAACCAACCGGCGGGGCCGGAGGGGGCGCCGGGGGAGACCGGTCAGGCACGGGAGGCGGGGGATGAGTTCATCTTCAGCCAGAACTTCGCCTGCCCCGAGTGCGGCATCAGCCTGGCGGAGATCGAACCGCGGCTTTTCTCCTTCAACAGTCCCTTCGGGGCCTGCAAGGAGTGCTCAGGCCTGGGTCACCGCCTGGAGGTGGACGAGTCGCTGGTGGTCAACCCGGACCTGCCGGTGCGGGCGGGGGCGCTGATCCCCTGGACGCGGACGCCGCAGCATTACTACCCGCAACTGGTGCAGGCAGTTCTGGAGCACTACGGCTGTTCCTGGGACACCCGCTTCAGGGATCTGCCGCCGGATGTACAGCACACCCTCCTCTACGGCACGCAGGAGCGCATCCGTTTCCGCTACCGGGACACCTATGGCGAGGTCAAGTCCTGGTATGCCGCCTATGAGGGAGTCATTCCCCACCTCGCCCGCCGCCACCGGGAGACCGAGTCGGATGAGGCGCGCGAGGATATCAGCGAATTCATGACCTCGCGCCCCTGCCCTGTCTGCCGTGGGGCCAGGTTGAAGCCGGAGGCCCTGGCGGTGCGGGTGGGTGAAAAGAATATCCACGAAGTGACTGGATTGACGATCAGGGAGGCCGCCGTCTTTCTTAAAAACCTGGAACTGACCTCCCGGGAGCAGCAGATTGCCAGGCAGGTGCTGAAAGAGATCGACAACCGCCTGGGCTTCCTGGTCAATGTCGGGTTGGACTACCTGACCCTGGACCGGGCGGCCGGCACCCTGGCCGGGGGCGAGGCCCAGCGGATCCGCCTGGCCACCCAGATCGGGTCGGGCCTGGTGGGAGTGCTCTACATCCTGGACGAACCCAGCATCGGCCTGCACCCCCGGGACAACACCAGGCTGATCAAGACCCTGATGGATCTGCGCGACCTGGGCAATACCCTGATCGTAGTGGAACACGATGAAGAGATGATGCTGAGCGCCGACGAGATCATCGATATCGGCCCGGGAGCAGGGGTGCGTGGAGGGAAAGTCGTGGCCCAAGGCACCCTGGAAGAGATCATCAGGACGCCAGAGTCCATCACCGGCCAGTACCTGGGCGGCAAGCTGGAGATCCCCGTGCCCGGCGTCCGGCGGCGTCCGGACGGCAGGTGGCTGGAGGTCTACGGAGCGCGCGAGTTCAACCTGAAAAACATCGACGTGACCATTCCCCTCGGCCTGTTCGTCTGCGTCACCGGGGTCTCTGGCTCCGGGAAGAGCACCCTGCTGCAGGAGATCATCTACAAGGCCCTCGCCCAGGAGTTGAACGGGGCACGGGCGCACCCCGGCGCCTTCCGGAGCCTGAGCGGCCTGAAACACCTGGACAAGGTGATCGAGATCGACCAGTCTCCCATCGGGCGCACGCCCCGCTCCAACCCGGCCACCTACATCGGGGCGTTTGACGGCATCCGGGAACTGTTCACCCTGACCCCGGAGGCCCGGATGCGCGGCTACAAGCCCGGGCGTTTCAGCTTCAACGTGCGGGGCGGTCGCTGCGAGGCCTGCCGGGGCGACGGGATCATCAAGATCGAGATGCACTTCCTGCCCGACATCTACGTTCCCTGCGACGAGTGCAAGGGCAGCCGCTACAACCGGGAGACCCTGGAGGTCAGGTACAAGGGCAAGAGCATCGCCGATGTCCTGAACATGACGGTCAGCGAGGCGGTGGAGTTCTTCCAGCACATCCCCAAGGTGAGCCGCAAGCTGGAGACCGTGAACGATGTCGGCCTGGGCTACATCAAGCTCGGCCAGCCCGCCACCACCCTGTCCGGCGGCGAGGCCCAGCGGGTGAAACTGGCGGCGGAATTGTCCCGGCGCAGCAACGGGCGCACCCTGTACATCCTGGACGAGCCGACCACCGGCCTCCACAAGGACGACATCAAGCGGCTGCTGCAGATCCTCGACCGCCTGGTGGAGGCGGGGAACACCGTGGTGGTCATCGAGCACAACCTGGATGTGGTCAAGACGGCGGACTACATCATCGACCTCGGCCCCGAGGGCGGTGACCTAGGCGGGCGCCTGGTCGCCTCCGGCACTCCCGAGGAGATCGCCGCCCACCCCACGTCCTATACCGGGCAGTACTTGAAGCCGGTGCTCCAGAAACCGGCGCTTGCATCCAGGCAAGCCGTTCTGTCGCGGAACTGAACACGGCTTAACAGCAATGATCAGGCCGGGAAGAGTGGTGACGGGATATACCTGCTGAAGCCAATATAGACGAACAGGAACAGAAGATCCGGGAGTTGAAGCAGGACCTCGACCTGACGCCGGAGCGTCCGGGTGTCTACCTGTTCCGCAACCGGGCCGGGGTTGTGATCTACGTGGGCAAGGCGATCTCCCTGCGCAACCGCCTGCGCTCCTACTTCCAGGCGAAGGGGCAACCGGAAAAGACCCAGCGGCTGGTCACCGAGGCCGCCCGGTTCGAGTACCTGGTGACCGATTCCGAGGTGGAGGCCCTGGTGCTGGAGTGCAACCTGATCAAGGAGTACCGCCCCAAATTCAACATCAACCTGAAGGACGACAAGTCCTATCCTTACCTGAGGGTGACGGCGGAGCAGTTCCCCCGGGTCATGGTCACCAGGAACCTGGTGCGCGACGGCTCCCGCTACTTCGGCCCCTACCCGGAAGTGGGGGCGGTCAAGGAGACGGTGGGATTCCTGCGCAAGTTATTCCCGTTTCGCTCCTGCCCCGGTCAGGACCTGGCCCCCCGCAGCCGTCCCTGCCTCAACGCCCAGATCAGGCAGTGCCTGGGACCCTGCGCCGGGCGGGCATCATCCGAAGACTATCAGGAGATGATCGAGAACCTGGTGCAGTTCCTGGAGGGGAAGACCCGGGACATAGAGAAGAACCTGGCTGTCCGGATGGATGAGGCCTCCCGGGCAATGGATTTCGAGCGGGCGGCGCGCCTGCGGAACCAGTTGGCGTCCCTGCGGACCTTCCGTGAGCAGCAGCGGGTCACCCAGGCCTCCGGGAGCGATGAGGACGTCCTGGCTGTTGGCGCCCGGCTGGACGAGGTCTGCGTGCTGATCCTGAGGGTCCGGGGCGGCAAGCTGGTGGCGGAGGAGAACTACTTCCTGTCGCAGGCCGAGGAGTTGCAGCCCGGCGAGATCCTGGCCTCTTTCATCAAACAGTATTACCACGCCGGGCGGGAGATCCCGCCGGCCCTGCTGGTCAGCAGCCCACTGCCGGAGTCGGACCTGCTGGCCGAGTGGCTCACCCGGCTGCGGGGCAGGAAGGCGGCCATCCGCACGCCCAGCCGGGGAGCCGGACGCAAGCTGCTGCAGATGGCCGTGGATAACGCCCGCTTCTATGCAGAGCGGCGCTACCAGCAGGCCCTGAGAACCAGGGAGAAGGGGCGCACCCTGGTGTTCGAACTGCAGCAGGCGCTTGGACTGGCCAAACCGCCCCGGCGCCTGGAGTGCATGGACATCTCCCACTTTGCGGGCCAGGACACGGTGGGCTCGCTGGTGCGTTTTACCGATGGCCGGCCGGACACCGGGGGCTACCGGCGCTACAAGCTGCACAACGTCATCCCCGGCGATGACTACGCCGCCCTGCAAGAGGTGACGCGCCGGCGTATCGCCCGGGCTGAGAAGGACTCCCTGCCCGACCTGCTGGTGATCGACGGCGGCAGGGGGCAGTTGAACGCGGTCCAGGAGGTGCTGGGAGAGACCGGTGGCGCCGGGATGGCGGTGGCCTCCCTGGCCAAGGAGGAGGAGCAGGTGTTCCTGCCGGGACGCCTGAAACCCTTGGACCTGCCCCGGAATAACGCCGGTCTGCACCTGCTGCAGCAGGCCCGTGACGAGGCGCACCGCTTCGCCCACGCCTACCAGGAGAAACTGCGGCGGGAGAAGGCCGGAGCCACCGTCCTAGCCGAGGTGCCGGGCATCGGCAAGAAGCGGCAGCGGGCGTTGCTCAAGCAGTTCGGCTCTGTGACCAGGCTGCGCTCGGCCAGCCTGGAGGAACTGGCGGCAGTGCCTGGGATGAACAGGAAGGCAGCTGCTGCCCTGTACGACTTCCTGCATGGCTCCGGAGCTTCAACTGGGTCTTAGCTTCAGTGGGTGATTGCTTTTCCCCCACTGAAGCTAAGACCCAGTTAATACAGTGATGTAGCCGCTCTTATCCCACCGCTTTGATGTACTCCGCATTCTTCAGGCCGGGCGTAGCCCGGATGCGGAGGAAGCGGGGACATTAGAGCGGGTAGTCATCTGTGGTGAAAAACAGAATTCTAAGATGCTGGAGATGAGACTGTGGAAAATATCAAGCTGGTAGCCATAGACCTCGATGATACACTGCTGCGGAGCGACATGACGATCTCGGAGCACACCGTGGCGGTGCTGCGGAAGGTACGGGCTCAGGGGGTGGTAGTGACTCTCTCCACGGGGCGGATGTTCAGTTCGGCCAAGCCCTTCGCCGAGCGGCTCGAATTCGACGCGCCTCTGATTGCATATGGAGGCGCCCTGGTCAAGAACGCCGGCTCCGGGGAGGTGTTGTACAACCGTCCGCTGGAACCGGAGGTGGCCCGACGGGTGATCAGGTTTGCCCGGGAACGGAAGGTTCAGGTCAACTTCTACCTCCTCAATGGAGATGATGATGAGCTGTATGCTGAGCTGATAACCCCCTTGGGTGAGAGCTACGGCCAGTTTTCCAGGGTGCCGTTCCACCGGGTGCCGGATCTGGAAGCTTTGCTGGAAGGCGGTAATCCCCTGAAGCTGCTGCTGATCGATGACGAGCCGGCGGCGGACCGCTGCCTGTTGGAGTTGCGGGAACTGCTGGGCGAACAGGCGCACCTTGCCAAGTCCAAACCCCGCTTCGTGGAGGTGGACCACCCGGAAGCCACCAAGGGCCGGGCGCTGCAGGAACTGGCCGCCTGGCTGCAGGTGGAACGAAGCCAGATATTGGCCATCGGGGACAACTATAACGATATCGAGATGCTGGAGTTCGCCGGCCTGGGGATCGCTGTGGCCAACGCTCCGCCGGAGGTGCGAAGGCGGGCTGGTCATGTCACCGCCTCGAACGACGAGGACGGGGTGGCGCAGGCCCTGGAACGGTTCGTGCTGGGCGCTACGATCCCGAATGGTTAATCCCCTACTCCTCTCCTTCCTCCAACTCTTGGATATATATTTCACCACGCAGCATAGAAGCGATGGCCGCTATTAGAGACATGGCCGCGGCTCCATAGAAGGTTATTCTCAGGCTGGCCATGAAGGCCGGCGCCATCAGCGAAGGGAAGAATTCCTTGCTCAGGATCAGGTTCCTGGCAGCCGCCGGCAGGTTGGTCAGAACTGCAGCAGGGAGCAACTGTTGCATCGGGTTGTAGCCCAGGAAGGCGGCAAAGAGCGCCCCTGTGGGCGGCAGATTGGCCGTCTGACTGGCCACCGCCGGCGGTATGCCCTGCGCCACCAGGCCGGCGTACAGCACCGGCGGCAGCTTGCTGGCCATGCCGATGATGATCATGCTGAAAAAGAGGGACATGCTCAGGAGCATGCCGGAGTTCTGAATGGTGGCCCGCATCCCGGAAGCCACTCCGCGGTATTTTGCCGGCACCGAGTTCATGACGGCCGCCATGTTGGGGGAGTTGAACATTCCCATGCCCAAGCCCAAGAGCACCAGGATCAGCATGAACGGCAGGTAGGAAAAGTTGGCCGGTAGAGCAGCCAGCAGCAGAAAACCGGCCATGGTGAGCAGCATGCCGCCGGTGGCAAAGCTCCGGGAACCGAACCGGTCGGACAGCCAGCCGGAGAGCGGACCCATGAAGAAGAAGCCGCCGATCATGGGCGCCATGTAAATGCCGGCCCACAGCGGCGTCTCCGCGAAGTTGTAGCCGTGCAGCGGCAGCCAGATGCCCTGCAGCCAGATGATCAGCATGAACGTCAGGCCGCCCCGGGCCACGGCCTGGAGAAAACCGCTCACGTTGCCAGCCGAAAACATGCGATTGCGGAACAGACTGAGGCGAAACATGGGGTCCTTGACCCGCATTTCAATGAAGACAAAGGCGACCAGCAAGATGATCCCCGCCACCATGCCGCCTTGAACCCACGGATTCGTCCATCCCATGGGCGAATGTCCGTATGGCAAGATGCCGTAGGTGATGGCGACCAGCAGGAGGGTCAGGCCGGCGCCGAAGGTGGTGTTGCCAGCCAGGTCGAGCCCCCGTTTCTTGTTGAGGACACCGGTTTCCTGCAGCTTGAGATAGGCCCAGATGGTCCCGACAATGCCTATCGGCACGTTGATCAGAAACACCAGCCGCCAGTTGATGGCGGCCAGAAAGCCGCCCAGGATCAGTCCGATCAGGGAACCGCCGTTGAAGGCCACCCCGTTCAGGCCCAGGGCTAGGCCTCTTTCTTGGTGTGGAAAGGCATCGGTCAGGATGGCCGCGCTGTTGGCAAACAGGAAGCCGCCTCCGACTGCCTGGACCAGGCGGAAGATGATTAACTCCATGGCGCCGGTGTTGCCTGTGCTGGGGATCAGAGAGAGTATGAGGGAACCAACCGTAAAGATGATAAAGCCGATGTTATAGAAGCGCACCCGGCCGAAAATGTCGGACAGACGCCCAAAGGAGACCAGCAGGGTGGCCGTTATCACCGAATAGCCCATAAGTATCCAGAGCAGGTAGGTCGTCTCGTCCGGGGCCAGCGGATTGACCTTGAGGGCCACGAAGATGGCCGGTAGGGAAATCAGGACAATATTGACGTCGATGCCGGCCATCAGCGTACCCAGGGTGGTATTGGACAGGGCTACCCATTTGTAGCCCGGCTTAGGGGCAACAGGAGCTTTTGCCAATGGTTCTGCGTTTGCCGTGTCAGCACTCAAAATTTTTGTCGCACCTCTCCTTGCCCGGCTGGTCATCGATCTTCTCCCCCGGCCCGGCGGTTTGTTGTTTTAATCCGGCATAAACACTGTTCAAGAGAGCGTTGATACCGTCCAGACCTGTATCGTCTCCGGCCAGGGCCTCCTTCAGGCGGTCACAGCGGAAAGCGAGCACTTCCCGGTATGCTTCCCGGCCATCCCCGGTCTCGCGCAGGTAAACCATCCTCCGGTCTCCCTGGTCCCGCACCCGCAGCACCAGCCCGCTCCGGACCAGACCGTCCACCAGTTCGGTGAGCGTGGAACCGCTGACCAGCAGACTGCCCTGCATCTCGCTCATGTTGACCTCCGCCCGGGACTGGAGATAGCGGAGGATCCGGTAGCGGGGCATGCTCAGACCACGGCGGACCAAGAACACCTGGGTGAGATGGTTGAGGACCCTGTTCACCCGGTCCAGGCTCTCTTCGAATTGCTCCAGCGGTAGATCCAAGCCGCACACCCTTTCGCCTACCGTATAGTTCGGTAACCTAAGTTATTATAATGCCGTCGGCGCGGGTCGTCAAGACGGTGGCCGGTCAGCCAGGGATATTATCTGCGTTAACTCATGTTTGATACCGGGCCAATAGTCATTTAAAAAGGCGGCGACTTAGAGATGCCCATGAAAAAGAACCGGCTGTTCTTGAATTATGGGTATTATAACATCACGCACATGACGGAACCCCCTGCCGAATGAGCAGTCCTAAGGCGGCTGCATTCCGGATCTACGAGAGAATTCATGCTTGAGCATCCCCCTTGTTCAGATGTTGCGTGTTATTGCTTCTTCATTGCGGGAGGGATACAATTGAAGCATGCCGGGTATGATTAACCCGTTTTTTAACAGCATGTAAATACCCGGTGTGAAGGGGCAATTATCGTGGATTATGTCCTGGCTGTGGACCTGGGTGGCACCAAGATCTATTCCGCCCTGGTCGGCTCCGGCGACCTGATAGTCAAGAGCGACGTTCGGCCGACGGAAGCGGAGTTCGGCCAGGAGCGGGTGCTCGACAATATCATGGCGGGGATCGGAGCGGTGGCGCCGCTGGATGCTCTGCATGGCGGCAAGATTCTCGGCCTGGGCATCGGCGCTCCGGGGCCACTGGACCCGTGCGCCGGCAAGGTCTGCTATGCGCCCAACTTGTGCTGGCGGGACTACAACCTGAGGGATGTCCTGCAGGGCCGGCTTGGTGTCCCCGTCTTCCTGGAGAACGACGCCAACCTGGCAGCCCTGGGGGAGCACCTCTACGGGGCCGGGCAGGGCCACGACGACATGGTCTTCATCACTGTCAGTACCGGCATCGGGGGTGGCCTGATCCTTAGGGGTGAGATTTATGACGGGGCATTCGGCGCCGCCGGCGAGATCGGTCACCTGTCGGTGGTCCCGGACGGGCCGGCCTGCTCCTGTGGTGGACGGGGCTGCCTGGAGGCGTTGGCCTCGGGGTGGGCGATCGGTGGCCAGGCCCAGAGGCTGATTGCAGCCGGTCAGGGCCGGCGCATCCTGGCTGCAGCAGGCGGTGACGCCGAGGCGGTGGGATGTCCGGCAATCGTCCAGGCGGCCCACGACGGCGACCCTGAGGCGCGGGAATTGCTGGCGGCGGCGGGACGCTACCTGGGACAGGCGATCGGGAACATTGCCAACCTGCTCAACCCGTCGTTATTCGTCATCGGCGGGGGGGTGGCCACCGCAGCCGGACGGCTGTTGCTGGAGGCTGCCGAGACTGCTGCGGGGCAGCGGGTGTTTCTCGCCCTGCGCTGCTTCTTAAAAATAGTCCCCGCAAGCCTGGGGGCGAGAGCCGGGGTGTTGGGGGCGGCAGCCTATGCTCACCATAAACTGGGAAGCGGGAAGTGAGAAGTGGGATGTGGGCAATAGAAGGCATTGGCGAAGCCAATGCCAACAAGAATCTAACCTCTCACCTCTAACCTCTCGTCTCTCACATCACAAGAAAGGGGGTTGTCCGAGTGGGCGATCCGAAATCAGATCTGGATGACAAGCGTTTCATTGTAGAGAGGGACCCGGATGGGATGCTGGAGCTGCTGGCCGGCCTGCCGGACCAGTGTGAGGCGGCGCTGAAACTGGGTCAGGATGCCGCCTTGCCCAATCTCCCCGGAGAGTTGCGGCAGGTGGTGTTGGCCGGCCTGGGGGGTTCTGCCATCGGCGGCGATCTGCTGCGGGTGGTGGTGGCCCGGCAGGCCAGGGTACCCTTTGCGGTCTGCCGTGATTACAACCTGCCGGCCTATGTGGATCGGCAGACCCTGGTCTTTCTGACTAGCTACTCCGGCAATACCGAGGAGACTCTCAGTGCCTACCGGTTGGCAGGTGAGCGGGGCGCCGTACGCATTGCCGTGACCACGGGCGGTCGCTTGGCCGAAATGGCTTCCGCCGACGGGGTGCCGGTGCTCCGGGTGCCCCCGGGACTGCCTCCCCGCTCTGCTATCGGCTACACGTTCCTGCCGGTCCTGGTATTGCTGGAGCGCCTGGGCGTGATCGGGCATCAGGAGGGCTATGGTGAACTCCTGGCGGTGCTGCGCTCCCACAGGGAGGAGCTTGGTCCCTCCGCTCCGGTCTCCCGTAACCGGGCCAAGGGCCTGGCTATACGCCTGCATGGTAAAATTCCGGTTATCTACGGGGCGTCCGGCACCACCGAGGTGGTGGCCGCCCGTTGGAAAACACAGTGCAACGAGAACGCCAAGAGTCTCGCCTACTGGAATGTCTATCCGGAACTGAACCACAACGAACTGGTCGGCTTCGAGGCGCCTCCGGACCTGCTGCGCTCCCTGTTCCTGGTCCACTTGCGGGACGCCGCGGACCATCCCCGCGTCCAGGTCCGGATGGAGATTGTCAAGAGGCTGCTGGTGGAAAGGGTCGGTGGCCTGGCCGAATTCAGCGGCCAGGGCGAAACCCTGCTGGCCCGGTTGTTCTCGCTGATCTACCTGGGTGACTTCACCAGCGTCTACCTGTCGCTGCTCTATGGGATCAACCCCAAGCCGGTGCAGGTGATCGACTACCTGAAGCAGGAACTGGCGAAAATCTGAAGTCAGAGGGGGATGGGGAGGAAAAATGGAGGAAGTTAGACCGATCCATCTGGTTATCGTCACCGGATTATCCGGCGCCGGTAAGACCCAGGCGACCAGATGCCTGGAGGACCTGGGCTTTTTTTGCGTCGACAACCTGCCGCCCAAGCTGATCCCCAAGATTACCGAACTCTGCCAGCAGTCGGGGGAACGGGTACGGCGGGTGGCCCTGGTGATCGACGTGCGCGGCGGGCTGTTCTTCGATGCCCTGAGCGAGGAATTGAACAACTTCCAGCAGCAGGGGATCAGGTACGAGATCCTATTCCTGGAGGCCTCGGACGAGGTCCTGGTGCGACGCTACAAGGAATCGCGGCGGCAGCACCCACTGGGAGAGGAAGTCTCCGTGCTGGAGGCGATCAGGGCCGAGCGTGAGCGGCTGAGGGAGCTTCGGGGCAAGGCCAGCATCATTTTGGACACCACCGGGATGAGCGTCCGTGATTTGAAGGAGAACCTGGCCCGGCTTTTCGGCAAACCGGAGAAGGCCAGCCTCTCGGTTACCCTGCTCTCGTTCGGCTACAAATACGGTATTCCCATGGACGCTGACCTGGTGTTCGATGTCCGCTTTCTGCCCAACCCCAACTATGTGGACGACCTGAAAAACCTGACCGGGCTTGACCCGGCGGTAGTGGAGTACATTTTCAGCGACGACGTGACCAAGCGCTTCATGCGCCGTTTTTACGGGCTGTTGCGTTTCCTGCTGCCCTGTTACGTAACGGAGGGCAAGAGCCACCTGGTGGTGGCGATCGGGTGCACCGGAGGGCAGCACCGCTCGGTGGCGGTGGCCGAGCGCCTGGCTCACCTACTGAAGCGCAGTTGCCAGGTCAACCTGCACCACCGGGACATCCCCCGCGCCGGGGCGGTGAAGTTGGCGTGAACATGGCAGAGATGCTGCAGTGGTTGGGCCAGCAGTACCGCCGCCAATCCCTGAAGCGGGGGCCGCGGATCGTGGCCATCGGGGGCGGTACCGGGCTTCCTGTACTGTTGCGTGGCCTCAAACGATATACGGAAAACCTCACCGCCATCGTCACAGTGGCTGATGACGGCGGCAGTTCCGGGCGTCTGCGGGGGGAGTTCGGCATCCTGCCGCCGGGGGACATCCGCAACTGCCTGGTGGCCCTGGCGGAGACGGAGACTCTGATGGACCGGTTATTCAACTACCGCTTTGACCAGGGTGAGGGACTGGCCGGTCACAACCTGGGCAACCTGCTGCTGACGGCCCTGACCGATATCGCCGGGGACTTCCAGACTGCCATCCAGGAGGCCAGCAAGGTTTTGAAGGTGCGCGGGCTGGTGCTCCCTTCCACACTGAAACAGGTGGTCCTTCACGCCGAGTTGAGGGATGGAACAGTGATCAGCGGCGAGAGCAAGATCTCCCAGTCCCTGGAACCGATCGGGCGGGTGTTCCTGATTCCTGAAGGCTGTGCCCCGGTGCCGGAAGCCCTGGAGGCGATCTCTGCCGCCGATCTGATCCTGATCGGACCAGGCAGCCTGTACACCAGTGTGCTGCCGATCCTGCTGGTAAGGGAGATCGTAGCCGCGCTCAAGCGTTCTCCGGCCTTGAAATGCTACCTTTGCAACATCATGACTCAGCCTGGGGAGACCACGGGATTCAAGGCTTCGGATCACCTGCAGGCGATCTACGATCACGCCGGGCGGGACTGGATCGATTATGTCCTGGTCAATACCAGGAGGATTAACCCGGAAAAACAGGAGAAGTACGCCCGGCAGGGAGCATCTCCGGTGCAGGTTGACGACCAGGCGCTATACCGGATGGGGGTCCGGCTGATCAGGGCGGACGTGCTGGAGGACGGCGAGCTGGTGCGCCATGATCCCCAGAAGCTGTCCCAGGCGATCATGAACGTACTTGGAAAAAGGCGACGCTTTCCTTCCCATGGTTGAAACCAAGAGTTTTTCCACAGATGGCGGTGAAGTTGATTGGCCAAGGAGCCATCCTTTTGTGTTCAAGTTAAAAGCGAAGTGGCCCGCCAGGCCGAGGTCCGCTCTTGCTGCCTGAGGGCGGAACTGGCGGCCTGCGCCCGCACCATGGGCAGCATGAGGATCGGGAACAACCGCGAGGCGCTACTGTTTACTAGTGAGAGCCCTGCAGTGGCTCGCCGGATTTTCAAGCTGGCCCGGCAGTTGGGCTGGCAGGCGGATATCCTGGTGCGGCTCTGCACCAGGCCCCGCCAGAGGCGCCTGTTTGTGGTGCAGATGTCCCTCCGGCAGCAGGGCCTCTTTCTGCTGCAGGAATTGGGCCTGGCCGACCGTAAGGGCCGGCTCAAGGACCGGCTCGAGGGACGGCTGCTCGACCGGAACTGCTGCCGCCGGGCCTACCTGCGGGGTTGCTTCATGGGTGGGGGTTTTCTGAACCAGCCCGGCCACGGCTACAACCTGGAGTTCGTCTTTGACAACAATGAGGCGGCCGAAGAGCTGAAGGAGATCATGACCCAGTTTGGGCTGAACCCGAGCCGCCGGCAGCGGAAGGAGAGCTGTCTGGTCTACCTCAAGGAGGCGGACCAGGTGGGGGAGTTCCTGCGGTTGATCGGAGCGACCCAGGGAGTGCTGGCCTTCGAAAACGGCCGCATCCTCAAGGATATGCGCAACCAGGTCAACCGCCTGGTCAACTGCGAGACCGCCAACGTGAGCAAAGCAGTGGAGGCCGGACTGAGCCAGGTGGAGATGATCGGCCGGTTGCAAAACCGCCTCGGGCTGGAGTCGCTGCCTCCCCGGTTGCAGGACCTGGCCCTGCTGCGCCTGTCTCATCCGGAGGCGAGCCTGCAAGAGCTGGGCCGGCTGCTCGACCCGCCCCTGGGCAAGTCCGGCGTCAACCATCGCTTTCGCCAGTTGCGCCTGATCGCCGAGCAACTAAGAAGTGAGAAGCGAGCAGGTGCCCGCTTGCGGCTCTAACCTCTCACATCCCACATCTCAATCTGGAGGTATGAAAGCTTGATCTGGAAGTTCTTTCGTAAGTATTTTGTTACCGGTATTTTAGTGTTGCTGCCGCTGATCATCACTGCATACATCGTGGTCTTCGTCTTTAACCTGGTGGACGCCAGGCTGAGAAACCTGATCTGGACCTACACCCACTACAGAATACCGGGTGCGGGGTTATTGACGTTTATCCTGTTATGCTTCCTGGCCGGGGTGTTTGTGCAGAACGTGGTGGGCAGGCAGCTCTTGAGGTGGGGTGAGGCCGTCCTGCGCCGGATCCCTGTGGTTAAGAGCATCTACTCGGCAAGTAAGCAAGTAATGGAGGTGTTCGCCTCAGACCGCAGCGAGGCGTTCCAGAAGGTGGTGCTGGTGGAGTTTCCGCGGCGAGGCAGTTTCATGCTCGGCTTCCTGACCGGTGTGTCCCCAGCCAGCGTCAAACAGCAGGCAGAAGAGGATCTGTGGAATGTATTCGTTCCGGTCACCCCACCTGGTCATGGCTATTTACTCATGTTGCCGCGCAGTGATATATCGATCCTGGACATGAGCGTGGAAGAAGGCCTGAAGCTGGTGCTTTCGGCTGGCATCACATCATCGCCGTCCTATCTTAGAACCAACCAGGATGAGAAGCCGGATGCCGGGCATTGATGTGAGGCGCGAAGGCGCACCCAAATTACTTTAAGCCGGGTGGCAGGGAAGCAGGAAAAAGGACGCCGCAGTCGAATCTTAGGCTCAAAAGGAGTGGGTGAGGCAGATGCACGCGGGCGGTAGTCTAAATGCCATCAAGCAGAAACCGCTGGTAACGCCGGAACTGCGCCAGACGATCACCATTCTGACGATGGCGACTGCGGACCTGATCCGCTATATCGAGAATGCTGTCCTCGAGAACCCGATGCTGGAAATCATCGAGGATGCCGATACGGTTGAGGATGTGCCGCGGGCGGATCGGGAGGACTTCACCCTCGACTGGTGCACCTTGCTGGCAGAGTGCGGCCAGATTGACTGCTCCTTCGACCACACTTGGACCCAGGCGGAAGACCCGCTCCAGGACAGCACCGAGCACTGCCTGGCCCAGGCGCCCACTCTCCAGGAACATCTCGACCTGCAACTGCATCTCGCCCGGTCCGGAGCCCGGATCCGGAAGATCGCCGGACACCTGATCAAGAACATCGATGGCCGGGGCTATCTCCGCCAGGATCTCCAGAATACCCGGCAGGTGTACTCCTGTACTGCTCAGGACGTGGAGCAGGCCCTTCGCCTGGTCCAGTCCTTCGACCCGCCAGGAGTGGGTGGACGCGATCTCAAAGAGTGCCTGCTGCTGCAACTGGAGCGGCGTGGGTTGCGGAATGCGTTCATGGAGAGGCTGGTTAGTTTGTTTATCAAGGACCCGACTGGCGGGAGTCTTTCCAGGATTGCCCGGTCGCTGGGGTTCGCAGCGGAAGAGTTGACAGCCAGGTGCGACCTGATCAGGTCCCTGAGCCCCGATCCTGGCAGCAGTTTTTCCCGCCCGGGCGAGCTCCGCTACATCATCCCGGACGTGGTAGTGGAGCAAGCGGGTGATGAATTCCTGGTGCTGGTCAACGACTTGTCGGTGCCGCGGCTCATGGTTAGCCGCACTTACCAGGCTCTGTTGACGGAACGGGGGGCCTGCGACCTGCATGATGCCCGGTTCCTGGAAGACAAGCTGCAAGCGGCGGTCCGGTTGATCCGCAGCGTGGAGCAGCGCCGGTCAACTCTGCACCGGGTGGCGCAATTGATCATCGAGTCTCAGTCGGAGTTTTTGAACAAGGGCCTGGACTACCTCAGACCCTTGAAGCTGGAGAGTGTTGCCCGGGTGGTTGGCTTGCACAGGTCCACCGTCAGCCGGACGATCGCCCACAAATATGTGGAGACACCGCGGGGTGTATTTGAACTGAAGGTGTTTTGCGGCGGATACGGACAACCCCCCGCCTGAACGCAGGAAGTATTGAAGCCTGAGGTAGCAAGGAAACGGAAGCGGACTTTTTGTTGAGTAGCGGGCGACGAAAGTCTATTATTTTGCTCTTTTTTGGGATGTTTTGCCGGGAACCTGGATTGCATTGCCAGGTAAATGAGATATAATATTACTTGGATTGTGATATCTTAATTGGTTGGCTATGGCCATTTGATCAACTCGTTGAACCCTCACTTTAGAAGAATGGTTACCAGCCGAAAGATTAAATAGAGAACCCCTGAAAGGAACAGAATAATAAGAGGTTGGTGGTGAGCGGCGATCCGAGCGCTGGTTGTTCGAACCGCGGGCGAAGCACGGCGCGGTCTGATCCAGAAAGCCAACCACGGAAGTTCGCTGCAGGCTTGACGCGCCGCATTCTTTCGGGCCGGGCTTCAAAGTGAGATGTTGGATGCACATCCTAAATTATAAAGGAGGCTTTGCAATGCCAGTAAAACTCGGGCTCAATGGTTTTGGCCGCATCGGGCGGCTAGTTCTGCGCAAGGCTCTGGAAAACCCGGAGATTGAAGTTGTGGCCATCAACGACCTGACCGACGCCACCACCAATGCCCACCTGTTCAAGTACGATTCCGTCCACGGTACCTTCCGGGGAACGGTGCAAGCAGTGGACGGGGCGATCGTCATCGACGGCAAGAGCATCAAGGTATTCGCAGAAAAGGACCCCAGCAACCTGCCCTGGGGCGATCTGGGAGTGCAGATCGTGATCGAGGGGACCGGAAAGTTCACCGAAGCGGAGAAGGCTGCCGCCCACCTGAAGGCCGGGGCCAAGAAGGTGATCATCACCGCTCCCGCCAAGAACGAGGACATGACCATGGTGATTGGCGTCAATGAGCAGCGCTACAATCCCGCCACAGACCACATCATCTCCAACGCCTCCTGTACCACCAACTGCTTGGCGCCGGTGGTCAAGGTGCTTCACGAGGGCTTCGGGGTGAAGCGCGGCCTGATGACCACGATCCACTCCTACACCAACGACCAGCAGGTGCTCGACCTCGCCCACAAGGACCTGCGCCGGGCGAGAGCGGCAGGCCTGAACATGATCCCCACCACCACCGGGGCGGCCAAGGCCGTCACCCTGGTGTTGCCCGAACTCAAAGGGAAGCTGACCGGAATCTCTATCCGCGTCCCGACCCCCAACGTCTCCCTGGTGGATTTTGTGGCCGAGGTGGAGAGGCCGGCGAGCGTGGAGGCGATCAACGGCGCTTACAAGTCAGCCGCCGAGGGGAGCCTGAAAGGGATCCTCGCCTACACCGAGGAGCTGCTGGTGTCCCACGATTACAACGGGGACGAACACTCCGCCATCGTGGACGGCCCCTGCACCATGGTGATAGGAGAGACGATGGTCAAGGTCTTTGCCTGGTATGACAACGAGTGGGCCTATTCCTGCCGGGTGGTGGATTGCGCCGTCTTCGTGGCTTCGAAAGGCTTGTGAATAGAAAATCAAACCTTGAAAGGATGGGGTCATTGAGCCTGAAGATCAAGAGCCTGAGGACCCTCAGGGAGATCGACGTCAAGGGGAAAAGGGTGTTGGTCCGGGTAGACTTCAACGTCCCCCTGAATGATCAGGGAGATGTAGCCGACGACTCCCGCCTGGTCGCCACCCTGCCGACCATCCGGTACCTCCTGGAGCAGGGGGCCGGGGTGATCCTGATGAGTCACCTGGGACGCCCCGAGGGTAAGGTAAATGACAAGCTGCGCCTTGGCGGTGTGGCCCGGCGGCTCGGAGAGTTGTTGGGCCGACCGGTCAAGAAGGTTGACGACTGCGTGGGTCCGGCGGTGGTTGCGGCTGCCGGTCAGTTGCAGCCCGGCGAGGTGCTGCTGCTGGAGAACCTGCGCTTCCACCCGGAGGAGGAGGCCAACGACCGGGAATTTGCCCGGAGCCTGGCCTCGCTGGCAGACGCTTACGTTGACGATGCCTTCGGCACCGCTCACCGGGCGCACGCCTCCACTACCGGAGTGGCCGAATTCCTGCCGTCGGCGGCCGGGTTCCTGATGGAGAAGGAGGTAACTATGCTGGGGCGGCTCCTGACAGACCCGGACCGCCCCTTCACCGCAGTGCTGGGCGGCGCCAAGATCGCCGACAAGATCGGGGTGCTGGAGAAGCTGGCGGAGAAAGTCGACCGGTTGCTGCTGGGAGGCGGCATGGCTAACACCTTCCTGAAGGCGGGGGGCAACGCCATGGGCGACTCCCTGGTCGACGAGAGCCACCTGGACTTTGCCAGGGATTTTATGCTACGTGCCCGCGACCGGGGAGTAGTCGTAGACCTGCCGGTGGACCTGGTGATCGCCCCGCGCCCACCTGTGCGCCGCATTCTTTCAGGCCGGGCGGTAAGCCCGGATGCGGTGGAGGGCACCAGCCGGAACGCCGGTCACCCGGAAACACGGGTGGTGGCGCCTGGTGAAGTGCCTGATGGTTGGATGGCTCTGGATATCGGACCCAGGACTGTCGAACGCTTCCAAGAGGCGATTGCCAAGTCCAAGACGGTCTTCTGGAACGGGCCGCTGGGATTGTTCGAGCAGCCCGCTTTTGCCCACGGCAGTGAGGCGATAGCGCGGGCGATAGTCCGGCCGGGGCTGGTCTCGGTGGTAGGAGGCGGCGATTCCCTGGCCTTGCTGGAGCAGGCCGGTGTGGCCGGGCAGGTCACGCACGCCTCTACGGGGGGCGGCGCCTCCCTGGAATTTCTCGAAGGCCGGGAATTGCCAGGAGTTGCCGTATTGAGCCATTGAAACTGGAGAGGAGATCATGGAGTCATGGCGAGCAGGATTCCTTTAGTTGCCGGAAATTGGAAGATGCACAAGACTCCCGCGGAAGCGGGGACCTTTGCCCGCAACCTGCTGGGTAATCTGCCCAATAACCTTGCCGTGAATGTTGTCGTCTGTCCGCCCTTTCCGGCTCTCCCGGCGGTAGCTCTCAAGCTGGCGGATAGCTGGATCTGCTGGGGCGCCCAGAACATGCACTGGGATGCCGAGGGCGCCTACACTGGAGAGGTGTCGGCGCCGATGCTGCAGGCCCTGGGTTGCCGTTTCGTGATCTTGGGGCATTCGGAACGGAGGGTGTTATTTGGCGAAACAAACGAGCAGATCCGCAAGAAGGTGGAAGCGGCTCTCTCCTATGGCCTGAAGCCGATCTTCTGCCTCGGCGAGGAACTGGCGACAAGGGACGCTGGTGAAGCTGAGATTTTTTGCCTGAGCCAGTTGGCCGATGGCCTGGAGGGTTTGCCCTGGGCAAACCCGGAAGCCCTGGTCATCGCCTACGAACCGATCTGGGCGATCGGCACTGGCCGCACCGCCCAGCCGGCGGACGCGGTGGCAGTGATGGGACGGCTGCGGGAAAAGATCGCCTCCTGGCACGGAAGAGATTTTGCAGAGAAGGTACGGATCCTGTATGGTGGCAGTGTGAGCCCGGAATCCATCGGCAGTTTTATGAAGGAAAAGCAGATCGACGGGGTGCTGGTGGGGGGCGCCAGTCTAAAACTGGACTCGTTCAGCGCCATCATCCGCGCTGCGGCAGAGGCCAAGCAGGGAACCTGAGGCCCCCGCGCATGCCGGGTGCCCTCCGCAGCCCGGATGCGGAGGAGGAAAGAATGCAGCGCACAGGTGGGCGCGGTGCGTGGTAGGTCTCGTTTCTCGGCACTGAAAGTGCCGGGCAACAATCAAGGAAAGGGGGCGGCAGCTTGGCTCACCCGCTGGCATTGATCATTCTGGACGGTTGGGGCTGTGCGGCTGAGGTCAGGGGCAACGCCATTGCCTTGGCCCATTTACCGAACTTTGACCGGTTGCGTGTCGATTATCCATATACTACTTTGGAAGCCTCGGGAGAGGCGGTGGGTCTGCCCGAGGGGCAGATGGGCAATTCTGAGGTCGGGCACCTGAACATCGGCGCCGGGCGTGTGGTTTACCAGGACATTACCCGCATCAGCCGGGCGATCCGTACCGGGGAGTTCTTCACCAACCAGGTGCTGTTGGGTGCCATGCAGAAGGCCGCCGAGCGCCGGGCCGCCCTGCACCTGTTCGGCCTGCTCTCGGACGGCGGTGTGCACAGCCACCTCACCCACCTGTTCGCCCTGCTGGATATGGCCCGCCGTATCCAGGCGCCCCAGGTTTTCATTCACGCCTTCCTGGACGGCCGGGACGTACCACCGGACAGCGCCAGGACGTACATCCAGGCGGTGGAGGGAAAATGCCGTTCTCTGGGCACCGGGGTGATCGCCACGGTGATGGGGCGCTACTACGCCATGGACCGGGACAAACGCTGGGACCGGGTGCAGAAGGCCTTCGACGCCCTAGTCTATGGCCGGGGTGAGACCGCTACCGGCGCGGATGCGGCGGTAGCCCAGTCCTACGACCGGGAGGTCACCGATGAGTTCGTGCTCCCCACCGTGATCCTGGATGGGGATGGTCACCCCGTGGGCAGGGTCAGGCCTGGGGACGTGGTCATCTTCTACAACTTCAGGTCCGACCGCGCCCGGGAGATCACCAGGGCGTTCGTCGACCGGGACTTCTCAGGCTTTGAGCGATCAGGTGGCTACCCGGATGTCGACTATGTCTGCATGACCCAGTACGATGCCACCATCCAGGCCCCGGTGGCCTTCCTGCCCCAGACCCTGAAACACACCCTGGGCGAGGTTTTGGCAGCCAGAGGGCTGAAACAGTTGCGGATCGCCGAGACTGAGAAATACGCCCACGTTACCTTCTTCTTCAACGGTGGGGTGGAGATTCCGAACCCGGGCGAGGACCGGATCCTGATTCCCTCGCCGAAAGTGGCCACCTATGACCTGAAACCGGAGATGAGCGCCCCGGAGGTGACCACGGCGTTGCTTGCAGAAATTGCCAAGGATCGGTATGATGTTATAGTATTGAATTACGCCAATGCCGATATGCTCGGGCACACGGGTATGATCGACGCCACAGTCAGTGCCCTGGAGACAGTGGATGACTGCCTCGGCCGGGTGGTCGAAGCAGTCCTGAGCCGTGACGGGACGGCTCTGGTCACCGCCGACCACGGCAACGCCGAACAGATGCTGGAGCCGAACGGCCAGGAACCCCACACCGCTCACACCACCAACCGCGTCCCGCTGATCCTGGCCGGCCAGAGGTACCGGGGCAATATCCTGCGCCAGGATGGAGCGTTGGAGGACATCGCTCCGACCATGCTGGAGATTCTGAGGGTTCCCCAGCCTCCGGAGATGACCGGGCGCTCGCTGATCGAGGTTCGAGATAGAGGTTCGAAATTGGATTGAAACAGGAATTAGCTTTATCGGGTTAGAGGTTTGCATGAGAAAGGCTGAACATCTAGCTTTGAGAAGGGGCTTTTTCCTGCTTTAAGCTGGGCTTGAGCAAGCTTTCTATAAAAAATCAAGATTCGAGATTCGAAGTTAGATGAAGAAGGAATTGGCTAAGGCCAATTCATCATTAAAAATCGAACATCGAACTTCGCACTTCGAACGTCGAGAAGGGGGTGCTGACATTGCCTCTGATCATGGAGGTGCTGGCAAGAGAGATCCTGGACTCCCGGGGCAATCCCACCTTGGAGGTGGACGTGTACCTGGAGGATGGCAGTATGGGCCGGGCGGCGGTGCCGTCGGGGGCCTCTACGGGGGCTCACGAGGCCCTGGAACTGCGGGACGGGGACGAGGGCCGCTATTTGGGCAAGGGAGTCCTTAATGCTGTCGACAATGTCATGACCGTCATCGCTCCTCAGGTTACCGGCATGGACGCCACCGACCAGGTTCTGATCGACCAGACGATGATCGACCTGGATGGTACACCCAACAAGGATAAGCTGGGGGCCAACGCTATCCTGGGGGTCTCCCTGGCAGCGGCCAAGGCGGCGGCCGAGAGCATGGGACTGCCCTTCTACCGCTATATCGGCGGTGTCTGGGCGCGCCTGCTGCCGGCGCCCATGATGAACGTCCTGAACGGAGGCAAACACGCCGATAACAACGTGGATATCCAGGAGTTCATGATCATCCCTCTGGGGGCGGAAAGCTTCCGTAGCGCCCTGCGCATGGGGGCCGAGATCTTTCACGCCCTGCATTCGGTACTGAAGGCAGGGGATTACAGCACCACAGTAGGGGATAAGGGGGGCTTTGCCCCAAAGCTGGGTTCGAATGAGGAAGGCATGGACGTGATCGTGGAAGCGATCCGCAAGGCCGGTTATAAGCCGGGCGAGGAGGTCTTCCTCGGCCTGGACGTGGCGGCCACCGAGCTGTTCCAGGACGGGGGGTACCACTTCCGCAGCGGCGGGATCGTCCGCACTTCCGACGAGATGATCGATTTTTACGGGAAGCTGATTGAACGCTACCCGATCGTCTCCATCGAGGACGGTCTGGCCCAGGACGACTGGGATGGCTGGCACCGGATGACCCGGCGCCTGGGCAAGAAGATCCAACTGGTGGGGGATGACATCTTCGTCACCAACCAGGCACGTCTGAAGAGAGGGATCGAGCTGGGGGTGGCAAACGCTATCCTGGTCAAGGTCAACCAGATCGGAACCCTGACCGAGACCCTGGAGACCGTGGAGGAGGCCAGGCGTGCCGGATACAAGGCGATTATCTCCCACCGCTCTGGAGAGACCGAGGACACCACCATCGCTGACCTTGCGGTGGCCCTCAATGCCGGCCAGATCAAGGCCGGAGCCCCCTCAAGGACCGACCGGGTGGCCAAGTACAACCAACTGCTACGTATCGAGGAGGAACTTGGCAGCGCCGCATCCTACGCCGGCATGCTCCGGTAACATGCTTTACAATACTTGTTAGCGGTGCTAGAATGGCCTTAGAGGAAGGGGACTTCTCGATGAGTTATTTTAAAACGGTCTTGATTGTATTGCAGGTGCTGTTCAGCCTCGGGGTCATTAGCACCATCCTGCTGCAGTCAGGCCATGCGTCCGGCCTGTCCGGATCCATCGCCGGCGGCGCCCAGTCACTGCTGGGGAAGAAAAAGGGGATCGACGATTTCCTGAACAGGCTGTCCATGGTATTCGCGGCCGGTTTCCTGCTGCTGACCCTGCTGCTGGCCATGCCTTGGGCATCTTAAAAATCAGCTATTTCAGGTTGGAATGATGATATGAGCAGCCCATACAAGAGGGCTGCTTTTTGGTGAAGAAATTTTTTAGGATTGTTCATTGGTACCTACTCAGCCGCCCAAAGATTTAAAAACAAAGTCTCTTAACCCGAAGGTGGCCGGGTTGGCTAGCTGATCCGCGCCCGCAAGCGGGCACCCGGCTCCCTGATGGAGAAGGTCGCTCACCGGGATCAGCTAGCAACCTGCGATAGAGTTTCATCTCCTAGTTGACAAAAACTTAATAGCGGTATCTGAACAGTTGCGTTAATTGTAAAAAAACCGCCATCCTAATGAAGGAGAGCGGTTTTTTACTTTGACAGCACAGTTGAGTGGCTGTTGTTCTACTTGTCTGTCGGGATCCTCATCCCGTAGAACGAACGCCAGACGAAGAAGAGGGCGATCAGTAGGAAAACAACCCCGACAACGGGGGCCACGTTTCTGAACGAGGCGGTGATGGCGATCTCCATCGCCAGCATGCCGAACAGCGTCGTGAACTTGATGATCGGGTTCAGAGCCACCGAACAGGTATCCTTGAAGGGGTCGCCGACAGTGTCGCCTACTACTGTGGCATCGTGCAGCGCAGTGCCCTTTTCCTGCAGGTCCACCTCGACCACTTTTTTGGCGTTATCCCAGCAGCCACCGGCGTTGGCCATGAAGACGGCCTGGAACAGACCAAACATGGCGATCGAGATCAGGTAGGAGACAAACAGGGCCACCGATTCGTTGCCGGTTCTGGGGGATGAGAGGCAGGCAAAGGCCAGGGCGAAGGAGAAGATGGCGATAAAGATGTTGATCATGCCCTTCTGGGCGTACTGAGTGCAGATCTTCACCACCTCTTTGGACTTTTCGGTGGCCGCTTTCTGGCTGGCATTGGCATCGAGCTGGATATTCTTCTTGATATACTCGACCGCCCTGTAAGCCCCGGTGCTAACGGCCTGCATGGAGGCTCCGGTAAACCAGTAGACTACCGCCCCGCCGGCCAAGAATCCCAGGATGGTATACGGATTGAGCAGGTTGAGGATCGACTCCGGCGTAACCCCCAACACTTCCTGAATCACCAGGATCAGGGCGAAGATCATGGTTGTTGCCCCAACCACCGCCGTCCCGATCAGTACCGGCTTGGCAGTTGCCTTGAAGGTGTTTCCGGCGCCGTCGTTGGCTTCCAGGTAGTGCTTTGCCTTCTCGAAATCCGGTTTAAAACCAAACTTCTTCTGGATTTCCCCTTCAATGCCGGGAATGGTTTCGATCAGCGACAGCTCGTAGATGGACTGGGCGTTATCGGTAACCGGGCCATAGCTGTCAACGGCAATCGTCACCGGGCCCATACCGAGGAATCCGAAGGCCACCAGGCCAAATGCGAAGATGGAGGGGTAGATCATGATCGCGCCCAGGCCATATCCGCTGACATAGTAGGCGATGAACATGAGGAGCAGGAACACCATGCCGATCCAGAAGGCGCTGAAATTGCCCGCCACCAGACCGGACAGGATGTTCAGGGAGGCGCCGCCCTCTCTGGATGCTTTGACAACTTCTGCCACGTGGGCCGATTTGGGGCTGGTGAATATTTTGGTGAATTCGGGAATCAGGGCTGCCCCGAGGGTGCCGCAACTGATGATGATAGCAAGCGCGATCCAGATGCTGTGAAGCTCGGCTGGCGCCCCCGAACCGGGACCCAGGATGAAATAGCTGACGGCGAAGGTGACCACTATGGAAAGGATGGAGGTGATCCACACCAGGCTGCTGAGGGGCTGTTCAAAATCGAAATCATCTTTGTTGGCGTACATTACCTGGCTGAAAGCCCTGTTGATGTAGAATGAGGTTACCGAGGTAATGACCATGAGCACGCGCATGACGAAGATCCAGGTCAGCAGTGTGGTTTGCAAGGAAATTTTCAATGCGTCGGACATTCCCGGAAGCATACCTACAGCCAGAACGATGAAAGAGATCAACGCCACACCGGTAACACCATAGGTTTCGAAGCCATCTGCGGTCGGCCCCACGCTGTCGCCGGCGTTATCTCCCGTGCAGTCGGCGATCACACCCGGGTTGCGCGGGTCATCCTCTTTAATGCCAAAGGCGATTTTCATCAGATCGGAACCGATATCGGCGATCTTGGTGAAGATGCCGCCGGCAATTCGCAAGGCGCTGGCGCCAAGGGACTCGCCGATGGCAAAACCGACAAAACTTGCCCCGGCCAGGCCCCTGGGTACAAACAGTAGGATGATCAACATCATGATCAGCTCGACGCAGACCAAAAGCACGCCGATGCTCATGCCGGCATCGAGGGCGATATTCAAGAGCTTGAGGGGTTTTGTCTCAAGGGCGCAAAATGCGGACCGGCTGTTGGCCAGCGTGTTCATGCGGATGCCGTACCAGGCGACGCTGTATGATCCGAGAATGCCCAGCACTGTCCAGCCCAGGATGAGCAATACGCCGCCGACGGAGGTTCGCTGCAAGAAGCCGAAATAGAAAGCCATGCAGACAGCGATAAAGACAAACAGGATCAGCAGGAATTTGCCCTGTTGGATGAGGTAGGTCTTGCAGGTCTCATAGATGGTGTTCGCCACATCCAGCATGGATTGATGGGCTGGTATTTTCCTGACCTTGGTGAACTGGTAGAGACCGAACAACATGCCCAGGATGCAGACGACGATACCGAAGAGAAGCAAATGGTTCTGATCCTGGCTGAGATTGGGGATTGGCAGATTTGTCTCGCTGGCAAAGGCCATCATTGGCGAGAGCAACACCAGGGGTAAGCTGCATAGTCCTCCAAGCACTAACTTTTTCATCATAAAAACCGCCTTTTCTTTAAAAGTAATTTTGAAGAGAGCTTGAATTGTATTCAACAAGTTCTTGGCTTTACTTATTTGCTGTCCGGCCGGATTATCTTTTTGCAGTTCGAAGGGGTTTTGCAGGCTTTCACTCCCTTCATGCCAAAACGTATCCCCTCTGAAAAACTCCCAGAGCAGAACATGGCAAAGCGGAATGCATTACAGACCACATCATAAAGGGTAGCAAAATATTCTAATATTGTCAACCAAATGGCAAGATTTACAAGATTTAAGCCGTTTTCACATTAAGAGACGGGAAAAAGAAGATTGCAGCATTGATGGTTTGATGACCGCACACTTTGGACTTCAGTTGTGAGTTAGTCAAGCGAATATAAGTTTGCTTTCAGGCTTGTTGAATGGTTTCCGGCAGAAGACCCAGTTGAACCTTTCAATCACAAATTACTAGTAATTTCAAATGCTGTGTGATACAATTAGAACAATAGTTCTAATTGGAAGTAAAGGCCTACCGGATGCCGGGAGATCGGGATGTTTCAGGCTCTCAAACTCAGAAGCCGGGACTTCTGAGTTTGAACTGATGCGGGGGTAGTTCACGGAAGATGGGCATGATAAGATGGGGTAGAACCAGCCACCTATAGAGGTGGGGACATTCAAACGAAGTTATAGGACAGGTGAGATATGCCACAGGACAGACCACCAACAAGGAAGTACGGAAACACCAAAATTGCCGGTGCCGGTGAAAAAACCGGCTACAAAACGGGTAAAGGCTCACGGGCAGTGTCCGCCACCGGCGGCGCCCATGCCCGCCGGGTGTCCGGAGCGGATGGGGCATCCGCTGGGCACGGTATCGTTGCTTCGGGTGACCATCCAAGCGGGCGCGGCGCCGTCCGGTCCGGTCCGGAAGCGAAAGCCGGTGCCGCGTCCAAGATCGACGCCGGGGCCGGGGAGGTAAAAACCGGCTACAAGAGCAAACGGGGCTCTGGAGCCAGACCCAGTGCCAGGCGGGTGCCCGCTAGCGGGCGCGGGACGGCAGCAATGGCAGACGCCGGAGGGGCTGGCGCCAGGCCTGGGAGTAAGGCAGGGACTAAGGCCACCGCCGACCGGGATAGGGCGAGAACGGGAGCGGGCGCTGTCCCAACTGATGCCGTGCTGAAAAACAATGCGTCAAAACTCAGACAGCGGAGAGTACGGCAGAAGCGGGAGCAAGTGCCTGACAAGAGGCAGTCGACGGGTCGGGACCAGGTATTGCAACTGTTACAGGCGGTGGACCGCCCGCTGGAGGTAGAGGAACTGTCGCGGCAACTCGGCCAGTCGGAACCGGAAGGGCTGCTACTGGTTTTGAAAGACCTGGAACGGGAAGGGAAAGTAGTCCGGACCCGCAAAAATCGGTATGGTGTCTCCGCGAAGATGAACCTGGCAGTGGGGGTGCTGCAGGGACACCCCAGGGGCTTTGCCTTTCTCGTTCCCGACGACAAGGGAGATGACATCTACGTCTCCAAGGAGAACTTGGGCGGCGCCATGCACGGCGACAGGGTGGTAGTCCGGCCTTTAGGTTTCGGCTCTAATGGCAAGCGCTCCGAGGGTGAGGTGATCCGCATCCTGGAGCGGGCAAACGGACGCGTGGTAGGGAGGTTCGAATTTGCCGGCGGCCAGATCGGCTTTGTGGTGCCGGACGAGAAGAAGCTGTGCTGGGATATCTTTGTGCCCAAGAACCATCAGAAGGGCGCCCACAACGGCGACAAGGTGGTGGTGGAGATCACCCGCTGGCCGGAGGCCCGGCGCAACCCGGAGGGCAAGATCGTGGAGGTATTCGGGGCGTCTGGGGAACCCGGTGTGGACATCCTGTCTATTATCAAGAAGTATGGCCTGCCCGAGGAGTTCCCGCCGCGGGTGCTGCGGGAGGCCGATGCCACCCCCTTGGAGATCGCGGTCGATGACGAGGATGGGCGCTGGGACCTGCGGGAAGTACCGATGGTAACCATTGACGGGGATGACGCCAAGGACCTGGACGACGCGGTCTCACTGGAGACGCTTGACAATGGCAACTACCGGCTGGGAGTGCACATCGCCGACGTCGCCTTTTATGTCAGAGAAGGCAGCGAGCTGGACCAGGAGGCGTTTCAGCGGGGCACCAGCGTCTACTTGGTGGACCGGGTCATACCCATGCTGCCGGGGCGGCTTTCCAACGGGATCTGCAGCCTCAATGCCGGGGTTGACCGGTTGGCGCTCTCGGTGTTCATGGAGATCAACAAAGAAGGGCACGTGGTCCGCTACGAGATCGGCCCGGCGGTGATCCGCGTCGACGAGCGGATGACCTATAATAATGTGCGGCGCATTCTGGACGATCATGATGAGATGCTCTGCCAGCGTTACGCCGACTTCGTGGAAACCTTCGAGCAGATGCGGGGCCTCTGCCTGATCCTGTGTCAGCAGCGGCATCGACGCGGAGCGCTGGACTTCGATTTTCCCGAATGCAAGGTGTATCTGGACGAGAGTGGCCGGCCGGAGGATGTCTGCCTCAGGGAACAGTCGATCGCCAACCAGATCATCGAGGAGTTTATGCTGCTGGCCAATGAGACCGTGGCCAAACATCTCTTTAACCTCGACGTCCCGCTGCTGTATCGCGTGCACGAGGAGCCGAAACAGGAGAAGCTCGCCGCCCTGAACGAGTTCCTGCATGGCTTTGGCTACCATATTCCAGTGTCTGGCGGGGTGCACCCCAGGTTTTTCCAGGATGTCCTGCAGCAGGTGGAGGGCAAGCCGGAGCAGTTGGTGGTGCACACGGTGATGCTGCGCTCCCTGCAGCACGCCCGCTACGCCCCGGCGCCATTGGGGCACTTCGGGCTGGCGGTGCAACTCTACACCCACTTCACCTCACCGATCCGCCGCTACCCGGACCTGATCGTGCACCGGATGCTGTGGGAGATCATCACCCACCGGTCACTCGCCGCCGAGCGCCTGGAAGTCCTGGAGCAGCAGATGTCGGACAATGCCCAGCAGAGCTCCAAGCGGGAACTGGTGGCTGAAGAGGCGGAGCGGGAGACGGTGGACCTCAAGAAGGTGGAGTATATCCGGCAGTTCATGGGGGAGATCTTCGACGGCTTTGTCTCCAGCGTGACCAACTTCGGGATGTTCATTGCCTTGCCCAACGGCATCGAGGGCCTGGTGCACGTCTCCTCCATGGCCGACGACTACTACCTGTTTGATGATAAGAGCTACACCCTGACCGGTGAACACACCAGGAAGGCCTTCAAGATCGGCGACAAGCTGCGGGTGCAACTGGTGCGGGCGAGCCTGGAGGACCGGCAGATCGATTTCGAGTTGGTGGCCAAGATAGAAGAGTTTGGTGGTTAGCGGTTGGTGGTTGGGCGGGAGGGGAAATCGATAGAAGTGCGGAGCTTCGATCACTGCTTTGTCTGCGGTAGCAGGAACGAGGCGGGTCTGCAGTTGAATATCGTCTCCGGTGGCGGAGAGGCCAGGGCCGAGTTCCAGCCGGACACCCGCTGGGAGGGCTATCCCGGGGTGGTGCACGGCGGCGTGCTCAGCGCCGTGTTCGATGACCTGATGTTCCATGCCATCTACTCCGTGATCAGGCAAGCAGCCGTTACCGCGTCCATCGAGGTGCGCTTCCGCCTTCCGGCCCGCATCGGCGCCCGCCTCTATTGCTGCGTACGTGTCGGAGAGCCGGGTGCGCAGGGGTACGGCCGGCTTGTGGATGTCGAAGGGGAGATCCGGGACCAGGAAAAGCGGTTGATTGCTACCGCCAAGAGCAAGTACATCATCATGTCCCAGGCCCAGATGGACGATTTTCTGAATCCAGGAGTCAGGGCGGTAAGCCCGGATGCGGTGGACTACTGAATTCTGAATACCGGTGTAAAGAGGGGATCAGGATGGGGGAGGTCCAACGGGAGCCGATCAAGATCGTGGCCGAGAACCGCAAGGCCCGCCACGATTACTTCATAGATGAGACCTACGAGGCTGGCATCTCCCTGGTGGGGACGGAGGTAAAATCGTTGCGGGCCGGTAAGGTTAATTTGAGAGACAGTTTCGCCGACGTGTCTGGCAACGAGGTGTTCGTGCGCAACATGCACATCAGCCCCTATGACAAGGGGAACCGGTTCAACCACGACCCCAGGCGGCCGCGCAAGCTGCTGCTGCACAGGCAGGAGATCAAGCGGCTGTTGGGGCAGACGACCCAGAAGGGGTATACCCTGATCCCGCTGCGGGTCTATTTCAAGCGCGGCCGGGCGAAGGTGGAGGTGGCGCTGGCCCGGGGCAAGAAGTTGTACGACAAGCGGGAGGAGATCGCCAAGCGCGATGCCGACCGGGAGATCGCCCGGGAACTGCGCGGCCGCGACCGGGAATAACGGACTATCTTAATCTGGTTGTAATGTTTATAACTGCCAGGCACTTTTAAGAAGCGGGCATTTGTGATATAATTTATACAGAAGGTTCAGACCGGGCCGGGCGCTAAGCCGGTCGGTGAACGAGATCAAGATATGGGGGCGTACTGGTTTCGACGGGGGATTTAGGAGCAAGGGAAGCGAGCTGGGGTCCCACCTGCCCGTATGATACGGTGGAAAATCATTAACTGCCAACAATAACTTAGCACTGGCTGCCTAAAGGCAGCCCGTCTTACCTGGGATCTCCTGCGGCCTGGGATAGGGCGCCGACTAGCAGGATACCTAAGGGCCAATTCTCGGAGGCCTTGACGGGAACCTTATCGAGATAGCGCCAGCGAGGCCTGCCGGAGGGCGTCGTGTTCGGGGCGAATCCTAAACACCGGCTGCGCTCGGAGAAACCTTTGTGACCTTTCTTTCGGACAGGGGTTCGATCAATTGGGTCGCCCCGGGTGGTAACACCCGGGTGACAACCTGGCTTAATCGGTGAAACCTAAACAGCGCAAGCTGCATGGCAATACCGAGGGGTGCAAGCCCTGTAGAGACTCAAGGCCTCGGCCTTGGATGGAGAGCAGCAATAAGTCTTCGCTCTCCATAACACGCCAGGTGCCCGCGGGTGCCCGCAAAGTGGGCGCGCGGGCAAAGATATAGTCCACGCCGCAGGGAAACCTGCAGAATACGTGTCCCCTCGCCTCCACCAATTTGTAAACCAGAGCAGACCTGCCGTAGCGGTCTGCATTTTTATATGGACATGGAGGGAAACATGAAAAGCTACAAGAAAGAGTTATGGTTTGAAACTAAACACAGAAGGGAGTTTATCAATATCACTTCTCTAGTCCAGGCATGCCTGCAAGAAAGCGGGATCCAGGAAGGCCTGCTGCTTTGTAATGCCATGCATATCACGGCAAGCGTGTTTATCAACGATGACGAGAAGGGGCTCCACCGGGATTTCGAGAACTTTTTAGAAAAAATCGCACCGGAGAAGCCGCACGATCAGTATTTTCACAATGGATATGAGGACAATGCGGATGCCCATATCAAGCGCTCGGTCATGGGAAGGGAGGCTGTGGTTGCCATCACTGATGGAAAACTTGACTTCGGCCCATGGGAGCAGATATTTTATGGGGAATTTGACGGCAAAAGGAAAAAGCGTGTCCTTGTTAAAATAATTGGAGAGTAGGCGGGATGGTCTTCTTCCCGGACTGGGGCGAATAGGAGTTAAATCTTTGCGGACCTGGAGGTTCACATGCCGTCAATTATTTTTCTGTTTGGATTTACAATCGGAATCATTGTCTGCGGAGGCCTTGCCTGGGTAACGCTTCGTGGAAAAATTCAACATGCCCGCGACCAGGCCAGGATGGATGCAGAAGCAGAAAGGGCAATGCTGCTGGAACGGGTTGATGCTAAAGGCCAACAGATCAGAGCCCTGGAAAGCAGTCTCAATGACAAGGATGAGCAAATAAAAGATCTTCTTCAAGAAAACAGGTCTCTTTTTGCAGAACAAAAGGCGACCTCAGAAAAGCTTGCCTTGATGGAAGAAGCGGAGAACCAACTGTCAGATGCCTTCAAAGCCCTGGCAGCGGATGCTTTGAAGAGCAACAACCAGGCATTTTTGGACCTGGCAAAGGCCGCCCTGGAAAGGTATCAAGAGGGCGCCAAGAGCGACTTGGAAGGGCGCCAAAAATCAATCGACGAACTGGTGAAGCCCTTGAAGGAATCCTTGGACAAGGTTGATACCAAAATGCATGACATGGAGACTGCCCGGGTATCAGCCTACGACAGTCTGAAATTATTGATAAGATCATTGAATGATGCCCAACTGCAACTTAAAGGAGAAACTGCCAATCTCGTGAAGGCCCTGCGCTCTCCTGTAGTGCGCGGTCGCTGGGGAGAGATCCAGTTGCGGCGTGTGGTTGAATTGGCGGGTATGGTTGAATACTGCGATTTTGTTCAGCAGGAGACCGTCAATACTGAAGATGGCCAGTTGCGCCCCGATATGGTGGTGAAACTGCCTAACAACAAAAATATCGTGATCGACTCTAAAGCGCCTTTACAGGCATACCTGGAGGCGCTGGAGGCGAAGGATGACGATCTGAGATTATCCGGACTCAAGGATCATGCCCGCCAGGTGCGAAACCACCTGGCCCGTTTGAGCAGCAAGGGATATTGGGAGCAGTTCAAATATACACCGGAGTTTGTGGTTTTATTTCTTCCGGGGGAGGCTTTTTTCAGCGCTGCCCTGGAGCAAGATCCCGGCCTGATCGAGTGCGGCGTGGAACAGCGGGTGATTCTGGCCACTCCGACAACCCTGATCGCCCTGCTAAGAGCGGTGGCTTATGGGTGGCGCCAGGAACAGATCGCTGAAAACGCCCAGGCCATAAGCGACCTGGGAAAGAGTCTGTATGATCGCATCCGGACCATGACCGGCTATTTTGCAGACATCAGTAAGGGATTGGATAGAACAGTCGATGCCTATAATAAAGCCGTCGGTTCGCTGGAAAGCAGGGTCCTGGTAGCAGCACGCAGATTTAAGGAACTGGGGGCATCAACAGGCAGCGAGATCGAGACTCTGGACGTGATCGATAGGGCCACCAGGCAAATGCAAGCTGAAAAAACAGCTACTTCTATCGATGGCGAGATTTAGGCAGCGGTTCTTCAGTCCCCCATTTCGGCGATCATTTTCATCATCTTGAGCACCCTGCGGAGCTTGTCGTCGCTCAGGTCTTTTATCTGCTTGAAAGCCTCCAGCACGATTGGCCGCTCCATCATTTCTTTGCAGAAGGAAAGCAACTCCTCGACCATGGAGTCGTCAGCGGCGCCCGAATAAGGGTTGGGGCCGATATCGTACAGTTTGGACCCTGCTGGCGCTCCGTTGTCATAGATCTCGGTGGCGATCCCAGTTGCGGGTGGTCTGGCAGCGGGATCATCCCAGGGCGCCCTGCTGTTATCGTCTCCGATGACGATGTCGAGGTGCGGAAAATTGATGTAACCCGCAGCCCCCAGAAGTTGTTCGATCGTTACGTCGTTCGCTGCGTTGCCGGCGATCTTCGTAAGAACCGTGGCGCCCGGAGGTGTTTCCACCTGGCGCCTCAACAGCCTGGAGATATAGCCGGGATCGACATCGACCTCAGACCCGAACCGGTTGATGGAGCGGTCTCCTTTAGCCCTTTGCAACAAGTCTGCAAATAATTCTTGGTTGAACTTCATGGCGGCCTCCCACCAGTATCTGTCTTAAGCTAATTACTGGACGTTCGTTACGACGATTTCCAGGGGTATCTGATCACCGATCTCGCTGGGGACCGGGTCCAGGTAGGTAATCTGCACACTGTCCCCCTGCAACACGTTTCCGAGGTTCTGTCCATTGCTGTCGACCACCCGGGCGCTGTCCCAGGGGTCGAACCATCCCGGGAAGCTGTTGGATGGTTGCACGTTCAGGGTGAGCCGCCCATTGACAAGGCTTGTCACCTCGCCCGACACCTGCTTCGTGACCAGGGGAACAACCCTGATCACCTTTCCGCCGGCCAGATAGGCGTCGATGAAGGCTCCGGCCTTCAATGTTTGAAAGCCGGTAGTTTGCGTGGTCTGTTTAGTGCCGCTGTTTTCCACCACCGCGTACCAGGCGAGCGGCAGGAGCCTCTGGTTGCACAGGAGGTCGCTCATGACGAGATAACTGTCTACGCCCAGGACAACAGACTTTACGGAGCCCCTGACAGTTTCATCAGGCGCCGCCTGCGGTCCTGCATCCAGCAGGGATATACATGCCGTCTGGCCGGTGTTGTTGAAGAGAACCTCGACCCTGGCGCCCATGATATCCGGCAGCAAAGCCTCCTTCCCTGCAGCAAAACAGGCCAGGGATGGAGACAGGGTGATTCTTTTCGCTCCCTGCAGTGAGACCAGTTCTATATTCTGGGCGCCTTTACCGGAGGACGTTGACCTGAGCCACCCCTCGGCCCTTTTCCCGGCAGGCAGCACGGCCCAGTTCAGGTCGATCATCCGGGCAAGCAGGGCCGCCATCTCGGCGCGGGTGATGCTCTTCTGGGGGGCGAAACTGCCGTCGCTGTAGCCCTGCATCAGCCCTGCGCCATAGATTGCTGTAATATAGGGGATATAGGCGCTTGGGGCGGTGCCCAGATCAGAGATGGAGTCAGAGGGGGAGCCAGCGGTTGCGGATGATCCGGATACCGGAAGCTGCAACAGGCGGGCGAGCATGGCCGCAATCTGTGCCCTTGTCGCCGGAGCATCAGGATTGAATGCGCTCAACAGATCTTCCGGGATGATTTTTTTGGCGACAGCCAGATCGACATATGGCTGCCCCCAGGGCACTTGCGGAGTGCCGGCGCTCGATACCTGGCTGGTTGTTGTTCTGTTGTTCTGCCCGGGGTTCGGGTTGTAGCCGCAGGTCTTTAACAGCAGCACTATCGATTCCAGCAGGGTGACCTGCTGGTCAGGCATGAACTGTCCGGAAGGATAGCCCTCGATCAGGTTCAGGGCGGCGACCCGCGCAACCACCTGCTCAGACCAGTTGCCCTGCACGTCCGAAAATGTGGCCGCCAGCGCCGGGGTACCGCGCCCAAAGGGTACCCGGCAGAACAGCAGCGCTGCCAGTATAATGGTGATCCCTAAACGAATTGCTGAGTGCTGAGTGCTGAGTGCTGAGTTAGTTTTCCGCGGTTCTCTCATTCTCACTCCTGACTTCTGGCTTCTGGCTCCTGAATTTTGTAGAGATTGCCGCTATCCGTGGCTACATAGAGGAAGCCGTCAGCGCCGACTAACGGCGCCCGGCTGATGGAGGCGTCGAGGCTCAACTCCCAGGATAGCTTCCCTGTCTGGTCCACGGCGATCAGGCGCCCGTCGCTGCATCCCGCGTAGATATAACCGGTTTGATTATCCACGGCGACAGGGGACGTCAGGTCGGTAAAGAGCACGTTCCACTTGATAGCGCCGGTTTTGGCGTCCAGGGCATAGATCTTCCCGGCGAGCGCCAGATATAGAGAGCCTGCAGTTGCAAGGGATAGACCCAGGAAATTGATGTTTTCGTCGATGCTGGTCTGCCATTGGGGCTGACTGCTGTTGGGCGCAAAAGAGTATACCATATCGTGGGTCACCTGGTTGGTAGTGGTCGGTTCTACGACAAGGAAGACCGTTCCATCGCCGCCGGCGGCGATATAGGCCTGCTTCAACCCACCTAACCCGTAATCCCAGAGATAATTGCCCTTGGCGTCGAAAACCGACATCTGATACTGGGCGGTGTCTGCGCTGACGATGGTATAGCAGGTAGATCCGGTAACAGTGCCAACCAGAAAATTGTAATATAACGGCAGTTCGGTCGCCTGCAATTCACTGGAATCCCAGGGAGAGAGCGAGTCCAGGTGCCCGTCAAGATCCAGGATATATAACCCGGAAGCCAGCGGGAAATAGAGATCGTCTTGCCCATATCCCAACCACTGATTAGTGGTTCCGCCTGCGGATGGATAGACCGTGAACGCCCAGCCTGGCGCTCCGTCTGGCTCCAACTCCTGGATGGATGAGGAGGATGGGGCATAGATCGACCCGTTGGCAGTGCAAACCGGGTAGCTCAGGTTGCCGCCGGCGGCCTTGACATTCCACTGCAGCCCGCCTCCGGTGTCGACAGATGCCAATTGCCCGGCAAGAGGCAGCAGGATCTGCCCGTTGGGGGCGAATTGCATGTCTGCCGACAATCTGCCCAGGCTTTTAAGTTCCCAGACGATCTGCGGCTGGGCGCCGGCGCCCAGAGTGGCGCCGAACTCTTTTAAAGAGGGAGCGGCCTGGGCCGTTGGTGGCTGAATTATCAATAATAGTACCGATAAAACGATCAGAAAGCGTTTCATGATAGCTGCTCTCCCGTAAAGTAATGATCCACCTCTGTGGCTACGCTGCTAAGCCAATCCAAAATTTAGAAACTTATTATCTTAGCCCAAGGGTAGTTGGGTGCATCCGACCTCTACTATGCCAGGGAATACCGGACAATGGTGGACTGGGCCTCTTCAGGCGTCAGGGAGCGTTTGATCACGACCGATAGTTCCCTGCTCAGGTCAATTCTCTCTCCCGATTCGAGGACTTTGATTACCGGCCGAAACGCCAGGTTACGGTTGGTAGTGATGACGCAGCCTATCTCCCCGGTACTCAGGAGCACTAGAGTCGCAACCGGGTACGGGCACACACACGACGAGAAAAGCCTGATCAGCCGCAACTTGAATTTGAGGTCACCGTAGGTCATGATCAGCTCGTAGGCTTCGTTGGGTGGAAAAGCTTTACGGTATACCCGTTCCGTGGTCATGGCGTTGTAAATATCGGACAGGGCGCAGATGCTGGCCATGTCACTGATCTCATCCTTCTTGATACCCCTGGGATAACCGCTGCCGTTGTACCTCTCGTGGTGGTTCAGCACTATCTCCAGCGAACTGTCGCTCAGTTGGTCCGATATATTATCCATGAGCATGTTGTAGCCGAAAACCGGGTGATTCTTGATCTCTTCCATTTCTTCGTCTGTCAATTTCCCCGGCTTGTTAAGAATTTCCGGCGGTATTTTAGCCTTGCCGAGGTCGTGCAGAATACTCCCAATCCCCAGCTTGAGCAGGTCATCTTTCTTGTAGCCATAGCATAATCCCATATAGATCGAGAAGGCGCAGACATCGATGGAATGGGCGAAGGTATAGACATCGGCGGTGGATATCTCCGCCAGCCCTCCGGAGGGTATCTTGCCTGACAGGATCTCTTCTGTAATGGAGGTGACGTTGTCGACTACGTCGACAAACTGCTTCCGCTTATTGTTCGTTTCCACCCAATTTAGAATGGAGGCCATTGCCCGGATACGGACGTTTTCCTCCAGGACCTGCTCGGCTTCCAGATCGTCGAAACCAGGCATACTTTCGACCGTCACGGCCAGCACGTTATTCCTTTTCAAGCCACTGATGTATGACAGTGTCAACTCGACTCCCCGGTTCAACAGCATCTGCCCCTTCAATCCATAAACAGGCCTGGAGAGCCTCATCCCGGGGATAAGGTGCGATACCGGCAGTTTCATGGTCAAACTCCTCTCGCCTTGTCATCTCGGCATTAGTGCGAAGCCTGGCGCTAATGCCGAGATGTTTGCTGTATCCATTTTATACACGTATGTAAATCTACCCTACAGTTACTTTAGTACCGGGTCTTAACCTTGGTTTGCCGTAACTTGTGATTTTATGTCATTATTCCATTTAAAAGCAACAGATTCCTGCAATTCACTTTAATGGTCGCCGAAAATTTGCGAAACGAATTGGGGCGATACCGGCCATCATCGCCCCGCGCCCGACATTAATCAAGGCGTTGGGGGAGGCGAAAAAAACCGTTTCCTTGCTTGCCAAAGAAAGGGGAAGGTACCGGATGCGGCGAATATCAGGATGATGTTCGCAGTCATCTGTGGAAACAGGCAAGACAAAAAATTAACATTTTTCTTATCTTTTTTTAATGTTTCCAGATCAAGATGCAAATAGAATTTGAAGGGGGATTGTCTTATGGGTTCTGCTTCTCATACACCCATACATAGGCGCGGGGCAGTCAATAATTCTGAAGCTGGGGGAAGTAGCTTGCAAGCCAAAAATCGTTTCTTTCTGATTCTGGCGTTTTTATCCGTGGCTCTCTTGATCGCCTTTTCTCTGTCGGGCTGCTCAGCCAAGACAACCACAGGGCGGGTGTCCCAGGCGATCCCGGTCCAGACGGCGGTGGCGCAAGTAGGCGATGTCAGCAGCGTCAACGCTCTGACCGGCGACGTGACTGCCAATATCGAGACCAACGTGGGCACCAAAGTAGAGGGGATGGTGCAGGCAGTTTACGTGGATATGGGTGATCACGTATCGGCCGGCCAGGCTCTGGCCCAACTGGATCCGACCGACTTGAACCGGCAACTGGTCCAAACCCAGGCCCAGATCCAGGTCGACCAGGCAAACATCCAGAGCGACCAGGCCAGCAGCGCCCAGGCGGCCACCACTGACCAGCGTGATCAATCTCTGTACAACAGCGGGGCCTTATCCCAATCCGATTTCGACACCGCCCAACTTGCGCTGAGCACTGCCCAGGCAGGGCTGCAAGCGGCGCAGGGCACGCTGGCCAAGGACGAGGCGGCAGTGGCGATCATCCAGCAGGAGTTGGACGAGCTGACTATCACTTCGCCTGTCGATGGCATCGTGGTCACCCGAAGCATCGAATTGGGAGAGGAAATATCCACCGCGACGACCTGCTTCACCATTGCCCAGACCAGTACCCTCTATGTGACGGTGAATGTATCCGAACAGAATATCTCTGGCGTCAAGCAGGGCACAACCGCCCAGATCACGGTGCCGGACGTCGGCACGACAGTCTTTCAGGGTCAGGTTACCGAAATCAGCCCGACGCTGAATCCGACCAGCCAGGCCTATCCGGTTCAAATTCAGATCCTGAATCCCGATCCGGCAATCCTGCCGGGTATGACCGCCTCCGTCCTGTTTACCGGGCTGCAATCGCAACCGGGGGTGATCATCCCGGTGCAGGCGATCGAGGAAACGCCACAGGGTAGCGAGGTTTTCACGGTGGAAAACAGCGTTGCCCACCTGAACCTGGTCCAGATCGGGGCGACCTCCAGCACCCAGGCCGTGGTCACCAGCGGCCTGCAGGCCGGGGAACAGGTGGTCATCACCGGTCAGGACCTGCTCTCCGACAACGTCAGGGTGGCGGTGGTGCAGAATGCCAGCCAGGCGGGAGTGCAGGGGATGATTAACCAGCTCCAACAGGGAGCGGGCGCCAAGCGGGGAGCAGCCGGGGCCAAGCAGGGGGCGGCCCAATGAAAATATCTGACGTCTCGGTAGACCGTCCGGTACTGATCTCCATGATCATGGTGGCCCTGATCCTGATCGGCTCCATCGCCCTGCCGTTGCTGCCGGTCGCCCTGGACCCCAACCTGGACATCCCGATCGCCGTCGTTGCCGTGCCCTGGGGCGGCTATACACCGTCGGTGGTCGAGCAGCAGGTGACCGTCCCGGTGGAAAAGGCGATGAGCGGCGTCGACGGCGTGCAGGAGGTCGACTCCACCTCCCGCGACGGCGAGTCCATCGTGATGCTGCACTTCGGCTACAGCCAGAACATGGACGTGGCCGTCGCCAACATCCGGGACAAGGTCAACCAGGTGATGGGCCAACTGCCATCCACTATCAGTGCCCCGGAGATCATCAAGTTGGACCCCAACAGCACGCCGATCATGACCATGGCCCTGTCGGGAAACAACGTCAATGTCGAGCAGTTGCTGGAATTGGCCAACGATGTGGTGGTGCCCCGCGCCCAGGGGGCCGTCGGCGTTGCTTCCATCGGCGTGAACGGGGGCGAAGCGCGGCAGATCCAGGTGATCGTCGACCCGAACAAGATGCAGGATTATGGCCTCTCCATCACCGGTATCGACAACGCCCTGCAGGCAGATAACATGCAGGGGGACGCCGGGCTGATCACCAAGGGCGACCAGCAGATCGACCTGCACGTCAACGGCCAGTTCCTCACTCCGGGAGATGTGCTGCAGGTGCCGATCGAACTGCCTTCCGGGCAGTCGATCCAGGTCTCCGATGTCGCCCAGGTCCAGGATGCCTATGCGGATCCCACCGAGTATGCCTACTATAACGGGATTCCCTGCGTCACCCTCAGCATACTGCAGGTCACCGGGGGCAATACCGTCCAGACCGCCGGTGAGATCACCAAGCTCCTGCCGGCGATCAACCGCTCTCTCCCTGCAGGAGTGAAACTGACCGTTGTCAACAATCAGGCCACCTTTATCACCGAGGCCATCGATACGGTGATCGATCACATCCTGCTGGGGGGGTTGTTCTCCCTGGTCATCCTCTGGCTGTTCCTGCGGCGGGTGCGCACCACTGCCGTGATTGCCGTGGTGCTGCCCATCTCCATAATCTCCACTTTTGCCGCCCTGTACTTCGCCGGGCAGACGATCAACACCATCACCCTGGGCGGTCTCGCCCTCGGCCTGGGGTCGCTGGTCGACTTTGCCGTGGTGGTGATCGAGAGCATCGCCCGTCATAGCGAGGCCGGGCTCGGGTCCTTCCAGGCAGCCAAAGTGGGGGCGTCCGAGGTGGGCACGGCGGTCTTCGCCAGCGCCTTGTGCCAGATCAGCGTGTTTGCCCCGATCGTTTTTGTCTCGGGACTGGCGTCCCAGGAATTCTTGCCCATGGCCCTGGCGGTGGTGTTTTCCCACATCGCGGCCCTGGTGGGAGCGCTGACCATGGTGCCGATGCTGGCGGCCCGGTTTATGGCCGGCAAGGGCCGCCAAGGCGCTCCGGACAGCCAGGCTGTTGGCCGCTATGAAATACCCACGCCGGCCATAGCGGAAACAGGCGGCAGTCGCTGGAACCCCTCGACGGTCTTTTCCAACTATATTGAAAAGCTGAAAGTACGGTATGAGCGGCTGCTGCGGTGGGCGCTCGGCCACCGGAAGATCGTGCTGGCAGCCACAGTCGTCATGCTGCTGGTGAGCCTGCTGATGATCCCGGTGATCGGGTTCGAACTGTCGCCCCAGATGGACGAGGACCAGTACAGCGTGTCGATCACCCTCGACCAGGATACTAACCTGAATACCACCAACCAAGTCCTGCTGAGCGTGGAAAACCTGATCAAGCAGATGCCGGAGACGGCCAGCATCTACAGCACGGCCGGCAGCGGCGGGGGCAACGCCCTGTCTTCCACGGCGGCTACCAATACGGCCAGCATCAATGTCAACCTGAAGCCGATTGCCCAGCGCAAGCGCAGTGTGTTCCAGATTATCGACGCCTTGAACAAGGAGACGGCAAGGATTCCGGGGGCACTGATCACCACTAGCGCCACCCAGGTGGCGACCGTCGGCCGCGGTGGCGCGGATATCCAGTTGGTGGTCCAGGGCAGCGACCCGACCGTGCTGACCCAATTGGGCAACCTGGCAGCCAGCGAGATGCAGCAGGTGCCGGGAACGCGCAATGTGGTAAACTCCGCCGACAAGAACCTGCCGGAGTACGACATCAACATCGACCGGTCCAAGGAAGCGCAGTACGGGATCACCACCCAGCAGATCTTGACTACCCTGACTGACGACTTCGGAGGGGAGTCGGCGCCCACCAACTATATCGCCGGCTCGACGGAGACGGCGGTGCAGGTGAAACTGCCCGAGAGCTACACGCGGAACTATACGAACCTCAGCGCTCTCACCGTAGTCAGCCCGTCAGGAAAGCAGGTGCCGATCACCGACCTTGCCACCATCGCGGCAAGCGGTGGCCCGGCGACGATCAGAAGAACCAACCAGTTGGACGAGGTCACCGTGCAGTGCTACGTCATGTCCGGGTACAACGTCGGCCAGGTGCAGGACGCTATCCAGTCCAAACTCAACCCGATCACCCTCCCCACCGGCTACTTCTGGTCATTTGGCGGCCAGGCGCTGGATTTGGCCCAGTCCTTCACCTCTCTCGGCCTGGTGATGCCGCTCTCCATTGTCCTGATGTACATGGTGATGGCCGGGCTGTTCGAGTCGCTGGCGAGCCCGTTAATCATCATGTTCTGCCTGCCGCCAACCTTTGTCGGGGCGGCTCTCGGCCTGCTGGTGATGCACCAGAACCTCAGCATGAACGCCATCATGGGCGTGATCATGCTGATCGGCATCGTCATGAACAACGCCATCGTGCTGGTCGATTACGCCAACCAACTGCGGCAGCAAGGGCTGTCGGCCCGGGAGGCGCTTTACCGGGCCGGTCCCATCCGGCTGCGGCCAATCCTGATGACGGCCCTGGTCACCGTGATGGCCATGTTCCCCCTGATGATCGGGCACGGCGAGGGAGCGGAAAGCGAGGCCTCGATGGCCACCGTGGTGGTCTTCGGCCTGATCCTCTCGACCCTGGTCACCCTGGTGCTGGTGCCGGTGATGTACTCCATCTTTGACGACCTGGGTCATCGGAAGAGCCGTTCATCCAAGAAGGTCGGGAGCTCCCTGATGGTGCTGCCGGAATAGAGGAAGAATAGGCGCCGGTTTCAGGTCAACCCCCGACTGCTTCAACGGTTGGGGGTTTTCTGCTATACTTTATGGGAAATTGTTATTGCTTCGCATGCTGTACATGCTCCGCAATTGGATTCGCAATTTAGGCCCGATGGGGTGAGAGCATGAACGATCTGGCGGGCGATGGCTGCGAGAGGCTGGTTCCATCCAGCGAGAGGGGATCGCTGCCGGAAGTAGAGCGCAGCATCATCACCAGGTACCGGAAGCCCCTCTGGACAAAATTCATCAAGGCCATCAAGGATTTTCAGTTGGTGGAGGACGGGGACCGGATCGCCGCGGCGGTCTCGGGCGGCAAGGACAGCCTCCTGATGGCCAAGCTGTTTCAGGAGTTGCAGCGCCATGGGAAGGCCAACTTCACGGTGGAGTTCATCTCCATGGACCCTGGATACCATAAGGACATCAGGGAGTTGCTGGTGGAGAACTGCAGCTTCCTGAACATACCCATTCACCTGTTCGAGACCAGGATCTTTGAAATCGCCGGGAAGATTGCCCAGGACTACCCCTGCTACATGTGCGCCAAGATGCGCCGCGGGGCGCTGTACGCCAAGGCGCAGGAACTGGGATGCAATAAGCTGGCCCTGGCCCATCACTTCAACGATGTCATCGAGACTACCATGCTGAACCTTTTCTATGCGGGGAGTTTCAAGACCATGCTGCCGAAGCTGAAGTCCGCCCACTTCGAGGGGTTGGAACTGATCCGGCCGCTCTACTACGTGGAGGAGCGCCATATCGAGAGCTACACCAGTGAGAGCGGTATCTGGCCGTTGAATTGCGCCTGCATGGTGGCAGCGGTCAGGAAGGGGAACAAGCGCTATCAGATCAAGGACCTGATCGCAGATCTGGGCAAGCAGTTCAAGGACATTGACAAGTTTATCTTCAAGGCTGCCCAGAACGTCAACATGGATTGTATCTCATAATCCGCATGTCTCTTGATGCCATCAGGTCTTTTTTTGGAGTTCCAATTAATAACAGTTACAGCACCCGATTCTACGGTCCCATCGCTGCGTTTACCAGCGGCAGAGGTTTCAAGTAAGT
>Ga0224558_1000221_pt1 | contig 68453 bp, 61 predicted proteins | sample 714S32024metaG_FD_180682 | JGI IMG/M metagenome (GOLD analysis project Ga0224558, IMG submission 180682) | Peat soil microbial communities from Stordalen Mire, Sweden - 717 S3 20-24 | ecosystem: Environmental > Terrestrial > Soil > Wetlands > Peat | place: Sweden: Norrbotten County, Stordalen... | reverse complement strand
TGCAACCGTCCATCAGGTTCAGCGTGCGGAACCGCCGTCCGCTGGCGAACGTGTCCTGCGTGAAGTCCATCGTCCAGACCTGGTCCGGCTCGCTCGGCGGCACCAACACCAGTCGCGCTGCGGCGGGAGCCCGTCGTCGTCCTCGCTTACGGCGAATGCCCAACCTCTCCTCCACATACAGCCGGTATACCCGCTTGTGGTTGACCACCCACCCTTCGCGCACCAGCAGCACCTGCAACCTGCGGTAGCCGAACCGGTGCCGTTCTTTGGCCAGTTCGCGCAGCCGCACTCGGAGCTGGCCGTCCTCCGGCCGCCGCCGATACCGATATGTCCCCCGATGAATCTGGATCAGCCCGCAGGCGCGTCGCTCGGAGACGGCTACTTCTGAGCGCATCACTACCACCGCCTGCTTCCGCAGCCGCGGGCTCACCATTTTTTTGCGACCACCACCTGCAACGCTCGTTTGTCCAGCAGCAGTCCGGCGACGGTGTGCTTGAGCTGGTGGTTCTCCTCTTCCAGTTGCCGCAGCCGTTTCGCCTCACTCACTTCCATCCCGCCGTACTTCCCCTTCCAGCGGTAGAAGCACCCCCGCGTGATGCCGTGCCGCCGGCACAGCTCTCCCGTCTCCACTCCCGCCTCCGATTCCTTCAGGATGGCGATGATCTGCTCCTCGCCAAATCGACTCTTCCTCACGACTCCTCCTCGGACCCTGGCGGGCCATCGTAAATGGAGAAGTCACATTTCCGCTGGACTAATTTTCGGGGGGCAGGTCATAGGCGCGTATAGCGAAAAACAGTTTTTCCGATTCCCGCGCCAACAATGTGCACGTGCGACGGGATCAGCAGCCCTACCGTGAAGGGATCATTGCCATCTGTACTCTGGTAGTCGGAAGTCCACTCCGAACATCCCGCCGAAAGAACAATCTGACCCGCATGTAACTGCAGCGTACCTCCGCCAGCCTTTCCCAGTGCGTCGAGTCGCTGCTGCAAGTGAATTAGTTCTTCGCTTCCCGCTGTCTGGCCGAAACCAAGCGACAAAGCCGATCCAACAAACGACGCAATTGAGATTACGACGATGATCGCCTGTCCATAAAACCTTGCGCCGCGCATAAACCGCACCTCCAGGACATCGGCAATTTGCCGGAAAGCCGCGTTGCCGGTCCAGGTCCTGTGCGGATTATCACTGGAAGAACAGCGAATTCAGCGCGTGACCCGGCACCTCCGTGCGGTGCCGATTTCAAGAATGGTAGCGTTCTTATATCGGGAATTTGCGAGTCGTACCACCCACTTAGCGCGTCTTCGCCTGGTCGTAGAATTCCAACGCGGAAAAGTAACTCAAGGAGCTAACGAGAACGTTGGATCGCGCGTCTCGCAGACGCGCACTCGCGTCCTGAACTTCTTGGTGAACAATGCCAGCTGTCGGCAAGGAAGCGCCTAAACGGTAGTGCCCTAACCAAATTAGGACACTACCGCTAAACCAAAACCATTGACTGGCATGGAAATCAGGGATAATATTAGCGGGTCGCTTTCCCTTTTGGAGCCAACCAAGATGAACATTGTGCGCGACGTTCTTTGTTGGGTGATGATCGTTTTTGTGCCCGCCTCTCTCGTGGCCGCTGACTCCGGAGTAGGCATGGTGCACCCTTATGGCACGGCTTGGCTGAACGGCGCTGCGGCAGAGCAGTCTTCCGCAATTTTTCCTGGCGATCTGGTCCAGACGAGTTCCGCCTCCGCCATGAAGATCAGATCTTCCGGCTCCAGCGTGACCGTTCTTCCGGATTCCTTGGTGAAGTTCGAAGGGGGCGCAGTTTCGGTTGAGCATGGGGGCGTGAAGCTTGCCACTTCGAAGAGCATGGTCGCCCGCGCCGGTATTGTTACCGCGACTCCCGCTTCGAGCGCCTGGACCGAATTTGAGCTAACCGATGTGGATGGCGCGGTTCAGATCGTGGCTCTTAAAGGCGATCTTCAGATCAGCAACGGTTCCGGGACCACGACTCTTTCCGAAGGCCAGCAGTCTACGCAACAAGATTCGGACAAGACTCAAAGCAAGAATCAAAGTGAGAAAAAGCAATCCGCTCCGGCTCCGGCAGCTAAGAAGAGAACAGTTGCTTTCATTGTCGCCGCCGCTGATGCCGCAGCTGTGGGAGGATTGGCTTTGGGTATGGCAGAACTCGCTCCCTCTTCCAGAGTCATTAGTCCCGTAACGCCGTAACGGTTGCCCTCGGCCTGCAAGTTTCCGTTCGTCTTCAGGAGTCCTGAGACCGGCTTGGCGCAGGGGTCAAGCTACGCTTTCGGATTCAGTTCACCCCATGAGTTCTTGGTTCCAGCGACCCAGATTGTGGCGCAGCCGCTGTTCAAATTTGCGTTCTTTCTGTTCTGCCCTCCTGCGCAAGATCTCTCCCGCCGTCCGTAGCACACGCCTGCCGGGGCTAGATTCCCGTCATCGAGCAGGCGATCGAGACGGCGGCGCGGATGCTGGGCACGGACAAATCGCGCGTCTCTCCGAGGCGATGCTGCGTCAGATGGAAGTGAGCGTGGCCAACGGAAAAACGACTGCGCAAGCGTACAAAGAGCCCAGGATCCCGGTGCAGACATACTATCGTTGGCGGAAAGAATATTGCGGGTTGAAGCTGGACCAGGCGAAGCGGATGAATAACTTGGAGAAGGAGAATTGCGATTGCGGCGGTTAGTAGCGGAGTTGTCGCTGGAGAAGCGGTTCTAAAATGACGTGGCGGGGGGGAACTTCTAAGCCGTAAACGGCGGCGTTGCGCGGTGGAGCATGCGCGCGAGGAACACGCGATGAGCGAGCGGCATGCTTGCCGGCCATTGGGGCGGTGGAGAGCGACGCAGCGCTATCTGGGGAGCGAGGACGAGGACGCGCTGACGCGGGCCATCATTGAGCAGGAGAGCCAGTACGGGGTGTATGGCTATCGGCGGATCGCGGTTGCGGGACGCTGGGTGGCAGGTGGGCAAGGATCACTTGCTACGGACTGGAGGCGCGAAGGGCTGAAGGTTCCCAGGAAACAGCGGCCGCGCGGGCGGTTATGACTGAACGATGGCTCTTGTGTGCGTTGCGGCCGCAGCGTCGCAACCACGTGTAGCAAAGATGAATGGGGCTGCACTGTGTTGGATCTCACGGCGGCAAGATTCAGCACCGACAACAGCGTCGATTTACGGTTCCGAAACGTAGCTGCTCGAGGTGCTAAACCACTGCCCTCCAATATCCGAGTACAGGGTCACGTAGATCGTGCTCCCGTTTTTCGGTAGTCCGCCGTATGTGTAACCGTAAGGAGCAGAGCCCGGGACCGGCAGCGTAAAGGTCAGCCCACTGATCACCCCATGCTGATAGATATCCTGTGCGCCTGCCGTGGAACCGACAGCAATCCAGTATCCGCTGGCATTTGTGGCGGCGCTCCAGCTAAAGGTCGGGGTGTTGCCGGTCACAGTCGAACCCTGAGCCGGCGACGTCATGACTGCCAAGCCGGCGGTCCCGTTCGCCGCCGCCGTGTAGGTGTACCCGTTACCCACCCAAGCGCCGGCAATCACCGAGTACAGAGTCACGTAAACCGTGGTTCCATTCGTTGGCAGTCCGTATACCGTCGCGGTCAGCGCGTTGCCCAGGTTACCCGACGAATAGTAATTGTCCCCGCCCGCCGTGCTTCCCACAACCAGCCAGTAGGCCGACGCACTTGCGCCCGCCGTCCAGTTGAACGTCACGCTGCTCCCACTCAGAGTCGAGCCCGGCGTCGGCGTGGTTATGACCCCACCCGGTGCCGCGTTGACCGCCGTGTAGGTGTATGTATTGGGCGCCCACACGCCGACGATCAGCGAGTACAGAGTCACGTAAACCGGGCTGCCATTCGTTGGCAGTCCGTTTACCGTCGTGGTCAGCACGTTGCCCAGATTCCCCGACGAATAGTAATCGTCCCCGCCCGCCGTGCTTCCCACAGTCAGCCAGTAGGCCGACGTGCCTGCGGCCGCAATCCAGTTGAAGGTTACGCTGCTGCTGCTCAGAGTCGAGCCCGGAGGCGGTGTCGTTAATGCGCTCGGCGTCACGGGCAGCAGTGGGAACGGACAGTTTTGCCCGATGCAGGCCTTTTCCTTGTCGTACCAAACATGATGCCCCGCAGTCGGAGAACCATACCCACCCGTTCGGCCAATATTGATATAACCGTTATAGTTACCAGGCGTACCCGTATTTCCGATGATCGGATCCCCTAGAGGATTCAAGTCGGCGTCATAAACCATCAGCTTGGTAAACCCCCCGCCGGGACTGGCGTCCCTCTGCATGGTCACCCAGAACCAAGCGTTCGTCGGGATCGGCATGTATTCAGCGAATACGGTGTCGGTGCAACCGCCGCACTCCAAGTGCATCGAAAGCCCTGTCGGATTATCCGGTTCGAGAGAAGCATTGGAATAGTCGCCGCCACCAGAGTCCTCGAGAGTGAAGGTATCAATCCAGCCTCCGGTATCGGTCTGCGGAATATCAGTCATCATCCACACCCCGACCGTGCCAAGGGGTGCTGCGTCCAGTCCGTTATAGAGGTACTGCGGGAAATAAATAGAAAGTACGTAGAAATCATCAGTCCCGTCCGTGGTTGCTTGCATACCGAGTTTGTTGGACGCGTTGGACGGCTCTGAGTAGGTGTTCCCTCCATAGCAGAAGCGCATCGGACTGTAGAGCGGATGATACGCGGTAGTCGAATACGCGAACTGGCCGGTTCCGCCGGAGTAGTTAAGAGCCCAGATAGGACTGATCTCAAAACCGCCATTTCCCGGCGCGGCAATGCCGAAGGTCGAACTGAGCAGATCCGTTGGGGTTGGAGTGGCGCCATTCGTGCCCCCCGAAAAATCCACTAGAAACGACGGATCGCAAGGGGATGCGGAAATCCCGAAGGCAATTGCCCCGGTAACTGACGTATTCGTTCCAGACGCTGAAGTCCAAGTAGGCGCGGCGCCGGAAGTAGTATTAAGGCGGATTGCCGCTCCCTGCCCGGTTTCGTCGTTCGGGAAGACGGCGTGCGTGCTGTACGGAGCCGTAATCGCGGTCAGGTTCGTGTTGGTCACTGCCCACTGAAAAACCACATCGGTCGAGCCGGTGAGATTCAGGCCCACGCCGGGAACGCTGTCCGTTGCGCTCTCGTAGTTGAGATTGCTGTTGAGCGCGTCGAGCGAGGGAGTGCCTCCCGTAAATGAAACCTCAGCGATGTCAACATGCGCCCCTCCCGTCGTGCCGGAAAAGGTCACCACAATCGGGCCCGCCGTGGATGTGGTCGGATAAATGTATCCGCCGTCCAGATAAGCGGTCTGGGTATATAAACCTCCGTTGGTCATCCAGCCGGGAACGTAGGTCCCGCCGACGTTGATGCTCGAAATCTTGATTCCAGGGTTGACTGTGCTGGCTCCGATGAACAGGATGTGGCCCGCGCCCAGACTAGCCGTGACGGAGCAGGTCGTGCCGGTGCAACCTGAACTGGATACGAGTTGGACGAGCGTGAACGACTGCCCCGACGCAAAAGCGGACAGCAATACTAGGGCTGAGAGAAGTCTTATCACCAACGACCGCTCTCGCCACCAATTGGCGGCTTCACGAGACATCTGTGTCCACATATTTTCTTCCGTTCTCAGCTTCCCGCAGAGCTTCGGCGGGCACACTAGCGGGAGTGCCCCCACAGGTCTTCCATGCTGGGTCCGAGTGTAACGATCATACCTGTGGCAGTATTCAGCAGCAATCCCCCGAAAGTGTCATTACGATAGTTGATTTTGTACCCACGAGCAAATCGCTTCTCGGCAGAATTTGCGCTGTCCATGGTGACATCCCCCTGCTACCTTATGCTACCTTATCTTCAATCGTCGATGCCCAGGTCGACCCTCGTCTAACGCGTCGATTCAAATGAGGGCTCCAACGGTCTTCACAACTCAGTTCGTCGCAGGCGAGATGCCTGCTCGGGCGAACCAGTTACGCTTCATACTCCAACCGCATAGAATCGCTCCCAGAGCCGTCCCGAATGTGTTGGTGATGAGATCGGTCATCCCTGAATCTCGCGTCGGAAGAAATGCCTGCAGCACCTCGATCGTGAAGCTGACCACAAAACCCAGAACGATGGTGAGCCATGTCGTCCGTTTGGCTCTTCCAATGGCCGAGAAATACGCGCGGAAAAAGAAGCCAAGCGGAATGAACCCGGCGACGTTGACACCGACATCCTTCCAATACCGCCAGCCGGTACGAAATTCATCCCACGGTCGTTCGAGAAACTGTTCATGCAAGATGAAGAAGCGTTCTGGAATAAGAAGGCTGGTCGCAGAATCTACCTGGTTGTGGACTATGTTCCCCTTCCCTTCATCGAAAAGATAGCGGGCAACAACGCCCTCGCTCTTAGCCGTATCCGGCCGACCGCTCGTCGTCCAGCCTGCGGTCCAGTTCGCATAATCCTGTGACACCTTGACGGCCGGAAGCTCGCGATTGTAAACCGCGAGTCCCTTCACCTGTCCAGACCAGTTATTCGTCGTCAACGGGCCGTTGCCGACTATGAATTCACCCGACAAATCCTGACTTATCAATTTGAAATCTGGAGACTTCCTGACCAACGTGCCATCAGCGTAGATGGCCGTACCTGCTTTCCCCGAGCTGATCGTGAAAAACACCGGTTTCGGACCGCGGAAAACATCGGCAACATAGATACTGGCTTCCCAGGCCGAGTGGCCCCGACTTTCGCGTTCCAGCACCAGACCGTTTCGCCATTGACGCAATGCAAACGAAATGACTCTACTGGCCGGCCAATAAATCGCGAGAACCGTGCCCTCGGAGTTGGCCTGGCGCGGTTCCAACCAGATCTCGAGACTGCAAGATTTGTCAGCCTGCGACCCGCTAGCTTCGAGGGGGCTCGCGCTCACAATGCTGCCGTGTTTGCCAAAGAGAAGACCGTTTCCCCCACTCAGCCAACTGACTTCATTCCTGGGAGCATGAAATGGCCAGAGCCCCGCTGACAGAATGCCCAGGAGAACGAAGCCACAGACCACGCCCAGGAGCTTCGCTTGAGGCTTGAGATTAGGAGACTCGGCTACGCTCACTTACCAGTTCTCATTGTGGATCGGGAACATATTACAAACATCAAAAGCCTTTCTTGATTGCCAAGTAGGGGATTAGGGCTACCTCCGCGAGGCCAGGAAAAGGATCCCCAACGCTGAATACAGCTTCTACGTTACAGTCTTTCAAAGAGCGGAGATAACTCACAATGCCGGTATCACCGCTGAGAATCGCCATCATCGCAGCAGGAATATCGGTAATCGTGCGGACCCATGACAATCCGGAACGGCCTCTACTGACCTTCACTGGCAGACCAACTTGATCCGAATACAGCATGTAACTGAAGTCCACGCCAGCCTGGACGCCGAGGCTGTGATAACCCCACGTTCTAGCATTTACGTCGAGCAGCTTGTATTGGGAATCACGCGGATCAAGCTTGTATTCCACCTCGACCAGGCCATAGTAATCGATGGCGCGCAAGAATCGCTCCGACAATTCCTCCAAGATTGGGACGTCCACCGTCTCGACATAGGTGCTGGCTCTGCCAAACTCAAGCGGGTGTTGGCGCCTCCTCCGCACGACCATTTTCCCCACAGCTTCCCCGTTACGGAAAAAAGCGCAATACGAGAACTGCTGGCTACCGCCTCCGGGAATCAACTCCTGCACCATGATCTCTCCGTCGCCGGCTAGTTCCGATGCCCGTTGAAACAGAATTCTCAACGCAGAGTGGCTGTTCGCACGCCAGGCTTTGGCTTTGGTGGCGTAGATGAAGTGCTCTTTGATTGCGGGTTTGATCGCAAATGGCGGCGTGAGGCTACGAAGTTCGGCCAATTGTTCGGAATTCTCGGGATAGTGTGTGATGGGCGTCGGAATACCAAGTTCCTGTGCAAGCCGGTAGGTGTTCCTTTTATCCCAAGCCCACTTCACGCTTTCCCAACCAGGTGTCGGAACTCGGAACACTTCGCCGAGCTCTTCCCGGTGGTGCGAAATGGCAGCCACCAGTTCCTCACGCGTTGGGTAGAGGACCCAGCCCTCTAAACCGAGCCGCTTCCCAACTTCGAGCAAGCCGTCCACCGTCTTGCGCTGATCGCGCAAGTCTGGCAGGCTCACAAACTGCTTGGAGTATCGCGAGTATCGGGAAATCGAATGTTCATTGTCCACGACGCACACCGGTACGCCCTGTCGGCCGAGGCTGCGAACAATGCCAAGGCCCTGATAGTCACCGCCGATCACAACGGCCCCGGGAGAATGATGTACAAAGTGCGCGTTGCCGAGCCTCGGGACGGGTTGGGTCAATGAACTCATGTGTCAGTGGCTTGCATTGTTCCGAGTAACGGAGCGAATCAATTCCCTCGAAGCGAACTCCGCTCCCGAAACAAAACCAAGCAGCGGCCCGAAACTCCATGCCGCAGGTTTGCCAAAAAAATGCAATCCTGGGACCGTAGACTCCAGTCCCCCGTGGAGCACGGGGAAGCCGTCCACTGTCTCAAGTTGCGTTAATAATGACTGTGCCAGGAACGGATACCGTGAAACATCAACCCGGAATCCTGTCGCGAGAAGCGCGTGATCGACGAGGCGTTCCGTCCCGTCGTTAAGTCGAAGTTGCAGTCGGCTGCCAGCGACCGCGGCGGAAACGACGCTGCGTCCTAATGTGATGGGCACTCCAGCAATTCGCGACTGCAGCCAATAGGCGCCAGCCGGCCGGATTGCACGATAGGCGGTACGATCCTGAAAACCTCGCGGGAATCGACGAAACAGGTGCGGCATGGCAACCAGACGGCTAATCCCCGCCGGGCCGACATCTCGCGTCGAATACAGCATTTTTGAGATCACGCCCAGATGATGGAGTCTCGGATGCAGCCCGACCCAATTCAGTGTCCGATCGCGTGCAATCACCTCAACGTCGATGTCTGCCTCCCTAAGCAAAGCAGCTGACTCGAGGGCGCTCTGCCCAGCGCCGATGACGACCACCCGCTGGCCTTTAAACCTCCGGAGATCGTTTTGCTCGGTAGTATGCGAAGCCAGCGCACAAGGGATGCCAGCGAACTCCGCCGGCCGGCTGGCAAACGCACCGATTCCTGTCGCGACCACAACGCGCCGCGAGGTGAATTCCTCTCCTTCTGCCATGACCACCTTGAAGCCGCGCGGGTCAATTTCCACACTGCTGACATGCCGTCTATCCAAATCCGGAACAGCATGAACCTGATACCAACGTCCGTAATCGATAAAGCGATCGAGTGGAATCGGCTTCGGTATGTGATTACCGTTCTGTCGGCAATAGGCGTCTAACGTCAATTCTCGCCTGGGATCAGCAAGGTGCGAGGCTCCCCAATTTGAGCGTAGACACATGCCCGCCGGCATCTGGTTCTGCCAGAACGCCATCGGCTCGCCAAAAACTCTGGCTTCGACGCCCGCCGCACGGAGGTATGCCGCTGCACAAAGTCCGTAGGGACCCGCACCGATGATAGTTAACCAGCAATCTGCCGATTTGCTCTTCATGGTTATCGGATCCTTGCCAGATGGAATGAACCGGTCACGAGTGCTTCACCGCGCTGGCCGAAAGTCCGCCCGCCGTTGAGTGCTGCATCGAGAAGACAAGGTTGCCGTCCTTTTCACTGGCATAAGCAACGCGGGCCCGCTCGCTTCCCTCACCTTCAATCCGCCACGCGTTTCCGTCGCTGACTAACTCCATTTTGGACCTTTGTCTCCACCATCGGTCAACTTCCCCGGGTAGGGCTACCCATATGTTTCTTGGGGCGCGAAGCGATGCCAGATGAGTGAGTAGTTGCCGATAAACGTCACTTTCGCGGTCTTTCATGATGTAATCCGGATGCACAATAAAACTGATCAGTCCGTTTTGCTCCAGGATCAGATCAATCTGTCTTTTCCAGAGGTCAATCGAGAAACTTCGCAGATAGTTGAAAAGCGCATAATCTTGCGTGGTAGTGACTGGCAACTCCAGCATTTTGCCTACAAAGTAAGGCATAACCGTGCAACACCCGCCGCGCTGTGGTTCCAGATGCCCCGAACTGGGAACCGACATGTCGTACGAGAAATCAAGATCCGAGTACCACTCTTGTCTGCGGTACAAGATAGCGGACCGAAAGCCGGACGCTTTATAGAGCCGTCCATATTCGTTGATTTGTTTCGCACGTCTCGCAAACTCATTTCGGTCGTTGTACAACCGCCCGTCGTGGTTCAGGTCCTGGACATTGACTTCGAAGCCGCGTGTGCGGATCGAATCCAGAAACTTCTGGCTCACCTCATACCGATCTTCGGGGATGATCTGAAAAGAGGCCGCTATCCCGAACGACTCGTTGAGGTTCATCAAGGATTCACAGAAATCCCTCCCCGCAGTGGTCTCAACGTCGTGCGTCACGCTCACGCCACCGGCCGCGCCCTCCGGCCAGAACCAGATAAACGGGATCTTCTCCAGTTGCTGTGCGCGTAACAACAGTTGCATGGATCCGCGCACAATGCTGTCCACAGTGTGATCCACTGGCCAGTTGGGGAAAACGATTTTGCTCCAATCGCTTAAGTACGCGCGCTGCAAGTGTCTGCGGATGGCAACTGGTAGAAAAGGCCGGACAGCGTAGTACAGCCACGGGACGATTCCATTTTCTGAGCTGCCGTACTGGCAGTCCTCGGTATAACGTTCCAGACGGAGATTCTCTACAACTTCCTTTAAATCAAACGGCAAATGCACCGAGCCAGACGCCGAATCCACGTCTGCCCACCCATCACGAAGCTGGCCTCGCGGAGAATCGGCTGGTCGGTGCCGGGCATATCTGCCGTAGCCGACAACTCCCTGCCCGAATTGGAAGAATCCGCTATTCTCGGAAAGCCCGTCTTTTACAGACAGCCGGACGTAGCGCTCCGGACAGCGAAAATATTCGAGAAAAGTTTGCTTCATAGAAATCGCCCACAGTGCCAGCGTTTACTCAGTCAATGGACCGGTGTAGAACCGATTGCCCACTGCGGTGAGCAATCGATTCGGTTGACGCGTTGACGATCCGCCCCACGATCGTTCTCTTCTCAAGCTCTCGGGTTCTCACCTTCATGTTCCCAGATTGCCTGTCAGGCTTCGGCCTCCGATGCGGAAAAGTGCCTTGTCCCAGAGCCTTACTAGCGACCACCTGAGACTGGGCAGCGACCACTGCGCGCGTCGAGCGAGACGCCAGCCAAATAATGCCTTGATCCAGGAGTACTTCCAGGACAAGCGCGGCACTTCCAGTTGCCCGCCCAGGTTCCTGGACATTTCTTCCGCCTGTCTGAAAATATCGAGTCGCTCCGGATAGAAAACAACCATCCGGTTTTGCAGGAACCTCACACACGCGGCACGTACCCTCTCACTGTCTTCCAACGATCGGAGATAACCGACATGGAGTTGCAGCGAGCACCAATGTGCCTCCCGTTTTTTGTCGGAGAGCCCTATGTAGCTCAGGCTGCCAGACCCGGACGCGCGATAGTACACTCTCGCTTCTGGAACAAATCGGACGCCATCGCTGGCCAGGAGGACGCGGCAGAAGTACTCCTGATCATCATCACTCAATAGCCTGGTGTCCCATGGACCGGCCGCTTCGGTCAGTTCGCGACTGACCAGCCACGTGGCGGTCTGCATGTACAGGTTCTGCTCCATCTTGCGCAGCAGCCACTCAGTAGTGGACAGATCACACCACAGCGCGGTGGGAACGAATTTCGCTCGATCATACCGGTGCATGAACCGTCCCCATGCCGAGGAAAGAAGGGTACGTTTACTTCCACACTGGTCCGCTGCCTCCATCTGCTTCTCAATTTTGTCGGGAGCCAGGAGATCATCGGCATCCAGCCACTGAATGTAATCTCCCTGGCTCAGAGAGAAAGCCTTGTTTCTGGCTGCGGCAGCTCCCTGGTTTTCCTGTGTGATAACGCGGACCGACTCCGACTCGAACCGCCGGGCAATTTTCAGCGTTTGATCGGCGGAGCCATCGTCAACCACGATGATTTCCTTTGGCTCCCACGTTTGCGCAATCGCCGACCGGAGAGTGTCACCGATCCATTCCTGCGCGTTGAATGCAGGAATGAGAATTGATACCAAAGGGGTTCTCATGATGGTTTCGAAGGGGCACAGGGAATTTCCCGACACTACTCCTTGACCTGGTTAGGGCGCAAGCTCTCCGTTCGGGTCAGGGAGACAGGACGCAGCGGCTTCCAGGGACGGCTTTCGGAAGACGCCAGATGGAAGCATTTCCCGCAAAAGCCTCGTGAACTGATTGAGAGGTGCATACCCTCCATGCAGAAGAATGACCGCAGTCAGATAGAGAACTACGAACAATAACGTGGTCGTCACCATCCGGATCAACGCTCCCTTTGCGCTTGAAGCCGAAACAGTGGACAGTATTGCCTTCGCGATGCCCGCGGATGCGCAACCCGCTAACAGGCTCGCAACCAAGTACTTCCAAATAGTTGCCAGCACGGGCGCGAATCCGAATTGGATTGGCCTTCCCGCATACCAGAACGCGGGTGCTATCAAAACGAAGTAGGAGGTGGTCCAAGCTACGGCTATTCCCTCGGGCCCCCAGCGCAGTCCCGTAATAAGAAGCAGCACTGTGACCGCAGCCTCTATCAGTCCCCAGCGGAACCATCGGTCCGCCCGTCCGATCGAAAGGTTGATCCAACCGTGGATTTGGTAGAGGATCATAATCCCGATTCCGGGGCCGAATAAGGTAAAGATACGTCCCGCCGACTCCCACCCCGGTCCCAGTAAAAGACGAATCAGATCTTTGCCCACTAGGGTCAGATCAGCACTCAACCCCATACCCACAAAAGCCACCACAGACAGTACGCCAAGAAGATGTTGTCTGTACTTAACGAGGTTCCCCCGGAACCGGCTTAGGGCGGACACGGCGACGTTCGTGAGGGATGCCGTCGACATGCTCAGCGGAAGGTTAAATAGGTCGTAAGCCTTTTTGTAGAAGCCGAGAGAAGTTGCGCCAAAGCGCCATCCCACGAGGAGATTGTCCGTATTGTTGGCAAAGTAGTTGGCGGTGAAACGTCCATAAGTGTGCATCGCGAACCGTACCATCGGGCGAGTACCGACTCCGCGCCGGGGGCGGCCGGGAACCCATCGACACAACGACCAAGCCCCGATGGATGTGCTAAGCGAAAGTGCGATGGATCCTGCGACCAGAGCCCAGTATCCCCAACCTGCCCAGCCGAGAGAGATTGACACGGCCGTCGAAACCAGACGCGCCACCACGTCATTGGCGGACACAACCGAGAACCGCATCGCTCGCTTGAGTAGGGCCACGTGCTGAACCGAGGTGCTGCTGATGAGGATCGTGACTGACATGCCAACGGCCACGCGCGTTACGCGCGGGTCGCCGTAAAACCGCGCCAGCAGAGTCCCTGCCGCCGCGAATCCGATTGTCAATAGAAAACCTACCCCTATATTGACCCAGAACAGATTACTGGCCAAGAAATGGTCGATCTCGTCTACCTGAAGAATGGCCTCGGTAAATCCGTTTGGACCACAGTTCACAAGAAGCAGGCTGAACAAACTAACCATGCCTATCAGCCCAAAGTCGGCGGGTACGAGGAGCCGAGCCAAGATCATCGTGGAGATGACTTGGATGGCTAAGCCCGACACTGAGGAGAGCAGTGTGGCCCCGGCGCCTCGAACGGCGCGCCGAGGCACGTCGTCTGGGTTCAACCGGAACGTGCCCCCGGCATCAAACGGCCTCAAATGGCCTCCTCGACTAACCCCATACCAAGCCCGTAGGTAATTTGTAATTCGGATTCAACAAAGTTGTAAGTATTGTAGAAGCTCGCGGAATGAGAGCTCTCTGAGCGGCGATTCGCGGTTCTAATACGGATCCGCCGTCGGGTTCATAGATGCGCTCGTTCCACTTTAGCGGCAAGCGCGGAGCGTGGCTCCTCAGTGTCCGGTGTCGACGGCAAGATCAATGAACAAAATCAATGAACGACAGCCGTGATGCCCGTCGGAGCGGGCGGACCAGAAGCACCGCCATAGCAAGTGTTCGCGTTGAAGGTTGTTATCACGCTCCCAGAGCCGTCTGACGATCCGCCCATCACGTTGAAGTAACAGTTCATGGCCGGATTCGGGTAGGCGTGCCCGCCTAGGCTGGACGTCCCGGCAGTCATTGTCCCGCCGGTCACGTCCGGTCCAATCGCGGGAAAAGGCGAAGCCGGTCCGCTCGGAAATTGCCACCAACTCGGCTGGCCCGCCAAGTAGAAAGAATTCGGCAGCGTCGTGGATGATGGAACCGGGTTGGCGTTGATGTAGGTGACGGCCGTCGTCGGAATCTCCGAACCGTTCGTACAGTATGATGGCAGCGGGGTGGAGCCGCACCAGCGTACTCCTCCAGTGACTGTATCGTAGTTTCCCCAGCGCAGCATGGTGCTTTCTACCAAAGTATCCTTTTGTGGATAACTACTTCCACCGGGGTCCACCTCGCAATTCGACCATCCCCAACCCATTGCGAAGATTGAAGCATTGCAAGCCGTCTGACCACCTGAGCCAGTAGTGCCGGTCTGGTAGATGGTAAAGTAGCCGCCATAGCCCATTACGTTCCCTATGATATTCTCGCCGCGCCAGCCATAGTAGACGTTGAAAGCGTTCGTGTTATTGGTGGTCAGCGTGGCCGGCGAAGTTGCCCCGTTGTATCCACGCCCCGATAATTGGTTGCGGAAAAAGGTATTCAGTCCTCCCATCCCGTGAATGTCGTCAAGATTGATGGAAGCGCCTTCATTCCCCTCCATCAGCTTCATTTCATTCCCGGCATCGTGGGCCATGAAAGCCGCTTCGTTCCATTTTGGAGTTGAACCGGGCTGGTACAGATTGTTGATCCAGAAGTTGTAGCCCATTACCCCACCGCTGCCCCCAGCACCGATCACTGGAGCGGCGATTTGCTGGAAGATGTTGTTCTCGATCAGGTAATCCGAAGAGAGCAAGTCCTCGATGCCATAGCTTACCGATGTTTCGTTCTGCGTTCCAAAGAAGTAGCTGTCACGGACGGTGATGTTCTTGGTCTGGTAGAAGTAAACGTGGTCCCGGTTGGTGTTGGTGTCGACAATGTTCTTGACCCAGCAGTTATAGCAATCGTAGAACTGTATGCCAGCTTGCGCCGACGTGCTGCGGGTGTGGTTCAGCGTCATGTCCTCGATCCCGACGCCTTGGATTACCGCAGTACTCGGCCACCAAATGCCGACGTTCTGCGACGAGCGCCAGTTAGTTCCGTACACCGGATTCGAGAGAGTAAGCAGCGGAGAACTTGACGAGTACGGAGAACTGGTGTTGATGGCCCTAATGATGAACACCTGGCTTTGGTTGTAATCCACCCCGCCGATGACGCTGCCGTTATAGGAGCCGGTCTGGCTGCTTTGGTGGCAGTAAGGCGCTGTCGTGTCTTGATCGCAAACGAACAGCCCGCTGCCGACGGACGTGTCATCAGCTTGGTCCATGATGATCATGGTGCCTACCGACAAGCCGGACTTGCCGATGGTATTGACCACGATTTGGTTGGAACCTTGCGTATACCCGCTGCTGACCTGAGCAGCATTCGAGCCGCCCGGCTGGGTTGGCGTGCTGCCCGAGAACCATTCGCCCGCGCTGTCGATTACGCAAATGTCGGCGTTGCAGGCGCTGGCCACGCCGGTAAAATTCAAAATCGTGTGTCCCGGACCGGCTCCGCGAAGCGTAATGTTGCTGGAGCCTTTGTCGCTAATGCCCGAAATGGAAAACGTCCCCGCAGGCAGAAGCACGACTGAGTTCGCTGGCGCAGATGCGATGGCGGCGGTGATGTTGGCTCCCGTGACGCCGGAGCCCGTCAGCGCGGCGCAAGCCGAGGTCGAGCAAATCGTGGTGCGATTGGTGATGGTCGCGCCCACGCCGTTCGTCGCCCAATTCGTTGCGCGGCTGGGGTCAATGATGCCAGACCAAGGCTGACCAAAAGCCAATACCGAACTAAGCGCAAAGATAGCTACGGGCAGTGTCAGTACTTTCATTTCAGATGATCCTTACATAGCCAACCACCCTTATGGTCGGTGTAACTATCTGAATATGCGCTTTCATTAGCGCTGGCATCCACTGCTGCTAGGATATAGTCATACTTGAGCTTAATGAACAGTGGTGGTTAAGCCCTTAGGAGGCGCAGGTGGCGTAGGTGCTGCGCCAGTGGGATAACAAACATTCGCGTCAAACAGCAAAATGTTCGGCCAAGTGAACGATCCCCCAGAGACATAAGTGCCCGGACTAGCGGTCTGTGGGTAGAACGTGATCTGGTTTCCCGAAATCGTCTCTATGAGGACGGTTCCGTTGTAGGCTGATGGGGAAATCCCCGTCACTGTAATCTTATCGCCTACCGTTAATCCAGTCGTGCTGTTCAGCGTCAGCGTTGTAACCGCAGGGCTCCCGTTTGCATAATTTGCAGCGGTTACCGTGTACGTCGTTTGACGGCTAGTGTCAATCGCGCTGTTGGCATAGCACAACCCTGCCGGAATCGTATAGACGTGCCCGGTCAGGTCGTTTCCTCCGCTCACATCGGGGCCGATTGCGGGAAATGGAATCGTCGTCTGCCCGATACCGTCAGCCCACCATGAGGGCGTAGCGCTTAGGAAGAACGAACTCGGAAGAGTGTGGGTGTAAGGACAACCAGTCTGCCCACCAGCATAAGTGCAATTCCACGTCGCGGCGGCATTTACCACATCATAATTGCCCCAGAGCAGCGTGCTCGTCAATACATTAGGATCAGTCGTAAGTCCGCTGCAAGAGGTGGCTTGATTGGTGGCGCAGAATCCGGTCACGAAGATCGACAAACCTGGGTTCCCGTTAGGGGCGGATTCGTCGTCTATGTAATAGGTATGATAACCCACCTTGCCCAGCACGTTGCCGACGAAGTTCGACTGATAGCTGTAGGTGTCAATCTCCACCGGGGTAGCGTTGCCTCCGTAAATTAAGCCAATGCCCCAGCCGAGGTACTGATTGCGAAAGTGCGTGGCCAGCCCGGTCGTGCCGTGGATGTTGTCGCCCACCGCCTGACCGCCCATGTTGCCTTCGTAGAGGTCCATATATACCCCGGTGTCATGGCCGTAGTTGATGTCCGAGGCCATGTATGTAGGCGGTGAGGTGTAGAAATCAGTGCCGAAGTTGTAGGCGTACACGTTCCCGGTAGCCGAACCAGAAATCAAGGGCTGGGTGGAATGGTGCATGATGTTGTTGTCTACGAGGTTGTCGGAGGTGGTGTTGTATTCAATGATGTAGCAACTGGAGGAAGGACAGGTGTCGTAGAAATAATTGCTTTGCACCGTGATGTGATTGGCCTGCATGAGCCAGACGTGGTTGCGTAAGCCCGACTCGTTCCCCAGCGAGCGTATGTTCGTGACCCACGAATTGGTCGCGGAAGAGAAGGCGAGCCCGGACATAATCGAAGAACTGTCCGAATGGTCAAGCGTCATGTTCTCAATACCGTCGTATTGATCCTCAGCATTCGCCCACCATGCGCCGGGAGACTTGCCGCGCACGCTCCAGTTGGTTGCGTACAAGCCAGGCGAAATGCCGACCGTATAACCGCCGCTGCCGTTGCTGGCGATGCTGGTAACCTGTACGAATTGCTCCTCGCTCCAAGTCACGCCAGAAATACTGCGTCCAAAGGCCACGCCTTGCTGCGAACAGGTGGTCGCGGTAACACCCGTGTCCGAGTCGCAGACAAACCAGCCGACTCCACTCTGCGGCGTGGTGTCGTTGGCCTGGTCGAGCACCAAGGCGTTGCCGACCTTCAGGTTGGTCACGTTGTTGAGCGTGATCGAGGTCGTGCCCTGAACGTATCCAGCAGTCCACTTGGCGCAGTTCGTCCCCGCGGAAGAAGTCCCGCACGGCGGGTTAACTTTGGCGCTCAGGAAATCGGTAGCCTCGCCCTGAAAGCAGACGTCGGCGGTGCCATCCAAGCAGCCTGAACCGGCAGTGAAATGGAGAATGGTCGACTTCGGCCCGGATCCGCGCAAGACGACATGGTTGACGTTCGAGAAGTTGATGCCAGTCGAGAGGGTGAAGGTCCCTGGTCCAAGCAGCACGTATTGACTCGTGCCGGAACAATTGGAGAGAGCGGTGTTGATCGCCGCCGCAGTGCCGCTGTAGGCAGCAATGGTCGAACCGCACTGCGTCCATGAGGCATCGGGGATTCCGCCAACCACTCCCGCATTCGTCCAATTCACCGCGCGATTGGGGTTAATAATGCCAGACCATGTCTGGGCTTGGGAGTACACACAAAGGCAAAGCAAGATAACAGGGGGGAGTAACTGCCGTTTCATTCTTATCACCTCGCCAAGACTTGCATTCCAGACCTGCAACGGAGCGTCCAGCGGAGACCCGGAATGCCTAGGCTCTGACCAGCGGGGGATGTCCTCATATTTTCCCTTTTGGCCCAAAATTAAGCCCTAGTCCTTAGCGATGAGCGTAAATACCGCGACAAGTATGCGCAAGACACGGAAGTGCATGGCTGGCAGACGCCCGGGGGACCAGTCGGCGACTCACCTTTGCCTCCCTAGTGCCGGAATAGGCCAACGTGAAAGGGGCTTCAGACTTCTTCCAGGCACGGAACAACCGGCGGGCTAAGTGGCGCGAGTGCCACACTCTTCCTCGGCTGAATCCGTACCCAGCCCCCGGGAACAGCGACCGCCGCCAAGAGGAAGAAGATCCATATTGGGTGCATCATCGCGAACGCGGACTCCGTGAAGTTGTAGGCCACGAACACCACAAGATATGCTAACCTGAGGCTGGTCGAGCGCGAATCCCTGCGCAACGCAGCCACTATATTCTTATAACCGGTCACCAAAACCACAGCCAGCAAAGTAAGTCCCAGCCCCCCCAAGTTCAAGAAAACCTCAATATAGCCGTTATGGGCTTGAACTGGGTGCCACCAGTAGATGCTCCAGATCTTTTCCAGCCGTTTCCCCAGCCAGAAACTATCGTAACCGGTACCGAGCAATGGATTGTGCACCATTCCGAGCACCAATTTCCAGATGTCAGTCCGGCCGGTCAGGGATGGGTCTCTTCCCATCGACTGCACCAAGCCCGAGCCGAAATTGAGGAACAGTGCGGAAAAGGAAACAGTCAGGATCGCCGCCACCATCAGGTGCACGATCCACGACCGTCGGCCGAAAGCGCGGACATTGGTCGCGACAAGCAACGTGACCGCCATTAGGAAACACGAAAAAGAAGTCATCGAATTGGCCAGCCAGAATAGCCAGATGACCATCGCGAGGACGACACCGTGAGCGATCAGCGTCCGAGTTCTGTTTCTGCGAGTACCGTGCCGATCACGCAACTCCTCAACGATGCACCACACAGACCCGAGTCCGAGAAGCAGACAAAGATAACCGAGTTGGTTCTTGTTGGATGTGACTCCAGTGTAAGTAGCCCCCCCCGTGAAAGGACTGTAGCGCCGCCCAAAGTCGGGATAATACTTGATCAATAACACGGACGTGGGTATTAAGAGAAAAACCAGCCGCCCCAGGAGTCGCTTGACGGCAGCCAAAATATCCGAATCGGTCAGGACGATCAGGACCATCACCAAGTCACCCAAAGCCTTAACCCAACGCTTAAAGGAGACGCCACTGTAGTCGGACCAAAGGGCGCTTACGCCACAGTACAAGAAAAAGAGAAGAATCGGAATGTTCGCCCGCAGCAGCCTGCGGACCCGATGACCTCTCATGAAAAGCACGACTATACCGAACACTACGAGTCCGGTAAACACGAAGCGGTCTAGAGGACTACCGTCAAGGAGCTGACCGGGGGACATGCTCGAAGCGTCTGTGCCTGCTGCCCCCAGCCACTCCGATACCGGTCGGGATGCGGCGATCCATAACCACACCACGGGTATCCAGAGAGCTTTCGAAGTACGCGCCTTTCGGTCACGAGCAAGCAGGAAGAGGCCCATGATACCGAATGCGAACAAAACGGTGGCGTTCTGCGGAGTCAATTCTCGCCCAATGCTTTCCTACTGGCGGTACTGGGTCATCTCGAGTCCAGAAAAAGGCGGTGCAAAAGTTCCAAAGTTAGTATTTTGTGGATCTCCGTCGTATGGTTCCGGTCTCCTTTGGTGTGTCCCCGCACAATCGCTTCGACCGCGCTCCGTTGCAGGTATGGCCGGGACAGTGTTCGCGAATCAAGCAGCATTTCCCGTATGTATTTTGCGAGGGCATCACGGTACCAGATGCGGAAATGATAAAACTTGTGCCGGCCGAGGAATAGCCGCTCTAAATGAAACGACGAGAAGAGATGATCGATTTTCGCCACTGCTTGCGGCATCCCATAATCGTAGGCGTATTCCGCCTTAAACGTGAACTCGAGAAAACTCCGTAAAGCCGCTGCGCGCAGACGCCCATGGTTGCCAGCCAACCCTCGGTCTGTACGGATCTTCCGGAGTTCGGGGCTGCCATCGGCGATCAAGCGAAGTGAAACGTCGTTGTTCGTAAGCATCGCTTGCGGCGCGCGGAAAACCGCTCGCACAAAGTCGTTGTCGAGATATGGCGAGCGCAACGAGAGCTGGGTCTGCTCCAGCGCGAGAAGGCCGTAGTGGTGCCAGGGCGCCTGCCGGAAGACCGCGAATGAAAGCGGGTGGCCGTTCACGAGCGCAGCATAGGTCTGCTTCGCGACTTGGACCTGGGAGAGAAGTTCTGGAGCGAACAGCCCGGCAGCGGGCTCCTGTGGCTTGAATGCCCGAACCCGGCGTAGTACCTCGCCGCCATAGTTTCCGGTCATCCGGACCGGGGCAATCTTAGCCGCTTGCTCATTCACGTAAAGATCCGCGGAACGGCTGACGTCAGCACACGCGTCCGTGAGGTACACGGTTCGCTCCGCGTACTGGGGAAAGCGCGTGAGGAACTCCTCTCCTACTTGGATCACCTCGTGACTTTGTCCGCACGAGCGCGCTACCTCGCGAGCGATGCTGACGTCCTGACAATCGCGAAAAGCCCCCCCAAAGGAGTAGCAGGGAAGAGTTCCCGGAGGGGAGTCTTGCCACGACATAATAATGCGTGTGTCCAGTCCCCCAGTAAGGGACATGCCAATCCGCTCTTGCCCGTTAAAGTAGCGAGGCAGATTGCGGGAGAAGACCTCCCGGACCTCACGGTAATAGGATTCCGGCTCCAGCGTGTCTTGTTCCTCCCACACCCGCGGTTGAAAGTAGCAGGCTTTCTGCTCGATTGAGCCGCCCCGAAGCACCCAAGCCGCGGCCGGTGGGAGCACATGGATGCCCTCGAAGAGCGTCCGGTTCTCCAACACACAGCCACAAGCCACCAACTCACCGAGGCCTCGAGCGTCAGCCTGGCGGAGTTCGGGGCGAACGGCCAGGATCGCCTTGGCTTCCGCTGCAAAGTAGAAAGCCTCGGTCGACTGGTGATAGTAGATCCGATGCATACCGTACCGGTCGTTGAAAAGCGTCCCCGTCCCGCGAGTCCGATCCGTCAGCAGCCCGTGGAACCTTCCGTTCAAACCCGCCGGAAACGCAGGGTCCTCCTCGTAGAGGTGAACGAGATAGGAGGCCCTCTTCTCCTCGAGCGTATGACCCCGCTCCTTCAAGCGGCAAGCGATTCCTGGCTCCGGGTACTCCTCTCCGGAAAAAATAAGACCGATATCTCCCGTTTCGTTGCAGAGTGGCATTCCGTCCGCGAATGATTCCTTCCGTGCGGCCCACCCCACGTAAACTCCAAGCGACTCATCCGCCCATGTACCCGTGCTGTAGAAAGACTCGTGCCGAACGGACTCGACCATCTTGCACACTTCCTGCTCCGCTCGTTGGCGCGGCATTCTTGTGACAAGACCTACGATTCCTGGCATCGGCTATCCTTCAAAGAGTCTCTCGTTACGGACTGAAAACTTCCGGTTGTACCAGGATTTCCTAAGGTCGCGGAGCTTGGCCGCCACGGGCTCGGGGAGACGATCGGCGAGCTTGTGGTGCAAGCCGAGCCGGAAGGCCAGCGAACCGAGCGGAGTCAGCGGAACATAGTAGCGGGGCAAATCGATCTGTTGAAAGCCGTTGTTGCGCTTGAAATCGGCGAGTGTGTCTTGCTGTTTCTTGCCGTACGTAAAGCCGGCATACACCAGATAGGGGATGCCCCAATCGGCACAGCAGCGCACCGCGTGCGCGACCAAGGCGTTGGTCGGCGCTTTGTCGCGGTGGCAAACCATCGAGACAATGTTCATCATGCCCGCCTGCGTTCCCGTCCCATCTTGGACTAGCCGGGCAAAACCGATCAGGCTGTCATTGAAATAAGCGCCAATAAATACGCTGCTCTCGGGAAAAGTGGCCTCCTCCGCATAAACGGTCCTGATGTCTTTTCCGTAATGGCTGTTCGGCTTGCCCTGGCGGACCGGAGTCTCGTTATAGATCTCCCAGATTCCCTTCACCAAGGCATCGTCGAAGGCTACTTCCCGCACCACTACTCCCTTCTTCTCCGCCTTCCGGACCATGTTTCGCGTCTTGGCGTCCACCTGCTTCGTCCACCAATGGTCGAAGGTCGATACCGCCAGGACGGCCAAATTGTCGGGTTCCATGGGATAACGAAACTTGGGTGCAGTCTCCGGCAGTTTCTGCATGAACGTGAACAGGTCCACTCGGGTTCCACACTTCCGCAGGCCGTCGAGAACCGGCTCCGGGTCGTCCACAAATTGATACTTGTCGGCATCAAGGCAGGCGATCCGAAGGAGCCTCCCTTGAACCCTGATGTCCCTACCACAACTTTTTATCAATGGATGCATGAATCAATACCTTCCAGTGCTGTGCCACCGCAGTCGAGAAACGTGTCTGTGTGGAGCGACACCTCGCTGCTAGTCAGTGACGTATGGATCTTTTATCGGGTTGATACCCGCGAACGCAAGCAGCTTGCCGAGATGATCAAAAAGCTTAACCAAGAGAGTCAAGAACCGGTGGTACCCTAACATCATCGCAAACGGCAGAGCAACGGTGTAAACTACGGCGGCCACCAAGGATTTTCCTAGGCTTATTGCGCCAAAGCTCGGTTGCAGCCTTGCCGATGCTCCACGAAGCAACGCTTTCCTTAACATATAGGTAGCTTTCCAGCGGGCCGGGGAAATCGCCTCATACACCACGGCGTCAGCGGACCAAATGAACTTATGGCCCTTTTCGATCATCCTTCTGAAGAAATCCTGGTCCTCACCGACACGGAATTGTGGTCGGAACGGGTGTTCGCCGGCTTCGAAAACCTTCTTGTTCAGGAGCACATTGCCGGATCGTGCCTCCCACCACTTGACAATAGAACCTGTCCGATTAACAGGACGCTCGTAGAAGTCGCTCTTAACGATCCAGTTTGGCGGTTCACCATCGAAGTGGCGCTTCACTGGTCCAAGCACCCCATCGACCTGATGTTCCTCGCAGGTCTTGAACAAGGTCAGCAGCCAATGGCTCGTCGGAAACTCGTCGTCGTCGATAAGCGCGATGAAATCGCCGCTGGCGTTTTCGATCGCCTTGTTGCGCGCTAGCGCGATGCCCTGCCGCGGCTCGACGCAGTACGTGATCGGGATGCTCCGCTGCGCGGCAAAATCCAACACTGCGGCTTTTGCAGATTGCAGTTCATCATTGTCGGCCACCACGATTGAAAAAGTGAATAGGCCATGCGTATCCTGGCCTGCAAGTTCCGTCAACAAACGTTGCAGACACTGGGGTCGCTTATAAGTGCAAACGCAGACACATATGTGATCCGTCTCTTTTGGCATTGATTTCGCGTTAGCTCGCGCGACCGCACCTTGCCGGGATTTCCAGGTAGTAGATCTTGCCGGAAACTGGCCCTAATGGCGCGTCGGAAATCGGGGTCAAAGGCCTTCCACCACACCCGATGGGGATACTAGGCTTCAACAACACTCACAGCCGCCTGAATAGATCTCTCGCCTTGATGTCGAATCTGCGTGGCCTGAGAATCGAGATGAGCAAAGATGTCGTCCATAATTCTGGCCGTGAGCAAAATCTCCCGGTACGAGATCGGCAGCGGAGTATCTTCCCGGATGGATCGGTAGAAGGACTCGATCAAGTACTTCATTCCGGATTTCATGTGGAAATCATTGGCCAAAAAACTCCCCAGGTTGGTCTTCAGATTTCCACAGTACTGCGCGGCCATGGTAACGGGCGGAACGAACTTCTCAACGTAGCTTTTGTACCGGACGCCGCGAAGTTTGATCAGGGTCTCCTGATGAAGATCAAGCATCAAACCGTTCTTCGGACCGTAAAGGCGAAACTGATGAAGCGCGGGCCGCATCTGGGAGGAGAAGGTGAAATATGCGGTGCGATACTCCTCGTCGCAAACGATGACCCTCAATTCATCGATGATCTCGTTTTCGCCAAGATTTTTCAGAAAAGGGCTGGTAAAACCATGGGCGATGACCTGGGGCGCTGCCCCGCTCAGAAATTCCGCAATTCTGGCGATACCATGACTGATGATGTTATGCAGCAATTTCCCTGGCAGTCTGCGCACCCAGTGTTTCTTATCGCCCAGAAGCGCTCCCGCGTAGTCGGAAGCCCCCATCTCATAGCAGTAATAGCTCTCCATATGCACCGGCGCGCCGCCCAGAAACCCGCTCTCGGCCAGCGCGCGCATACGCCGGGCGGCGTGGCTGAATTGATGATCGTGTCCTGCCGTTAGCTTGAGCCCTTTTTCGTTGGCCAGGTCGATCAGTCTTCGGGCATCGTCTTCGCAGAGCGTGAATGGCTTCTCGACATAAACATGGCATCCCGATTCCAGGCAAAGCCGGGCAATCTCGAAGTGGCTTTGCGGCGGCGTTGTGATGTGAATCACGTCGGGACGCGATTTTTCCAGAAGTTCGCTCAAATCACCAAAATGCTGTCGGATTGGAAACCGCTCATAAAGCTGCCGCGCCATCAGCGGCTCCCGATCGCAGACCCCAACGATCTCGCAATCTGGAATTCTCCCGATTTGCGCGGCGTGCGAATCCGCGATCTTTCCGCAGCCTACGATGCCGATCTTAAGCATGGATTTTTCCGAACTCTTCGCTTTCGGAGTCGCGAGTCAACCCCTCGCCGGCCTTGCTCTTCGGGCGGAACACAATTACTGTGGGCCCGTTCTCGCCATATTGGTTCTTCTCTACGACGTCGAAGTCGGCGTCCATAACGCCCACAATCGCCGCCAGTCTCGGTTTATGACCGCCCTTACCATCCGTAGTATTCATTCTCACGATGAATACGCCGCCATTTTTCAGATACTTTGAGAAGTGATCGAGTATCGGTCTGACCTTGGCGGGCGGCACATGGTACATGGATTCCCGGAACAAGATCACATCAAACTGCTGGGTCGGCCGGTAGCCGAGGAAATCCGAGCAGGCGAAGCTATTCTTGCCGCCGCGGCCGTTTTCATCGGTTCGCTTCCTCGCCTTGGCCAGGGCTGCCTCGGATATATCCACGCCCACGTAGGTTGTGTAAGAAGTCGCTGCCAATTCATTCGCGGTATTGCCTGGTCCGCACCCGAGATCGAGGATGCTGCCGCCCTGAAGGTGTTTTTCCAGGTGCGGGTAGACACAGTCGCCCGCCGTATCGTCGATGAAATCCCAATGGGTCCCGGAGAATTCCTGATCCCACAGGATCATCTTGATCTTGGACGGGCCATACCTTTTGAGAAGCGCCCGCATAATAGTTAGAGTTCGTTCTGCTATATACATATTCTCCTCTCCGTCTGACTTTCGCCCCAGGATTGGGCTGGGTCACGGAAGCAATGTTCTGTTTTGTTTTCTCGTGTCCCGCCATCGCGGAGCTAGACGCGCCCCGCCCCACAACTTTCGAAATAGCGCTTGAGCCCCTCTGCCATGCCGATTTTTGGGGCCCACCCGAGTTCAGTCTTGAGCTTGCGGTTGCTGTATCGGGTTCTCTTCCAGTACCGGTGCCACAGCCTGCGGTTAAAAACCGGCTCGAGCTGTCCTTCGGACCACGTCGAATACCGTTCCCATAAGTAGCAGCCCGTGTAACTCAACCAGTGAGGAACATAAATCGATTTGAAGCTCCTGACGCTCCGTTTATAGGAACGCAAGAATTGCCAACTGGAAGGCAAATCGTCATCCACGATATTGAACGCTTGTCCCTCGATGCCGGTCTTGAGCCCAGCCAGCGCAATCGCCTCTGCACAGTTATCAACATAGGTGATGGGCAGTTGATTGAAGCCGCCCAAATGCATGAAGATACCAAATGTGCCGATCCCCACGCGGCCCGTAATGGCTGGATTCCCGGGACCAATGACATATCCTGGGCGAACGATCACGTATGGGATGCTAAACCGGCTGCAGCAATCCGCGACGATTTCGTCTTGTTTGATTTTTGCAAAAGAGTAGGCATCTCCACAGAGTTCTGGCTGTGATTCGATCGAGCACGACTCGTCGAGCAGACTCCCCTCGGGTTTCTGGCGGTTGCTATAGACCGCAAACGAACTGACGTTCACAAAACGTCTCAGGCATCGGTGTTCGGCGCTCGCTTCGAGAAGATTCCGGGTGGCGACGACCGAGTTCATGTAGGCATCGGGGACCGACTTTTCGCCTCTGCCCGCGGCCAAATGAAAGATGAGCCTTACATTTCCAGTCGCGGCGGCGCAATCCTCACGCGATAGCAGGTTCCCCGTGATCAATTGAATGCGCGAATCGCCCGGGTGGTCCCGCAAAGCTTCGAGCTTCGACGCTTTGCTTGAGAACCTCGTTAAACAACGCAAATTCCGAAACCCCTTATCCAGCAGATTCTTAACGAGGCGTGTACCAATAAAGCCGCTCGCTCCGGTTATCAGAATCGGCTCCTCCGAGTCGAACAGCCAAGACTCGGCTTGTGAGTAGCGCCCGTTCCCGCTGCTATCAATAGTGTTAGTGTTTTGCATGGTGGTTAATATTCGTGCCCCTTTGTTATTCGAAAAGCCGTCAAGCGCGCATTCGAAGGGTCTTGCCGGTTAGAAATTCCTTCAATCGCTGCATCTGCTCACGTCTGGCGAACCTTGTCATCTCCTCGGAAACAGGCCGGTGCTCGCCGCGCACCGACGACCAGGTATAGCCCATCAGCAAGGCAAGTCCTCCGATGATGAAGGGCGCCTTCGTCATCTGGTACAAAGTTCTAAACAACTCCCAAATAGGATGGCTTCCGACAGCGTAGTCCTTGGCACCGTCTTTAAACCTCGCCTTTAGGATGCCTTGCTGAGCTGTGCTCATCTGGCGATGGTGGAAATACGTCTTTTCCGTGAATGTCCTGGTTTTCCATCCCTTCATCCTTGCAGCAATGTTCGCAATACGGTCGATCGCCCCACCCTTCGCCGCGACATATCCGCCGATGTCCTCAAAACACTTCCGACGGAACAGTTGGCAAATGCCGGTTACGTGCTCGATGCTCACGAAGCGATAGTCGTAGGTTGAACTTGTAGATTCCTTAAACGCGGTTCCGACCAGGCCCAGCGTGGAATCTTCAGCGAGCTTCTGCAACAGGAAAGCAAAGTGGTCAGGGTCGAACGAAGCGTCGCCATCCACGCAACCAATGGCGTCGTGCTCCAGATCCTTTACCTTCGCATAACCGGCACTAAAAGCGAGAACCTTGCCCGCGAAATTCCTCTCCTGACGCTCGGGCATGCGCAAGAGCTCAATCCAGGAATTATCGGCGGCATACTTGCGGACCAACTCGTCGGTGCCGTCGGTCGAGCCGTCGCTCACAATCACCCACCTTAGTGGCCGGACAGTTTGCGCCACCACCGACTTCAGGGTGAGTTCAATGTACTGCGCTTCATTTCGCGCCGGCGTGATCAGAACATATTTCGGCAGGGTCAGCATGCATTCACCAAAGTTTTCCGATTCTGGGCTGGCCGCCCCTCCACCGGGGTTGAAAGGCCGAGAAGCCGGGACAACGCCAGCAGCATCCACGCCTGCGACCATCTCATATACGAGGTGCGAATCGTGCACAGACGAAGCACTCGATAGTAGAAAAAGCCGCGATCGTCCCACATGTTTGTTATCGCCCACCGGAACACGCGCTGCGCCAACTCGATGTTGGTGGAATCCAGGTCCTTGAATGCCAGCAGCGTGATGATGCTTTGCGCTACGCAGTGAATGTCCAGGGGATAAACTCGGTCGTGGAAGTACTTGGGCGCCGCATCCTCGCGAAAGAAGTTGGCACGGTAGAACTCAAACCCGCTTCGCATGCTGACGTCGAATTCGTCAGTCCCCAAATCGCGACCAATCGCCCGCAGCGCGCCGAGGTTGTATCCGGTGTGAAAGTTGTCGATCCAGCGCTGCGAGGAGTGCTCGCCGTAAAACCACGACCCGTCCGGCCGTTGCTTCCCCACCGCTTGGCGCGCGACTCGAAGAGCGGGTTCCCGGAACTTCTTCTCGCCGGTGTGCTTGTACACGCGGCACAACAAAGCCGCCGCCAGCAAATTGGCGTTATGGGTTTCGCCGCGCAGTCCGGGCATCGGATAGCTGAAGCCGGCCTTGGCGCCGTCAGCCCAATACAGTTCATTCAAGATGTATTCGGCCGCACCCACCGCCATCTTCAAGCAACGCTCATCTTGCTGTTGGTCGTCCGCGTGCTGCTCATAAGCATCGAGCAACGCGCCGGCAACGAAGGTTGTGCAGACCAGATTTGGCGCACCGGCGGGCACCAGAATGTTTCGTCCCTGCCACGGAAAGCTGTAGCCCCACGACCAATAAGAAATTCCTGATGAGCGCAGCGTTACCAGGCGGTCGATCATGTAGCGCATAAGTTCTTCGCGGCCGCCCACAACTGCATCCGGGAGTTTGAGCAGCGCCGAGAGAAATAGCGCCATCGCTTTCGGGTTTTGAGTTTTCGGAACCAGCGCCAAGCGACGAACATTTACCGGGCTGCGCTTCAAAACCTGAGTGAGTGCGAGACGAGGAAGCCTGTAATCCAAAAACGGTAACGCTTTGAACAGTCCGCTATTTAAGGCATCGTAGGGATCGTAGCCCGCCCAATCATTCTCCCGGCAGTATGCCAAAAGCTTCCGTGCGGTCGCTTCAACATCGCCGCTCGCGGAGTACCGAGATTCTGACAGCCCAGTTGCGGCCGGCGCCTGCTGCAAAGTCATAGTTGAATCCATCAATTTGCCGGCTGGGCGCGGACACCCCGGGAAACCGCCATTTCAATATGTTGGATAATCGTCTCGAGTGCGGGCACGTGCGGTTGGGCCAACCCATCTGCCGATTTCTGCCGGCGTACAGCGATTATCTTACTTTGAACATCTTCGACACTCGTCAGCAGGACCAAGCGACCATTGTCCGCGAGGTACTGATCGACGGCTCCGATCTTCCCGCGAAAGATGCTGTAGACCGGAACTTGCAGGGCCGCCGCCTCGCGATTCATCGTGCCGCCGCCGCTAATGACAAGATCTGAGTTCCAAATCAGATTCATGCCGTCTTCCACGTGATCAGGGATCACGATCTTATTCGCGGCAATGGCTTCACGCCACTCCGCTCTCAATTTGTCCTCCTGGCGTTTGTTTCTCGGCAGAAGAATGATCGTCGTCTCCGGGCTGGGCACAAACCGGTCGAGCGCTGCTTTCAATAGAACTTCAGCCTCGGGATTGTGATAATGCGCTTCCGTAGCCGGAGGACGAATCGTAATCAGCAATGATGCCGGAGGAATTCGAAGACGGCTCTTCAATTTCGGGTCAGGTTTAAATCTGCCCAGATATACATCTTCCTTGATGCCAGGGTACTTCAAAATTTCTGGCCCGCCGTCCTTCAAATGCGCATCGGGAACAACGCTTGGGTAAACCAGCCAAGTCGGTCTAACCGAGGGCACGTTGGCTGTGAACTCGTAGTCACCGATTGTAAGGTTCGGTATCTTTAATACCTTGGATGCCATCAAGCACCCACGCGACCCGTGACAGACTGAGATGTCTGGTTTCTCCTTCCTCACCATGGCGATCAAAACCACGGCTCGCCAGCAGGTCCCTAGCGCTTTCAGGGTTTTGTGCTTGCCGTAATGTTTTCCGATGACTTTTCCCTCCACCCCGTAATATTCCAAGAGTTCGCGCACTTGGTACGCGTCCCGGGCGGTGACAAACAAGTCATAACCTCTGGCCTTAAGTTCGTCGATGATCGGGCGGAAAAAAGGTACATGCGGAGAATTGTCCAAATCGATCCAAATCTTCTTGCGCGGCAACGAACGTTTCACTTTTGGTGCTTTTAACATAGCTTTAGCTGGGCTGCACATTTTCGACTGCCTTAATCGTCGGACAGCTGTAGGCCCGAACGAAGATTAATCCTTTTTGCGTTTCGATGCGGTCGATCAGGCCAGACTTTCCTGTACGTCTTTGTCGGCCTGAGCCGACCGGTATTCCTTCCCGTCCGCGACCGCAGTTGGAGACGGCACGGCACCGGCCCGGCCGACGCTGATATAGCGAAACCCGTGACCGCTGATTTCCTCGGGACTGAACATGTTCCGGCCATCGATGACCAGCGGCTGTTCGACCATCGACAGCAATCTTTTCCAGTCCAGGTGCCGGAACTCCTCCCATTCGGTGACGATCAGAATGGCGTCCGCGCCTTGCGCGGCCTGATAGGCGTCGGCACAGTACGTAATGTTGGGAAGGACCGCCTTCGCCTTTTCGGCCGCTACCGGGTCATAGGCGCTCACGCTCGCGCCTTCATCCAGCAATGATTTTGCCAGGGCGATAGCCGGTGCGAAACGCACATCGTCGGTGTTGGGTTTGAAGGCAAGACCCCAAATTGCGACCTTCTTGCCGCGGACCACCCACAGTTCCCCTTGAATCTTCTCTACGAATTGCTTAACTCGGTGCTGGTTGATCTTATCGACCTCTCTTAGTAAGGAAAAATCACAGCGTGACTTCTCTGCGATCCTGATGAATGCCTGCACATCTTTCGGAAAGCAAAACCCGCCAAAACCGATGCCGGGATTTAGGAACGCCGGGCCGATACGCGGATCCAGTCCCATGCCCTGCGCTACTTTGGTTACGTCCGCTCCCACTGCCTCGCACAGATCGGCAACCATGTTGATGAACGATATTTTCATGGCCAGGAAGGAATTGGAGGCATGTTTGATCAGTTCGGCCGAACTGGTATCGGTCACCAGGAAGACAGGATCCTTACACTTCGGGCAATCCGAATGCACAGGGCAGGTGAATTCCTGCGCGATAACGGGCTCATAGATCTCGCGCAGCAGTTGTGCGGCCCGCGCCGAGTTGACCCCCACCACAATCCTGTCAGGGTGCAAGAAATCCTCGACCGCCGAGCCTTCGCGCAAGAACTCGGGATTCGAGGCGACGTCGTAGTCCAAACCGTTCGTACTGAGCACCGATAGGTATCTGCTTAACTGCGCCCCGGTCTGGACCGGTACCGTGCTCTTTTCTATCACCAGGCGATAACCCGATGCACGCTTGGCGATCGCCCGAGCGACTCCCTCAATGGCAGACAAATCCGCATCGCCGTTGGCGAGTGGCGGCGTGCCGACGCAGATAAAGATGGCGCGACCCCAATCGATTGCTTCCCCGGCCGAGCCAAAGTGGAGACGGGCCGCCTTTCGTGCAATTTCGATGACTTTCTCGAGATGGGGCTCGAAGAGAGGCATGACGCCGCTCTGCAGCTTGGAAAGCTTATCGCTATCGCTCTCAGCGCAGAAGACGTCATGGCCGATTTGGGCTAGGCATGCGGCGGTCGTGAGTCCGACATAACCGGCGCCAATAACTGAGATTTTCATTTTGTTAGCTTCTCTCCGGAGGTCAGCTTGTGAGTCCCTATGGACTTGCTCATACAATCTTTTCCGCGGACGCCAAAGCGAACGCGGTCAGACACGGCTCGCGTGGGTAAGCCGGCCCTTCTCAAAGCGGACCATCTCTTCTGCAACCCGCCCCTGTTGCTCGGCAGTGAGATTCGGAAACATGGGTAAAGAGACAATCTGGCTCGCGACTTTCTCGGTCACCGGAAAATCTCCCGCTTTGTATCCCAGGGATTCGTAAGCCCGCTGCTGGTGCAGCGGAATCGGATAGTGAATGCCGGTGCCGATGCCCGCCTTGCCCAGATGCGCCATCAGGCCCTCGCGATCCCGTGTCCGCACCACATACAGATGATAGACCGCACGCGACCAAGAGGGTTCATAAGGCGTCTCGACTCCTCCCTCGGACGCTGCAAACAGACGGTTGTACTCCGCCGCTTTTTCGCGCCGTTTCGCGTTCCAGCCGGCCAGGTGTTTCAATTTCACGCTCAGGATTCCGGTCTGGATCGCATCGAGACGCCCGTTGTATCCCTCGATATCGTGGTAGTATTTTTTCGCCTGGCCATGATCCCGGATCATTTTGCAGGTATCCGCCAACCGCGCGTCATTCGTGGTGATGGCGCCACCTTCGCCGCAAGCTCCCAGATTTTTCCCGGGATAAAAGCTGAACGCGCCCGCACGTCCCATCGAACCCGCCTGAAACCAGCGGTTCTGTTTGCGCGAGAAATATTCGGCCCCGTGTGCCTGGCATGCGTCTTCCACCACCAGCAGCCCATACTGCTCCGCCAGTTCCAGAATCGCGTCCATATCCGCCATCTGCCCATAGAGGTGAACCGGGACAACGGCTGCGACCGGCCGCTTGCTCCTTTTGCTGATGAGCTTGCCGGTCTCGGATACCGTGCAGTGCGCTTCCAGATACTCGCGCAGTTTGGCGGCATCCATGTTGTAGGTGCGCTCGTCTATGTCGACGAACTCCGGCAGTGCCCCCGCCTGGGAAATGGCTTCGGTCGTCGCTATAAACGTGTTCGGAACCGTTACCACCGCGTCGCCCGCTTTCACGCCGGCTGCCATCAGTGCGAAACGGAGCGCGTCCGTACCGCTGCTGACTGCGACCGCACGTTCGGTGTGGCAGAAGGCGGCAAACTCTTTTTCAAATGCCTCCACCATGGGACCGCCGATGAATCCCGCGCTGCGGATTACCTGTTGAAAAACCGCGGTCAGCTCCGGTTCGAGCTCGAGGTGCGGTGTGACCAGATCAAGGAATGGAATATTTTGCGAATGATTCAATGAGTTACCTCCGTTTCAATTTGACGCAGAATTCTTGCCGGATTGCCGGCCACAATGGTGTTGGCCGGAACATCTTTGGTGACCACGGAGCCCGCTCCCACAATGGCGTTCTCTCCGATCGAGAGGTTAGCGAGGATCGTGGCGCCGGATCCGATCGAGGCGCCTTGCTTGATTACCGTTTTCTCGACTTTCCAGTCGGCTTCGGTCTGCAGACCTCCGCCAGCGGCGGTGGCGCGCGGGTAGGAGTCGTTGATGAACACAACGCCGTGACCAATAAAAACGTTGTCTTCGATGGTTACACCCTCGCAAATGAAGGTGTGGCTGGAGATCTTACAGCGTTTCCCAACCGAAGCGTTCTTCTGGATCTCGACAAACGCTCCGACCTTGGTCTCATCGCCGATCTCGCAGCCATAGAGGTTGATGAACTTGGAAAGTTTGACGTCTCGACCGAGTTTCACACTCGGAGCAATGCTGAGGAATTCATCCATAAAAGTTGTCTCACAATCCGCTGCATGCATTCTGCTGGGCTGGGCGACCGCGGAGACTGCCAGCAGCCTGGGCAGAGTTAGACGTACACGAGCTCGCCGCGCTTGGCGAGCGATTTGTCCGCGGCTTCCAGCATGCGGACGACCTTCAGTCCCGCGCGGCCGTCGTTGAACGGCGCCGCGCTCTTCGTGATACATTCCACGAAGTATCCAAGCTCCAACTTAAGCGCTTCCACCTGTTCGACCTGCGGCGCCCACATGTCGCCGGAACGATAACTTACGAGGAGGTTGTACACACCTTCCTGGCTCTTCACGTCCACACCCTTGTCGTAAATCTTCAGCTTCTCGTCGGCCTCAAGATCGTTCCAGACCAGCATTTTCTTTTCGCCGCCGATCAGCGTGGTTCGAACTTTGACCGGCGAAATCCAGTTCACGTTAATGTGCGCGATCATCTTGTCCGGAAAATATGCGGTAATGAATGCAATATCCTCGTGCCCGTTGAGGTGCGCTTGCCCGGTGGCCGAGATGGCCTCCGCGTCTTTGTGCAGCAGGTGGTTCATGATCGAAAGGTCGTGCGGCGCAAGATCCCAAATCACGTTGCAATCATGCTGAAAAAGACCCAGGTTCACCCGGGTCGAATCGTAGTAGTAGAGATTGCCGAGCGTCCCATCCGCGAGCAGCTTCTGTATCTTGCGGACTGCGCCGGTAAACAGGAACGTGTGATCCACCATGATCTGGAGATTTTTCTGTTCCGCCAGGTTAATCAGTTCTTCCGCTTGCGCGGCGGTGCTGGTAAACGGCTTCTCCACGAACACGTGCTTGCCGTTTTCCAGCGCGGCCTTGGTCAGTTCATAGTGCGTCCACACCGGAGTGATCACCGCGATGGCATCCACGTCGGGCGACTTTATCAGTTCGTGGGAGTCGCTGAGGACCGGGATCCCGGGATGCGCCGCCTGTATGCGTTTGCGAGCCGTGGGAGTCTGGTCGCAGATCCCTACGACCTGGCAACCTTCCAGGGCGCGCAGATTGCGCACGATATTTGGCCCCCAATAGCCGTAGCCGATTACACCAAACCTAAGCATATGAATTCACCTCATGAGGATGATGGGGTTGCTGTGCGCACAACAATTCGGACAACGCCGCAGCAACCATCAGGACATTTGGGGGAAAGAAGAATAATGAGAAGATATCCGGGGGAAAAACTAGCAGGCACCGTCTCCGCCGATGACCGCTTTTGGAGTCTGCAAAAGAATCTTCAGGTCGAGCAGGGGCGAGCAATTGCGCGCATAGCGCAAATCCATCCGCACCATGTCGTCAAATTCCACGCGGCTGCGGCCCTGCACCTGCCAGAGTCCGGTGATTCCCGGCTTCGCCTCCAGCAGACGGCGGCGATGCCACGTCGCGTACGCATCCACTTCATACGGCACGGGCGGACGAGGTCCGACCAGCGACATTTCGCCGCGCAGCACGTTGATTAGCTGCGGCAGTTCGTCCAGGCTGGAGCGCCGCAGAATCCTGCCCACCGGCGTGATCCGCGGATCGTCCGTCAGCTTGAAAACGCCCCCGCTGTTGCCGTTGGCGGACTTCTTTTCCGCCTGACCGGCAATCAACTGGCGAACATATTCCTGGTGCTCGCTGGCATCATTATTTATGTACATCGAGCGGAATTTCAGAAAAACAAAGGGGGTTCCATGCTCGCCGATGCGCTTCTGCCGAAACAAGACCGGACCCTGGGAAGTCAGCTTGATCGCCGCCGCGATAACAAAAAACACAGGCGACAACATCACCAGCAATGACAGGCTGCCCAGAAGGTCGATCATCCGCTTCGTGGCGCGGCCCAGCCGGTTGGACTCCTGTCGCTTTTCGAGATCCGGGTACAAAGTTGGGTTGCTGGGACGCTCCGGATTCTGCGGATCCCAGTCATCCGGAAACACATGAAAGGAAAACTTGATCCGGCTGAACTGGTCGGTGTCGAGCCGGTCGCGCAGTACCGCGCCGATCCGGGAAAGGATCGTGCTGAGCACGGCGTTGTTGTCCAGAACGATCTCGGTGAACATGACTCCCATCACGGAGTTTGTCGTATACCAGCCGGTAACGTCGGTTTCGCGGGTCGCCCCCTGGAGCGTCGAAAGCATGTCCAGCAGGACGCGGCCTTGTTTTTCACCCGGCCGATTACGCCCGGTGTCGATGAGCAAAAGCACGAACGGCCGCTGCGAACGCTCGCTGCGCTTGCGCTCCAGCGCGATCATCCGGTGAAAGGTTTCTTCGCTCAGCACTTCGCCGGGGGCCACACGGCCTTGCGCCAGTGACAGTTCTAGAGCGCGAAACATCGAATCTTCGGAACGGGTAGCCACGTGTAGCTCCTTGCTGAGCCACTCAGAGGACAAAAGTGGCTCAGACCTACAGGGTTCTAAATTGGGGGAGGAATTAGAGTGCCAGGGGCGATCTAGCCTAATCTAGCTCGCATTATATGACTCAAATGCTATAACTTGCATTATATTTTTACTTGTTCTCGGTGGAGGGGGGATCTCCGCCGGCTTCAACCGTTGCCTGACTGTAACGCGAATAATAACCTTTGTGATCGCTGCGGCTACAACTGTTGACCACTAGGCCCAGCAAAGCTGCGCGATCGAATGAATCAAAAGCCCGCTCTACCACTTTCTTTTCGCTGACACCTTCGCGGATCACGACCAGAACTCCGTCCGCCAGCCTCATCCAAAAGGTAGTGTCGGCCACGGGAACAACCGGAGGAGTATCAATGATGATCCAGTCGAAGAATTCTCCGAGCCGGTCGAGCAACTCCGGAAGGCGTCCGCTTTGCATCAGGTCGAGCGGATTCTCGGGTGCGCGCCCGGCGGGGAGGAACCAGAGACCGGAACCACTGAGTTTGTACACCACTTCAGAAAGTTGCCGCTCGCCCCGCAAACACTCGCTCAGTCCAGGCAAGGAACGGTCGAACCCGAACTTGCCGGCCAAGGTCGGCCGCCGCAGATCTCCGTCTACCAGCAGGGTCTTCAAAACCTTGCTGCGCGACTGATTGAGCGCGAGATTGGCCGCAACCAGACTTTTTCCCTCTTCCGGCGCCGTACCGGTCACCACAATCCGTTTGAGCTTGCGCCGCTCGCGCAGGTTGCGCAGCTTCAACCCCAGCACGCGAAACTTCTCCGCCGCCAGACCTCCCTGATCTGTCAAACACACCAGCCGGGAATCTGCCCGCAGCGCTGGCAAGAGCTCTTTCGCCGAAGCAAAAGAGTCCGCCGCCGGAGACTCTGGTTTCGCCGCTGCCGGCAATGCAGCCACCGGCAATTCGGAAGGAGATTGGCGGCGCTCGATTTCCTGAGATTCTGGTTTCGCCGCCGACGGCAAGGCTGCTACCGGCAATTCGGAAAGCGATTGCCGGCGCTCGATTTCCTGTTCCACCCCTTGCAGCAGATCCGCGACTGAGTCGGCGTTTTTCGGCGGGCTGCCGCCGGACCGCTCCGTCTCCGCTCGTTGCAACGCTTCAAATATATAGCTCATGTAGAAGAAACCTTGCCTATTGCAGCCGGCCCTTCGTCCCGGATCCCTGCATGCGCTCCCGCACTTCGAGCAGCGTCTTCACCGCCAGCAGCAGTTCGCGCTGTTCCAGTTCTTCCGGCGACTGCCGATTCCCAGCATGATTCGGTTCCAAGGCCAGCACCCCGAGCCTCAAATCCCGGGCGACGCCGTCAATGATTTCGGAGGTAATCGTGGCCGCGTGTTGGGCGTAGCCTGCGAGCAGTGCGTTCTCGCAGACGGTGTTGATCAGCCGCGGAATTCCCCGAGAATGGAGGAAGACAGCCTCGATCGCTGGCCCGGAAAAAATTTCGATGGCGGCAGGCGCCCCCGCAATCCGAAGACGGCGGCTCATGTACTCCCTGGTTTCGTTCGCATTGAGCGGTTCGAGATGGCAGCGCAGCGCGATCCGCTGTTTTAGCTGCCGGAGTTCATGGGAATCAATTTTCTGATCGAGTTCCGGCTGACCCGCCAGCACGATCTGCAGCAATTTTTGCTGTGAGGTTTCCAGATTGGTCAAAAGCCGGATCTCTTCCAGTATCTCCGACGACAGGTGGTGAGCCTCGTCCACCACCAGAAGCGTCGTCAGTCCCCTCTGATGTCTCTGCAGCAGAAAGTCATTCAGCACGTGGATCAGCTCGTCTTTGGCCTTGCCCGCGACCGGCAGCCCGAAATCGCCCGCGATGTAGCGCATGAATTCCAGTGGCGAAAGCGATGGATTGAAAATCAGGGCGAAGGCCACATCGCGGCGCTGCAGCAACCCCAGCAACGAACGCAGAATGAGCGTTTTCCCCGTGCCCACCTCGCCCGTCAAAACCACAAATCCCCGGTGCGCCGTTACCCCGTAGTACAACGAAGCGAGCGCCTCGTTGTGCCGGGTCGTCGGAAACAAAAACGACGGGTCCGGCGTGATTTCGAACGGGTTTCGCTGCAAATTGTAGAAGCTCTTGTACATGATCCTAGCCGTACAGATACGTTATTGCCGATCCTAACAGGATGAAACCTACAATCACCACTGCCGTCGCGCCGGCAAGCCAGGCGCCACGCCGGTGGGACGACTGTTCCTGTAAAGTCTCGATCGGCGGAATCTCCGCGATCACCTCGAAGGGAACCAGCCGCTTGATCTCGCGTTCGCTGTAGATCTTGCCGCTCAGCTTTTCCTGGCCGAAAGCGAAGCCCCCGCCGAACACCAGGCCCACCGCTAGTCCGGCGCCGCACAGCAGCAGACGGTTCGGCTTGTATGGTTTTACCGGAAGATTCGGCGGATCCAACATGCGGAAATGCTCGCCCTGTTGCGTTTTCTCCAGGTCGGTCGACATTTCCGATTCGTTTTTCTTCTTCAGTAGGGATTCGTAATTGGCCTTCGACTGATCATAGTCGCGCGTGATGTCGGCGAACTGCTGTTCCATTACCGGGGCCATATTCAGCCGTCCCTGGTATTGCAGGATCTTGTTTTGCTCGTCCTTGATTTCCGCCTCCCGGTTCGTGATCTCGAGGCGATTGGCCTTCAGTTGGCTTTCCAGCTCCAGCAGCGGGGCGCTTTTCGGGTCGAGCGGGGTAGGGGCAACCGGTTCCGGCTTCGAGTTATTCGCTGGACTATTCATGTCAGCGACGATCCGTGCGCGCATCTGCTCGGTCCGGGCAATCTGCTCTTTGGTCTTGCGGACGTCGGGATGCTTGTCGGTGTAGTGGGAAGTCAAGTCCGCCAACTGCGCCTTCAATTGATCCAGCTCTTTGTCAACCTCGGCCAGGCCAACCTGGCCGCCCTCGGCCGACTTCGAACCGCGATCCATGGAACGATACTGATTGATCAGCGATTCCAGGTAGGTGTTTTGCTGCTTGGCCCGGTTCAGCGAATCCTGGTTGGCTTGCACCTGATTCTGCAGGCCGGCCAGGATCTGCAGATTGCTCTGCATCTGGGTGGGCAACTCGCCCAGGTGCTGATCTTTGAACACGCGCACTCTGGCTTCTTGTTCTGCGAGTTTGGCGCGCGCCTGATCGACCTGATCTTCGAGGAAGTTGGTCGTGCTCTCCGAACGCCTCTCTCGCTGCTCCAGGTTCTCCGTGATGAAGAGGTTCGCCAGCTCGGCCGTGGCCAGCTGCGCCATCTTCGGATCGCGACTCGCGTAATAGATATTGAACGCCGAGAGCTTTTTATCGTCCCCGTGCGACAGCTCGATTTCAATGTCCTTGCGCATCTTCTCCACCAGATCGTCCGGATTCTTGCGCTTCCGGTCCTGGGGGTAAAGACCGAGTTTGTCAATGATGCGGAGAAGGCGGGTGCGGCTCAGGATTTGCTGCGTAATGCTGTCCAGCTGTTGTTGAATGTCGCTGTCGATATTCGAGACAACATATTTCTCCGGCACAGATGGCTGCTCGATCAGAATGAGCGTGCCCGACCGGTAGGTCGAGTGGATCAGCCAACTCGCCCCCCACACCAGCGCCCAGCCGCAGAAAAAGGGCACAAGAAATTGCCACCGCCGACGGCGGACGATGCCCTTGATCTCGGCAAAACTCGGTAGCTCGTTTGCTTCTTGCAGCTCTTCTTCCATGACTACATTCCTAAAGGTTTGGCCCACTGGTACGAGAGCGTCACAAAAAATCGATTCCGGCTCGCATCGGGGTTGCCGGGCACTCCAAGCTGCTCTTGAAAGTCGTGATTGTAACCCAACCGCAGTCCGATGCTCTTCCCGACATTACGCTCGAGCGAGATGCCCGCCGAAGTCAAATTGATCGAACTCGCTGTGCATACGCCTTCTTCTTTCACCTTGGGGTTGCACGGAGCAGGCAGGATCAGCGATTGATTTGTTCCGTGACTGGCATTCAATGCGGCCGCCCACCCGGGAACCAACTCGCGGCGGAAGTTGGCGTGAATGTTCTGCAACCGCACCGTACCCAGAACGCCGGCGCCGTCGCTGATGCTGCGGGAGTATCCCGCGGACAGGCTGGTGCGCAGGCTCTGCCAGCCGCCTTCGGCTCCGCCAGCCACCGACCAGCTAGTAGGCGCTGTCGCCGCGGCAAGTGATCCCTGGTTCTCCGAGTACTGCGGACCGACGAAGCCCGTCAGTGTGAACCGGTGCGAAAGATCCAGGGTATCCACTGCATAAAAGCTATGGACGCGGCTTTCGCCGCCGTTGAAGGTGATGCGGTCGAAGCGGTAACTTGTGCCAGCCCAGTCTCCGCGGAAGATCCGGTGCAGCCAGAATGCAGACCCCGAAGCGGTTTCGGAATCCGTCAGCTGAGTTCCCACGGGGACGTTGGTGAAATTTAAATCATAGAACGACCCGCTCCCGCCAATCAGATCGTTCAAGGCAAAGTGATAGTTCGTCTCGACCGTCGTCATGCTGGATCTTTGGGTGGACAATGGAGCAATCAGGCTGACATTCGGTCCGCCTGATCCGCCGACGACTCCGGTGCCATTGCCCGCGTCAAAAAATCCCGTGGTCATGGAGAAGTTTTCTGCCACTCGTAGGTTCACGTGCGGACTGAGCCGGTATTGCGAATCGAAATTCAGACTATGCGATCCTTCGTTCTGGCTCGTGAAGTTCTGATTCACCGTCAGCCCACCAGCATATCCCAGCGTCCAGCGCATTCGCGACGACGATTCCTCAATCCTTATATTGGGAAAAATCGACTCGCTCGTATTGCTCACCTGCCCGGTTGAGGCGAGCAGTGGGTTGCTATCATATGTCGCGCCCACATTCACCCCGCCGCGCAGATAATTCGATCTTTCTAACTCGGGGATGAAGGCCGAAGAGATTCCAGCTCCCCCCAGCAGCGCCGGTATATTGGGCAGATCGCTGCTCGTGTCCGCTGCGTCGTACTCACCCTGCATTCCTGCCATGGCCGAGAGTGCGGCAGCCGGAGCCGTTCGGGCGCTATCGGCGCTCGCATCCTGTGCCGGGTTCTGCGGAGCCGGGTTCTGCCCCGCCGAGAAAAGCTGCAACCCAGCCACCAACCATCCAAGAATCAAACCGCGTCGAAGGCTCATCGCAACCACTACGGAACCACCACCGTATCGCCCGCTTGCAGGCGGACGTTTTCCGCCGGATTCTTGCCTTTGATCACATCTTTGTAGTTGAACGGGATTCGTTGCTGCGTACCGTCCGGAGCTGGTCGAAGAACATAGATCGACTTCTGCTTCGCGAAGTCTTTGAAGCCCCCGGCCATGGCAATCGCATCGAGCACGGTGGTCGAACTCGTCAACAGATAGGCGCCAGGTCGGGTCACCATACCCATGATGTTCACCTTCTGACTCTTGCTATCGGTAACGATGACCGTGACTTCAGGCTCAGAGATATAGCTCTGCAGGCGCTTGGTGATCTCTTGTTCCAGTTGCCGTGGCGTCTGACCACCCGCCTGCAACTCCCCGACTAACGGCAACGAGATCTTTCCATCGGAACGAACGGGAACGGAACGTGAGATGTCCGGTTCTTTCCACACATTGATGGCCAGCACATCGTTGGCGCCAATCACATAGGAACTGTCCGAATGTGCGGCCCGCGAGCCTTCCGCTTTCGTCTCGCCGGCTTGCTTATCGGCTTGAGCGGCGCTGGGCGCCGGTGTTTGCGATGCGGACCCGGTTTGTGCGAACGCTCCGCTGGACACCAGCACCAGAAGCGTCAGCATCGCCGTGATCCGATGGGCCGTAATGGGTTCCGTCATAAGCAATGCCTCTCAGCCATTCCCCGGTTCAATCGTAGATGGTTCAGTCGTAGACGGTTCAATCCTAGCTGTTCGGTGCCGCCGGGTTCACTCTTCGCTGCTGCCAGTCAGCGCTACTTCGCGTTCCGCATACCGTCGGTACCAAGAAGTCGTGCCGACTCTGCGCGCGGTGCCAAGTGGTACTCCTGGATTTTGTAAAGCAGCGCACGATAGCTGATATTCAGTAAACGAGCTGCCGCTTTCCGGTTCCAGTGTGTCTGTTCGAGGGCTTGGGCAATCGCGCCGCGCTCGGTTTCCCCTTTTGCGTTTCTTACCAGCAACTTCAAAGACGATGTTTCTTCCGATGTGTGCAGGCTCGAAGGCGGACCGCTGGTTTTCGACTGCCCGTTTCCGTTCCCACCCTTGCTTGCGGACCCGTAATCGGGACGCGAAAACAATTCGTTCAATGCCGCGCCCTCATCGCCGTGCGCCAGGAAGCGTTTGGCAAAGTTCTCCAGTTCGTTCAGGTTGCCAGGCCACGCACACTGCTGGCATGCATCCAGCAACGCGGTTGAGAAGCGTGGAGCCGGCACGCCATAGCGCCGGGTCAGCCGGTTCATCAGGTGCCCCAGCAGCAACGGGATTTCCTCGTGCCGCTCCCGCAGCGGTGGCACGCGCAATTCGAAAGCGCTCAAGCGGTAGAACAGCTCTTCCTGAACTCTCTTCTCGGCCGCTGCCAACTCGAGGTCCCGGCACGTGGCGGCAATGATGCGCACATCGGCCCGGATCGGGCTCTGGCCGCCGCACCGGACAAACTCTCCCGTTTCCAAGAGTTTCAGAAGCCGCCGTTGCACCGCGTCCGGCATGGCATCGAATTCGTCCAGCAAAATCGTTCCCTTGGCGCACTCCTCGAACTTCCCTAACGTCGATTCCGGTCGCCCGTTGGCGGAAGCGTGTTCGTAACCGAACAGTTCATTCTCCAGCAGGTCGCGGGTGAGCACGGCACAACCGACCCGCATGAACGGGAAGCTGGAACGAATCGACAGCGAATGGATAAGCCGGGCAGCGGTTGTCTTCCCGCTTCCCGCTTCTCCGGTCACCAGCACCGGCACGTCCGTCTGCGAGAGCAATTGCGCTTGCGTGCGCAGCCGGCGCGTGGCCGGGCTGGCCGCAATGAAATACAACTCTTCGCTGATTCGTTCGATTTCTGGCTGATACATGTTTTAAAAGTGTCTGACGAAAGGTTGTAAGAAAATCCAGGATCGTTTACCGGGGAACTGCTGGATTGGCGGGTTGCGACAATTTCTTCCGACGATGGTTTGCCTTCCCTGAAATCTGAGATCTGGAACCTGAGACCTGATCTTCAGACCGGCTCTACGTCATAACCATCGATTCGCACGGCCATCGACCGCTGAATCGCATCGACAGAAATGATCAGGCTGTGGTCGCCGTTCTCCGACAAGAACACGCCTTCCACTCCGTCCATCGCCCCACCGCGCACCCGGACCCGCTGCCCCGCCTTAAGAAAGGGGTACGAACGCCAGGGCGCCGCCTGCGTGAGAACCTTCTGGATGCCTTCGATCTGCTCATCGGGAATCGGCAGGCTCATTCCGCGAACCCCCACAAAACCGTGCACGCTCTCCACCTGGTGCACCCGGGTTCGGTCTGCCGCGCTCAAAGCGCAACGGATGAACACATAGCAACTGAACAGTGGTACTTCTACTTTTTTCTTGCGATCGCTCCAGCGATGCACTTCCATCGCGGTCGGCAGAAACGTTTCCATCCCTTGATCTCGCAATCGTCGCTCGACCGCTTTTTCGTGGCGCGCTCTGGTGTGCAGCGCATACCAGCGCAACTCTTCCTGCGATACCCATGGGCTCATCCCGCTGCCCGCTTCATAGCTCTGGTTGGGACTACTCATAGCTTCGCCCTCTGGGTCCCATTGCACTGGGTCCGCTCGGCCCGCACGCTGGATCGCATGCAGACCTATTCAACGCTTTCAGGGGGAGGAACTTAACAGGAACGGACTAGGGGGAGTTTCTTTGACGCCTAAACTTAACTGCTCTTCTTTTCACGTCTAAACTTAACTTGCACTTGCTTGACGCCCAAAACTTAACAGTGGTTGTTTGAAACTTAGCGGTACTTGCAAGAACGTGCAAGTGGTAGGACTTCTTAGGACACACCGTCCCTTTTATGCACCGGGTGATTTTCTCACGACCAAGCTAAACGGCTTAGAGACGTTGTTCTATGGCACTGCCGTGGTAGTACTCTGGTGCGAAGATCAGGAGCGCGCTCCCGACATCCATCAGTCCGTTAAACAGATATTAGCTATCTTATTGATACTAGTAGTGTTAGACATGACATTCATCCGTTCGAACAAGCGCCGTTTCGAGACCAGCATCAGGGCTGACCCCTTGCATTGTCGTGCAACCGACCAAACTGCAACCGAAACCCGACGCCCACTGCATTTTTTTGCATAGGTTGCAAATCCCTTGCTTGCCGGTTCGAGAATTTAGTGCTACATTCTCACTGTAGCAAGAGACCCTGGTCGGCTTTTTGCCTCACTTTCTTCCTCCCCCTTAGGCCATTGTCCGTATAAACGAACGGAATGATTCCCCCATCCGATTCGTCGGACCAAATATCAGGAGACCCGATGTCATCCCATGAAGAATTGGGTTCGGACTTTGTAAGCATCGTAGTTGCCGACGGCACGCGCATTCACACCCAACTCTTAGCGGACGCGCTGCGCAATGACCGCGGTCTGCAGGTAGCAGCTGCGGCCTCGAATTCCGAGGAACTGTTGGCCGCCGTCACCCGCGTGCCCATTGATGTCGTGGTGATCGCTCACAATCTGGACGACCAGCCCGGCCACGGCACCCAGGTATTGCGCGAGATGCGTGCGCTACGGCCCCAGATCAAGGGCGTCATCTTGCTGGACTCCTCCAAGCCCCAGGACGTGCTGGAGTGCTTTCGCGCTGGCGCAAGGGGCATTTTTTCCAAGCAAGAGCGGCTGGAGAGCCTCTGCAAATGCATTCGCAGCGTCCATGAAGGACAAATCTGGGCGCGTAGCGTCGATCTCGATCATGCGCTCGAAGCTCTTGCCAACTTGCCACTCGTCCGCGCCACGAACCACCGGGGAATTGAAATGCTTTCCGCGCGCGAACGCCAGGTCATCCAGCACCTGGCCGCAGGTATGACCAACCGCGAAATTGCTCAAACTCTCGGCCTCAGCCCTCACACCGTCAAGAACTACCTGTTCCGTATTTTTGACAAGCTGGGTGTCTCCAGCCGCACCGAGTTGCTCTACCTGACCATGAACAACTCGCAAGCCCAGCCACAACGCGCCGCCAACGGAGACGGCCAGGCCTTCTCTACCATTATCGAAGCCGCCGAGGCCGGCGACCCCTGTGCCCAACTTCGCATGGCCGAACATTTTGGGCAAATCGAAGATGGTCAGATCGCGGGCACCCAACCCGACTCTGTTGCTGCTTACATGTGGTACCTGCTCGCAGAAAAGAAGGCGACCCCGATGCTCGAACAGATCGCGGAAGGCAAGAAAACCATCAGCCGAACAATGTCCCCTCAACAGCTGGCGGAGGCCGAAGACAGAGCTGCCGCGCGCTTGAACAACAAGAAACAGTCTGGTTTCGACGGCGGCGGCGAGGTGCAGACCGGCGGACAACCCAGGCGGCACGCCGCCACTCGATAGAGCAATCGTCAGCCAGCACTTCGGTCAAAGCTGCATCAGATTGCTTTGCAGCTTCGTGTATCCCTGCTTCTGCGCCCACAGATCCAGCGGGATCGCAGCCATCTCATCCACGATCGGTTCGGCCAGCCCGCTCTTGGTCATGTCCACCGTCTTTATATAGCTCCGGCAACTGTCGCACCCTTCCACGCGGACGTGTTTGAGTTCTTCCGCCGTGTAGACCGGAAGCTTCGCGTAGTTCTCTTCCCCGCATCCCGGACAGACGATCCGCCGGAACTCCCATTCCGCCAGGCAAAACGAACACACCAGAGATCGCTGGCCGCCATCTCCCAACGGACGCAGAACGCCCAGCCCCGGTTTCCGTTCGCAAAACGGACACAGATACGGCACCGGCCCGCTCCAGCGCATATTTGACCGTGAACGAATGCCGGCCGCGTAAGGCTGAAGAAAGGCGCGCGCGAAAAAATCGTGAGGACCCGGCGCCAGCGCCCCGGTCTCGCTCCCGTTCCAGAAAACCGTCAGCAATTGGAAATGTGAATCTTCGCCGCCGTCCCGCAACTCGCGCGCCGCTTCCCGAAGCGGAGCCGGACCGTTCTGTTCGACCACCGAAAGAAATGGCCCGAATCGGCGGGCCAGTTCTGGTTGCAGCGGACGCGCAAAGGGCTTCGAGTCTGATGCGACATCGCCGACCCAGGGACTCGATCTTTCGAGCGATTTGCCAAGTTCCAGGGAGAAATTTTCTTGAAAACGCGCGATGGCCACATAGAAGCGCAGGATCTCCGCTGCAAAACTGTACTGGGCGCCAAGTTCCTCCGCCCGTCGAATTCGCCGCTGCCATTCGTTCTGCGCCATGTTGCCATTAGACATGGTGCGATTATCAGTCCCCGACTCCTGCCGCGCAATGCCGGGCATCGTTCTTGCAGGTAAGGCTGTGGACAAACCGGCGCATCCTCCTATCGCGGCATAATGCTTGCGCCGGTTGACTCACTCCCATAAATATGGGAATATAACTTTTATGAAGACTACGTTGGAAATTCCCGATGCCATCTTTCGCCGCGCCAAGATAGCGGCGGCCGAGCGCGGAATTCCATTTCGAGCGCTGGTCTCGGAAGCGTTGGCGGACAAACTGCGCGCTCAACGCGATCAAGACTGTAAGCCCTGGATGAAGACGTTTGGTAAACTCCGTCACCTGCACAGGGAAACGGCGAGAATCAACCGGGTCATTGAAGAAGAGTTCGGCCAGATTGAGACCGAGGATCGTGAGTAATCGATCGACAGTGATCCTGGACACCAACACCCTGTCGGCTATCGCAGATGGTGATGCGGCACTGGAGCCGATCCTTAGCAAGGCAACTGAGGTCGCCGTTCCGGTGATTGTGTTGGGCGAATATCGATATGGAATTCAGCAATCACGCGACCGGCAGCGCTACGAACAATGGCTGACAGAATCGATTCGCAACTACCGGGTACTCGATGTGGATGAAGAGACTGCCATCTCCTACGCAACCCTTCGATCCGAACTCAAGCGAGCCGGAACTCCAATTCCTTCCAACGACGTTTGGATCGCCGCGCTTTGCCGTCAGTATTCTTTCTCGCTCCTGAGCCGAGACCGCCACTTCGATCTGGTTGGCGGAATCGAGCGCATAGATTGGTAACCTCAAGACACCGACAACTAGCGACATTCGAGCTAATCGGTAGCTGACCTCACCAGTCGAGGGTTCCCCCGACGGTTCCCCGATTTTTTCCCTGATTGACGATCCAGCCAAACCGGGGGTATAGTTCTCCGCATTGGCGCAGCACAAACTGGACGCGGTCGTGGGCGTCTGCAACCATTCACCTCCGTTAACTTTCTGGAGAGCGCAGCACGGGGGCAACAAAATGGAGTTCTCTCGCAGAACTTTTATCAAAGGCACCGTCCTTGGCGGAGCCGGTTTCTCCGCCCTCGGCTTTGATCTGACTCCGGTTTACGCCCAGACTCAATCCCTCAAGATTTCCCGAGCCAGCGAAACGCGCAGCACCTGTCCTTATTGTGCCGTCAGTTGTGGCGTGATCATCTACACCTTGGGCGACAAGGCCAAGAACGCGATTTCCCAGGTCGTCCACGTCGAGGGCGATCCCGACCACCCCATCAACCGCGGCACGCTCTGCCCCAAAGGATCGTCGCTCGAGCAGGACATCCTCAACGACCGGCGCCTGCTAAAACCGCAAGTGCGGCGTCCGGGCGCCACCGAGTGGGAAGACATTTCCTGGGATCAGGCGTACGCCGAAATCGCGCAGCGCGTGAAAAAGACGCGCGACGAAACCTTCCTCGAAACCGATGCGCAGGGCCGCACCGTGAACCGCTGCGAAGGCATGGCCTTCACCGGCGGCTGCACCGATACCAACGAATTCAATTACCTCGCCGTAAAAAGTATGCGCAGCCTGGGGGTCTGCTACCTGGAAAACCAGGCCCGCGTTTGACACGGCCCCACGGTCTCCAGTTTGGGGCCCACCTTCGGACGCGGCGCAATGACCAATGGTTGGATCGACATCAAGAACACCGACATGATGTTGATCATGGGCGGCAATCCCGCCGAGAATCACCCCTGCGGCTTCAAGTGGGCGGTCGAAGCCAAGATTCACCGCAACGCGAAAACCATCGTTGTCGATCCGCGCCTGACCCGCACCGCCGCGAACGCGGACATGTACGTACAGATCCGCGCCGGCGCCGACATCGCCTTCCTCGGCGGCGTCATCAGGTACGCCGTCGAAAACAGCCGCATCGCCAAAGACTACCTCGTCAACTACACCAACGCCTCCTTCATCATCAAAGACGGATTTGCTCTGCCTGAAGACGGCCTTTTCTCCGGATTCGATCCCGAGAAAAAGGTGTACGACAAAAAGACCTGGAATTACGAAGAAGGTGGAGATCTGGCCGGCAAACCGGTAGCAGCCACGCCTCCGGAAAAGACGCCTCCACCTCTGCCCGCGGGCGCCGCGCCGCCTCCGCCAGCGCTACCCCCGAACGTCGCTTTCGATCTCACGCTGCAGCATCCGCGCTGCGTCTATCAACTGCTGAAGAAGCAATACGAGCGCTATACGCCAGAGATGGTGGAGCGCATCACCGGCATTCCGAAAGACCAATTCCTCAAAGCCGCCGACCTGTTCACCTCCGTCCGCAAAGATGGCGACATGAAAAAAGTCGCCACCATCATTTATGCGGTGGGATGGACACAGCACAGCTTCGGCACGCAGATCATCCGCACCGCCGCCATCCTGCAACTGCTTATGGGCAACGTCGGCCGCGCCGGTGGCGGAGTCAATGCGCTCCGCGGCCACTCCAACATTCAGGGCGCAACCGATATGGCTGGAATCTTCGACATTCTCCCCGGCTATTTGAAGATGCCGAATCCCGCCGATGTCGATCTCGCCACCTTTCTGAAGCGCACAACTCCAACCGAATCCAAGCCCGATCCGTGGGAGTCATTTAACTATTGGTCGAACACGCCAAAATTCACGGTCTCCTTTCTGAAAGCGATGTACGGCGCAGCCGCCACCAAAGAAAACGACTGGGCCTTCAACTATCTGCCGAAAATCGACCGCAACTATTCCTGGGTGAATATCTGGAACGACATGTACGAAGGCAAGATCAAAGGCATCTTCGCCTTCGGCATGAACGGAGTCATGATCGGCCCCGATTCGAACAAGAACATCGACGCCCTGAAAAAGGCCGACTGGCTGGTGGTTTGCGAGATCTATCCCGACGAAACCAGCGAATTCTGGCGCGCTCCCGGCATTACCGCCGACGATCAGAAGAAGATCAACACCACCGTCTATCGTCTGCCGGGCGCAGGCTTTGCGGAAAAAGACGGCACCTTCGTGAACTCCGCGCGCTGGCTGCAATGGAAGAACGTAGCCGTTCCGCCGCCCGGACAAGCGCGACTCGACCAGGAAATCCTCGCCACCATCTTCTTGAAAGTTCGGGAACTCTATAAGAAAGAGGGCGGCAAGTTCCCCGATCCCGTTCTGAACGCGACCTTCGCCTATACAAACCCGTACAATCCGTCGCTCGCCGAGGTCGCAAAAGAAATCAACGGCAAAGCACTCGCCGACATCACCGACCCGAAAACAAATACGACCATCAAGGCCGGCCAGCAACTCCCCGGCTTTGCTTGGCTAAAAGACGACGGCACAACCATCTCCGGAAACTGGCTCTACTGCGGATCGTGGACCGAAGCCGGCGCCATGATGCAGCGCCGCGGAACCGACGATCCGTCCGGCCTCGGCATTTATCCCAATTGGGGATGGTCCTGGCCAGCGAATCGCCGCGTTCTCTATAACCGGGCGTCTTGCGACGTGGACGGCAAGCCCTGGGATCCTTCGCGGCGCCAGGTTTGGTGGGACGAAGCAAAGCAAAGCTGGGTGGGCGTCGATGTTCCGGATTTCAAAGTGGATTCTGCACCCAAAGATCACATGGGCCCATTCATCATGAACCCCGATGGCGTTGGACGTTTATTCGTGCCACTCGGTGGAATGCAGGATGGACCTTTCCCCGAATTCTACGAGCCGATCGAGAGTCCGCTTGCGAATCTATTGCATCCGAATCAGTCCAACAATCCGGTCGTGAAGCGATACAAGACCGACATGGACAAGTATGCAAGCACCGGCGATAAGGAATACAACATTATCTGCACCACCTACCGCCTGACCGAGCACTATCACTACTGGACAAAAAATAACCCGATGAACGTGCAACTCGTGCCGGAGCCGTTCATCGAAGTTCCGGCCGAACTGGCCGACCGCATGGGCATTCGCGGCGGCGAAAAGGTAAAAGTCACCAGCGCGCGCAGCCACTACATCGCGAAGGCCATGGTCACGCGCCGCATTCGCCCCATGCAGATCGATGGCAAGGAAACGTTCCAGATCGGCATCCCCATTCACTGGGGCTTCCGCGGCATTGTGGAAGATGAAGACAGGACGGCGAAGACGCTGGCCAATCAGCTCACGCCGACCATCATCGATCCGAACGCATTTACGCCGGAATTTAAAGGCTTCTTAGTGAAGATCGAAAAAGCTTAGGAAGCTGTGTAAGAAACCGGGTCTCGTAGCACGGGCTTCGTATCAGGGTATCGCTTTAGCGATACCACAAGTTGCCCAAGGAAGACGCCCTTTAGGGGCTGGGAAGAACGATGGCAGACCGCAAGGCACTACAAGCCGAAATGATCTCGGGCCATTCCGGACCGGCGCCCGGCCACGGCATGCAGCGCGACCTCGAAGTCTGCAAACTGGTCGACACCACCACCTGCATCGGCTGCAAAGCGTGTGAAGTAGCCTGCGCCGAGTGGAACGACTTGCCGTTCTCCCCGACCACCTTCGACAACACTTACCAGACGATGCCCGAGACGCGCTGGAATTTCTGGAACCTCATCAAGTTCAATGAGCACCAGAACCCCGACGGCACGATCCAGTGGCTGATGCGCAAGGACCAGTGCATGCACTGCGCCGACCCCGGCTGCCTGGCGGCCTGCCCCGCCGACGGCGCCATCGTGAAGTACGCCAACGGCATCGTTGATTTCAACCAGGAAAACTGCATCGGCTGCGAATTCTGTGTTTCCGGTTGTCCTTTCAATATTCCCCGCTTCAATCCCGCGACCAAGCGGGTGTACAAGTGCACGCTCTGCTCCGACCGCGTCGGCGAGGGCCTGGAACCTGCGTGCATCAAGGCCTGTCCGACGGGCTGCCTGAAGTTCGACACCAAGGACGACATGAAATTCATCGCCGAGGAGCGCACTAAACAGCTCCGCGACAATTTCGGCTGGAAGAACGCCGGCGTCTACGATCCGCAATCCGTTGGTGGAACTCACGTGATCTACGTGCTCCACGACGCCACCGATCCCGAACGCTACGGCAACCTGCCCAGCAATCCGCAGATCCCGTGGAGCTACACCGTCTGGAAATGGCTCTTTAAGCCCGTGCTCGGAACCTTCGCTTTGTTCGGTTTTCTCGGCGTCGTCCTGCACTACGTGACCTCCGGCCCGCGCCGGACCCAACCGGAACCCCCGGCCAAGGATGGCGCCAATGTCAACGTCTAGATCAATCTCTGGATCGACGTCTAGCGGTGCGATCGAACGTTTCGATGACAAGGCTCGCGAGAGCTTCGAACACCTGGGCCAAACCACCGTCTATCGCGGAGAGTTGTTGCGCCATCCCGTCTACACGCGCGTGGTCCACTGGATGGTCGCGCTTTTTTTCTTTCTCGCGCTCTTCACCGGCTTCAGCATCTATCTCCCGTGGCTGTTTCGCTGGTTCACTCCCTTCTTCGGTGGCGGACCACTCAGCCGCGTCATGCACCCCTGGTTCGGCCTGGGCTTCGTCGTCTTCTTCGGGTTGCAAGCCCTGAACTGGCTCCAGCCCATGATCTGGACCGCAGCCGATTCCAACTGGATGCGCAACATGGGAAAGATCGTCAGCGGCGAAGCGAAGATGGATCCGCCCGACACCGGCTTCTTCAACGCCGGACAAAAACTTCAGTTCTGGGAGATCGTAGGCGGCTGCATCGCGTACCTCATCACCGGCATCATCCTGTGGGCGGGCGCCAGAACCTTCGGAAGAATCCCCGTCGCCATCAGCTACGTCATCCACGACATCTCCGCCGTCATTATGCTCGGCGGAATCTTCATCCACATCTACCAAAGCACCTTCGGCGAGCCCGGCACTTTCCAGGCAATGGTTCGCGGCGCGGTTAGCGAAGCCTGGGCCTGGACCTTCCATCCCGCCTGGTACAAGCAAGTCACCGGACGCGACCCGCAGCAGGCCTGCGAAGAAGCCCGCCGCCAAATGACCACCAGCAGCAAACCCTAGCAGGCGGCGGAAAAACCGGGTCTGAAGAAGGAGTTCGCCGCGTCGTCGATGGCGTTAATGAATTTCTGCGACGCCCGCCCGCGGATAACCAATCAAGTAAGTAATTGGCGCCTCCCCAATCGCTCTTGAATACTCTCCGCTCTCCCACTGGTATTCGGCTGCGGTCAGCTTTTCGACAAGCTCACGCAGTTCTTGCGGCCGATATGTCCGTAGGCAAGAAACCACTCCATCGAACAGCAGAACCAGGGGAATGATCGGAACCAAATACGTCCAAAGCAGTCGCGACCAGCGAAACGGACGGATCCACGGAGTACCGACGACCAGCAAGAGAACCCAGGCAAACATAAGGCCGATAGTTGACGGGGCGCGCCTCGTTGCTTCAAATATGCCGATGCCTTCCCCGGCATCGACGGCATTTTGCAGTATGGCGCGAGCCCCTTCCGGCGAAAAATGATGAAACGACGTGAACATCGTTCGCAGCCCCGTCAGTTCACGCGGAACTTTCATCGCGTCCACCGGCCCCGGATAAAAAGCAATATGATTCTCAGCAGCCGTTCTGACATTTTCGAATGCCCTGAGGTTTGGGTATTTGTCTGTGAGCCAGATCTGAAGGACCGGCGGCTGTCCTTCGAGGTTTCGCGATTGGAGCTTTCGAGAAAGATCTAACCAGGGCCCGCCCCCGCCTGAACATAAGTCAACAATCGATCGGCTCCGCGTAGAGTCAAGTGCGCTTTGCAGCAGCGGGGCGATGGGCGAGTAGACCTTAAAGAGATTGAACCCAAACTGCAGCGCGTCCGTAACGTAATCTCGAAGAGATGGCGGGAACCACGGTTGATCATGGAATTCGATGAACTGTACGCGACGCATGGCAACTCGGCCTGATGAGTAGTATCGTCCGTGTGAACATTCTCGTCCATTTGCCCGAATCTGCTGGTTCGACGTTAAACTAATCACGTACCACCGTAGAGACGGGGCTTGCCCCGTCTCGGTTTGTGCGACGAATAGCGAACGACCAACGACGAACGACCAACGACCAATGCTCAAATCTCCCCGAGGAACCCGCGACCTTCTCCCGCCCGACACGGCGCTCTGGAACTTCGTCGAAGCCGCCGCCCGCGACATCTTCCGCGCCTACAACTTCCACGAAATCCGCACACCCATCTTCGAGTCCACCGAACTGTTCGCGCGGGGCGTAGGCGAGGAGACCGACATCGTCAAGAAAGAAATGTTTACCTGGGAAGATCGCGGCCGCGCCGAGAGCGATAAAGGACAATCGCTAACCCTCCGCCCCGAAAACACTGCCGGCATCGTCCGCGCCTACATCGAGCACAAACTCTGGGAGCGGGGCTTGAATAAATTCTTCTCGATCGGCCCCATGTTTCGCCGCGAGCGCCCGCAAAAAGGACGCTACCGCCAGTTCTACCAGATTGACGCCGAAATCATCGGCCCCGCCGCCGCAGGCAGCCAATCTCCCGCCAGAGACGCGGAAATCCTCGAACTCGTCGCCGCGCTGCTCGACCGCGTCGGCATCGCCAACTGGACGCTCGAACTGAACTCCGTGGGCTGCCCCGCCGACCGCACAAAATTCAATGAAGCCCTCCGCCAAGCGCTCGCGCCCGTAGTAGAAAAAATGTGCGCCGACTGCCAGCGCCGCGCCGTAACCAATCCTCTAAGAGTCTTCGACTGCAAAGTCCCCGAAGACCAACCGATCATCAAAACTCTCCCTACCATCAGCCAATTCCTGGACGAAGATTGCCGCACCCACTTCGAAGAAGTAAAGAACATCTTGAACGCCGTCCACATCCCCTACGTCGAAAACCCGCGCCTGGTGAGGGGTCTCGATTACTATCAAAAAACTGCGTTTGAATTTACGCATGGGTCGCTCGGCGCGCAGAACGCGATTCTCGGCGGCGGAAGATACGACGGCCTGTCCGAAGCACTCGGCGGCCCGCCAGCTCCGGGAATTGGCTTCGCTATCGGAGAAGATCGGCTGGTGCTTTCACTAATGGAGACCGCGACGGCCGAGTCGGTCATCCGCAAGCCCGACGTCTACATCGCTCCGCTCGGCGGCGGAATGAATCGGGAAGCCGCCCGTGTGGCTTCTGAACTGCGCCGCCACGATCTGGTGGTCGACCTCGGCGACGAGTCGTTTCGCCTAAAAAAATCCTTTGAGGCCGCCGACAAGATGGGCGCGCGATACATCCTCATCGTCGGCGAGAACGAGGTGGCGGCCGATGCCTTCGCGCTCAAGCATCTAGCCTCCGGCGAACAAGTCACGGTTCCGCGCGCGGACCTGGCGCAGCGGATTCTGCGGAAGTAGTTCTTTCCGGTCCAAAAGCCACCGGCCGCTCGATCCTGGCTTTTCAGCCTTGGATCCAGGCGGCCGGTGTTTCTGCGGTCCTCTTTCGACGAGCGGCGAGGCTGGTTGGCCCCGCTACGGGTTCGACTTATGACAGGAAGAATTCCTTCGCCAGCGGTAGCCACTCTTGGTCAGGGATCTGGACTGAGAGGTCGTCCACGGCCACTCCACCATCCTGGGCCAGGGCGCCCAGCGCCATCGGCAACCGGCGCTGCAAGCGGCTCGCCGACTCTTCTGTCCACCAGCGGGCGAGCGCGCCACCCAGCAAGTTCTTGAAGCTTGTCTTGGCGTCGGGCGCCTGCGCGGTCAGCAGCCAGCCTTCCCCGTAAGGATCGCTCAGCGCCAGCTTGGGATTCTTAATGACCGCTTCGTTGATGTCAGACACGGTGCCCTCGATCGGCGAAACCATATCAACGGCGCAGTCGTCGCGATAAAGTGTGCACATCTTCTGGCCCTGGCGAATCCATTGGCCGCGTTGCGGCAGCGTGATGCTCTCGATCGTGCCGGTCAGTTTCGCGGCAAAATCATCCATGCCGACCCGCACCAGGTTGGGACTCTCGCTCAGTGCCCAAGTGTGACCGGGGTGGTAGCGCAGGTTCTCCGGAACTTCGAAGCCACCGACCACGGCTGGCCGCAAGCGCGGCGCCTCGGCGTGTTTCGCTGGGGCGACCTGCAACTCCGGTTGTACAATCGCGTGACGGGTGCGGAAGTAGTCAATCAACAAGAAGGTTGCGAAGAAGAAGAGAACCAGTAGGACCGTCATAAGTCACCTCGTCGGAGGGCCGTCTAGCGAGCCACTCAACACTTTTCTAAAGGCAATCGCCATGCCAAGACGAGCCAAATTACGAACCAGTGCGCTGTAGGCGCCGATCTCCTGTGAAATAAGGGGGATAAACGAAAAATAATCTCAAGGCGCGGGCTATTGCGATGAAATTGTCAACAGCGCATTGATGGAAATCGCAACAGGCCAAAGCTCGTGTTTTCAGTGTTTGGAGGTGGACGACGAGATTGGCCTTTTGCAATCAGTGGGTTGCCGGTTAGCAACCCACTGATGAATCTAACAACAGCAAAAGTTGAAGAATGCAACGGTGAAAACCTACTCTGGCGAGTATTGCGTCTCCAGTTCGGCGTCGGCGGAGATCGGAGCGTTGGTTAATGCAGCGATTCCGTACTCCAACCCTTTCTCAAACGCCTTCAGGTTCACTTCCCGGAAGCTGGACGGAACCGAATCGGCTACCGCTTTGCGCACGGCATCGGCGTCCAGCAGTTTTGTGACGGCGGTGAAAAATCCCACCATCACCGAATTCAGCACCATCCGCTTTCCGAGTTCTTCGGCGATGCGGGTCGCTGGAACGCTGTAGACTTGGATTTCCTTGCTCAGATCCGACGACACCCGCACGAGATCCTGCTCGATGATCATGATGCCGCCGTCTTTCAACTCGGGAGCGAAGCGCACATAGGCTTCCTGCGACATGATGACCATGATGTCCGGGTGGGTGACGTAGGGGTACAAGATCGGCGAATCGGAGAGCACGAGCTGCGCACTGCAGGCGCCGCCCCGGGCTTCCGGGCCGAAGTTCTGCGTCATAGTGGCAAAGGCGCCTTGGAAAATCGAGGCCGCCTTGCCGAGGACGATGGCCGAGAGGATCACTCCCTGGCCGCCAAAGCCTGCGATACGAATTTCAGTTAGCTGCAGTCGCATACCATCTCCGGTTCTTCCACGTATCTCTCTCCCAGCGATTCGGTGTATTGGGCGCGCATCATGGTTTGGTAGTCGGGGCGCTCGCGGTCTACGAACTTGCCCACGATGATCTCCCCGGTCATGGTCATGCCAACTTCACTGGTGGGCGCACCGTGCCGGACTTTGCTCTTCTCTTTGTAGTACTTCATGGCATCGAGAGCGTCGCCCATCTTGTTGCGGCGCTGATAGAGCGTGGGACAGGGCGAAATAATTTCGATAAAAGAGAAGCCTTTCTTCTGAAACGCCTCGCTCATGGCTTTCGTAATTTGCCGTACGTGGAACGTGGTCCAGCGCGCGACGTAAACCGCGCCCGCCGCTTCGACCAGGTGCGGCAAATTGAACGACGGCTCAAACACCCCGTAGGGATTCGTCGAAGTCGTCGAGTGATCGGGGGTGGTGGGCGCGGTCTGGCCGCCCGTCATGGCGTAGATCAGATTGTTCACGCAGATGACTTTCAGATCGATGTTGCGACGTGCGGCGTGGATCAGATGATTGCCGCCGATCGCCGAAAGATCGCCGTCGCCGGAATAGACGACCACATTCAGCTTTGGGTTTGCCAGTTTCAACCCGGTGGCGAACGGGATGGCGCGGCCGTGAGTGGTATGGAAAGAATCCAGTTTCACGTAGCCCGCCACGCGGCCGGTGCAGCCGATGCCCGAGACGAGGGCCAGCGATCGCAAATCGATTTTCGAATCGATGAGGGCGCGGGCGAAAGAGTTTACCGTGGTGCCGATGCCGCATCCCGGGCACCAGATGTGGGGTATGCGATCGCTGCGTAAAAAGGGCTCGACCGGGTTCACGAGATCGTTGATCAAACTGTCCGACATCGACTGGCCTCCACAATTACCTTGAGAATGTCTTCGGGGTTGTGAACTCCGCCGCCCGCATGTGACACGGCGAAGGTCTTTGCCTGACCCGCGGCAGCGCGCTCCACTTCTCGCACCATCTGCCCCAGATTAAGTTCGGGGACGACGAATGCTTTCACTTTGGCGGCGAGTTCGCGGATCTTTTTCTCGGGGAACGGCCAGGCGGTGATCAGGCGCAACTTGCCCACGCGCAGACCCTTTTTACGAGCCGCCTCGATAGCCCGTTGCGCCACTCGGGAAGTGATTCCGTACGAAATGACCACGACATCGGCGCCATCGATTTGCTCTTCTTCGGTCATGGTGATGCGGTCGACGGCATTAAGAATTTTGTTTTGCAGGCGGCGAACCAGCTTGTCCTGGGTCGGCAGAGTCATGTCGGGATAGCCGCGCTCGTCGTGGGTCAAGCCGGTGACGTGGAAGTTGTAGCCATCGCCGGCGTGCGCCATCTCCGGAACCAGGTCGCCGTTGGTGCCATAAGGAAGATAATCTTCCACCGACTTCTTAGTATGGCGGCGCGGTACGACTTCGATCTGCTCAGCGGGAGGAATCACGACTTTCTCCGTCATGTGCCCCACGCATTCGTCCATCATGAACATCACGGGCACGCGGTATTCTTCGGCCAGGTTGAAGGCTGTGATGGTGAGATCAAAACACTCCTGCGGAGAATTGGGGCAGAGAGCGATGATCTCGTAGTCGCCATGCGAGCCCCAACGCGCCTGCATCATATCGGCTTGCGCCGGGAGCGTGGGCAGGCCGGTCGACGGTCCTCCGCGCTGCACATCCACGAACACACACGGCGTTTCGGTCATCGCCGCATAGCCGATATGTTCCATCATCAGCGAGAAGCCGGGGCCGGAAGTCACCGTAAACGCCTTGGCTCCAGCCCACACCGCCCCTTGCAGGGTGATGGAAGCCGCCAGTTCGTCTTCCATTTGGATGAACGCTCCGCCTACCGTGGGCACACGAGCGGCAAATCGCTCAACCACTTCGGTGGAAGGAGTTATGGGGTATCCGGAAGCGAACCGGCTGCCAGCGGCCAGAGCGCCTTCGCAGCAGGCGTGGTCGCCGTCCATGAAGTGTATGCCGGTGAGCACGCCTTTAGGGTCAGCCTTCATTTGTCACCTCCGGCCTTAACGGGATCTGTCTTGGTGGCGAAAATGGCGAAGTCGGGGCAGTACATGCCGCACAAGTCACAGCCACTGCACTTTTCCGGATGCACGACATGCGGCGGATGGTAGCCCTTGGAATTGAAAGCGGAGGAAAGTGCGAGCACTCTGGTGGGACAAAACTCCACACAGAAGCCGCAGGCTTTGCAACGCTCGACAACAATGGAAACACGTCCTTTTGCCAATGGAATCTCCGAGCTGAAGGTTGTACAACCACCACGAAATCCTAGCCATTATGCTTTGTCGGGGGGTGCGCTTGGATGTGACAGGGATCACTGATGTTTGTGAGAACGGGCACACGTCCTGTGTAACGCTAAGAAGAGAAAAGGCCGACCAAAGCTCTGCGGTGGCTTATTCGGGAGACTCCGGGGTCTTGCCGCATCGGTGAGGCGAGACACAACTGATGGTGCCATTGGTCACAGCAATTCGGAAATCGAGGGCTGAGAATGAGGGTTGATTGACGAACTCGCGCTGTTCAGGAAGGGAGTTGCCATGTTTGAAGCCGAAGTTGAGATGGAACGACGCTCATCGGTATTGCCGCTGCTGCTCATGCTGTGTCTGCTCGCGGCAATCATGGGCTTAGCAACCTACGTGTTATTCCAATTCCGGGGGAAAACTCCTCTCCGCGCGCAGGATGCGAGCGGGATAGTAGCAGCGGCGCTGCAGGGACCCGGTCCGGCCATCATTCACTTCCGCACTGGTCTCGTAAAACCCGGTGCCGACGAAAAACCAGAGGATCCTAATTATCGATTATTGGAAAAAGCAGGGATTATTAAGTTGGCCAAGGCGGCAAAGGGCAGCGTGATGGTCTCGATCACTCCCGAAGGAGAGCGCCTGATGAGCGCCGTGCCGGGTTTCAAGAAATCGAAAGAAGCGGATGGCACATTCTCGTATCAGGCTCCCCTGGCGCAGCGGCAACTTTTGAGCGTCACCGACGTGAACATGAACGGAGTCAACAATGCGATCGTCGAATACTCTTGGAAATGGGTTCCCAATCAATTAGGGGACGTGTTTGACGCAGGTGGTCCGCTGGTGAAAAGCTTCAATCTTTGGGAACGTCAAACCCTGATCAACAAGTATGAAGTCGACTTCTATAACGGGGAATCGACGAAATCGGCGCTTGCTCTCGTGCGGTCCGGTCGGGATTGGAAAATCTCGAAGCAATAGCGGACGGCCAAGCGGCAGGTAGCAACGTAGCCGGTTTTTGTTACTGAGTGCGCTTAGATCTTCAAGAGCGGAGCCTTGTTTGGAAAGGAGAAATGCGATGTCCATTAAGAAGCTGATGGTGATGTTTACTGTCCTGATCGCGTTCACCTGCGCCGTCTCCGCGCAGGACCAAACGCAGGGCCAAACAGAGAAAACCATAAAGCATGTCCCTATCCAGTCCACGTCGCCTGTATCCGGCAAGGATATGTACACGGCATACTGTGCCGTTTGCCATGGAACGGACGGCAAAGGCGGAGGGCCCGCGGCCAGCGCGCTGAAGGTTCCTCCCAACGACCTTACCCTGCTGAGCAAAAACAACGGAGGGAAATATCCGTCGATGAAAGTCTCGTCCTCCATCCGCAACGAATCCAGTCTTCCCGCGCACGGATCCAAGGAGATGCCGGTGTGGGGAGCGTTGTTTTGGAGCGTGAGCAGTGGGCACGAGACTGAGGTGCAGCAACGCGTGGTAAACCTCACCAAGTACATCGAATCCCTGCAAGCGAAGTAGGCAGGCTGCTGAGCATCTGTGGATCGGGCGCTGAGCCGGTTTCGGGCACGAGCTGCTGGCTTGTGCCCCTTACTCGTATCTGGCAGTAAGTGATCGTTTTACCCGCCATTCCGACAGGAAAACCACTGCGGCCACTATGGCAACAACCGGGGCTTGGTTGGATCCCCGGGAGAAACCCCCACCCTCGACGAACCGGTGAGGGGGCAGACCCACGTGAGGAAGATCACATTGGCGTGTGTCGTGCAGCACAGCGAAGTGTTTCATCCCGGTGGACACTGGCGACATGAGGTCCGGCTCGAGGTGACTGGTGGACTGCGCAAGAAGCACTCCACGCAAGCGAGTTGGAGCCGATGTGTTCAGGAGGCTGGTTCATGCTCTCGCCATATGGAATGGAGATTGTAGAAAGCTGCCTTACATGCAAGCTGCGAGTTGATCGTATCTTCTGCGATCTGCCGCCAGCCGCGTTGCAGGCTTTTGAAGGCATCAAATACGCGACCGCTTATCCTCAGGGCGCGGTCCTGTTTGTCCAGGGCCAGCTGCCGCGCGGCATCTTTGTGCTCTGCAAAGGTACTGTAAAGCTTGCCATTAACTCCCCGAGCGGCAGAACCGTAATTGTAAAACTTGCCGAGCCGGGGGAGGTGCTGGGCTTGAGCGCCACCATCTCCGGCAAACCTTACGAAGTGACGGCGGAGACGATCGATCCCTGCCAGGTCAATTTCGTCAAGCGCGACGACTTTCTGCACTTCCTGAAGGATGACGTGGAGGCCTGTTTCAAAGTGGCCGAGCAGTTAAGCGAGAAATATCACAGTGCTTGTAAGGAAGCAGGCGCGCTCGGACTGTCACACTCCGCTGGCGAGAAACTGGCCAAGTTGCTCCTGGAATGGACTTCCAAGAATGGAGACGGCGCCAAAGGGGATCCCCGCCTGAAGCTTCGACTCACCCACGAGGAGATCGCCCAGATGATTGGAACCTCGCGCGAAACGGTTACCCGGCTGTTTGCCGAGATGAGGAAGCGTCAGATCTTGCAGTCGAAGGGCTCGACTCTGGTGATTCGCAACACGGCGGCGCTGCGCGAGATCGCAAATCACAATTAGTGCCGCGGCCAAGCCAGGGCTTGCCTGAGCCAGGCGTAACGCCGTGACTGCGATACGCCTGGGAGAAATGTCGATCCCCGCCCAAATCCCACAGTCAAGAGGATTTAAGTCTCGTGACCGAGATCACAATTCCCCGTGATGATTGTCACCGCTGCGCGATTCGTTCTCTCTTATTGTTGCCCGTAGGGTGGGCGTCAGCAAAACAGATAGGAAGGGAAACCGCACATGGCCTCGTTCAACGGCAACGGGCAGCATTCAAGTCAAGCGAAGCAGAACAAGCCACGATTGATTTTCTGGGAGTTGACCAAGGGGTGTAATCTCCGCTGCATCCATTGCCGGGCCACCGCGACCGAGCTGAGTTCTCCCTCTGACCTTTCCACCCAATCTGCACGCGATATCATCGATGAGATTGTCACCGTCTCCACTCCCATCCTGGTGCTTAGCGGTGGCGAGCCGCTCTTCCGTTCGGATATTTTCCAGTTGGCGCGCTATGGCACGGACAAGGGTCTACGCGTGGCCTTGGCCACAAATGGCACGCTGGTTACCAAGCACGTCGCGCGCATGATCGTCGATAGCGGCGTGCAGCGCGTTGCCATCAGTCTGGACGGCGCTGATGCGCTTACCCACGATACTTTCCGCGGCATTCCCGGCGCATTCGACGCCGCTATCGCCGGTTTCCGTAATCTGAAGAATTTGGGGATGTCAGTGCAGATCAACACCACCATCGCCCGCCACAATGCTCATCAGCTCCCGCAGGTGCTCGAACTGGCGAAGTCGCTGGGAGCGGACGCGCTGCACACATTCCTGTTGGTGCCGGTAGGTTGCGGCGTGGATATCGCTGCCGAACAAATGGTTCCACCCGAAGAGTACGAGCAGATGCTGAACTGGTTCTACGATCGCTCGCTCGAAGGTGGCATCGAGATGAAGGCGACCTGTGCGCCACACTACTTCCGCGTGGTTCGCCAGCGGCGGGCTGCGGAGCACCGTTCCGAGGCCGCCGCAGCGGCGGCTCACGCTGCTCCGCCGGCAGTTGAAGCGGCGCAGCATTCGCCCGATCTCACACCAACCATCGGCCCCACTGAGATGGCGATGCCCGGCTCAACCGGCATCGAGTTGAAGCCTCACGGACATGGTCAGCCAGTGGGACACCCGGGAAAACATCCTTCCGACATGAACGCCATGACCAAGGGATGCCTGGCCGGAACCGCAGTATGTTTCATTTCTCATCAGGGCGAGGTCTATCCCTGTGGATACTTGCCGGCCTTGGCAGGAGATCTGAAGAAGCAGTCGTTCTCCGACATCTGGGAGAATTCGGTGGTGTTCAATCAACTCCGCGACACCAACAACCTGGAGGGGAAATGCGGCTGCTGTGAGTTCCGCAACATTTGCATGGGTTGCCGCGCGCGCGCCTACGCTGCCACCGGCAACTATCTCGATGAGGAGCCGTTCTGCGTTTACCAACCGCAGGCGAAAGGTTTGAAAAAGGAGAAGGATATTGCACCGGCGGAAGTCGCACGCTAAACGGCACGCTTCCGCCGCGGAAAAAGGTCTGTTGCCACAGAGACACGGAGGCACCGAGAAAGCACAGTTATTTGTGCATTCCAGGAAGCCTTCCCCCGTCTCCGTGTCTCTGTGGCAAAAGACCTTTAGGAGCCAAAAGACACGAACCCAGCGTGATATCCCTCAGTCCCGCCGTATAAATTCCGCTTCCCTGCTCACCGAAACTCCACTACACCATTGAAACTAAAGCTGTTTCCCATTCTGGCACTGAAATTTCTTTGGCACGCCGTGTGCTTCTTATGGAAATGCAGTGGTGCGTTAGGAGCTGGAGACGTGGAACCGACTCTCATGGTCGTGGGCCTGAACTACCGTACAGCCCCGGTGGCAGTGCGGGAGCGTTTCTGGATCAGCGAAAGCCGCCGCTGCGAAACCTTGGTGCAGTTGTCAAGGGCCGAAGGCATCGAAGAAGTAATCGTAATGGCCACCTGCAACCGCACTGAGTTTTGGCTGTGGGCTAGCGATGTCACCCTGGCCGCCAACTCCGTGATGCGGCTGCTGGGCGCCGAATATGAACTCAAGCTGTGCGAATGGAAGCACTTCTACCGCTTGCTGGATGAAGCGTCGCTCCTCCATATCTTCCGGGTCGCATCCAGCCTCGACTCCATGGTGGTCGGCGAGCCCCAGGTCGTTTCCCAGGTGAAAGAGGCCTGGAAGCAGTCGCAAAAGGTGGGAGCAACGGGCCGATTCCTCGATGCTATATTGCAAAAAGCGCTCACAGTCTCTGATCGCGTGCGCAGTGAAACGGCCATCGGCAGCGCGGCGGTTTCGATTCCTTATGCCGCCGTGGAACTTGCGCGCCAGATTTTCGGCACCCTGGAAAACAAGAAAGTGCTTCTGTTAGGCGCGGGCCAGTTGAGTGAGCTCTCAGCCCGTGAGTTGCTTAAGCAAGGCGCCACTTCCGTCGGCGTCATCAATCGCACCCTCGAACACTCGGCTGAGCTGGCGGCGAAGCTCGGTGGGGTTGCCATCCCGTTGGAGGAGCGCTGGAAACATATGGCGGAGGCCGACATCATCATCAGCTCGACTTCCTCTCCACACACCATTCTCAGCCGCGAGGAAGTGGAGCTCATGATTCGGGAACGCGAGGTTCGCGGGCGCAGGAATCAGCCTCTGGTGATCGCGGATATCGCCATGCCCCGCGACGTTGACCCCGCGGTGCGCAGCGTCAAGGGCGTTTTCCTTTATGACCTTGACGACCTGGAAAACGTGCCCGACCGCAATGCGGACGAGCGCGAGATTGCCGCCGCCGACGCACACAAGATTCTGCTGGACGAGGCCCGGGGCTTCCGTCGCAAGCTAACGGCAGAGAGTGGGGTGCCGACCATCGTGGCACTGCGCCTGCGGCTGGACGAGTTTTGCCAGCAAGAACTGGATTCCTTCCGGCAAGAGAAGGGGCCTTTCTCCAAGGACCAGGATGAAATCCTAAGAGCAATCATGTCCCGCATGACGAAGAGGATCGCAGGGTCCCTGGCGCATGAACTCAAGGAACTTCCAGAGAAGGTGCAGCAGGAACAGATGACCGCTGCGTTGCAGCGGCTGTTCCACCTGCAATCAGCCGGACCGGCGATTCTCGGCACCAGACCCTGAAAGGCGCGGCCAAGCCGATAGCCAGGTGAGAGCACAGATCAGTGGTCTTCAGCGGAGACAGTCTGCGAGCCTTCGTCATCTCCGCGAATCAATCCAAATTTCTTTAACTTGTAACGCAGAGCGTCGCGGCTAATGTCCAACAGCTTGGCAGCGTGGGTCTGGTTGCCGTTCGCTTGGCGCATGGCCAACTCCACCATGGCGTGCTCCACTTCTTCCAGCGACGTTCCCCCTTCCGGGATATAAAGCCGCGGGAGGCTGCGGCCATTGGGCAATATCTGCCCACCGTCGGCGGGTGACGTTCGTTCAAAGACCGTGCGCCCGCCCGACTCGCCCACGGAAAACGGCAGATACTCGGGTCGCAGTAATGGCTCGTCTTCGAGGATCATCCCACGCTCGATCGTGTTCTTGAGCTCGCGAACATTGCCCGGCCAGTTATGACTGAAAATTAGACGGCGGGTCTCATCGGTAATGCCACGAATCGACTTCTTGAATCTGCGGTTGTAGCGCTCGATGAAGAAGTCCACTAAAGGAAGAATGTCTTCTTTTCGCTCCCGTAGGGGCGGGATGAAGATCGCTATAATGGCCAACCGGTAGTAGAGATCCTGACGAAACTGGCCATCGCGCACCGCCTTTTCCAGATCGCGGTTGGAGGCTGCGATCACTCGTACATCCACCTGCATATCGCGGATACCTCCCACGCGGCGGATGACCTGGTCTTCCAGCACGCGCAAGAGTTTCGCTTGCAGCAGTGGAGAGAGTTCGCCGATTTCATCGAGAAACAGCGTACCTCCGTCGGCCGCCTCGAACAGCCCCTTCTTCATCTGCTTGGCATCCGTGAACGCGCCCTTTTCGTGGCCGAAAAGCTCGGCTTCCATCAGCGTCTCCGGAATGGCGGAGCAGTTGATCGCGACAAAGGGTTTCTCCTGGCGGGAGCTTTCGTAGTGGATGGCTTTGGCGATGAGGTCCTTGCCGGTGCCGCTTTCGCCCTGAATCAAAATAGTGGTGGCCTCGCTGGACGCAACCTTGCGGACGAAGTTCATGAGCTCGGTCATCTTAGGCGAGACGCCGACCACGCTGTCATAACCGGAGGCGCGGCGCACCTCACTTCGCAGGCTCTGCACTTCGGTGCGCAAGCTCGTGGCCTCGAGCGCGTTCTTGATGGTCACGTGCAGTTCATCGAAATCGATCGGCTTGCCCACAAAGTCGTAAGCCCCGAGCTTGAGCGCGGCTTTGACATCGTCGATTTGCGGATCGGCCGTGATCATGATGACGGCGCGGGCATCGCCATTTTTCTTGAGTTGATCGAGCACTTCAATGCCGCTGATGTCGGGCATGCGCACGTCGAGCAGCACGAGATCGGGCGATTCCCGCTGCGCCAGCTTAAGCGCCGGTTCCCCGGAATCGGCTTCGACTACTTGGTAGCCCCACTCCTCGCACTTCTGGCGGAGCGACCAGCGCACCAGGCGCTCGTCGTCCACCACCATAATCTTTTCTGCAGGCATCCGTGTTTAATTTACTACGAATGGAAGCGGCTTGCTCTGGCGGCTTGTCCGTATGGCCCGAAGGAACTGGGCAACGCCGGGCTGGGGCCGACAGGCAGGATGGCTACCCTGGGTAGCGCGTGCCCCGGCAGGAACTTTCGACGTCAATTGATGACATAATGACTTATTGGCTTCGTTTTCGTGAATTCGCGGTTTTGCCGGTCGGTGCAAACGCTCTAGGTCGCGACCAAGATTATGCCGACACCTGTAGCGGCCCGCCGCAACTTGTGATCTAGCGTGGCCAGGGGGAGTGCTTCGCGCAAGGCGAGTTCGACATAGGCTGCATCGTATTCGCTTAGGCCGCTTTGACGTGCAAGCGAAAGGATTTGGTTGAAAGCTGTACCGGGCTGAATGGCGTCAACTGAAATGCGGAGCCCCGCGATGCGCTGAAGCAACGCCGTAACCTGTGCCAGGGTGATGCGCTTGCGTCGTTCCGCCACGAGCAACGCATTCGCAACCTCAAAAGGCCAAATGGCGGGCGTGAGCACCTCGGTTCCCGCCGCAAGCAGATCGAGAACCCTTTCTGTGAAACCCGTCTTCTCGTCCTCGAAGCACCAGGCCACGGCCACCGACGCATCCAGAACGATTCGCTTAATAATGGCGTCCTTCATTGATCAACCCGCGGATAGTGATCTTTCCCAGAGTTGCGCTCTTTCGCAGCTCACGAATCTCTCTTACCAGCTTGTCGGGCTGCTCCTTCTCACCCGCATCAGCGGGAACCAGTTTGGCGATCGGGATCCCCCGCCTCGTGATCCGGATCGTCTCGCCCTCGGAGACTCTTTTCAGCAGGCCATTGAGATGGGTCTTTGCGTCGAAGGCCCCGACAGTAGTTTGGCGATCCATACAAACTAGTTTATCAACTAGTCTGTCAGCATGGCAAGTGATAGACCTTTAAAATTAAGTCCGGCTGTTCGCCATAGAGCTCACGCAGGGAAGCATCAGACAAAGTGAGAACGCGGAAACCCCGCTCAGAACATCTACTGGATTTGCAGGGACCGCCGCAAAGTAAAGCTGTAAGCGGTCTGGTCATCGAGGACAACCTCTCGCTCATCGCCCTCGGCGCGCTTAGCCAGGCCCTTGAAGAATTTGCCCACCTTGTTCTTGCCTTTGATTGGGGGGCCAAAACTCCGGACGGAAGTCGCGACCGTCAGATCCGCGTTGTTGACGTTTACCGAAACTAGTTTGAGTTGCAGATTGGCTTCGCCCGCCAGCGCACCAACGGGTCTGGCGAACACAACCGTGCCGGTGACACTCGCGCCAGCGGCAATCGCGGTTTGACCGTCGACGACGACATCCCGATCCAACGTAGCCGAGAAGCTTTGGCCCGCCTGGCTGGTCTTGGAGCCGAGATCTTGGCTCAGGCGAACCGTCAGCGCGGTCCCAGCGGGAACAACAAGTGCTTGTGCCGCAGCGGCTGCATTGTCATCGGTTGGCGCTTGGGCATCGGCTCCCGGAGCTGCATTCTGCCCGGCCTCCGTCGCTGGCGTAGTATCAGCAGGAGGAGCGGCTGGCTGGACTCCGGTCCCTGCATTGGAAGCGGTCGCTGCCCCGCCTGCGGGGGCCGTCGTCGCGGGATTTTGCGAACTTGCTGGGCCGCTGTTCGCGGCGCGACGGCGTGACACTCCGTCGAACACCAGAGCCGCGGCCACGACTGCCACCGCAAGCCCAATTACGATGATTGTCTTTCTACTCATTGCTGCACTCCGTTGCCAGACACTCTTAAGGAGCCCATATTTACTACCCGCTTCTGATCTTTCCGCAGCTCGTACTGCCTGACCCAGTTGCAGTGGCATGCAGCCGGATGGGCGCGGAATCCCCTACTATGGATGCCTGGCTTTGGAACTACCGCGAGACACTTGCGCGGTCTGGCATCAGCGTGGATTCCCGATAGAGTATATGAATCCCGCCTTGTACGACCCATCAGCTCGCGCGGCGAAGGCGACTTCGCTGACAGGACTTACTTCTTGACCTTGCACCGCATGGCAGACGTAGAAAGCCGCTCAGCCCGGACGCCTCAAAGCTCACGCGGGGCTCTACTGCCCCGTTCAGCTCGCGCTTGAGTGTGGGCCGCCGAGGGCCTCTTGCCGCGGCGACCCAGCCCAATACCCTTCCTCGTCATGACGCGAATCTTTTCGTCTTGACCCGAAATCGTTCGAGTGCTTCAAGCGGGAAACTGAAGCCCGACTCGCGACGGTCTCGCCCTGCCTCACTTCCCCTTGCCCTTTTTACCGCCCGATGGCGCGGCGTGACCACCACCACCGGCGTGACCAGCGGGTGCCGAACGGCCACCGGACGCACCATGGCCAGCCGGCGCAGCGTGGCCGCCGGACGCTCCATGGCTAGCGGACGCTCCATGGCTAGCCGGCGCTCCGTGACTAGCCGACGCTCCGTGACTAGCCGACGCTCCATGACTAGCCGACGCTCCGTGACTAGCCGACGCTCCGTGACTAGCCGACGCTCCGTGACTAGCCGACGCCCCATGACTAGCCGACGCTCCGTGACTAGCCGACGCTCCATGACTAGCCGACGCTCCATGACTAGCCGACGCTCCATGACTAGCCGACGCTCCATGGCT
>Ga0224558_1000220_pt1 | contig 68511 bp, 66 predicted proteins | sample 714S32024metaG_FD_180682 | JGI IMG/M metagenome (GOLD analysis project Ga0224558, IMG submission 180682) | Peat soil microbial communities from Stordalen Mire, Sweden - 717 S3 20-24 | ecosystem: Environmental > Terrestrial > Soil > Wetlands > Peat | place: Sweden: Norrbotten County, Stordalen... | reverse complement strand
TCCCATCGCGGTTCCAATCGCCCGAGTCTTCAGAACTGATGGAAGATGTCAAAAAGGTAGTACACCACCACGACCGCCGTCATCGCTCCCGCAATCCACAACGCCGTCGTCTTCACCGGACGAATCCTGTTCACCCGAGCCAGAATGGCATCCTGCTCGGACTTTACATGGCTTGATGAATCGGCCAGAAAAATCTGCGCCTCCTCATTCCTTCCCAATCTCGCCGCAAAAATGCTTACGCCGGCCATAAAGACTAACGACACACCCCAAACTGCCCACATGATCGGAACGATTCCCATTCCATTCTCCCCGTACGAAGATTTCGCGCGGCCCGCATCGTGCGCATCCGCAAATCCATTGCGGCCGCATCGAATGCGAACCTCACGTTCGTGATCATAGGGGCTGGTAGCTTTGCTCCCGGGTGACAGGAGTCACAGGCGCTTCAAGATATTCCCTTTTCGCACCACAATCCGAAACGGGCGTGGCCGTTTACTCCACCTGCTGCTTCGCGCGATACCCGTCCCGCGCAATAATGTCGTACTTCAGCGGCTTGTGCTTCTCATCCTGCATGCGCAGCGGCTGGCCCTCGTCGTCCACCAGCTCCACGTGAATCTTGCGCCACGTCCCGTCCTGCTTGGCGTTCAACGGATGATATACCAGTTCATACTTCGCCCGGATGTTCTCGTTGATCATCTTCACATCGTCGGGCAGCTCGCCGCTGAATCGCGGCTCAAAGTGCATCCCCCCCGTCATATCGGAAAATGTCCTCATCTGGTTCTCGGCCTGAAGGTAGGTCATGTCGCGCATCCCGCTCATCATGCCCGGCTGGCCTTGCGTCATCGCCAGCAGCATTCCGCCCGTCGAGATGCTGAAGATAGTGATGTCGTGCGACGCCTTCACCCGCTTCAGAATTTCGTCCAGCGTCAGCTTCGACATCGTGTCCACGCCGGAAGCAATCAGCACGATGTACTTCTGACCGTCGACCCGTGACAGCCGGTCCAGCGATTCGTTCAGTGCATCGAATATGTCGGTTTCCTGGAACGCCGCCGGCATGTACACTCCGTTGCCCAGGATGTTGATGCCTTCCAGAATCTGTTTCTTGTCCTGCGTAAAATCGCTCACGATGTGCGTATTCAAATCGAATGTCATCATGGCCACGTAGTCCTGCGGCCGCAATTGCTGCGTAAATGCCCACGCCGAGTTCAGCATGTCCACTCTGAACATGTATCCTCGCGCAGCGTACTCGCACAACAGCAGCACCGTAATCGGCGCCTCGGTGCGCTTGAATCCCTCGATCTTCTGCTCCACTCCATCCTCATAAACCCTGAAGTTCGAGGGCTTCAGTCCGGGCACAAACTGGTGCGTCTTTTCGAGCAGCACCCCCACGTCCACCGTCACCTCTGGAACCTCCACGCGCAAACTCATGTTGGGCACGCCCTCGGGGTTCTTGAACTCCGGCCGCGCCGGTGCCGGCGGCGGAGTTGTGTCCGGGTTATCCGGTTTCTTGGGCAGAGCAATCGGTCCGTTGTCGCCGCTGGGCCCTCCCGCGTCCGGTGCCTGCTGGTCTGCTGGCGGCTGTTGCGCTGCCGGCTGCTGGCTCGGGCGTGGCGCCTGACTCTGACCACGCCCCTCTGGCGCAACCGCCACTGTCAGCAGAGCCAAAAACAGCAATCCCATCAAACTTCGCCCAAAAACTCGTGCCTTCAAATGCGACTGCAACATATCAACCTCTTGTGCACACCAGCATACGCGATCTGCTTCGCTGCTTTCTAACTCCGCTAGCCCCGCTAACTCCGCTAGCCCCGCTAACTCCGCTAGTACCGCTAACTCCGCTCTCTTGCCGTACTCTAATAGACGTGGAAACTCGCCCGAAGGGAACCAACGGCTTCCCCGCCCTCGCCCTCCTCGCCAGCCTCTCATTGGCGGTAACCTCCTCCGCTCTCTTGCCGGCCCAATCTTCACCGGCCTCCGCCGAGCCTCCTTCCGGCTCAACGCAATCCCCCACCACAACCTCCGGCCCGCCCACCAATCCCGGCTTCTTTCCCCTCAGCCAGATTCGCCCCGGTATGACCGGCACTGCCTGGACCGTCTTCAAGGGCTCCATTCCCGAGCCCATGCAGGTAGAGATTCTCGGGGTCCTGCGCGGCGCTCGCGGACCCGGCCAGGACCTCATCCTCGCCCAACTCCACGGCGACAAGCCCGAATACACCGGCGTCGTCGAAGGCATGAGCGGCAGCCCCGTCTATATCGACGGCAAGCTGGCCGGTTCGCTCTCCTACCGCATCGGCCAATTCACCAAGGAACCCATCGCCGGCATCACCCCCATCGAGCAGATGCTCGAAGTCCGCGACATTCCCGTCCGCGATCTCGAAATCCCAGACGCGCAAACCGGCGCGCAAACCGCCCCTCCCGCTCTAAACTCATCGCTCGACGCCTTCATCACCGCCGCCAATCGGAACCCGCTCGCTCCCGGCGACATGAGCTTCCGGCCGATGGACACGCCACTAGTGATGAGCGGATTCCTGCCTGAAGCCATCCGCTTCTGGCAGCAGCAAACCGCCGGAACCTCCCTCTCCCCCGTCGCCGCCGGCGGCTCACTCTTTGGCCTGTCCAGCTCCGGCCTGTCCTCCGGCTCTGCGCCCTCAGGCCAGGCCTCGTCCCCATCGTCTTCCCGCCCCGGCTCCGAAGCCCCCGTCCCCCCCGCGCTCGTGCCCGGCTCCGCGGTCAGCATGCAACTCATCCGCGGCGACCTCGAAGTCTCCGCCACCTGCACGGTCACCTGGGTCGATCTCAAGCAACTTCTCGCCTGCGGCCACCCCGTCCTCGGCGCCGGGCCCGTCTCCCTTCCCATGACCACTGCCGACGTCGTCGCCACCCTCGCTTCGCCGCTCAATTCCTTCAAGATCGTCAACACCGGCGTCATCGTCGGCGCATTCACCCAGGACCGCGAGTCCGCCATTCGCGGCGTGCTCGGCGCTCAGGCCCACATGATCCCCGTGCACATCGCCGTCGACTCCCCCAAAGGCCCGCGCAAGCTCAGCGTCGAAATTCTCGACCTGCCTTCCCTCACGCCTACCGCCGTCCAGGTCGTCCTCTACCAATCGCTCCTCGAATCAAACCAAAGCTCCGAGGCCCTCAGCTACCACGTCACCGGCGCCATCGATGTAGCCGGCTCTCCGCCCTTCCCGCTCGACCTCTGGGCGTCCTCCGGCCAGCAAGCCCCCGCGTCCATGATGGCCGCTCTTCTCGCCGGCAGCCAATTCACGCGCCTCTATTCGAACGGCGCGCGACAGGGCGTCGTTCGCTCCATCGATCTGCACGTTCAAGCCATTCCCCGTCAGGTCGAGGTCACTCTCGATCGGGCGCGCATCGCTTCTACCGACATCGCTCATGCCGGAGACACTGTCGAAGTCGAGGCCACCGTCCGCCCCTGGCATCAGCCTGCGCGCAATGTCCGCATCGCCTTCAGGCTGCCTGGCCGCCTCGCCACGGGCAACCTCCGCCTCCTCGTCTCTGACGCCGCCACGCTCGATCGCACCTTGATTCAGCCACGTCAGTCCCCTTCGCCTGACGACCTCGCTGCCGTTCTTGCCGAGGCCCGCGATCAGCACGCCGCCGACCGCATCTATGTCAGCCTTCTCGCCCCTGAAACCCAGGGCGAAATCCACGGCCAGACCTTCACCAGCCTGCCGCTCTCCGTCGCCAACGCCCTTGAGCCCCTCCGAAACGCTCAGGATGCAGGACTTAACGGCGAATCCGCCGAGCTCGTCGGCGACGCCCCAGCCGATGGCGTCCTCAGCGGCTTCTGGATTCTGAATCTCCACATCGAGCCCGGCGGTTTAAACTAGAATCAACGCAACATCGATTTAGCTTTCCTTCCATCTCGTCCGGCGCTTTTGGGGAAAAGCCGGCTAGTTGCTTGAATTAATTAAAGCTTCGGGGGAATCATGGCTCAAATACAGGGACTTGCAGCTCATGCGGCGGGGTCAGAGCTTCTTCCGCTCAAGTACGATCCGGGCAAGCTCGGCGCCCGCGAGGTTGAGATCGCCATCACCCATTGCGCCATCTGCCACAGCGACCTCCACCTCATCGCCAACGATTGGGGCATCAGCCAATATCCCTTCATCCCCGGTCACGAGATCGTCGGCACCGTTGCCGCGCTCGGCAGCGAGGTCCGCTCGCTTGAAGTCGGCCAGCGCATCGGCCTCGGCTGGCAATCCAACTCCTGCGGCCAGTGTGAGTGGTGTATGAGCGGCCAGGAGAATCTCTGTGCCTCTTCTGAAGGCACCTGCGTCCATCGCCACGGCGGCTACGCCGATCGCGTCCGCGCCAACGCCCGTTTTGTCGTTCCCATCCCCGATGCCTTGCCCAGCGAACAGACCGCGCCCTTGCTTTGCGGCGGCATCACCGTTTACAACGCCATGCGCATCAACGGCGTCAACCCCTCCTCTCGTGTCGGCGTCGTCGGCATCGGCGGCCTCGGTCACCTCGCCATACAATTCGCCCGCGCCTTCGGTGCCGAGGTTACTGCCTTCTCCACGACTCTGGCCAAAGAAGAGGAAGCCCGCTCCCTCGGCGCACATCACTTCGTCAATAGCCGCGAAACCAAGTCCATGAAAGAGGTATCCGGCGCGCTCGACTTCATCCTCACCACCGTCAACGCCGATCAGGACTGGGGCGCTTACCTCCAGGCCCTCCGCCCCAACGGAACCCTCTGGTTCGTGGGCGTTCCTCCGTCTCCCGTCTCCGTCCACGCCTTCCCGCTCATCTCCGGCCAGCGCGCCATCGGCGGCAGCCCCGTCGGCAGCCCCTTCCGCCTCCGCGAGATGCTCGACGTAGCCGCCCGCCACGGCGTCAAAGCCACCACCGAGCTCTTCCCCATGGAAAAAGCCAACGAGGCCATCGACAAAGTGAAGAAAGGCAAAGTCCGCTACCGCGCCGTCCTGGCCAATTAACTTTCCAGAGATCTGCAGTTGCTTGTCGCGCGCTTTACCCACCGCAAAAGAATGGGTGCCGCATCCTTGCCGCAGTTTCATCGCGGCTAGGGTGGAATAGCACAAGCCTGCGCATGATCTTGGCCGAACGCTGATTGCTGAGAGCTGAAAGCTACGGCAAACTGACTCGCTAACACCGCTAGCCCCGCTAGCTCCGCCAACTCCGCTAGTCTTTCTCCAGCACTTCGTCCAGCAACATGCGCAGGCTGTTGGCGCGGGCGTGGCCCAGTTGCAAATCGGCCGACGTTGCCTGCGAAACTTCATCGGCGAGATTCAGCGCGGCCAGCACGGCCACGCGCAGTGAATCGGCTGTTCGCCCGTGCGCGGCCACGGCGCGCATCTTGGCGTCCACCACCGCCGCCAGCTCGCGGATGTGCTCAGGGTCCTGCCCCGAAAGATGGTAGAGCTGGTCGTAGATCTCCACCGTCACGTATTCGCCCGGCCTGTTATGAGCCGGGTCGCTGCGTGCCGGATTACTCTGCGCCGGCTTGTTCTGTGCCGGCTTGTTCTGTGCCGGATCGCCCTGCGCCGGCTTGTCAGGTTTTTGCTCGGCCACTCCGACCTCACAGTTCCAGCGTGTCGAGCTGCTTGAGCAGCCGCTCCACGCGCTCGCGCACCTGGTCGCGCTCTGCGCGCAGCGCGCTCAAATCGTTTTCCAGCCGCTCCACCAATCGAGACTGCCCCTGCACCAGCGTTTCGACCTGTGCCGCGCGAGCCTCAATCTCCGCTTGCCGCGCCTCGGCCTGCGCCGCGCGTGCCTCGGACTCCGTTGCGTGAGTTTCCAACTCCGCCACGCGCGCCTCCACCGCCGCACGCGCCTGCCGTTCCCGCTTGACCACTTCAACGGCGCGCCGTACCCGCTCCTCGAGCGCCGAAAAATCGTCCACGCTCACCGCCAGCGCAACCGCTTCCTCGTGGTCTGCCCGGTGCTGTTCCTCGCTCTGCGTCTCCACTGCCGCCTCCGATTCCGACATCGATCCCCCCAAAGAAATCCCGTTTGCGTTCGAGTATAGCGCTGGCAGGCGTCAATCCGTCTCTCAAATCCGCTCTCGCGCACTCAAACCCGCAACCGCGCTCCCGCCTTGCCAACGGCTTCCACCACGCGCGTCTGGAACCCCTGCAATTCTTCCTCGCGCAGCGTCCGGTCCTGCGCCTGGAACGTCGCGCCCAGCAGCAGCGCATACTCGCCCTTGCCCAGCCGCGCATCGCGGAACACCTCGCGCACGCGCCACTCCACGAGCTCCGGAATCCGCAACTCCGCAATCGCGCGATCGATCGTCTCCCACTCGACGCTCTCATCCAAAACCAGGGAAAAATCGCGGCGAACCGGCTGGTAGCGCGAAATCTCCCGCGCCACCGGCCTGCGCAGCGGCAGCTTGTAGAGCCGGTCGAGATACAACTCGCCGATCAGCACCGCGTCCCCGTGCCTTCGTGTATCGATCTTCCGCGCCGCCGCCTCGCGCGGATGCAGTTGGCCGAACCAACCAACCGTTACGCCATCAGCCACCGCGCGCGCCGCGCGATACGGATGCAACCACTCCGGCATGATTCCCGCTTCTGCCGGAAAGCGGTCGAAATACATCGCACGCATCTCAAACCTCGCGAGCACCTGTTCCACCACGCCCTTTACGTCGTGGAACTCGAACGCCCGGCTCGCGTGCAGCGCGCTCTCCTCCGGCAAACTTCCCACTGCCCCGAACGCCAGCGCCGGCCGCTCCTCCACCTTGTCCGCCATTCCCTTGTCTGTCGTCCCGCCAAACACCGTGCCCAGCTCAAACAGCCGCACATCGTTCACGTCGCGGTTCAGGTTGCCCGCAATCATCGCCAGCATTCCTGGTACGAGCGACGGCCGCAGCACGCCTGCCTCCTCGCTCAGTGGATTGCCCAGTGGAACCACCTGCGCCGGTTGCGGCGCGGTCAACGCTCCTTCATCCGCCGAGCAGAATGAGCTCCCGATCGCCTCATGGAATCCGGCGGCCAGCAGAGTGCCACGCACCGCTGCCTCCTTCTCCGCCCACGGCAGCGCGCGCACGCCCTCGCCAAAAGCCGGCAGCGTGTTGGCGAACCGGTTGTATCCGTAAACGCGCGCGACCTCTTCGATTAGATCTATCTCTCGCTCCAGATCCAGCCGCCAACTCGGCAGCGTCACACTCCAAGACACTTCTCCAGTGGTCGGCCGCTGCGAGGAAGCCAAGCCGCAACCGAGAGCCGTCAGGACTGCCTCGACCGTCGCCGCGGTAATTCCTTCTTCGTTTTCGGTCGCGCCCAGAATCCTCCACACTTCGCTCAACTTGAGCTGGACAGGCTTGCGCCGCGCTGTGCGATCTTCCGCGGCCGCTATGCGCGCATCCACCAGCTCGCCCTCGATCCATCCGCCGTTCGCCAGCAGAATCGCGCTCACCAGCGCCGACGCCACCGGCGCAGCGTTGAAGTCCGCGCCACGCTCAAAGCGATGGCTCGCATCGGTGTGCAGCCCATGCCGCCGCGCCGTCTGCCGAACTGCAACGGGATCGAACCATGCCGCCTCCACAAGCACGTTCTTCGTCTCCGGCGTGATCATCGTGTCCCATCCACCCATCACGCCCGCCAGGCCCAGCGCCTTCTTGTGATCGGCCACCACAAGGTCATCCGCGTCCAGCACGCGCTCCACTCCGTCCAGCGTCTTCAGCCGCTCGCCCTTGCGCGCCCGCCGCACTACGATCCCTCCCTCAATCTTGTCCAGATCGAAGGCGTGTGTCGGCTGGCCCATCGCCAGCCATGCGAAGTTGGTCGCATCCACGGCATTCAAAATCATCTTCTGCTCGAGCAGCGCGAAATACGTCGCAACCTCAGCGCCCGCGAACCAGTCGCGCGACTCGCCGATCGTCACATCGCGCAGCACACGCGCAGTAAACCTCCCGCACTCGTCCTCGGCCTCAATCCGCACAGGAAATGGCTTGCCGGCCGGTCGCGCATCCGGCAGCGCGTACCGCAGTTCCGGCAGCTTCAGCCCATAGATCGCCGCCGCCTCGCGAGCAATGCCGTAGTGATTCATCGCGTCCACGCGGTTCGTGGTGATGTCCATCTCGTAAACCGAACCATTGTCGATCGAGCCGTTCGGCTCGCCGAGCGGATAAATCCCTTCCACCGCGATCCCACGCAAAGTCAGATCCTCGGCTAACTGCGCGTCATCGTCAGCGAGTCCCGGCAAATACGCTCGAAGCCATTTGGTCAGAATCTTCATCGAACTCCCGTACTCAAGTCAGCGCGCAGCGCACGCCAACTTGCGAAACGATCAAACAAACTGACTTAGAAACCGCATATCCCCTGCAAAAAAGCTGCCGATCTCGCTGATCCCGTACTTCATCATCGCGATCCGCTCCACGCCCATGCCGAACGCGAATCCCGAAATCTGCTTCGCGTCGTAGGCCGGCTGCTTTTCCGCCGCGAACGCGAACACCGCGGGGTCCACCATGCCGCAGCCAAGCAGCTCAATCCACCCCGACTGCTTACATTTCCTACAGCCCTTGCCGCCGCAGAAAATGCAACTGATCTGCACATCGGCACTCGGCTCTGTGAACGGGAAAAACGACGGAAAGAACCGCGTCTTCACCGCCGACCCGAACAGCGCCTTCATCGCATGGTCGAGCGTGCCCTTCAAATCGCTGAAGGTGATGTTCGCGTCCACGCACAGCCCCTCGACTTGATGGAATATCGGCGAGTGCGTCGCGTCGGCCGCGTCGTTGCGGTGCACCTTGCCCGGAATCACGATCCTCACCGGTGGCGGCTGCTGTTCCATCGTCCGCATCTGCACCGGCGAAGTGTGCGTGCGCAGCAGCAGCCGGTCGCGCAACGGCTTGCGATCCTGCCCCGCAACCACCAGCGTGTCCTGCGTGTCGCGCGCCGGATGGCCCGGCGGAAAATTCATGCTCTCGAAGTTGTAGTAGTCGGTCTCGACCTCCGGCCCCACGCCCACCGAATAGCCCAGCGCCGCAAACACACCCACAATCTCATTCATCGTTCGGGTAATCGGATGCTCGGCGCCGGTTAGCCGCCGCGTTCCCGGCAGCGTGATGTCGATGGCCTCGGCCTTCAGCGCAGCATCTCCCGGGCCGCCTGCCAGCGCCGCATCCAGCAGCCCCTCCACCACTTCCTTCAGCGCGTTGAAGCGCACGCCCAGCGCCTTCTTCGCCTCCGGCGGAGCCGCTTTCAACCATCGGCCCGAAACTTCGTTCAGCCGCCCCTGCTTCCGCCCCAGCCATTCCAGGCGAAACGCTTCCACATCCGCCTCGCTATCCAGCCCGGCCGCAGACTCCCGTGCCTGCGCCTCAAGCGCAGCAAACGCCTTGTCCAGCGCGGTATCGTCAAACGCTGTCAGATTAGGTATCGCTTCGTTCGTCATGTGCAAAGAGCAGGATAAACCACAGCGTGGGGCAGCCGCGTGCGCATTCGCGCGTGCCTCAGAACATCGGCAGCACCAGACTTGGGCGACAACGCGATAACAGTGGAAAGTGCCCGCCAAACGCACCACGGCCCGGAGTCCTTTCGAACTCCGGGCCGCTTTTTCCGCCAGTCATATTTCAATCTTGGGTGCCCCATCCTCTCCGCGTCCTTCGCGGAAAGGGTGGGAGAGCAATCCGGTTCAAGCTTCCTGCGTCGCCCTGACCTTTGCCGGCTTTGCTACCTTGGGCTTCTCTGCCTTCGCCTTCGGCGGCTGTGCCGCCTTGGCCTGCTCCACCAGCTTGGTAAACCCAGCCGCGTCATGCACGGCAATGTCGGCCAGAATCTTGCGGTCCAGCTCCACGCCGGCCTTCTTCAGTCCGCTGATGAACTGCGAGTAGCTGGTTCCGTTCAGCTTGCACGCTGCTGCAATGCGCACAATCCACAGCGAGCGGTACTGGCGCTTCTTCAGCCGCCGGCCCGTATAAGCAAACTTCAGGCCGCGCTCCACGGCCTCCTGGGCCGCCTGGTAGAGCTTTGATTTGGTCAGGAAATAACCGCTGGCGCGCTTCAGAATCTTCTTGCGCCGGTCATTCCGCTTCGTACTGCGTTTTACGCGGGGCATGTATTTCTCCTTTTTGTGCCTCAGCCATCAGCTACCCGCCCTTCGATTCCGGACTCCGCGGGAGGCCCAAAAAATCCAGCCAACCCACGATGAACTAGAAGCCGAAAGCTGGAAGCCAAAAGCTGGTTTTAGTTGCGCGGCTGGAGGCAGGAGGCCATCACATTTTTGGACGGCTGTCAACCTCTTCACTCGCTCTCGTCAAGCCTGATCTCTCGCCGCTCCGGAACGCTTTCCGCAAGCTGCGGGGGCCAAATTCTGTCTCGGCCCATCAATAGCAGCAGCACGAACCTAATCCAAAGGTCCGCCCCACCGCAGGTGGTCAGGCGTAGGGAATCATGCGCGCTACCTTCAAGTAGTCGCCGTCAGAAACCAGCACAGACTTGCCCAGCTTCCGCTTGGTCTTTTGCTTCTTCGACGTAAGGATGTGCCGCGTCTTCGTCTGGCCCCGCTTGATCTTTCCGGTGCCGGTCTTGCTGAAGCGCTTAGCCGCGCCCGTATGAGTTTTCAACTTTGGCATTTTGTCTCGTTTTCTCGTTTGGCCACGCGGGAACCGCCCAGCCATCGGCCTCATAGACAGGGACTTCCCTGCTTCTTTGGGCCATCAACAGTATACCGTAGGCAAAGATTTCGCGCGACTCGGATCCCGCTAGCCCCGCCAACTCGCCATGTGCGCGCAGCGCACGCCAACCCCGCTAGCCCCGCTAACTCCGCTGTCTTTATTCCGCCGGATCGTCCGCCGTGAACTCCGAGCAGCACGGCTTCTCCGTCGCATGGAAGTTCATCGTCTCCACGCGCGTCCCATCCGGATCGTACAAATTGAACTGGTACTTCCCGTCAAGCCCGATCTTCGGCGCCTGGTCGTGGCGTCCGCTCAGCCGATTCCCATCCACCAGCACTTTGTACGCGTCAGGAACCGAGGCCACTCCAATCGAGAAATGGTCCAGCACGCCCAGCGTTTGCTGCGTCATGTCCGCAGGAATGCCTTTCCCCGGCCCCGCCGCAAGCATGTACTCAATCCAGTCGTGCGCGTCAGGAACCTGCTGGCTCACCCACTCCACTTTGCCCTCGCGCCCGCCCCACCAATACGGCTTGAAGTCTAGCAGGTCGCGGTAGAACTTGTCCTCAGCCGCGCGATCGTGCACCAGCAGGCCCACATGGATGATGTGATGGCCGATGGCGCTCGGCGCATCCACCGGCTTCGCGTCCGCCGGCAGCTGAATAAATTGAATGGTGTTGCCTTCGGGATCGAGCACGTCGAACCAGCGGCTGCCGTCCGCGCCGCGCGTCACCTTCGAGGGCGTCTTCCATCCCTTGGCCGCGAGATACTTCCGCATCCCGTCGGCGTTCTCCGTATTCAGGGCAGCGTGATCCAGGCGGTTGATGCCCTGTCCCGCAGGCAGCGGCAGCACTTCCACAAACTGAGTTGCGCTCAACATATACCGCACGCCCAGCGGATTCTCAGGATCGGCCTGCTTCACCGCGCCAACCGACACGGTGTAAAAGTGCTCGGTCGCCGCCGCGTCGGAAGTGTAAACAGCCAGATGCGAGATGCCTGTGATCTTGGGCCGCACCGGCGCCGACTTCGGCCCGTATTGTCCAGCCGCCGCTGCGGCAGCGGTCACAACCGAGGCCGCCACGAGTGCAACAAGAAGAGTTCTGATTTGCATTGCGATTCCCTCACGATTTCTAGAGCGAGATAACATTAAATCGCTTGAGGAGCCCCGCGCAAACCGGCGTTCGCCCACCACCCCACATTTGTCATCCTGAGCGGAGGTCGCCGAGGCGACCGAAGTCGAAGGACCTGCGGTTGCCTTTCGCTCTGTATCAGGGCACGGCCTCAGCCGGGCCGAAAAGGGCAAACTGTCTTGTAATAAGGGTAACCAAGCAGCATACTGTGACGAGCGCTGATCGTTGTTAGATCAGTGGCTTCGGACCGTTGCCCGAGTGGCTGAAGGGGGCCGACTGATAATTGGCTATTCGGCTTTGCCGAATCGGGGGTTCGAATCCCCCACGGTATTGGGGAGCCGCCCAGAAGGGGCGGCTCTTTCTCGTTCTAAATGCCTTGAGCCTTTCGCCAATCGGCCCACGATTTTACGTTTGAGGCGACCCAAGCAGTGAAGTGTTGAAGAACCAAAGCTGTCTCGTTAAATGCCGGATCATTCAATGGGATGAGCCCCTTCGCAGGCGCGAAGCAAAGAAACAGTCCGTGCATTGGATCAGGCTCGTAAACGGCGGAGATTAGGATGCGAACTTTAGCTTTGTCGCGGGCACCTTTGTCCTTCCATCCTCCTACCCCAGCGCAGGCCAGCATTTGGTCCACACAGGTTGCCTGCGTTGGATTCGCCGCCTGCATAGCCGGAATTAATAGGGTCTCCAGACAGCCACGCGAATCGTGCCCTTGCGCTGGATGAGGCTGCATGAGGACTGCAATATCTGGCATTCCTTGCTTTCGTGCGACCTCAAGGGGATGGGTTGGAAACTGAAATCCACTATCTTTAAGCTGAGTTCGAATAGCTTCAAATGAGTCGTCGGGAGCTTCGTCATTATCGCTCATCAACAAGATAGCTTGGCATTGTGCGAACGCAGGTACCGCAGACATGCCCAAGAGGTATTTCCCAAAACCCGCATTCCCTCCCACGAACCCGATAGTTAATCCTGCGATTCCCCTAGCGATGCAGAGGTTCTCCAAAAAGGCCTTATCTCTATCGCCTTCACCAAGGACAACGTATGGGCCAATTACGATCGGTGGCGCAATTTTCTCATCTCCCTACCGCACTTCAAAATCTTGGCTTGTAGCAGCTTCGAACGCATCGGCTGGAATCTTCCTGATCACATGCTCACCGACTTTATTTATTTCCGCGCGGAGCAACTGAGAATTCTTCGATATTCCATTCGACGCGAGCACGGGAGAAGCAGCTTTCAGGAACTCATAGCTATGGGTCGAAACAACGAGTTGTACCTGTTCTTGTGTAGCGAGCTTCACGAGCGCCTTCCAAACTGTCGGTATGTTGCGATAATAGAAGCCTGACTCAAATTCATCCACGATGATAGTTCCCTTAGGATTCGCAAGAATCCCGAGGGCAAGAGAAACGAATTTTGCGACTCCTCCGGAAAGGTCGCCCAAGGGTAGACGTTCATCGAGGAGAGTAGCAACGCATAAGGTCGCATCGCCAGCGATGAGTTCCAGCGAAATATCCTTCACCTGTGGATATATTTCAGCAATCACCGCGATCAAGGGCGTAGCTCTGAATTTTTGATTTAGCGCCGAAAAGGCAGAGCTGTTCTCAAATGAAGACACATTGACTGAGTTGTAGTAAACCAAGGGGGCAACGGGAGCGGTACCCTCGAATGTAAACTTTCCTTCTTTAATGGACGCTGAGGTGTTATGGACTCGACCCTCGACAATCCACTTAAAATTGATCGGAGAAAGAGTGAAGGCGTGGGGTTCTGACCCTTCTAAGTCTAGTCCGGATATTGCCGAATCCGAGTATGCGATTTCGAGTTTTCTTGAGCCTGTTCGGTCGTCCTCGAAGCTGAGAATCGCGCCATTGTCCGAGTCGAAGTTATAAAACAAGTCTCGAAATATGGACCGGTAGGATTCTCTGTAGCCGGTAAGATTAAGGCTTCGCGAAAAGCCTCTCCACTGTCGAATACGAAAATAGATTTCCGGAGAACCGCCAGCCAAGAGGAAGATTGATTCAAGTAGAGCGGTCTTTCCGCTGCCACTTTCACCTACGACAATGTTGAACTGTTTAAGAGAAAGATCCAGATGCTGGAAGCACCTAAAATTCCTCAGTTCGAGTCGCTTGATCATGACGTAATTGCTAGCCTCAGTAGGTACGAGCAGCGGTTGGCTTGGGCACACCATCGGGGTACGCTCCAATCTGTGGGAACGCACCCGACACGCGCCGAGGCTCCCGTGAAGAAACCGTCGGCACGCCGTGGGCCAAGATTAGCGGTAGAACCTTCGTCTTCTCTAAGCGAGAACCGGGCGTTTGCAGACGCCTTTAAGAAGGTTCCTTCGGTCCCTTATTCCGACCTCCAGGCGCGATTCGCTCGCAGGCCGAAATAGACCGAAATGTCAATCTACGATAGCCTTTGCGGGTTACCCCCCGCAACTGCCTACGTTTTGGGGCTAGGCGATTCCCCTGCCACCTGTCCGGTGACCTCAGCAAACGCTACAGACCAGATTTACGAACTCTACGGACCAACGGCGGAGGAGATTGAAACGGTCGAATAACAGGCCGGCCCAAGGAAATCGACGATCAAGCTGCGTGTAAGGTGGGCACCTCCGCACTGCTCCTTCCTGTCAACCCCTAATCACCCCTCAAAACTCCTCCAGCCCCCACCTAACCCCTTGCCCCTCCATCCCTTACACCCCGTCAAAAAATTCCCCCAAGTTTGCCGATTAATTCTCCCAAATCGCTAGCCTTAATGATGAAGGAGCTTCTTCATGGCAGACACCGTTGTTTCTATCGATACCGCCCCATGCGCACCTCCAAAATCGCCCGCACCTCCAATCTCGGCCGCACCTGCGGCCCCGAGCGAAGCCGCTGACGACGCGAGCGAACCTACCGACACGTGCGAAGTTGCTGGCGAGAGCGCACCTAGGATCAACTTCCCGCCCAAAGACAACTCCGTGATCAAAACCATCAACCGCTGCCTAGACGCCTGGAAATATGCCTATGACAAGGAAACCGCCGATCTCGACGAGGACGACCCCGACGACGACGCCTGGAAAGCCGCCAGCGAAGCCTACCTCCGCGCCACGCCTCCTCTCAGCGGCCACGAAAACATCTGCCACTTCATTGCCTGCATCAACTATGCATCGATGAGAGAATTCGTCACTCACGCCGAAGCTGAGCACTACCTGGCCAACGCCAAGGTCGCTATCTCCGCGGCTCTCCATCAGCCAAAGCCCTTCACCGGTGAGCGCAGGCCCGTCGGCCGCCCGCGCAAATCCCCCGCCACGGAGGAAATTAATTAATTAAAAAAAATTGAGTGATTTCGGAGGCAAAAATCTCCATAACTCATTTGGGATTAACAAATCGACCTCAAAACCGTCGACAAATTTCGACAAATTTTGTCGGTATTATGAGGGTCCTCGGCCAACGGCGACCGCCAAATCAGCCCCCCGCGGCCTGTCCGCCCACCACCCCCGGCGTCCTCCGCTGATGCGCCGCCAACACCATCGCGACCAGCGCCGTAAGCAGCGAAACCACCGCGAGCGAGAGAAACGCTCTTCGCCAGCCGAAATCGACGGCGATCCGCGCCACCGTGTCGCCCGAGAGCCAACCGGCCATGTAGCCGAAGCCGTCGATGATTCCCGCCGCCGTGGCGCTCCCGTGCTTTCCCCCGAAATCGAGAGACATGGCGCCGGCGAGATACGAATACGGCCCGAGCAACATGAAGCCGACGAGAGCTACAAGAATCGTTGGCGCCCATTGGCCGGAGCGGTCGGGAATGCGCCCCATGAGCACGAGGCAAACCGTGCACGCCGTCATTCCGACGACGACCAGCGTGTTGCGCCCGTTGGGGCCAAGCTTGTCGCTGAGGAATCCGCCGAGCAACACGGAGACGCCGCCGCAGAGCGGAAACAGCGCGCTGCGGCTGGCCGCTGCGCTCGCCGTAAGCCCGGCGAATTGGACGAAGTAGGTGGGCGTCCACAGGTTGAACGTCTCCCGTAGCATCGTGGTTCCAAACGCCAGCACGCAAACCATCCAGAACGGAAAGCTCGTGAGCAAGGGCCGCAAGATCGCCCCGAGTCCCACACGTTCACTGTCGCCGGCCTTTCCCTCGTCCGCCCGTTTTTTGCGCGCCGCCTTTTCGCGGGCGCCCTCTTCGCGCGCGTACACATTTCGCGGATTCACCTCCGGCGCGGGCAGTCCTCGCTCTTCGGGCGCTTCGCGCAAGAGCAGCAGACACGTCAACATCAGAACCGCGAGCGCTCCCGACGCAAAGAAGAACACGCCGCGCCAGCCCACGCCGTGCGCCATGAGCTGGCTCATCATCCATCGGCAGCCCGCATCGCCAAACAGAAAACTCAGGCTCACCACGGCCATCACGCTGCCGTAGGTGGAGTAGGAGAACCATCGCGACGAAACCCGCACCAGGCCTGCCCACCCTTGCGACTGGAAGAGCCGGTTCCCGATCCATGCAAGGGTGAAGAGCGGAAACCCCCCGCTCATGGCAAAGACGATGGTGAAGAAGATGGATCCGCCCATTCCACCAAGAAAGCTTCGCCGCCCGCCGCCGGTGTCGGCCAACGCTCCCGAGAAGAATTTGCCGAATGCATACGCCACGGTGCCCACCGAGGCCATGAACCCGAGCTTTATTTGCGCCTCGTTGGGCGTGATGCCGTGCTGCGCCAAATCGCGTATCAAAACCGGCAAGACAACGGACAGATCGGAGCGGCAGAAATAGTAGCCCGAATAGCCCAACGCCAGAAGCGCGGCCGTCCCGGCGTGCCAAACAGTAAACCGCTTTGAACCTGGTTGCGCAGGCTCAATTCGGCCGGGGGCCACTGTATTGCCGGTGGACACACAAGAAAACTACCACACGCCTCGGCTGCGCAGTTCTACGCTGCGGCAGGACAGCCGATGTTTTCACGCGCTCTTCATCCCAGCACTTTTCGCTAACGGCGGGCAGAATGCGACAACGCTATTTGCACAGGAACGGCCGCGCAATGCGGTGTGTAGAATGTTCGCAAGCGCACCGCAGGTTACCGCAAATGAATTACTACGACCAAGTCGCAGAAGCTGCCGCATTCGTAAAAGCGCACTTGGGCTCGCTCGGGGCGCGGGTTGGCATCGTGCTGGGCTCGGGGCTGGGCGCTGCTGCTGCCGCGGTCAACGATCCGGTCATCGTCCCCTACAGCGAGATCCCTCACTTTCCGCAATCCACTGTTGAAGGCCATTCAGGCCGCATGGTCGCGGGGCTGCTCGGCGGCGCATCGGTGATCGTCATGCAGGGGCGCGTTCACTTCTACGAGGGGTATTCGCCGCTCGAGGTCACATTTCCCATGCGCGTGCTGGGCATGCTCGGGGTGCGTGCGGTGGTGCTGACCAATGCGGCCGGCGGCATTCAAGCGGGCCTGCATGCAGGCGAACTCGTCGTGTTGAGCGACCACATCAATCTGATGGGCTGGAATCCGCTCAACGGGCCCAATGAGCCGCGCTTCGCGATTCGCGCCGGCGCGGGCAAACGGTTCTTCGACATGACCGAGGCCTACAGCAGACCGCTGCGGATGCTGGCGAAAGAGGAGGCCCACGAGGACGGATTCGCACTGGAGGAAGGCGTGTATCTCGCCACGCCGGGACCGAGCTTCGAGACGCCGGCGGAGATTCGCGCGTTTCGCGCGCTGGGCGCGACGCTGGTGGGAATGTCCACGGTTCCGGAAACGATCGTGGCGCGGCACATGGGAATTGAAGTGCTGGGAATTTCGTGCGTCACCAATCTGGCCGCGGGATTGGGCACAAAGCCGCTGAGCCACGAAGAGGTAAACGAAACGGGCAAATGGGTAGAGAGCCGCCTGGCCAGTTTGCTGAAGCGCGTGGCGCCACGAATCGCCGAGAGGGTAGAAATGGAAGAGTGAGCGCGCCGATGAATGAAGCGGCGGGGAATGACGCGGTGAAGAATGACGCGGCGGAGAATCAGACGGCGGAGAATCGGTCGGCAGGAACTCTGAGCGGTGTGCATGGCCCCAGTGCAGTCGCCCATGGCGTTCAAGAGAAAGCGCGCCTGCCCTTTCCGCCGACCGTCCTGGGGATTGCCGGCTGCTCGGGATCGGGCAAGACGACCCTGGCCAACGAGCTGGCTCGGACGCTGCGCGGCCTGCGCTTTCATCTTGACGACTACTATCTCGATCTTTCGGATCTGCCGCTCGACGAGCGCGTGAAAAAGAACTTCGACGACCCGGCGTTGATCGAGGTTCCGCTGCTTGCACAACACATCGCGGCGCTGTCGCGCGGAGAAAACATCGATCGCCCCATCTACGACTTCGCAACCTACACTCGCGTCCGGGGCCGCAGCCAGCGCGTCACGGCCGGTCCATTCCTCATCGTCGAGGGGCTCTTCGCTCTTTACTACAAAGAACTGCTTCCCTACTACAACCTGCGCGTGTACGTTGATGCGCCCGACGCTCTGTGCTTCGAGCGGCGCCTCAAGCGCGACGTGGAGGAGCGTGGACGAACGCCGGAGCTGGTTCGCGAGCAGTACGACCGTACAGTGCGGCCCACCGGAGTGGCCTACGTCCGGCCATCAGCAGCGAATGCCGACCTGGTCGTTGATGGCACGGGAGCGCTCGACTGGAAAGTCGAGCGGGTGATGACGGAGATGCGCAAGCGTGGGCTACTGGCAGGAGCGGAGTAGTAAGACGCCACTTACCGCGCGGTCGGGACCGTAATACCTGTTTGGCTCCGCGGTGCATTGAAACCGGCGGAAACGGCGTCTGGCTCCATCATTGCGGCAGCACTTCGATTCCACTCACCGTGGCATAGCCCTCGACGGGAACGAAGCTCAGAATCAATTTGCCCTGAGCATTCGGCTCCAGGCCAACGAATTTCCGGATCACAACGTCGGAAGCCCCGGCTTCTTTGGCCAGGTCGAAGGCGGTCAGAAGCACCTGGCCATTGCAGAAGACGTTGAAGACATGGGCTACCTTTGGTTTGCCTTCGAAGACATCGGATGACGGCTCGTCCCAGTTCCCGTGGCGCGCCGCAAAATACAACGTCACCGCGTACTTTCCCGCAATCACCGGAATGGCATAGGAGAAGTTTCCCCACCGCTCGGTCTCGTAAAGCTCGGGATCGTCGGTTCCCTTCACGGGTGCGCCATACGACGCTAGCTGCCCGCCATCGAAATAATCGTCAGGGCTCCACCAATGGCTGTCATTGGAGTAGTAGGGGGTTTCCCTTGCCAGAATTCGAACGGGACGAATGTGTCCGCGGAGTCCCGGCAGAATCTCGATGGCGGAGAGAATCGCCTGTTGGCCATTGTCCGCGGAAAACCCGAGGTGAAGCATACCGTCCGCGGCGGGCTCAATGCCGGTAAACACTTTCACGTCGGCGGCAGACCCTGCGCCGGCGTCGGCCACTACATCGAAACCGCTGAGTAGTGGCTCGCCGTTTGCGCGGATGGTCATGACGCGGCTGCCTTCTCCTCCCGTACCGGAGGACTCAGGCCCGTAGACAGTTTCAGCGAAGTGTAGATGCAGCTCGTACGCGCCTTTGCGCAAGGGAATGTCATAGCGAAACTGCCCTTGTCTGCTCGTACGGTAGAATCCCGGATCGAGCGTGCGGGCGATGTGCTCGACTGAACTCTTAACCGCCATGCCGCCGGTGAACCAGGCGTCGGCATTCCAGAGCTTGTCCGCGTGGTCAACGAAGCTCCGGCCGGCGCCTGCCAGAATGCGCACCTCCTCGCCGCCCGGCGGTCCAAGCGAAGGTTCCGGGGGCACGCCCGCAAGCTGGTTCGCTTCGACTGTGGGCTGCCCCCGCCTCTGTTTGAGCGAGTGGCGCCAAATGTAGCCAACAGCCAGCAAGAGAATGAGGAGCGATAATGCCGCCCACCACCCCTGCCGAACGAGTAATGCAAACACGCGCTGGCGGGGCGCGACGCTGATCCCGGGCGAGGGTTTGCCCTGGTCCGCGGAAATCCGCTCACCGCCGGCTGCGGCATTTCGTGCAAACTTCGGAACGTATTGCCCCACCGGGATGGAAATTTGCAGCGGATTGCGCGCGCCTTCGCCCTGGTAGTACTCGGCGAGGCGGCGGCGCAGACGGTTGGCCTCAACGCGAACAATGGAATCCGAATCCTGATCGAACGAATCGCTGCGGCGAAAGGCTTCGACCGCAATCGAGTATTCCTTGATCTGGTTTGCCTCGCCGGCAAAAAGCTTCTGGCACAAGTAAGCGAGAAGGTTCGCCAGTGTGGGGGCCCGGACGAAGCCTTTGGACTCGAGCACGGTCTTCAGTTCCGCGCGCTGCTCGGCGACTTCGATCGTTTCAGGTGTTTCCACGGTCATCTGCAGGCGCCTCGCGAACGAGTGAGGGATGGTTGGAACGATTGTAATGTTAGCGCGACTTCCCCGTATGGGAAGGCTTTAACGGTGTACGAAGCGGCGCAAGTGCACTCTGTAACGGCATGTAACCCCGGCTACCTGCTAGGCAAATGAACTGAAACGCCCTTTTACCCTGAGGGCAAGCTGCTGAATCGCGGCGGGGTTAGCAGCGCATCAGCAGCAGTAACGCAGCCGCCACGGAGAGGTAGCAGGTATAGCGTTGTTTGCCGGGGTTGGCTTGGTCTCTACTCAAATCGATCCAACGTGCAGAATGCCGGGGGCAACCGATCAAGCAGCCCTCCCTAAATTGCCCCGGATCGAGAAAGAGGTGCTCCATGAAAAGGCTTGCAACTATCATCGCCGCAATGAGCCTCATGTCCTGCGCTGCCGCGTATGGATGGAGGGCTCCGATGCGGGACCTACCCAAGGGAATCAGCCTTGAGACGGCAACGGCCGCCGAGCAGAAGGGCGACATCGCCCGTGCGCGCAGCGACTATCAGTCGGCCATTGCTTATTATCAGCGGGCTCTTCGGGTCAGCGGCCCGAATGCCCAGCTCTATAACAAGTTGGGAATCGTCCAGCTCTCGCTGAAGGATTACGGCGCGGCGCGAAAGAGCTTTCAGGAAGCCGTCAGGACCGATCCGCACAACGCCAACGCGCTGAACAATCTGGGTGCGCTCATGTGCATCCAGAAGAAGTACAAGCCGGCTTTGACGGATCTGAGGCAGGCTCTGGAGCTGGACGAAGCCAACGCCTCCTATCACGTGAATATGGCCGAGGCGTGGGTAGGTCTGAACGAGATTGACCGCGCCATGAACGAATACGCGAGGGCGATGGAGCTCGATCCCGACGTCTTCGACTCCGGAAATGGCGGAATGATCGCGCAATTGAGAACCGCGGATCAAATCGCGCGCACCGATTTCCTCATCGCGAAGCTTTATGCGCAGAGAGGCAACGTTGAGGGCGCGCTCGACTACTTGCACCGCGCCAAAGACGGCCACTATCCGCAGATGAGCGACGTGTATACCGACAAGGAATTCGCCAGTCTGTGGAAGGACCCGAGACTGCAAACCATCGTCAAGCCGTAAATTGGCGCACTTAAGTGGAAGGTAAAGCGGGAAACCGCTGAGATGCGCCAAAGCTGGCCGCCGGCAGGTGCGGGGTTATACGCCGAACTCAAGCGCCGCCGGTGGCCACCGTAATGTGCGGAGGATGGAGCAGAGAATTGCCTCCGCCGGCAGGCGCAGACTTGGGCCGGTACACCTGAAAGCTGTTCTTGCCCTTCTCCTTGGCCGCGTACATGGCTTCGTCCGCATCGTGCATCAATGTGTCCAGATCGCTGCCCGCCTCGGGATAGGTGACGACTCCCACGCTGACGGTAATGACCGCCTGTGTGTGATCGATGGTATACGGATGGGCGACGGCAGCAACGATTTTGGCCGCGATGGATTCTGCTTCCGCGGGAATGCGCAGATCGGGGAGAAGGACAATGAACTCATCCCCGCCGATGCGAGCAACGGTGTCGGTGGCCCGCACGCAGCCGCAAAGGCGTTCGGCTAATTGGCACAGCAACTGGTCCCCGGCCTGGTGGCCAAGTGCATCGTTGACAATCTTGAATTCGTCGGCATCGACCATGAGCAGGCCCAGGCAGGACTGAAAGCGAACGGCGCGCTTGAGCGAGGTTTGGCAGCGGTCGTTCAAAAGGATGCGGTTGGGCAGGCCGGTGAGCGAGTCATGCTCCGACAGGTGACGCAGGCGCTCCTCGCTGCCGCGAAGCGCGCGCGTCTGCAACGCCACGCGGTGGCGGAGGACGACGATCCAGGCGAAGGAGGCGAGAACCAGCAGGCCGACGACGGAAAAGCTCCCGAGCGTATGCTGCGTGGTCCACCAGGAAGCAGTTTTGAGAACCGAAATGTCGTCGATCGATCGCAGCAGGATGTGCACCGACTCGGGCCTTACGGCGCCTTCGCTCAGATTGGTGTTGAGGGAGTCCACCTGCACATTGCTGACGCCTGTGATGCGCACGAGACTTCCTTCCTTCCAGGGCAACGCGGCGCCGAGAGCCACATTCCGGGGCAGAATGGCGGGAAAGAGTACGTCGCCGGCACGGAGCATGACTGTGGGATCGGAAGCGGCAACATCGCGGCCAATGAGCTCGGCATCGATCTGGATAAGCTTGCCGTCGAGATCGGGGTTGACAGCCTGATCGGGCGTGATGGCCACTGGCGTTGGAGGCGCGGCCGGGTTAAGGGCGGCGCGAAAGACCGCGTCCTCGAGAGACGGCTTGAAAAAATTGACCGCCGGAAAACCGACAACGTCGACAAAGGAGCCCACTGCGACGCTGGCCTCCTGCGTAGTCTGCATGCAGATGCCGTCTTTCGAGTCCTGAATGCACAGCAAACGACCCGGCCAGTCGAGCGTCACGATGCCCTGCACGTGAACGCGGTGCAGCAGACCGGGATCGGGCGAGAAGCGGAAGAGCTGCGAGACTGGAACCGCAGGAACGGCGAAGGGATCGCGCGGCGCCGGCTGGATCATGGTGACCTGGCGAAGCGTGGGGAAGAACAGGTGCACGCCAACCATCTGACGACGCTGGTTGAAAAGCGGAGCGGCATTGCCGTCGATGCTAACAAGGGAATCGACGAGCGAATCGTAGTCCACGCCGTCCTGGCGCACGGTGACCGCGGTGAGCATTCCACCGTCGCCGGCAACGCCGAGGACCACATCGTGCGGCCCCACGTGCGCGGATCGGACGCGGCCTTCAACTTCGACCCACTGGCAATCCAAGGCTCCGGTGAGCAACTGCGTCAAGGATGTTTTCGGAGGATTCGCCGGCAGGCTCGACTGGCCGATCGGCCGCACCTGCGTGCTCGAGACAACGGGCGCATAGTCTCCCGCATTGGTCACTCCTGTGATATCCACCAGTGTGCCCGGTTTGATGGGCAGGATGGGCCGCGCGGGAACAGAGACGAAAACGCCGCCCGAGGCGTCGTGAATGAAGATCGCGCCGTGTCTCGCGTCGATGTAGGGATCGTAATAGGTGACAACGGCACGGAGATGAACGGGAAGGTCGTGGGCAGCGTCTTCGGGAGAGAGGTTATGCACTCCCCGCGCCGTGGCCATGATGGGCTGCGGTCCCTGCGAGGCAGGCCTAAGCTGAGCGCCGGCCGTCAGGCAGGCTACAGCGAGCGCGACCAACGGCACAAACATGCGCCGGACCCGCATCCGATTCCTCCCTCTGAATCCAGGTGACTTGGCCGCACGAGAGACTGTGGACCAATCCGGCCGCACATCTACACCGAGAGCATGAATGCCAAGAATGTCATCGACCATTATGCGCCATAACATGAGGCAACAGCAGGTTACTAGCGCGACCCGCCCGGTTGAAACTGCGGAAAACCCGGCAACCGGTAAGAAAGTACTTCAAATCGGGATCGGCCGCGAGCCGGACTGGACGTTTCCGGCAGGCTCATCTTACTTTGCCGTCAGCGCCGCCACCGGCATAAGGGCCTGCTAGCACTACCAGGGCGGTGGCGCCGGGAGCCAATTTTTCTCAGTTCAAGGAGCGAGGAGCGACAGATACCGGGTGTATCTTAGCGACGAGCGACGCGGAAATGAGGAAGATTGGCCCCGGCCCGAAGGGTTGCGGCGAAAATCCGGCCATACTTCGTTCTCGCCCTCGACCTTGGAGCCACCAAAGTCTTCAGGCTCGGCCTTGTCTGACCGGATTTTCGCGCGCAACGCCATCCGCCCTGGTAGTGCTAACAGGCCCTAGCATGTCTTCCTTGCGCATCACGAGATTGGTGGCGTTCAGCGTGGCCAGCTCGAAGCCGTGGCCATGAGTAATCGCGTCAGTGGGACAGGCCTCGACGCAATAGCCGCAGAAGATGCAGCGGTTGTAGTCGATATTGTAGACCTTGGCGTAACGCTCCGATGAGGAGATGCGATTCTCGGCGGTGTTTTCGGCGGCCTCGATATAAATGCAATTGGCCGGGCAAGCCGCGGCGCAAAGAAAGCACGCCACACACTTTTCCAGGCCGTTCTCGTCTCGCCCAAGGACGTGCGCGCCGCGAAAGCGCTGCTCGAAAACCGCACCGTGATTGGGGCCGGGACCGTCGGGGTAGTTCTCGACCTCGGTCGGCGCAAACATCTCGCGCAGGGTGATGCTCATGCCCTTGGCGATGCCGGCGACGTTGCGCACGATCGACATGCGTCCAGTATACGATGGAGGTCTGGAGCAAATCATGAAGGTTCGCATCGTATGTAACGCGATTTTCCTGTCAGCGCTGGGCTTGGGAATCGTCGCCGCTCAAGCGCAGAATCAGCCGCCCGCATTGCCTACGGGCCAGTCATCGATGCCCATGGGCGGGATGAGCGAGATGCACAAGCCCGCGCCACCGGCCGGCCCGCTCGAGATCAAATTCGGGGACAAATCGGCCATGTGGACGGCAGCGACGCTTGCCGGCCTGCCGCATGTGACGGTTAGCGTTCACAACGAGCACACCAAAGCGGATGAGACTTGCTCCGGCGTGCCGCTCATCGCGCTCCTCACGCCGCTGGGTGTAACCGACAAGCCACACGGCAAGGATCTACGTCTTTACGTGGTGGCCGCAGGCTCAGATGGCTACGAAGCGGTGTATTCGATCGGCGAAGTGACGCCGGACGTGGGAGCGAGCACGATCATTGTGGCTGACACCGAAAACGGAAAACCGCTTTCGGGCGACGGCCCGCTGAAACTGATCGGCACGGGAGACAAACGCCCAGCCCGCTGGGTTCGGAACCTGGTGGCGATTAAAGTGCAGGTGGCGGACTGAATGCGCGCGGGCGCTTGCGAGCCGCCCATTTACGCTCAGCAAACAAAAACAGCCGCTACTCCCGCGCACCTCAGGAGATTGATGGCCTGAAGTGCGCGAAGCTGTGCGATGGCTTCCTACGCGAGCGGCGAAAACCTAGCGATGATGCCCACCCCCGCCTTGCTGCCCGCCTCCGCCCTGCTGTCCACCGTGACTCTGATTCGACGGCGCGGGCCTCGAGCTGTGATCGGCCGGAATTGGCCGGCTGACCGCCGGAGTTGCAGGCCGTCCGTGATTCTGATTCGCAAACTGTCCGCGATCCCCGCCGTAGTTCTGCTCATGTTGCACCTGCGTGTTCATGCGCGGAGCAGTCGGCTCGCGAGCCGCCGCTCCCTCCGATGGCTGAGGCCGCACCTGAACGCCCGCTCCGCCGCGGTAGCTGGGGCGAGGATTGTTGTCGTTGCGGTTGTTGTTGTAGTTGTTGTTTCCGCGATCGCCACCGGCATTGTTGTTTCCGCGATTGCCAGCGTTGTAGTTTCCGCGATTGGCAGCGTTGTAGTTTCCGCGATTGCCGGCGTTGTAGTTGTATGTGTTGTGGACCGTGCGCACGTTGATGTTGTTGTACACGCGGTTATAGAAGAAGTGGCCGCCGTTCCAGTAGCCGCCTTCGTAGCCGAGGCCGACGTAGCCGAAGCCGTAATTGATGCCGCCGTAGAAACCGATGTGCAGGCCCCAATGTCCGGGATAAAAGAGATAGCGGCCGCCGTAGAACCCCCAATAGCCAGGCGTCCAAAGCGCGGCTGCGTAGGGTGGCTCGACCCATGCTCCAGGCACCCAGTAATAGCCGCCCGAGCCCCAGGCCCAATAGCCCGGAGTCCAAATGTAGCCGTCAGCGGGCGCGGGAGGCTGATCGTAGTCGGGAAGCGGCGGCGGCGCATCCGTCGCCTGTTGTGTCGGCATCTCAGCGTAGCCCGAATCATCGGGAGGCTGGCCCGCCGGCGCGGCCGACTGGTCGGGCGGCGGAGCTTCAGTTGTGTAGGACGGACCTGAGGGCGCCATGTTCGCTGCAGCCGGGTCTGGACCCTGATCTGGTGCGCCCTGGTCCGGCGGGGCCTGATCCTGCGCGCCCGCGACGGCTGCGTAGACCGGGGAAAGTGGGGAAACGAGTCCGCTGCGGGAGACAGAAACGCAAAGAGCGGCCGCAACGGCAATCGAGATGGCGATGGCAAATCGGGGAATTCGGTTCATCTTGCCCTCCAGGAGATTCGACGTGGCCCGTGGTCACTCAGTCTAACGCGCTGCACGAACCAGCGGCTATCTCCCCTCTGAGTTAAAGAACACGAATGCGCGCAATTAGTGGCGGACGGCGGGGGGCACCGAGCGGCCGCGGCTGTTGGCAGACGGCGGAGTGAATGAACGCATCAAGGTGGCATCCGCGGAATCCTTCGCGGACGCCCGGCGAGACCTTACTATCTGGAGTGCTCGTCCTTGCCCTGCGGAGCCGACTGGTGCTGCGGTTGCGGAGCGGCCTGGTGTTGCGGTTGCGGTTGTGGAGCTGCCTGGCGTTGCGCCGGTTGCGGAGCTGCCTGGCGCGGTTGCGATTGCGGAGCGGCTTGACGCTGTGGCTGAGGCTGATACGCCTGGCGTTGCGGTTGCGGCTGCGGAGCTGCCTCGCGGGTTTGCGGCTGCGGAGCCGCCTGACGCTGTGGCTGAGGCTGATATGCCTGGCGTTGCGCCGGTTGCGGAGCTGCCTCGCGAGTTTGCGGTTGCGGAGCCGCTTGCCGCTGCGACGGTTGATCATACGCTTGCCGCGGTTGCGTTTGCGGAGCCGCTTGCCGCTGTCCCGGCTGCGGAGCCGCTTGCCTCTGCGACGGCTGATCATATGCTTGCCGCTGTTGCGTTTGCGGAGCCGTCTGACGCTGGCCCGGTTGCGGAGCCGCTTGCCGCTGCGACGGTTGATCATACGCTTGCCGCGGTTGCGTTTGCGGAGTCGCCTGGCGCTGGCCCGGCTGCGGACCGGCTTGCCGTTGGTCCGGTTGCGGAGCCGCCGGACGTTGCTGCTGCTGTTGCTCTACATTCCGATTGGTTGCTCGCAACGCCGGTGGAGCATTCACATTGCGATCGGCCGCAAGAGGCTGGTTGACGGCCACATTGGCCGGGCGGCCATGGTTCGTATCGGCAAACTGGGCCCGGTTCGTGCTGGCGGCACGCTCGTTCTGCACTTGCGCCCTCATGGGCGCGGTGTGCGGCTGATTCATCGCCACCCGCTCCGCGGGCCGCGCCGGCATCCGGATGCCGCCCGATCCGCCATTGAAACTCACGCGGGAATTGTTCGCATACCCGGCGACCGGGCGGTTATAGACGTTGTGAACCACAGACATGTTGATGTGGTTGACCGAGCGGTTGTAGTAGAAGTGTCCACCGCCCCAGTAGCCGCCCTGGTAGCCGTAGCCGGTGTAGCCAAATCCGTAGTCGATGCCGCCATAGTAGCCGATGTACTGGCCCCAGTAGCCGGGGTAAAACCCGTAGGAGTTATTCCAGTAGCCCCAGTAGCCGGGAGTCCAGAGTGCGCCCTCGTAAGGAGCCTCAACCCAGGCGCCGGGTACCCAGTAATAGCCGTCCGGAGACCAGGCCCAGTAGCCAGGCGTCCAGATATAGTCGTCGCCGGGATCGTACGGCTGGTCGTAGTCAAGCAAAGGCGGAGGCGGCTGGGATGCTGTGTATTCCGGCTGCTCGCCGTAACCCGGATCGTACGAAGCCTGGTCGGGCGACTGATAAGAGCCGTAGTTTTGGTCGCGCGGCGGCCCTTGTTGATAGCTGGATGAGGGCGCAGGGCCTTGCTGGTAGCTGGGAGCGGGCGCGCCTGAATTGTCTGGAGCGGGAGGCAAATTGGCCGTCGCCGGATCGGAAGCCGGATCCTGCGTGCCCGCCTGGTTGTTATCCGCCATGACCAGGGCTGGGTCTTTGTGGCAACCGGCTGTCGACATTGCGATGGCCAGGGAAAGCAGGAAAAACCCTGCAGATCTAAGCAGAAGCCTCATGTTACCCCCGTTCAGCCTGAATGCTATGGGAGGCTCAGCGGGCAAAACTGCTCTCTATTGACCACCGCAAGAGGGCACGTAAATTCTGGAACCGGTCAGCCGGCCATCTCAATGGCGGACGGCGGGCGGGGCGGACTTGCCGCGGTTGTTTCCCGGCGGCGTGGTGACGGGCCTGCGCTGAGGTTGCGCGCCCAACATTTGCTGGCAAACCGCCGAGTCCTGCCCGCGCTCCAGACCCTGCACTGTATTCTGCCCGCGGCACAGGCGAAGCTTCATGGCATTGGCGTCGTCCCGGGTCAGTTCCACTGTGCGCTCCAGCCCGCTGAACGGGTCCACATCGAATCGGAAGAGAGTGTCGCTGGGCGGCTTCTGCTTGCCGTACTCGAAGTGGTTCCAGGTGGCTAGAAAAGCGCGGCCGTCGGGCTCGGCCATCACGGCATAAATCTGCGTCCAGTCGATGCCGCTGCCGGCGCCTGGTCCGGTCGCATTCCAGACAAGAACTCCCTGGCCGCCGCGCACCCACCGCGCCGTCCACATGTGGTGCGAAACGTCGTAATAGAGCGCAGTAAAGTACGTGCTGGCCGCGCAGTTGTGGCAGTTGTCGTAGAGAACGGTCAGCTCTTCTGGCGCATCCGCTGCAAAATGCTGCCAATCGAACCAGCGCAGATTGACACCGGTGATCAGCGGAGCCACCACGTGGCTGGTGAGCGAGACGTTCCAGATGGTGAAGGAGTCATCGCCGGGCGCAGATTGCGGGCCCGCTCGATCGGCGGTGACGACCAGCGCCGCATCGTAAACCAGGCCGATCTCGCGGATCGCCGTCCACTTTTCGACTGCGAGCGAGCGTGTGACCCAGGCGACGATGTTCTGATCTTTCGGATCGTGAAAGTCCATCCAGCGAAAGGTGCCCGACGTTTGCTGCGCGCCAAGAGGAAAAACAAAGACCAGCGCTGCGGCAACAGCAATGAGGCGCCTGGGGAGGTGAACCTGCATGAATTTAGATATAGCAGAGCGGGGCGCAAAGCCGGGAGCAAGGGAGCAAGAGAGCAAGAGAACAAGGGAGCTGAGGAGTGATTTTTTCGCGGCAAAGCGCGGCCGCGAATTCGGGAGCGACGCCCTTCGTGGGGGCGAGTCGACTTATTTCTGGGGAGCCGCCGGCGTGGCCGGCGCGATCCGCTTCGCGAAGTCCGGCGGCGGAGTGTCTTCGGCCGCAGCGTTCGTCAGCAGCGCATCCCACCCATCGTCGGCGCCGTGGTACTTCGTGTATTTGGCTTTGCAGTATGCCATCATGCCGCTCGTGTCCTGCGGAATGGCTGCGCTCTGCGCGAGGTGAATGGCCCGCGCGCAATACCACAAACCGCCGGCATCGACGGGCGTCGACTCCAGGTCCGCGACTCCCAGTTGGTAAGTGTCCTGCACATTCGTCGAGTCCATTCCATAGGCTCGCGTCAGCCAATCTCTGGCCTGCGAGTAGTTCTTCTGCTGGACCGCGCAGTAGCCTTCTGCGCCGACAAAAATATCGTTGAGCAGTTTGCTCAGCGTCACGTAGTCGGGCGCAGACATATTCGCGGGTTGCCGCCACATCGGCACTTCAAGCATTCCTCCGGAGGCGTCGACACACATCTCGTTGAGCGCCGCGTTGTCGCCCTCGGCCGCGCTCAGGCGGTCAAGCGACACCACAATGCCCAGCGCGCGAATATTGCCTGAGTCCGCCGCGAGCAGGCGCTTGGCCACTTTCATCACTTGTTTCGAATCGCCCACGGTTTGCCAGGCCGCCATCTCCAGTTCCAGCGCATCGATCAAGACCACGCTCTTCGGGTACTGCTGGATGAAGGCCTCGAGCGCTTCGGCGCGCGCGGTCGCGTCAGCCGTGCTGACGGCGGCGGTGTAGGCGCTATATTCGGCGTGGTCCTGGATGACCTTTTGTCCGGAGGGCGCTTGCTGCGCGCTTGCGGCTGCTAACAACCCAAAAAGCAGCCTGAGCGCGCAAAGCGTGAGGATGGTCTGAGGGTTGCGCAGGCGGTGCACAAAGGAAGCGTAGCACAGGCGAGTCGGCCTCCTCACCAGTTCAAAACGAATCCATTCGTGCCGATTTTGGTTCAGCTCTTGATTCAGCCTTTTTCGGACTGCGTCGCGCCTTGCTCTCCGGGCCATTCAGTTGCGACCAGGTACGAGATCTCGTCTATGACGCGTTTCAGCTCGCCGGCCGTGCGGCTGTGCAGGCGGGGTTCGAACACCTCGAGCAGCGAATGAAAATACCAGAGCTGTTCCTTCGGGCCGCGCTTGAAGCGGTCCCAGACCGCCGGGCCGATTTCCTTGAGGTCGTCGAGGATGGCTTTCGCGTTGTAGAGCTTGTCTGCGGCGGAGATGACGAGGACGTCTTCGGGCTCCGCGCGCAGGCGCGCGAGATAGGCGGTCTTTCGCGCCTCCCAGCCTTCTTTCTTGTCGTGATCCTCGGCGAGTGTGTCGGAGAGCCCCTCGACCATGCGAGCAACGTTACTGCCAAATTTCTCCTCCACATCGTCGAGCGTTCGCTGGCCGCCGTGGTCCTCGGCGGTATCGTGAAGAATCGCCGCGATCACCATGTCTTCGGTGACGGGAATCGCGCCGCCGGCCTCGCCCATCACGAGCGATGCCACTCCGAGCAGGTGAGCCATATAGGGAATCTGCGTGCCCTTTCGGAATTCCGTGTGGAGCACACGCGCGTAGTCAACGGCGCGGGTAAAGCGCTCAGTCAGGATGAGGGGTTGTGTGGGGCTCTTCATCTTTTAGTCTCTCACGCGGCACACGCTGAGCAAAAGTTTCGGCTGTTCTTGGTAGTGGGTCAAGTGATTTCCACAGGATGCAATAGGCAAAAATTTCTCGCTGCGGAGAAATTAGGATTGCCGATTACTTTGGAAGTTGATCAACCAGTTTCCGAAGGTATGCTTGGTTTGAACCTCCGAATTGACCCATACCGCTTGTCACCCAATCTTGAGTTGTGTCTGAAATTGCCAATCTCTTGAGAAGTTGATCCCGAACAAAGTTAGCCGTTGCGAGTACCTGCTGATTGTAAGGGTTATCGAGAAGTCCCCTTCTCAACTGATCCCTAGCAGCAGCAATCTTCTGCGCCCGTTCAGGGCCCAACTTGACGAATTGTTGATCGTTGAGGGCTATATCTGCATAATCAAATTGGACCCATATGTCGTGCATTTGCCGCTCTGTAGTCGTTTCCATTGCCCTTAAGACATCGTTCGACAATATCTCCGGGCCAGACTTCTGCCTTTTTATAAATTCTTGAACTATAGATGAGACTTGTGCCTGGCTGAACCCTTTAGGGGGATTGGCAACGAATTCCAAAATCGCGTTATTGGAAATCCTCAAATCATCGAGGTTTGAGGAGAATTGCTTCCTCGCGTCAGTTTCATTTTGTTGTAACTTTTCTTGCTTCCCGCTTTCGACGCTTCTTTGCCATAAGTTGGCCGCCATTCCAACGAAGAACAAAAGAGCAAACCCAACCACGTAAAATCTCTTCAGGGTCTTATCGGTTTCCTTTAGAGGTTTAAGCGCCACAAATGCTCCAAGCAACGCTAAACCGAATGTTGCAAGGTCCACCAATAACGGAGGAACTCCCCCTAAAGCGCCCAATATACTTTCGAGAGTTAGCACGCGCACACCTTTTTAGGAACAATAGCGCAGCAGAGATTTCATCGTCGAAATCTCAACAACTCGAAGTGCATTCTGCGCGAAGTCACGTTTACCCTTTGCCATGCTCCTATGATGCTTGACCGCCAAAGCGGACGCAAGGGCCTGTGCAAATCACTTGACCCACTGTCCTGTTCTTGCCTACACGGTCGCGCGTCACAGGCCCAGCTTCGCCCACATGGCATCAACTTTGGCTTTGGTGACGCGGTCCATCTCGATCATCGCCGGCCATGGCCGATCGAAGCCCTCGGCCTTCCACTTGCGCGTGGCGTCCACTCCCATCTTCGATCCGTAGTTGGGCAGGCGGCTCGCGTGGTCGAGCGAATCCACAGGACCGAGGGTGAACTGAATGTCGCGTTCGGGGTCGATATTGTTGGCGACGCGAAGCACGACCTCGCCGATGTTCTGCACGTCGCAATCCTCGTCGACCACGATGATGCACTTGGTGAACATGGCCTGGCCCAGCGACCAGATGGCGTTCATCACCTTGCGCGCGTGGCCAGGATAGCTCTTCTTGATCGAGACGATCATCAGATTGTGAAAGACAGCCTCGACGGGCAGATGAATGTCGACCAGCTCGGGGATGGTCATCTTCATCGCCGGCAGAAAAATCCGTTCGATAGCCTTTCCCATCCACGCGTCCTCCATAGGAGGCTTGCCGACAATGGTCGCGGCGTAAATCGGATCCTTGCGATGGGTGACGCAAGTGAGATGGAAAACCGGGTACTCGTCTTCGAGCGTGTAGAAGCCGGTGTGGTCGCCGAAGGGGCCTTCGGCGCGCAGTTCTCCCAGCTCCACGTAACCCTCGAGAATGATTTCGGCATGGGCCGGCACTTCGAGATCGACGGTCTCGCATTTGACAATTTCGACCGGCTTGCCGCGCAAAAATCCTGCGATCAAGAACTCTTCCACCTCAGGCGGCGCCGGCACGATGGCCGCGAAGGTCGTTGCGGGATCGGTGCCGATGGCCACGGCAACTTCAAGCCGCGAGCCTTTCAAATTGCCAAATGAGATTTGCGGCATTCCGCCGCCCACGTGTGAAATCGCCCCCTCGGGAATGCTGACCGCGCCTCCGGCCGACTCGGCCATCATCGCCACGCGCGCGCCGCCTGCGCTGAGAGTCGAGTCAGCCTCCGCTTCAGCCGACGCCGCATTGCGCATCGCCTCACGGTAGTGCTCGGCAGCGACCTTCTGCCTCTGCCAATGCATCCCCGTAGTCTGGCCGTCGTAAACCTGCATGCGATACATGCCGATGTTGCGCTTGCCCGTTCGCGGATCGCGCGTGTGCACGCAAGGCAGAGTGATGAAACGCCCGCCGTCGTGCGGCCAGCATTTGAGAATCGGAAAATAGTTGAGGTTAAACTTCTCGCGCCGAATCATCTCCTTGCACGGCGCGTCCTTGGCGCTCACGGTCTTGGGAAAAGCACTGGTAAGCGCGCCGAGCTGCGGCAGCATCTTCAACTTGTCGAACAGGCCTTCGGGAGCCTTCACATTCATCAGGCCGCTGATGCGCTCCGCGATCTCGTCAATACTCGCAACGCCAAGCGCAAGCGCCATGCGCTTCTCCGAGCCAAACTGATTGATGAGAACCTTGTGGCCCGCGTGGCCCTTCACGTTTTCGAACAGCAACGCCGGCCCGCCGGGCGCGTATTTTTCTTTCGTCGCGCTTTGCGCCGCGCCAGCGTGCGATCCAATCCCGCCATGCGAACCTATTTTCGACACGCGGTCTGTGATCTCGGTAATTTCAAGCTCGGGCGAAACTTCTTCGCGGATGCGTCTGAGCTCGCCATGTTTTTCGAGCGTCTTGATCCAATCGCGCAGATCGTCGTAGGCCAAGGGCTTGCTCCCCGGCGGCAGAGGCCGCCGTCAATCTTTCAGCTTATGGCCTTTAGCTTATAGCTTCGCGGCCCAGTTCGCCGCAGCGGAGCGATCTGTTTGCCGGAGGAGAGCGACTGTCTGCCGCTCTTTGTGAGTTGTTAGCTGGCCGGCTCGATGGCCGGAACGAGTGTGCTGAACGGCGGTATCGCGTCCAGCGGATACCCGAGGCGCTTCCACTCGTCAAAGCCGCCGCGCAGCGGGCGCACGCGCTCGATCCCCAGTTTGTGCAACTGCATGGCGGTCTTGGCCGCGGTGGCCTCGCTGGGGCAGGTGCAGTAGAGCACCACATCGCGGTCGCGGGGAATCTCAAGGTGGCGCGCGGCGATGGCATCGGGCGAGAAATGCACCGCACCGGGGAGCGTGAACGGGTCGGGCACGAGCTCGAGGGGGTGGCGCAGGTCGACGATGTAGACCTGCTCGCCTGCATCAAGCTGCTGCTTTAATTCTTCGGGCTCGAGGCGCGAGGCAACAAGGTTTTTGAGTACCATCCGGCGGCGAATCAGGCGGCCAATGAAGAATGCTACGACGCCCAGAATCAGCAACGCGCCAGAGAAGCGGCCAACCCAGTCGAGCAGGGTGGGGTTACGCTTGAGCAGGTCGCCGAAAAACCTGCCGCAGGCCATCGAAACGCCAACCCAGAACGCGGAACCGATGCCGTCGTAAAGCAGGAACGCGCCAAAGCTCATTCCATTTTGCCCGGCAACGGGCGGCGCTAGCGTTGACAGGCCAGGAACGAACTTGGCAAACATGAGCATCGTGCCGCCGCGGCGGCCAAACGAGTCTTGCGTGCGGCGGACGCAGGTGGTCGGCTCCAGCGAAAGCTTGCAGAGCAGGCGCAGCACTCGATGGCCCTGCGTGCGCCCAATAAAAAACCAAACGCTGTCTGCTATGAGCGAGGCGGCGACAGCCACGGCAAGCGCGAGAGGAAAGCTGATCTGGCGCTGGGCCGAAAGTGCGCCGGCGGCCAGCAGTATCGGCACCGAAGGCAGGGGAAGGCCGAGCTGCTCCACCAGCACCCAGGCGAAGATGAGCAGGTAGCCATACACCAAAAGAATGTCTGTCGGCAGCGCCATGAATAGACTCGAACGAAGGCGTGATGGGAAATCAGGCCGCTCGGCCTTGTGGGCTGGATTCCACGAGGAAAAGCGGCCTCACCCTATGAGATGAATCTAAACGAACTTCGTTGCAGAAGAGTGAGGAAAAACTGCGGACGGCGGGTCAGGAACGCTTGGCATGCGCGGAAACAGCCTGTTCGATGGTCCAGTCGACCCAGGCGGCCTGCTCCGCCGGACATGCAAGGCGGCCGGGATCGTTGGCCAGAATGGCGTCGACGAAGTTTTCGACGATGGGAAAGTGAACGTTTGCGTGGTGTGGCAGCATTTCTGTGCGACGCCCGGTGCGCATGTCGACGCAAAGCTCCGGCCCCACATGCAGTTCCGGGCCCACGCGCAGTTCCGGGCCCAAGCGCAGCTCAGGACTGTTGAGCGGATCGAGGCCGATCTCGCCCTCCTCGCCGATAATGCGAAATTGATCGCGTGCAACGCGCGAGTTCCAGCGCACGTCGACGACGGCATGAACGCCGCCGGAAAAACCCATCAGTATTGTCGCGGAGTCCTCGACGCCGATTCGATGCACGGCATTCGAAAGAAGTCCGCAGCCGCGGTCCGGCTTGCCGAATAGAAAGTTCATAGCGTCGATGCGATGTGAGGCAATGTCATAGAGCGGGCCGCCACCGGAAAGCAAAGAATCGGCGAGCCATTCGCGGCCTTCAATTTCCAGCCAACTGTGGCAATTAGCTTCAGCCAGCAGTGGCCTGCCGATGGCGCCGTCAGAGATCAGTTGGCGAGCGCGGATCAGCTTGGGGTAGAGGCGGCGGTAATAGGCGACACCGAAGAGACAGCCCGAAGCGTGACCCGAATCGCGACTCGCCGCGCGGCCTTCGGCCACCATGCGCTCCGCCTCGGCGAAGTTCATCGCCATGGGCTTCTCGCAGAGCACATGCTTGCCCGCGCGAAGCGCCGCGATCGCGGCCCCTGCGTGGAAGGCCACCGGCAATGCGATGTAAACGGCGTCGACGGCGGGGTCGGCGACAGCTTCCTCGATGCTCGCCCAGGCCCGCGCGCCGGGATACGCCGCGGCTTTGGCAGGAGTGCGCGTGACGAAGCCGTAGAGCCGGCTACGTGGCTCAGCTTGAATCGCAGGAATGACGCGTTTGCGCGCGATGTCGCCGATGCCGGCGACGACCCAATTGACGAAGCTCATGTCTAGGCCATATTAGTTCAAGCTTGAATAAACCGGGGGCCAGAACAAATCCGAGGGACGCCATGGACGCGAAAAAGCCGCCCGCAGGCGGCTTGATCGCGATCTGAATTTCGACTGCAATCTGAATTTGGGACTGCTGCGGTGTTATTGCTGTGAGCCTGCCGAGCCGGATGAAGGCGACGCCGGAGCCACAGCGCCTCGCGCCGGCGCGGATTGCGCATCTTGGTTTCTTTCCCCGAAGTAGTCGTGGTCCCAAAGATCCGCGTAAAACGCGCCAGTGAGTTCGGCGGCGCGAGGGCCGAATGTTGCTCTGCCGCCCTCAAGGAAGAAGACCGTCACCAGGCCGCCCTGCGGCGACTCGGAGTAGGCAGCGAACCAGCCAAAGCGAGTGCCATTGTCGGAGCAGGTCCCAGTCTTGCCAAAGATCGGCAGCTCGCGGAAGTTTGCGCGCAGGCGGCGCGCGGTTCCATATTCCACCGCACCGGCCATGCCGTCTTCAAGGTCGGGAAGGTAGCGGCTGATGTCGAGCGAGCGTTTGATCCTGGGCTGGAATTGAGCGACGTCTTCCGCCGTGCTGGGGTGCTGCAGATAGTAGAGCGTTCCACCGTTGGCGATGGCGGCCACGAATGCGCCCAATTGCAGCGGAGTGACGGCGACGCCCTGCCCAAAGCTGCACATGCGGCTCACGCCGCCTTCGGAGTCAGGAATCGGCTGATCGGGATAGACGCCCAACTGCTCGCCTGCAATGTTGTAGCCGGCCAGCTCGCCGAGGCCAAACTGCGTGGCGTAGTGGCGCACGCGCTCGAAGCCCAGCTCGCGGCCCAACTCCTCAAAATAGAGGTTGTTGCTCTTGGCCAGCGCCTGGGTCATATCCATGCGGAAGCCGGCGAGCTGCACCATCGTGTTGCTTGTGACCAGCGATTCGGAAAGCGCAGCCAATGCCACAGTGAGCTTGATGGTGGAGCAGGGCTCAGCGCCCGGCGAGAGCGCAAGCTTCTGGTTGACCATGGCAAGAATGCGGCCGTTGGCGGGATTGATCACCACCGCGGTGCCGTTCATATCGCCAAGGGCATCGATGGCCGCTTGACGCACGACAGGATCTTCACTGGCCGTGTTGTCTCCCGCACCATTCTCTCCTTGAATGAAGGAATTGGCCGTGAAGCGCTCGTAATAATGATGGCGGCGATGATAGGAAACATTGCGCAAGTGCGCTACCGGCGTGGCGTCGAGCCGGCTGGCTGTCGCAGTTCTTCCCGTGACGCGAGCACCCGATCGGTGCGTCGCCGAGATTCTGGATGCCGTGGAGTGGTAGATTCCCGAGTGAGTCGCGGATCCGCTTGTCGTGCTATGGCGCGTGGTGGTGACGTGCGGCTCGGTCTTGGATTTGGAACGGTGCAGAGTTTGCGGAGCATCCAGGGCCCAAGCGCAGGCCGCGCTCATGCTCAAGATGAAAACAAAAAAATAAATAGGCCCAACGCGCAACTTCTTCATCCAGTCAACAACCTCTCAACTCTTGGATCTCGTGCCGCGCGTTCGCCCCTGGGCTCCGCACTTCGATCTATAAACGTTTGACGCCCTCGCACTTCTTTCGTGGGCCCGGCGAAATGTTCTTGCCGGCTCCAGGGAATTGCGACAATCCAACTGCGCGATCGCGAGATTCGCTGCCAACCAGGTCTTCCTTGCATCCAGAACAACCCGGTAGACAGTAGTGTCCCTCGATCGGACATCGCAACCCATACAACTTTTGGGGCGTTGTGTTCACTATATGCTTTTAGCGCCCGTTTTGGAACCTTTCCCGATTTCACCCGGTGGCCAAGTCCATTCGATGCAATGGATCTTCAGAACTTCAGCCTACGCAGAAATGTGGGTACATCCAAATCTCGCTCGGGTTGCTCAGCCGGACCCGCGAAGAGCGACGGTCCAGTCTCAACGCCGGGCTCCGCTCCATCGCGCGGGGTTGCGGCGAAGTCCGAGGCATAGTCCCGGGGTTGGTTGTCAGATTCTGAAGCCTTGTCCGCTGATTGCGGCCCGGTTGACGACGCGCTCTCATGATCCGCCGCAAACTCCATTTCGTGACCGGCAACCTGCTTCGCGGGCGAAGAAACCGTCACCGTGGTGGCCACTCCCGGCGCAGCCGCGGCAAAAAAGAAACCATCGTCCGCGTTTTCCGGCGCCGCGTCGTCTTCTTCGCTCATGAAGCGCGCCGGAGCAGGAGCGGGCTCCGGTGAGCGCTCGCGCATCCAGCTGCCAGTCGACACAACAGGCACCGAAACCACCGGCGTCTCGTCCACGCTCAGCATGCGCGCGCGCCGCTCCGGCATTTGATCGCGGAAACCGGTAGCGATGACGGTGATCTTCACCTCTTCGCCCATTTTCTCGTCGAGCACCGCGCCAAAGATGATGTTGGCGTCTTCGTGCGCAGCCGACTCGATGAGCGACGAAGCCTCGTTCACCTCGGAAAGCTTGAGCGAGCTTGACCCCGTGATGTTGATGAGAATTCCGCGCGCGCCGTCGATTGCGCCCGCGTCAAGCAGCGGCGACGCCATGGCCGCCTGCGCCGCTTCCACTGCGCGGTTCGAGCCGGAACGCACAGCCGTGCCCATCACGGCGTGGCCCATGCCTGCCATGGTCGTCTTCACGTCGGCAAAGTCGCGGTTGATAATGCCGGGAATGGTGATGATGTCGCTAATGCCCTGCACGCCCTGGCGAAGCACGTCGTCGGCGATGCGGAAACTCTCGAAGAAGCCCGCGTCCTTGGCGACTGCGAGCAGCTTCTCGTTGGGAATCACGATCATCGTGTCCACGCTGTCGAGCAGCTCGCTAAGGCCGCGCTCGGCCTGCATCAGGCGGCGCTTGCCCTCGAAGGCGAATGGCTTGGTGACCACGGCGACGGTGAGGATGCCCATCTCGCTGGCTAGCGAAGCGATCACTGGCGCCGCGCCCGTGCCCGTTCCGCCGCCCAGTCCCGCGGTGACGAACACCATGTCGGCGCCTTCGAGCGCTTCGATGATTTTTTCCGAGTCTTCCAGCGCGGCGCGGCGGCCGACGTCGGGATTGGAGCCTGCGCCCAACCCAGATGTCAGGCGAACGCCCAGTTGCAGCTTGACTGAAGCTTCCGACAGCTTCAGTGCCTGCACGTCGGTGTTGGCGGCCACAAACTCGACGCCTTCCATGTGGGCCTGGATCATGCGATTGACGGCATTGCTGCCGCCGCCGCCCACGCCGACCACCTTGATGCGTGCTCCGCGCACATTTTCGTCGTGAAACTGAATGCGCATCTCTCCGGCTTCGCTGATTCGCTGTTCCATTGGTTCTCCGCTCTCCTCGATTTTTATCTGCCTCTTCACCGTTTTCGATCTCGCTCCGCCACCGTTTTTCTGACCCCTGATCCCTGATCCCTGTTCCCTGTATTTAAAAGCTCGCTGCAAACATGGCGCGCAACCTGTCGCGCAAACTGCTGTTGTTGTCCTCGGCCTCGCGCGTTATACAGGTGCGATGCGCATAAAGAACCATTCCGATGCCCACGGCCCAGGCCGGATGATTCAGATCCTGAGGCATATGCGACAAACGCACGGGCAAACCGATGCGCGCCGGCACGCGCAACTGGCTTTCGGTCACGTCGAGCATGCCGGGCAGCATGGCGCCTCCGCCGGTCAGCACGCAGCCCGCGCCCAGCGCATCCACCACGCCGCCGTAGCGCAGGCTTTCTTTCACGTAGTGCATGAGCTCGCGCGCGCGCGGCTCCAGAATTTCGGCCATGGTGCGCATTGACAACATGGCGGGCGCGCCCTGCGGCGTCGTGATCTCTACCTCCGCCAGTTGCGGAACCGCGGTGACTTGTGCGTTGCCATACTGCCGCTTCAGCTCTTCGGCCTGCGCCATGGGCAATTGCAATCCAATGGCGAGATCGTTGGTGAAGTGCGCTCCGCCGATGGGGACCGACGCGGTGTAGGCGACCGCGCCCTCGAAAAAGACTGCGAGATCGCTGGAGTGAGCGCCGATGTCGATCACGCACACTCCCAGTTCGCGCTCGTCGGCCGAGAGTGTGCACTCGGCGGACGCAATCGACTCCAGCACCGCCTCCGACACCTCAAGCCCGGCACGGTTCGCGCATGTCACCGCGCTTTGCAGTGCGCTGCCGCCACAGGTGGCAATGTGCAGCTCGACTTCAAGCCGCGCGCCCACCATGCCTACGGGATCGAAGATACCGGACTGCTCATCGAGGATGAACTGCCGTGGCAGCAGATGCAGAATCTCGCGGTCGGCCGGCAGCTCGATGGCGCGGGCGCGGCCGATGGCGGCGCGCACGTCCTCGCCGGTAATCTCGCGCATGCCGCGGCTCAACTGGAATCCGCCGTTGGTGTTCACGCCGCGAATGTGCGGACCGCCGATGCCCACCACGCACTCGTCAATATTGGCGCGGGCGACGCGCTCGGCCTGCTCGTTGGCGGCGCGCACCGCTTTGGCCGCGGGCCCTAGCTCGGCAATCAGCCCCTTGCGCATTCCCGCCGACGGCGCAACGCCGTGTCCGCGATAGCGCAACACACTCTCGTTCACATCGGCCGCCAGAACGCGCGTCCACGCGCTGCCGATATCGAGCACCACAATCAGGTTGTCTTGCTTCTGGCCCATAGTCGTTTACCCGCCCTGCGTGACGGTCGCAGCAGAACTACGCTGGGAGCGATCTTTGCTGCCCTGCGTCGTCGTTGCCGGACGGGTTGTGGAAGCGGAGTTCCGCTTCGTTGCGCTCTGCGCGGCCGCCCGCTTCGCTGGAGCCGCGTGTTTCTTGTCCGGCGCGGGCTTGGTCTTCTTCGGCCCAAAGCCCGTCGCAGTTGAGCCTTTAGCCGCTGTTCCGCTGGTCGTCTTCGCGCCCAGCGTTTTCGCGCTCAAGGGTTTCGAGCCCGCCGGTTTCGCTTCTGGCGCGGGCTTGGCGTCAGGGTTCGCCGTCGACGGCGGCGTCACCGCATCGCCGCTCGCAGTCTCCGCAGTCTCTTTCCCCGAGGCCATCTCCAGCACCACCTGGTTGTCGTAGCGCAGATCCACCGCCGCCAGGTGCGGATACTGCTGGCGCCAATCCGCGATGTGCGCCTGGTAACGCTCGTAGCGCTCAAGGAAATGATCTTCGCCAAAGTGCGCCATAATGTCGGCGCCCTGTTCCGGCATCAGCACACGCGCGTCTTCGGGATCGGTGAGGTCAATCTCGGAGATCTGCTCGGAATTGTTTTTGCCGCCGGCGTCGAGCTCCGCCATCATGCGCTGGTAGACGTCCATGCGCGCCTTGCGCGAGTCGGCAGGATCGCCGGCATCGATTCCCGTCAATACAGGGAACGAGTAGTGGTGCTTGGCCATCGTCGCCGGCGCCATGCTGAGCAGAACTCCGTTTGCGTCTACGAGCCCGATTTGCTCGCCGTGCCGCGTGAACGCGACCGGCTGCCGCTCCACCACAGCGACGCGAATCTGGTCCGGCAACACGCGCATCACCGTCGCCCGCTCGATCCAGGGAATCTCTTCGAGCTGGCGGCGTCGTTGGTCGATGGGCACGAAGAAAATGTTGCGGCCGACGTCTTCGCCGAAAACGGGCATCATCTCCGAGCGGCTGACTTCGGTGAGTCCGGTGGTCTGAATGTCCTCAGTCCCTGCAATGCGGAAGCGCGCGTCGCGTTCGAGAGAATGGCGCACCAAAAGGATGGCGGTGGTGAATGCGCCCAGCACGAGCAGCGCGCCTGCGGAGAGAAACACGCGGCCCACCGCGCTTGCCGGTCGCCACCAGGGCCTTTTGGATGTGCCAAAGCGATCCCCAAAGCCATTCGTCGCTGGGCGCAGGTTCCCGTCGCCGTCCGGATCGTCAAACTCCAGCGGCATTCCCGGGCCGCGCCTACCCGCCGCGCCGGGACGGAACTGCCCAGCTAAAGGAGAATCGTCCCGCGTGCGCCGCGAGCGAATCTCTGCGGGCGGGTCATCCTCCCACAAAGTGGGCCGGTTTGTCGTATTTCCCTGATTCGCCAAGTGATTCGCCACGCCTGAGCCGGGTCGTGAGAGTCGCCAGATTTCACTATAGCCCGCGCTGTGATGCGAGTTTTCTTGGAGAAGGGCAGGGGTATCCGTCGGGTTACGGGGTAAAGACAGCGATCAGAGAACAGAGGCCGGAGATTACTGCCTGCAACACGAAATCCCGCTCACCGCGGCGTGAAGGCAACGTGATCCTCTTTGCAGATAGCCTTGACAGCGGGACGGGCTGTCATCGGGCCGGAAGGCAGGCCTCCGCCGGGGATCGTCCATTGGCCCACCATCATGAACTTGCGTAGGCCGGGCAATGTTGTTGGCAAGGGCTTGAAGCCGGTTCGCGGCGTCGGCAGCCAGCCCTCCATGCTTCCCTTCCAGTTGCCGGTGTAGCGAAAGATCGAAGCAGGTGTTGCCACATCGACCACCTCGACGACCGCGCGAACGCCGGGAATCCGCTTCTCCAACACGTCGATCACCGCCTCGGCCACGCGATGCTTCTCTGCCCGGTATTTCTCCGGATGATCCGCACGCAACTGCGCCCAATAAGCGAAGTTGCGTGTCGGCAAAAAGCAGGTGACCGCAGTCTTACCGGCGGGGGCAAAGGCCGGATCGAAGTGAAAGATGCGGAACGACACCTGGCTGAGGCCGGTGTCCGGGTCCACCTGCAGCGGCGACTTGAGCATGAGGGTTGTGGTGGCGGGCTGATCGCGGAGGTCGAGCGCGACTCCAAGTGAGACCTGGAGGTAGCTGGGGAAGAGTTCCAGCGTCTTGTAAATATTGTCGATAATCGCGTCGACGTATTTGCCGCCGAGGAGCTCGTAGATGGTAGCGTGGCCGTCGGCGGCGGAGATGACCCAGTCTGCCTTGATCGTCTCTCCGCCGGCCAATTGCACTCCAACCGCGGCGTCATTCTCGACCCCGCTCTCAATCAGGATGCGATCCACCTTGGCTCCGAAGCGCACCCGCCCGCCAAGCCGAACAAGCTGCTCCTCGATGGGCCGGATGATGGCCTGCGCGCCGCCGGTCACGTACTTCGCGTTACCCGAGCCCATCCATGCGAGCGAGAGGATGAGGGCAATCGCAGAAAGGCCGCCCATTTCACCGCCAGCGAAGAATGCTCTCAGCAGCGGATCGGTGAACCGCTGGGCGTAGTCCCGTGCGGTGATGCGTGAAAGTGAACGCAGCAGGGGAAGGACTGGAAGATCGCGAAGCAAGGTGGGTGCATTCCCGACCCAACTCTTGCTTGGATCGGGCATTTTGAAGCCGCGGAGACGGCGGATGGCCGACGCAAGACGCCGGATTTGCTTGGCGTCCTGCGGCGCGCGGGCCAACAACTCCTGTTCCAGGCGGTCGACATCCGTGGGGATGGCGAGGACATCGCCGTCTTCCGTTTCCAGGCGCCCAAACTCCACGAGATCGACGAACGTGAGCTTCTCAAGGTCGAATAGCTCGCTCCACAGCGCGTGCATCGCTCCTTTGGGATCGGAGCCGAAGAACCAGTGAAGGCAGGTTTCGAATGTGTAGGCGCCGCGGCGCCAGCTCATGGCCAGGCCGCCGGCCATGTCGTGCATTTCGAGAACTTCAACCTGATAGCCGCACTTCTGTGCGTACACCGCGGCGCAGAGCCCCGCAATGCCGCCGCCGATGATGACGATCTTCTTGCCGTTCGGATTCATGCACACCTTCCCGAGGCGTGAGAATAGGAGCGCCGCGTGGATGCCGCAGTGACCGGTGGCACAAGAGACTATGACAAGACGAGTAGGCATCCGAAGAATGTTAACGGCAATTGAAACCGCCCGATTGCTAGGCCGCTTCCAGCGCCGCCAGAATCTGCTGCGCAAGCTGGCTTACGCTGCCCGCGCCAAGAGTTAGGATCAGGTCGCCTTCGCGCGCTGTGGCGGCAACGGCACGGACCGCGGCCTCGAAGTCCGGCGCAAACTCGACGCGCTGCCCCTGAATCCGCTCGGCCAGCCGCTCCGCGGTCACACCGGGAATCGGCTCCTCGCTTGCCGCATAAATGGGCAGCACAATCACTGTGTCGGCGTCGCCAAACGCGCCTGAGAACTCGTCCAAAAGATCCGCGGTACGCGAGTACCGGTGCGGCTGGAAAACCACATGGATTCGCCCGCTCGCGCACTCCCGCGCCGCGGCGAGTGTGGCGCGAATCTCAGTGGGATGGTGGCCGTAGTCGTCGACCACCGTGACTCCACAAGCTTCGCCTCGTTTTTGAAAGCGCCGATCCACGCCGCGAAACTTGGCCAGCCCCTCGGCGATCTTTCCCGGCGGCATTCCGAGTTGCCGGCCAATGGCCACCGCCGCCGTGGCGTTCAACACATTGTGCCGCCCAGGTACATGCAGATCGAAAGGACCCAACGGTCCAGAAGCCGTCTGCACTAGAAAACGCGAGAAGCCGCTTCCCTGCCCGGCCCCCGCATCGCTCCACCGCCCCAACTTTGACCCCACATCCAGCAACTCGAGCCGGAAATCGGCCTCGGTAGCCATGCCGTAAGTGAACACGCGCCGCCGGACGCGCGGCAAAATCCCCTTGAGCAGCGCGTTGTCGATGCAGGCCGTGACCGCGCCGTAGAATGGCACCCGATCCATGAAGTCGACGAAGGCGCGCTCCACATCGGCCATATCGTGGTAGCAGTCCATGTGCTCGCGATCGAGATTCGTGACCACCGCGAGGATGGGCGAGAGCTTGAGGAACGAGCGGTCGCTCTCGTCGGCCTCGGCGACGAGGTACTGTGTCGTGCCGAGCCGTGCATTCGAGCCCAGCGCATCCACGCGCCCGCCGACGACGACCGTGGGATCGAGTCCGCCAGACGAGAGCACCGCCGCCACCATCGACGTGGTCGTCGTCTTGCCGTGCATTCCGGCGATGGCGATGCCATATTTGAGCCGCATCAGCTCAGCCAGCATCTCCGCGCGCTGAATAACGGGAATCTTGCGCGCGTGCGCCTCGCGCACCTCGGGATTGCTTGCGCTGACGGCAGAGCTCGTCACCACAACCGTTGCGCCGGACACGTTGGCCGCGAAGTGCCCCTCATAGACGGTGGCGCCGAGTTGCGCCAGCCGGTCGGTGACAGCGCTGCGCTTCAAATCGGAGCCCGAGACCTTGATGCCCAGGTTGAGCATGATCTCGGCAATGCCGCTCATGCCGATGCCGCCAATTCCGATGAAGTGCGCGTGCTGCGAGGTGGCAAACATGGGGTTGAAGGATCAGGGTAGCAGAGGACAGAGATCAGAGGTCAGAGAATAGACTGAGCCGGATCGGCTGACAGCGGCTCATGCGCGGTGCAGGCGCTCAATTCTCCCCCACGACCGGCGCTTCCCTCAAAAGGCGCTCTAGCTCCGTCCCTTCCTCGTCGGTCATCAGGTCAACCGGTTCGGTGTTTGAGAGAAACCAATGGTCAGAGTCTCCATGGCGTCCGTCCGCGGCCGTGATCGAGTCCACATAGTCGAGTTGGTTGCAATCGTTGAAGATCACAAGATTGTAGCCATCGATCCGCACACGGACGTTGCCCGCGTAAATATCGTCCCAGGAGGCGCCGACAGCCACAATCTTCAACTCGCCGCGGATCACCCTGCGGAGGAGAACCACAACCTCTTCTGCCGTGATTGAACTGTCCTGGTTCCACTCCAGATCTGTCATAGGCTCGATCCCTCAGCCTCTTCGTCAGGCGGGCAGCGCGTAATCGAATTCATAGAAGTGGTGCCCGCTCTCGACGCGAATGGTAAACGTGCCCTCGATGCCGTTCAGCTCGCCCGTTCCCGAGCCCGGCACCGCGATCACCTGCATGCTGGGGCCTTTGCCATCCATGGTGGCAAAGTGCTGCAGCGCAAAGCTGCCGCGCTTGCCGTGGAGCGTGCCTGTGACGAACTCGATCGCCACATATCCCGCCGCGCCCTGCTTGGGATCGCCACCGGTAAACATCTCGCCTTTCGTCGTCGCTTCCAGGTCGCCATGAATCGTTTTGTTAATGGAGAAGCGCCCGATTCCTTCAACGGGCGCGGGCGAAAGCGGATGAATGTCGACAGTGAAGGTGCCTTGTGCGTGGTGCATCGGGATCTCCTTTAGCCGTGGGGCCGCTGCGCGGAAAACCCCACCGGTGTCGTCGTGATCGATGATAGATAACCGCATTCTACGGTGTCGCGCGACCAAAGTATCGCGGATCGAATCGGAACTCCTTTGGCTTTTCGTGCCCGATTCGCGAAAAATCGGGATGCCTGGGATTGAGCACAAAGTTCGATTCCATCCGATTCACGGCGATGCTTGGAACTCGCAGCACTGCGGTTCGCATTTCCTGCAACCATCGGTCGCCAAAAATCTGGGAATCCGGCATATCGATCCAGGACGCCTGCTCGATCTGAATCTCGTCCGGGATTTGAATCTGCGTGATGGCCATCGGCGGGATCTTGCGGCCGCCTGAATGAATCAAGGTCTCCAGCACCGCCAAACTTGCATGTTCCGCGGCATACACGACGTGGGCGCCGATTCCGTGCCATCGTCCCGGATTCAGAAACGATCCCACCGTCTCGAAGACGTCTGAAGAAATCCGGTGCATTCTGAAGACGATCATCTGTAGGCGCCCTCAGACGGGAAAGCCATACTCCAAAGCGGCAAGAATTGCCTCCACCGCGCGCCCGCCAGTCTCAGTTTTCAATAGCGAGAACGGCGTTGCGCCCCGCAGCTCCATATGGGGCCTGGTAAGCCATTCCGTTGCATCGGCCTCATTCCCCCACACGTGCTCAGCGAGCGATAGGACGTGACCAACGCGGACGACCGTCTGGCTGGCCAGCGGCCCCAGGGTCTTGCCTGCTCGCTTCCAACTCGAATCGGGAATCAACTCCGCTCTCAGTTTTCCAGAGGGCAAGGGCGATGTGGAGGCAACGCGATTGAATAGCCGGGCCGCGCGGGCCTTGGGGACCCCTTTTTCCGCGGCGAAGGCCAGCGACACGAGATTACCGACTGATCCGGGGCCGATTTTGCCGCCGCGCGCCGTGTGGCGTTCCCTACGAACCGCCGCTTCGCGCGGCCTCAATCGAGTGGCTTGGGCCTGGGCCATTGCTGCTTCTCCTATGCCCACCACTATACACCACAAACTGGTCTCATGTGAACCCTCATCCGAACGCGGGATCTGCGGTTCCGGCCGCGCCTGAATTCCGCCATCCGACACGCTGGACCGAAGAAAGTTGCGCGACTTTATTTTTGCGCAACGCCGCAACCTTACGCCGCACCGGTGTTTGCATTGGACAGAATCGGCAAGCTGATGGGGCGGCAAGAACCAAGCCCAGGGTGGCAGCGAACCGGGGTCCCCGGCGACAGGTCTTCGTCGCTGGGGTGGGAATCGCGCCGGACTTAGAAACCAGTCCGCACGGAATGGAGGGAACATGGTCAGCATGAAGAAGTGCCTGAAGAAGTGTTTGTTAGGAGCAGCATTGGCAGTCGGAGTTCTCGCATTGAGCGCAGCGCCCGCCCAGGCAGCTCGTGTGAGAGTTTACGTGGGCGTTGGCGTACCGGCCGCGTACGTTCCGCCATGCCCTGGACCGGGATACGCATGGGTGGGCGGATACTGGGCCAACGGCTACTGGACGCCGGGCTATTGGAATTACGTGGGCTATGGCCCTCGCGTCGTGGTGCGCGGCGGCTTCGGGTGGGATCGCGGATACGTCTATCACCGCGACTTCGACCATCGCGGCCGTGACGACCGGCATTTTGACCGCGACGACCACTTTCGCAGGTAGCTTCCCACTTTTGCCGGCAGCTCCGCCCTCTGCTGCCTGCACCATGCGGCCTCTCCAAACTGGAGGGGCCGTTCTTTTAGGTCGTTTGGCGATTTGAAGCGTCTTATAGGGAGTGGCGGGACTCCGGTTGGAGACGGACGTAACTTCATCGGGAGTGACCGCGGAAGCACGGAAGTGCAAAAGGTTGTTGCCCTTTCGGGCGCGGTGATCGATCCTTTCATCGGACCGCAACAAAAGGGCGAAAATGGCGTTTAAGGTATTGATGGCCGGCCACAAGATCAAACGATAGAGGCCGGAGGGTGCTGAAACCGGAGGCGACTCCGGGTTCCAGTCCGGGCAAGCGAGGACGGGCCAGCACAAGGAGGATTTCATGAAGAAGCTCTGGTTGGTTACGTTGGCAATGCTTGTGGTTCTACCGTTTGCAGCTGTCCCAGCGAACGCCCAGGTCGGGGTAGGAATCGGCGTCGGCCCCGTGGTGGTTGATCCGGGATATGTCGGCGACTACGGCCCTCCAGATTGCGCGTGGGGCTATTACCAGTATTACCCCTATGCTTGTGCCCCTTACGGTTATTACGGTCCTAATTGGTTCTACGGCGGCGTGTTCATCGGCGCGGGGCCGTGGTACGGATGGGGCCGGCGCGGCTGGGGTGGCTATGGCTGGCACGGCGGATACGGCTACCGTGGCGGATACGGCTACGGCGGACGCGGCGGCTATGCAGGCCGCGGATATGCCGGCGGCGGACATGGCTACGTAGGCGGCGGTGGACGCGGGTACACCGGTGGCGGCGCACGCGGCGGATTTAGCGGCGGCGGCGGCTATCACGGCGGCGGCGGCGGTGGTGGCTATCACGGTGGCGGTGGCGGAGGCGGCTTCCACGGTGGTGGCGGCGGCGGCCACGGCGGTGGTGGACACCGGTAATCGACACCGGTAATTACGGCTTAATGCGGACGATTGAAGTTCCGCTGATCAATAACGAAGCCCGCTTGCCTCGGCAGGCGGGCTTTTTTCTGCGCGGAGGTCGGAGGGCCGACTCGCTAACTCGCCGACCCGCTGACTCGCTTCCCCGCCAGCTCCGCTAGTTTGTCGGCAATCCGCTCAGCCGCCCCCGGGTGCGCTTGCGTGCGCGCAGCAGCGGCCATCGTAGCCAGGCGGCCGGGATCTGTGATCAGGCCGGCGAGGATCCAGAGCAATTTGTCGGGAATGTCCAAATCGAATTCCTTCAGCATCACCGCGGCTCCGGCTGCCACCATTGCTTCGGCGTTGCGTCTCTGGTGCTGATCGGTTGCGGCGGCAAAAGGAACAAGCAGCGCCGGCTTGCCGGCCGCCGCCTCCTCGGCAACAGTCGACGCGCCGCTGCGCGACATGATCAGGTGCGCCCGGGCAAACTCCGCCGCCATATCGTCGAGGAACGGCCGCACCAGCCAGCGCGTAGGGTCGGCCCCGCTGGCTGCGTATCCCATATGCGTGGCTTCAAAGTTGCGCGTTCCGCTTTGATGCAGGACTGTGAGGCCAGGTACCTCATCGAGCAAAGACCTGATGATGTGTGGCAGATGCGTATTGAATGTCCGCGCGCCTTGCGAGCCGCCAAAGACAAGCAGGTGCGGCGCACCCGACGGCGCATCGAGCGAGAAGAACTCCGGGCGCACGGGAACCCCGGTGACTTCAGGGTTGCGGAACCATGTTGCCGCGGCGGGAAAGTTGATGGCCGCCGCCCGCACCCACTTGCCCACGAGCCGGTTGGCCAGGCCCGGCATCGCATTCGGCTCAAAGGCGATCGCGGGAATCTTGAGCCGCAGCGCGGCCACCATCGCCGGGCCGGAGGCATAACCGCCGACGCCCAGCACTGCGCCCGGGCGGAACTCACGCATCAGCCGCTTGCAGTCGCCAATGCTGCGCGGCAGGTTCGTTAGGGTGCGCAGGCGCGTCATGAGCGAGACGCTTTTCAGCGGGCCCACGTCGATCAGCTTGAGCGGAAATCCCGCCTCAGGCACCAGGCGCGATTCGAGACCGCGCGCGGTGCCGACGAGAATGACTTCGGCCGCATGCCGCTCGACCAGCGCGCGCGCCACGGCCAGCGCGGGAATGATGTGCCCGCCCGTGCCACCACCGGCGATCAGTATCTTCAATGTTGAATTCACGGTTCGCAGTTGTCTGTGGCCAGTGTATCGCCCCGCCGCCTGGCTGAATCGGCGGGGCCCTGGATCACTCGTTGCGCACGGTCAGCGGCCGGCCTGCGGAGTTTTTTTGCGAGATGGCTTCCCAGAGCCTTTTGCGCGGCACGGCGGCAGATAGTGGAAGCGAACCAGGTAAATCTTCTCGCCTCGTCCGTGTTTTGCGGTCTTGAGCAGGTCAAGCACGCCGAGGAACCCCGATTCGCGGGCCACTTCCGGAGTGATGTCGGGGAAGCCAATGGGCTCAATCGAGTCGACCTCGATCTCTCCATCCTCCATGCGGTATCGCCCGCCGGCCCGCACGTGCGGGCGCATCCAGATGCGGACGCTCGAGGTGATTTCTCCGCGGCGAACTCGCTCGCGCAGTTTTTTCGCGAACTGCATACGGGAAGTTTACCTTGAGCAGATTCACGGCCAGCGCGGGAATGATGTGCCCGCCCGTGCCGCCGCCCGCAATGAGAATTCGCAACCCGGTCAAGCTCGACCCTTTCAAGAGGGACTGTCGTTCGATTCCGGCTCGACTAAACCGCGGTCAACATAGATCCAACGTTTCTCACCTGCGCCAATCACCAGGACAGAGAAGATGCAGAGCATTTCGAAGACCGAGTGACTCGATCCTCGCAATCGGAATGCTTCGTCAGTCACCCAGCCGGGCAACGACGAGTAGAATCGCAATGCCACCTGCGCCAGCACAACGAGAATCAGGAGAACACTTGCGTGTCCACAGACCATTGATAACGTCGATCTCGAATTCCGTTTCGAAAAAATGGGCTTCTTTTCCGCGAGGTAGCACCAACCGAAGAGGCTGACGGAGTAGACGACGGGAAGCGCAACGAAAATCAGCAACGCCTGGTGCATTCGTGCCCTCGGAACCGCCTCGCCTCCGGGCCTGTTCCCTCGTTCCCTTGTTCCCTGTTTTTCTCACTCGGCTTGTCGCGAAATATTCAGCAGAATCCCAATCGACGCCAGTGTGCAAAACAGCGAAGTGCCTCCGTGCGAGATCAGCGGCAAAGGAATGCCTTTGTTGGGAACCAATGAAAGCACCACGCTGATGTTGAAGAAAGCCTGCAGCAAAATCGTAATGGTGATGCCGAAGGCGGCCAGCCGCGCAAAGGGATCGCTGCACCGGAAGGCCGTACGCAATCCGCGGACGCCAAACAGGCCAAACAGCAGCACAATGAACATGGCCCCAACGAAACCCAGCTCTTCGGCGATATTGGCGAAGATGAAGTCGGTCGCAGCCTCGGGCAGAAAAAACAATTTCTGCATCCCTTCCATGTAGCCGTGGCCGGTTAGCCCGCCTGTGCCCACGGCAATTAGAGACTGATAGATGTGATAGCCGGCGCCCTGCGGATCGGATTCGGGATTGAGAAAGACCAGCATGCGCGCCCGCCGCCACGGAACCATGAGAAGCAGCGCGGCCAGCGCGGGCAACGCAGCGGCGAAGGCGCCCAGAAGGACCTTCCATTCCATCCCCGCCAGCACCAGAATCATTGCCGCCACGCCCGCCAGCACCAATGCCGTTCCCAGGTCAGGCTGCGCCGCCACAAGCACGACAAACAAACCGGGAATGAGGGCCGCGGGCAGCAGCGTCCCCTTCCAGTCGCGCATGGCGCCAAGGCGCGTTTGCAAAAACCATGCCAGAAACAGCACCAGCACCGGCTTGGCGATTTCGGAGGGCTGGAGAGTGAAAAAATCGCCGAAGCGAATCCAGCGATGCGTGTGGTGCGAGCCGGGCATGAGGAAGACAAGCACCAGCAATACGGTCGTAATCGAAAGGACGGGATAGATAAAGCGCGGCGAGTTGAAGCGCTTCACGTCCATGTGCATCAACACGAGCATCGCCACCACACCCACTGCCGCCCAAACGGCCTGCGTCAGGATGAAGGTGTAGGCCGAGTGGTACTTTTCCTGATCGACGACGGCCGAAGCCGAGAACACCATCACCAGCCCGGTGACCACCAGCACCAGCGTGGTGAAGAACAGCCATTTGTCAACGCCGACTCGCTTCGCCATGTTTCTCTCTCAGCCGATCCTCTAATCCCTCAACCCGTTTGTGCCTGTTGCCACTCCCGGGCACAAATGAAAATCGTGCCCTCATACAAAACGCGCCCACGGCGCCTACGCGTCCTGTTTTGCCTTCCAATCTTTTTGTTCCGCGACAAGTTGCTTGAACACCCGTCCGCGCTGCTCGTAGTTCTCAAACTGATCGAAGCTGGAGCAGGCCGGCGCCAGCAGAACCACGTCGCCGGGCCGCGCGGCAGCAGTCGCAGCGCTTACCGCCTTGGCCAGTGTCTCGCACGAATGGATTTGCGCCACGCCGCGCAGATGCGACTCGATCTTGGCCGCCGCCGCGCCGATGGTGTAGACGGCGCGAACCCGCTCGTGCAGCAGTGGCGAGAGCGTGCTGTAGTCCGAGCCTTTGTCTTTGCCGCCCAAAATCAAATGAATCCCGCCCGGAAACGAAGCCACGGCCTTGGCGGTTGCATCCACATTCGTGGCCTTCGAGTCGTTGTAGAACTCAACGCCATTGACGGTGGCCACGTACTCCAGGCGATGCTCCACCGCATGGAACTTCTCGATGGCGCGGGCAATCACAGAAGGGGCCACGCCGGCCAGCCGAGCCGCGCACACCGCAGCCAACACGTTTTCCACGTTGTGCTCGCCCTTCAGCGAAATCTTCGCGAGCGGCAGGATGGTCTCGATCGCCGCCTCCGGCCCCGCGCCCGGTGCTGACCGGTAGACTACGGTCCCGTTCTGCGCCCACGCGCCCCGGCTCACCTCGTGTTTGGCCGAAAACCAGTACACCGGCGCGTGCGACCGTGCCTCGGCCTCGGCGGTGCGTGGATTGTCGGCGTTCAGCACCACGCTATCGCTTGTGTCCTGCACCGCGAAGATGCGCTCCTTGGCCAGCGCATAGTTCTCGAAGGTTCCGTGCCGGTCGAGGTGATCCGGCGTGATGTTCAGAATGACTGCAATCCGCGGATGGAACTCTTCCGTGCTCTCCAGTTGAAAGCTGGAAACCTCGAGCACCGACCAGGTGTCGTCCGTGCTCTCCTCGATCACGCCGACTACGGGCACGCCGATGTTTCCGGCGACCAGCGTCGGATAGCCGGCCTCTTTCAGAATCTCGCCCGCGAGCGCCGTCGTTGTCGTCTTCCCGTTCGACCCGGTGATGGCCAGAATCTTGCCTTTCAGAAATCTTGCCGCAAGTTCCAGTTCGCCAATGACCGGGCGGCCGAAGTTCCGGGCCTGCACCAACTCTGGTGTATTCAGCGGTACGCCGGGGCTCACCACAATCAGGTCCTGACGGCGGAAGGTCAACAGGCCATGCCCGCCGGCCTCCACCATGATCCCCTCGTCGAGCAGCGCTGGGATCTCTTTGGCGAGGGACTCGGCCGAGCGGATGTCGGACACCGTCACTTGCGCGCCCTTGTGGCGCAAAAACAGCGCCGCCGCCAGTCCCGACTTTCCCAGGCCCACAACCAGAACCTTCTTGCCCTTCAATTCCATCATTTGTTCCTAACGCCTGTTCCTAACGCCGCCGCGACAACTTCATTGTGCACCGCGCGGCGTGTGCCGCGGGCGGCCTCTAGCGCAATTTCAGGGTAGTGAGTGCAAACAATGCAAACACCAGGGCGCCGATCCAGAAGCGCACGATCACCTTCGACTCGCTCCAGCCCAACTGTTCGAAGTGGTGATGCAGCGGCGCCATCTTGAAGATTCTCTTCTTGCGCAACTTGTAGCTGCCCACCTGCAGGACGACCGAGACCGCTTCAAGAATGAACACGCCGCCGATAAACGGCAGCAGCAGCTCCTGCCGGATGACGATCGCTACGGTGCCGATGGCCCCGCCCAGCGCCAGCGAGCCCACGTCGCCCATGAAAATCTCCGCCGGGTGCGCGTTGTACCAGAGAAATCCGATCGACGCGCCCACCATCGACCCGCAAAAGACCGCCAGCTCGCCCACCATGGGCATACGCTGCAGTTCAAGATAGCCGGCAAAGACCACGTGGCCGCTGACGTAAGTGAGCACAGCCAGGGCGCCGGCGGCGATGATCGTGCAGCCGATGGCCAGCCCGTCCAGACCGTCGGTCAGGTTCACTGCGTTCGACGTGCCTACGAGCCACAGCACCACCCAGAGTACGAATGGCACAAACGCGATGAGGGCCATGTGCGGAAGCGTCACCGGCCAGCCACGCCACAAGAGATCGGGGTGCAGGCTCTTGATAAAGGGCACGGAAAGCCGCGTGGAAAACACGTCGAACTGGTCCAGCACGATCAGCGCTACAGCCACCAGCACGCCAGCCAGCCCCTGCCACAACAGCTTTGCCCGCACCGTCAATCCCAGGCTGCGCCGCTGCACCACCTTGATGTAGTCGTCGGCAAATCCGATTGCGCCGTACGCAAGCGTGGAGAAGACCGTGATCCACACAAACGGATTCGCCGGGTCGGACCACAGCACCGTAGGCAGCAGAATTGCGATAACGATGAGCACGCCGCCCATCGTCGGCGTTCCCGTCTTTTTCATGTGCGATTGAGGCCCGTCCTCGCGCACAAACTGGCCGATCTGGAACTCCCTCAGCTTCTGGATCACGTATGGCCCGATGAAGAGCGCGATCAACAGCGCCGTAAGCGAGGCAAACGCCGTACGAAACGTCAGGTAGCGGAAGATCCGGAACGGGTGAAAGAACGGAAACAGCTTTTCGTAGAGCAGCCAGTAAAGCAAGAAGCCTCCACTGCCGGTTTGAGGCGGGGTTTCAGGTCGATTCTACAAGGCGCAGGCGAGGCTGTTGGATCGCGCCGCGCGGCACGTAACCAGATTCTGCACTAACCCAGGCCGAGGAACACAGCAAGCGAGCGGTCAACGGCCTTGAGTGTTCGCAATTCCAGTTCGCCAAAAGGAACGCCGGCTTTGTCGCGCGGAATCGTGTGCGCCTTGTCCACCATGATCTGCGAAGGCGCGCGAAGACCGTTCTTCGGCGAAGGATTGACGGCGATTCGAAACGTCTCGATTGGCCGCAGCTCAGTGGTGACAGGCAAAATCGTTACCGACGGATGTTGAGCGAAAAGATCCGATTGAATGACGAGCGCGGGCCGCGGTTTGCCATACGCACCAGCCAGAACCACCGGCACCAGGTCGCCGCGCCTCATACCCAGCCGTCCGTGTCGGCAACTTCAGCGATCCATGCGAGGGTTTCGGCCTCGAGCGGATCGTTCGTCAGCGACAAGGACTCGCGCTCGCACTTCCTGCGGAAACTCTCCGACGACGTGTCGGGAAGCCATAGCTGCACCGGTCTCAACCCGGCCGCGCGGAGCTGCTCGCGGTGCTTGCGGACGCGTTCTGTGATCGAAGAGCCCATAGCGGACCTTACGTTACATGAAACACAGTACTCCGATTCAGTGTTTCATGCAACATCCTACGCCAAGAACTGGTTGGAGGTTGCCGCAGATGATGAGATATGGCATGATATATATCACGAGGTGGACGATGGCACAGGCTGAAAAAGCGCGCGTTTTCATGAGCGGACGAAGCCAGGCTGTCCGAATCCCTGCCGAGTACCGCTTTACCTCAAATGAGGTCTTCATCCGCCGGGATCCGCAGAGCGGCGACGTGATCCTCTCGCAGGCGCCGGACAGTTGGGACGACGTGTACGCCGCCCTGGACAAGGCCGGGTTTCCGGATGATTTCCTCACCGACCGCAACCAAGGCCCGCCTCAAGACCGCGACGAGCTATGAGCCGGCTCTACATGCTCGACACCAACACTGTCAGCTACATTCTCAAAGGCAAATCTCTCGCGGCGCGAGCCAAGCTCGCCGCGCTGGGAGCCGATGAAGTGGCCTGCATTTCGGTCGTGACGGAATTTGAGCTGGAATTCGGCCTCGCCAAGAACCCAAACGCCCAAAACCTTCGCCACGCAATTCGCTGGTTCCTCGCCCGCATTCAGGTTCTCACCCTCGGCTCCGCTGAGGCTCGCGCCTACGGACAGCTCCGCCAGGAGCAGGAGACGGCGGGGCGGCCTCTCGAAAGCATGGACATGCTGATTGCTGCACACGCCATCGCTGTTGGCGCAATCCTGGTGACCGGCGACAAGGTCTTCGATTCTGTCCCTGGGCTTGCAGGGAGAGAGAACTGGGCGACGGACCTGGCAAGGTGAGGATTTCCACCCCTCCTGAAACATATAATTCAGGTCTGCGTGATGAAAAGAGAGATTCCTAAGTTCAAGAACGAAGCCGAAGAATTCGAGTTCTGGTCCTCGACCGGACCAGGAGCGGACTCGACGAAATATATCGACTGGTCTCAGGCTAAGCGCGCGAAATTTCCCAATCTCCGGCCTACACTGCGCACAATCTCCTTGCGGCTTCCCGTTGCCATGATCGAGGATCTGAAGGTTCTGGCCAATCAGCGCGATGTGCCAACCAGTCATTGCTCAAGGTGTTTCTGGCGGAAAGGCTGGAAGCGGAGCGGAAGCTGAGACAGGCCGGGTAGAGAAATGTGCTCTCCCACCCCTTGCGCAAAAGCACTCACTCGCCAAGGATGAGGCGCCCGGCAAACGAGTGTCTGAAGGTGTCATTTTCCCCTATTCTGTAATTCGAGCCGGGCTTCTGCTGTGAGTTCGGCAAGTCGGCCAAGAGCGCAAGCTGCTTCGTCATCATTCGTGGTCAAGTATTCATCTATCGGGTTGAGATACGGTGATACTGTTTCAATCAATCTGGCGATCCTGGGTTTGGAGGCGCGTCTGAGCATTTCTTCTCGCCAGGAGTCATCTCCCTCGGCCATTCTTGAATCAAGGTGATGAGTGGCTTAAAACACTTGGGTAATGAGCGTAGGCTGGTTCGGGTCATCCGAGCTCTTACGCCCACGAGTTCGCTGACCGACTCTATCGCCAACTGAAGCGCCTCTGCCGAATCCGGTTGAAAATAGAGGCAAATCGCACCATTGAGGATGTGGAGGCTATCCTTTTGAGAATTGATAACCGCTGCGACCGTGGAATGAACGGATGGAAGATCGAGGAAATCGGAGAGAGCCTCGCCTTGCTGTCCCGCGCGTGGGACAAATATTGGCCAACGCGGATCGCCTGAAACTCTTAATGTGGTAGGCACATTTACAAACAACACCCGGTTAACACAATTGATTGAGCACACCCCAACATCTAGCCGACCTTCGATCTGAAGGCTTATGTACTCTTCGCTTGCCGCAATGTGCGCCCGCCTTCGGCGGTAGGTCATGTGAATTTGATGTGACAAGACGTGGCCGGACACGAGTTGCAGATGCCACCCCGTTGACTCGTCCATGATTGAGGTGGATACGTTCGCGTCGTAGATTTGGCAAGGCTGTATGCGCTTCTTCCTCGCCAGAGCATACTCTTTCAGAATCGTAATACCGTCATGCTGTTCCATGCGTTGGTTTCTCGATCACCTATATTCTCATAGGTGAGGTATCCCAACAAAAAGCCCAGCACACTTGTGAGCGCCTGCAGCTAAAAGCTAAGAGCTAATAGCTAAAGGCTCGCCCTTCGCTACCGCGTCTTCGCCACTTCCTCCACCGTTACCGGATCGAGAAACGGCATCGCCGCGCGCAGTTTCTTGCCGACAATCTCGACCGGGTGCTTCGCCTCTGCCTCGCGGAAGGCCAGGAATTCCTTCTTGCCCGAGTTCTGATCGGCGAGGAACTTCTTCGCAAAGGTCCCGTCCTGAATTTCGGCGAGAATCTGCTTCATCGCCTTCTTGCTTTCGGCGCCGATGACGCGCGGCCCGGAAACGTAATCGCCGTATTCGGCAGTGTCCGAGATGGAGTAGCGCATGTAGGCCAGACCGCCGCGATAAATCAGGTCGACGATCAGCTTGAGCTCATGCAGACACTCGAAGTAGGCGCTCTCGGGCTGATACCCGGCCTCGACCAGCGTCTCGTACCCAGCCTTGATGAGCGCGCTCACACCGCCGCAAAGCACCGCCTGCTCGCCGAAGAGATCCGTCTCGGTTTCTTCCTTGAACGTCGTCTCCAAAGCACCGGCGCGCGTGCAGCCGATGCCCTTCAAGTAGCTGAGCGAGAGAGCGTGCGCATATCCTGTCGCGTCCTGGTGCACGGCGATGAGGCCTGGGACGCCGCCGCCTTCGGTAAATATTTCGCGCACGCGATGGCCGGGCGCCTTGGGTGCGGCCATGCCCACGTCGATGCCCGCGGCCGGCACGATGGTCTTGAAGTGAATGTTGAACCCGTGCGCGAACATCACCAGCTTGCCCGCGCTCAGGTTCGGTCCGATCTCCTCGGCATACAATTTGGCCGCGGTTTGATCGGGAACAAGCACCATCACGACGTCGGCCCATTTTGTGGCCTCGGCAACGGTGGTCACTTCAAGGCCCGCCTTCTGCGCCTTGGCAATCGATTTTGAATTGGCCGCCAGGCCCACCTTCACCTGCACGCCCGAATCTTTCAGGTTGAGGGCATGCGCATGCCCCTGCGAGCCGTAGCCGATGATCGCCACTTTTTTTGCCTGGATCAACGAGAGATCGGCATTGTTGTCGTAATAAGTCTTCGCCATGATTTTGTCTGATTCTTCCTTTGCTTGATTGGGATTCTGATCTTGATTGGAATTCGGATTTTGAGAATTGCTGGTCCGGCTCCGCGCCGAGCCTCCGCAGTTCTTACACCGCTTCATCCGCCGCGGCTTCGTCCACCTGCTCCTCTTCCGTCTCCGCGGATTCGCCCTCGACGACTCCCATCGCCTTGACCACGCTGCTGACGTGATGTCCCCGCCGCATGGTCATCTTGCCGCTGCGGCAGATCTCAAGAATGCGCCCATCGTCCTCGCGCAGAACTTCAATGAGCCCTTCGATCTTGCTCTCCACGCCGGTCATCTCGATCATCAGCGATTCCGAAGTCAGATCGACGATGCGCGCCCGGAAAACCTCGGCCAAATCGAAAATCTGAGCGCGGTTGCGCGGTGTCGCCGACACTTTGATCAGCGCCAGCTCGCGCGTGACCGATGGCGCCTGGGCGATGTCGTCCACATCCACGACATTCTCGAGTTTAAACAGGCTGGCGCGGATGCGGTCCCCGGCCTCCGACGACGCCTCGCACACCAGCGTAAGCCGCGACAGGCCCGGCCGCTCGCTGCGCCCCACGGTGAGCGAATTGATGTTGATGTTCAGGCGCCGGAACAGCGACGCCACGCGCGTCAGCACGCCCGGACGATCTTCAACGTATGCGACGAATGTATGCAACATAAAAGCAGCTCCTAGCCTCTAGCTTCTAGCCTCTAGCTTTGTTCCCGGTATTCCTGTTTGTTCCTCATCGGCCATTGGATCGTTTTGCAACCGAGTTTGCGAATCTTTTGGAACATCGCTACTGCCCATAGCCGTACGAGACTGGCTAGGAGCTAGAAGCTAGCAGCTAGAAGCTGTCTTACTTGTCTTCAGCCTTCTCTTCCAGCGGATCGTTCTCGGGCCGGCGAATCATCTCGTGCAGCGCGCTGCCCGCCGGAATCATCGGGTACACCGAGTCTTCCTTCTCCACCATAAAGTTGAGCAGATACGCGCCGGGCGCCGATCGCGCCGCCTTCACGGCAGCCTCCAATTCGGAGCGCTTGCGCACCGCGCGTCCCGGAATGCCGTGCGCATCGGCCAGCTTCACAAAGTCCGGGCTCACCAGCGGCGTGGATTCGTAGTTGCGCTCGTAGAAGAATTCCTGCCACTGCCGCACCATGCCCAGGTAGCCGTTGTTGATGATCGCAATGTTGATCTTGATTTTTTCCTGCACAATGGTGGCCAGTTCCGCCGCCGTCATCTGGAAGCCGCCATCGCCGGCCACAACCCACACTTCTTTCTCCGGGCAGGCAAACTTGGCGCCGATGGCCGCGGGCAGCGCGAATCCCATCGTGCCCAGGCCGCCCGACGTAATCAGCGTGCGCGGCTCGTCGTGGTGGAAGTACTGCGCCTCCCACATCTGGTGCTGGCCAACGTCCGTGACGATCACTGCATCGCCGCCGGTGATGCGCCACAAATCGTGCATCACATGCGCCGCATACAGGTGTCCGGAGTCGGGCAGATTGTTGATGTCGCGCACCGCGACCGCGCCTTTGCTGGCCTCGATCGTCTTCAGCCACGCCGAGCCGTCGCGGCCTGAAATTCGCGGCAGCAACTGCTCCAGCACCTCGCGCAGATCGCCCACCAGCGCCACATCCACCTTCACGTTTTTGTTGATCTCCGCTGGATCCACTTCGATGTGAATCTTCTTCGCCTTGGTAGCGTATGTGGAGAGCGTGCCCGTCACGCGATCGTCGAAACGCATGCCGCACGCAATCAGCAGATCGGCCTCCTGGATCGCGTGATTCACCCACGCCTCGCCGTGCATGCCCATCATGCCCAGGCTCAGAGGGTGCGACGCGGGAAATCCGCCCAGCCCCAGCAGCGTAAGGCCCACAGGAATCTCTGCGCGTTCGGCCAGCGTGCGCACCTGCTCCATCGCGCGCGACTCCATCACACCGTGACCCGCCAGGATCACCGGTCGTTTGGAGTTGCGAATCAACTCGGCGGCCTGCTCCAATCCTGAATCGTCGACGTGCAACATAGGATGCGGGCGATAAGTGCGCGGCTTCGCAGCCTCAAAGTCGAACTCCGCCGTCGCCTGCTGCGCATCCTTAGTAATGTCGACCAGCACCGGGCCGGGCCGCCCCGAGCGCGCGATCTGAAACGCTTGGCGCAGCGCGTGCGCCAGATCGTCCGCCTTGTTCACGAGAAAGTTGTGTTTCGTCACTGGCAGCGTGATGCCGGTAATATCCACTTCCTGAAATGCATCTGTACCCAGCACCTTGCTCGACACGTTGCCCGTGATGCACACGATGGGAATCGAATCGAGCATCGCGGTGGCAATGCCTGTAACGAGATTGGTCGCGCCCGGTCCGCTGGTTGCGATCGCCACGCCAACCTTGCCCGAGGCGCGCGCATAGCCATCTGCCATGTGCGCCGCGCCCTGTTCGTGGCGCACTAAAACGTGCCGGATGGGAAATTTGCGCAGCGCGTCGTAGGCGGGCAGAATGGCGCCGCCGGGATAGCCGAAGACGGTGTCGACGCCTTCACCCACCAGCGTCGCCCACAGAATCTCCGAGCCAGTGAGGCGCGTCGGCGTGGTCAGGTGCGCGTTCGGGTCTGCCTCGTTGGTTGTCGGCGTAGCCGCGCTTCCATTCGCTCCGTGCGCTTTCGTCTTCGCGTTTTCCTTGTGTCCCATCACAACTCCTTGAAAGCTGATGCAACTGGCCCTTCTGATCTCTGTATTACGTCGTCGCCCCTTCAGACGCCGAAGTCACACGATCCACGTACTTGCGAAACACGCCCTTCGGCCAGCGCAGCGCCGGCGGCTTGAAGTTCTTGAGCCGCACCGCCATCTCTTCCTTGCTGATCTCGACGTCGAGCGTCCGCTTAGCCACGTCAAAATGAATGATGTCGCCCTCGCGCACCGCCGCAATCGGCCCGCCGACAAACGCCTCAGGCGCAACGTGGCCCGCGGTGAATCCGCGCGTCGCGCCGCTAAATCGCCCGTCGGTAAGCAGCGCCACCTGCGCGCTCAGTTCCGCATTCGAGCTGATGGCCGCCGTCACCTGCAGCATCTCGCGCATCCCCGGCCCACCCTTCGGCCCTTCGTAGCGAATCACCACCACGTCTCCGGGCTTGATGCCGCCGGCCTGGACAACTTTGAAACAATCCTCTTCGCTATCGAAAACGCGCGCCGGCCCGCGATGCTCGTACTTGCCCGCCGCGGCAATCTTCATCACGCAACCCTCCGGCGCGAGATTGCCTTTCAAAATCACCAGTCCGCCGTTCGGCTTGATGGGCTTTTCGAAAGTGGCTATCACGTCCTGTCCCGGAGTCTCTTTGGCGAGCGCGGCCTCCTCGGCCAGCGTTTTGCCGCTCACGGTCAGCGCCGATCCGTCGGCATGGCCCGCATCGATCATTCGCTTGGCCAGCAGCCGCGATCCGCCCGCAGCCTGGTAATCCGATGCCACATACTTTCCCGCCGGCGTGAGAGAGCAGATGTACGGCGTGCGCGCTGAGATGGCGTCAAAATCGTCGATGCTCAGCTTGATTCCCATTTCGCGTGCGATGGCCAGCAGGTGCAGCACGGCATTCGTCGACCCGCCGCTTGCGGCCACGCTGGCGATTGTATTTTCAAGAGATTTGCGGGTGATGATCTGGGAAGGGCGGCGATTCGCACGCACAGCGTCCATCAAAATACGGCCTGCTTCGCGCGTCGCTTCGAATTTCTTGGGTGATGTTGCTGGAACGCCCGAAAGCTCAATAGGCGCGATGCCCAGAATTTCTGCGCTCATGGCCATCGTGTTGGCTGTGAATTGCCCGCCGCACGCGCCTGCGCCGGGACAAGCATTGGCTTCGAGGGCTTCCAACCCCGCATCGTCGATGCGCCCCGCCGCGTACGACCCGATGCCTTCAAATACATTCTGAATCGTGATGTCGATTTTCGTGCCGTTGGGACCGTCCAACTTGCCCGGCGCGATCGATCCGCCATAAAGCATCATCCCAGGAATATCCAGCCGGCACAGCGCCATAATGATGCCCGGCATGTTCTTGTCGCACCCGCCAATGCCGACGAGGCCGTCGAAGAGATTGCCGCGCGCGACTAGCTCAATGGAGTCGGCGATCACTTCGCGACTCACCAGCGACGCTTTCATGCCCTGCGTGCCCATGGTGATGCCGTCGGAAATAGTCACGGTGTTGAATTCCATCGGCGTCCCGCCCGCCTCGCGAATGCCTTCCTTCAGCGCCTCGGCAATCTCCCGCAGATGCACGTTGCACGTGCCGATCTCCGTCCACGTATTCGCAATGCCGATGATCGGCTTGTGCAGGTCGTCCTTCTTGAATCCTGAACCGCGCAGATACGACCGCGCCGCCGCGCGGCTCGGTCCCTCAGTCAACGGAATGCTTTGTCGTTTGCCTTCGATCGTCATGTGCCCTTCACTTCGCCTTCAACCAGACTGCGTCGTCGTGTTTCGCCTCAAATGTGTCCAGCGCCGCGGCGTGCCGCAACGTCAGGCCAATATCGTCGAGCCCCTCGAGCAGGCAAAACTTTCTGAAAGGATCGATCTCGAACTTCGCCGAGAATCCGCGCCCATCCGTCACCGTTTGCGCTTCAAGCGACACCGTGAGCTGATAATTGGGAATCTGTTGCGCGTTTCGGAGCAGCGTATCGACTTCTTCCTCGCTCAGCCGCGCAAGCACGATCCCGTTCTTGCCCGCATTCGAGAAAAAGATGTCGGCGAAAGTCGGCGCGATCACCACGCGAAAGCCATAGTCGCTGAGCGCCCATGCGGCGTGCTCGCGGCTCGATCCGCAAGCAAAATTCTTGCCCGCAACAAGAATCTTCGCGCCTTGGTAACGCGGATCGTTGAGAACGAATCCGGAGATCGGCTCGCCATCGGGAGTCTGCCGCCAGTCAAAGAACAAAAAATCCCCGTACCCGGTGCGCTCGATGCGCTTCAAAAACTGCTTGGGAATAATCTGGTCGGTATCGACGTTGGCGCGGTCGAGCGGCGCAGCCAGCGCGGTCAATGTGCGAAACGGTTCCATTAGGCTTTAACCTCCTCATGTACGCGCCCCTCGTTTACGTGCCTCTCTTTTACGTGCCACGTCCGGATGTCCACAAAGTGCCCTGCAATTGCGGCCGCCGCGGCCATCTCCGGCGACACCAGATGCGTGCGTCCGCCGCGTCCCTGGCGGCCTTCAAAGTTGCGGTTGCTGGTCGAGGCACAGCGCTCGCCCGGCGAAAGAATGTCGGGATTCATTCCCAGGCACATGGAGCAGCCCGGCTCGCGCCAGTCGAAACCGGCCTCGCGGAAAATGCGGTCCAGGCCTTCTTTTTCCGCCTGCGCCTTCACCTGCTGTGAGCCGGGAACCACCATCGCGCTCACATGCGTTGAGACTTTGTGTCCCGCGGCAATCTTCGCTGCCGCGCGCAGGTCCTCGATGCGGCCATTCGTGCAAGAACCAATGAAGACGCGGTCGATCGTGATTTCCTCAAACGGCGTTCCCGCTTTCAGATCCATATATTCGAGCGCCCGCTCAAATCCCTTGCGCTCAGTTTCCGTCTCAGCAGCCGCCGGATTGGGCACCGTGTCGGTGACCGGAGCCACCATGCCGGGGCTCGTCCCCCAACTTACGTACGGAACCAGCGTGCCCGCGTCGATCACCAGCTCACGATCGAACTTCGCGCCGGGATCAGACGGCAGCTTGCGCCACTCAGCCACTGCTTTCTCCCAGTCGGCGCCCTTCGGCGAGAACTGGCGTCCCTTCAAGTAGGCGTACGTCGTTTCATCCGGCGCGATCATGCCCGCGCGCGCACCCGCCTCAATGCTCATGTTGCAGATGGTCATGCGGCCTTCCATCGAGAGCGCGCGAATCGCCGAGCCTCCGTACTCGATCACGCTGCCCGTCGCGCCGTCCGTTCCGATTTTGCCGATGATGGCCAGAATCACATCCTTTGCCGTCACGCCCAGCGGCAGCTTGCCCTCGACTGCAATGCGGAAAGTCTTCGGCTTCCCTTGCGGCAGCGTCTGCGTGGCCAGCACGTGCTCCACCTCGCTGGTGCCGATGCCAAACGCGAGCGCCCCGAACGCGCCATGCGTCGAAGTGTGCGAGTCGCCGCACACAATCGTCATGCCCGGCTTCGTCAGCCCCAGCTCCGGCCCGATCACGTGCACAATTCCCTGCTCGCGCGAGTTCACATCGTAGAGCTCGACGCCAAAATCAGCGCAGTTCGTGCGCAGCGTTTCAATCTGCTTCGCCGAAATCAGGTCCACGATGTTCAGCCGGCCTTCAATGGTCGTCGGAACATTATGGTCCACGGTGGCAATGGTGCGATCGGGCCGGCGCACTTTGCGCCCCGCGAGCCGCAGCCCCTCAAACGCCTGCGGCGAGGTCACCTCGTGTACCAACTGCAGGTCGATGTAGAGCAGAGTAGGCTCGCCCTTCGGCTCAACCACCACATGCTGCTCCCACACCTTCTCGAATAATGTCTTCGCTTCGCTACTCATTAAGAACTGCTCCTGGAAAACAGCTATTAGCTTTTAGCTATTAGCTTGTTTTGTTCACTTGCCTGCTTCCCCGACCTCCACAAACTTCCCTAAACTATTCGCGGCAAAAACCGAAGGCACCTGTTCTACGCACTTAGAGCTAAAAGCTAATGACTAAGAGCTAATAGCTTTTCCTTCACCGTCTCTCTCACCTTGGCTCCCATTTCCTTCGTCGAGAGCACCGTCAATCCCTGCGTATTGCCGCGCACAAGGTCCGGCGTGCGGAAACCCCGCTCCAGCACCTTGCGCACCGCCGACTCAATCGCCGCAGCTTCGGCCTCCAGCCCGCCGGAGTGGCGCAGAATCAGCGCTCCGGTCAGAATCGCTCCCAGCGGATTCGCCAGTCCCTTGCCAGCGATGTCCGGCGCTGAGCCGTGGACCGGCTCATACAAATTCACCTTGCCGCCAATCGTCGCCGAGGGTAACATGCCCAGCGAGCCAGTAATCACCGCCGACTCGTCGCTCAAAATGTCACCGAAGAGGTTTTCCGTGAGCACCACATCGAAGTCGCGCGGACGGTTCATCAGGTGCATCGCCATCGCATCCACATATTGGTGCTCCACCGTCACACCGGGAAACTCCTTCGCAACTTCGTTCACCGTTGCACGCCAAAGCTGCGAAACTTCGAGCACATTGGCCTTATCCACGCTGGTCAACTTCTTGCGGCGCTTGCTGGCGAGTTCGAACGCGATCCGCGCCACGCGTGCTACCTCGTCGCGCGTGTAACGCATCGTGTTCCAGGCTTCTCCTGAACTTTGATTCCACTCGCGCGGCCGTCCGAAATAAAGTCCGCCCAGCAGCTCGCGTACAAACAAAACATCGGCGCCGTCAACGATCTCGGCCTTGAGCGGGCTGTTCACCGCCAGCTCTTTGAACGCAAACGCAGGCCGCAGATTGGCAAATCCGCCCAGCGCTGCGCGAATCTGCAGCAACCCCGCCTCGGGCCGCTTGTCCGGCGGAAGCGAGTTGAACTCGTTGCCGCCCACCGCGCCCAACAAAACTGCGTCTGACGCGAGCGCCGCTTCGAGCGTGTCCGCAGGCAGCGGCGTTCCGTCCTGCACAATGGCCACGCCGCCGATGCGCTTTTCGGCAAACGCAAATTCATGCCCGCCCAGCGCCGCGATCTCTTTCAACGCAGCGACCGCTTCGGTGGTCACTTCGGGGCCGATGCCGTCGCCGGCCGTTACTAAGATCTTCAGCTTCATGCGCGCTTGTCCCTGCTCTGTCTTGTTTTCTGTTCTCTGATCTCTGAGCTCTGGCGTTCAATCCAGCTCGCTCACCGGCTCGCTCCGCCGTTCGCGAATGTTGTCCGGCAGCAATCCGACCAAATCCTGATCGTAGATGTTCTTCTTGCGGTCGGCCAGCGCCACAAACCGGTAGTAGACGTGCTGCAACTCGTCGCGGCTCACCGTGAAGCCAAGTTGCTCCAGGCGATGCCGCAGCGCAGCGCGGCCAGAGTGCTTGCCGAGCACGAGATGCGTCTTGGCCACGCCCACCAATTGCGGCGTCATGATCTCGTAGCACAGCGGATTGGCCAGCATCCCGTGCTGATGGATGCCCGACTCGTGTGCGAACGCGTTGGCGCCCACCACTGCCTTGTTCGGCGATGGCCTGAAAGTGATGAGCTGGCCCAAAACTTCGCTTGTCGGATAAAGCTGGTCCAATTTGATGGACGACGACACGCCGAAATGGTCGCCGCGCACAAACAGCGCCGCAGCAATTTCCTCGAGCGCCGCATTGCCCGCCCGCTCGCCGATGCCGTTGATGGTGCACTCCACCTGCCGTGCGCCCGCCTGTATAGCCGCCAGCGAATTCGCCACAGCCAGGCCCAGATCGTCGTGGCAGTGCGCCGAAAGCACAACGCCCTTCTCGTCGATCGCGGGAGCGCGCTCGCGCACCTCGCGAAACATCGCGCCGTACTCTTCGGGCGTAACGTAGCCCACAGTGTCCGGCATGTTGATCGTGGTCGCGCCAGCCTCGACAGCAATGCGCACCATCTCCACCAGAAAGTCTCGATCCGACCGCGTCGCGTCTTCGGGCGAAAACTCCACGTCGTCACACAACGAACGCGCGAGCCGGACCGATTCCCCGCACTGCTCCAGCGCCTCCGCTCGGCTCATCTTCAATTTGTATTCCAGATGCAGATCGCTCGACGCCAGAAACACATGGATGCGCGCACGGTCGGCAAACTGCAGCGCCCGCGCCGCCATCTCGATGTCCTCGGTTTTTGCGCGAGCCAGCGACGCGATGCGCGGCTTGCGAACGGCCTGCGTGATCGTCGCAATGGCGGCAAAGTCGCCCTCCGAAGCCATTGCAAAGCCGGCCTCGATAATGTCCACTCCCAAATCCTCCAGGGCGTGGGCCATGGTGAGCTTTTCCTGTGTGGTCATGCTGCAACCCGGCGACTGCTCGCCGTCGCGCAGTGTCGTGTCAAAAAAAACTACAGGTTCGCTGCTCATGTTTGTGCCTATTGTTTGCCTGCCGGGGAAGACCGGCCTCGTCCAGCTCTTCCATTGTCGCCCATCGCTCATTATAAGGCAAAGTTATAATTCTTTTAGAATCGATTACAATTGCTTATATAACAGATTGTGGATAGTGCTTCGCGAACCGCGGGCCGTGGCGTGGCCCGGCACGAACCACGATTCACGAATCACGGTCCACGAATCGCGGGCCCTGCAGCCCGCAGGAGCCTCCATGGAACTCAGCCAGCTCGAAACCTTTCTCGCCGTCGCCGAGGAGCGCAGCTTCTCCCGCGCGGCCGTGCGCCTGCACCGTACCCAGCCCGCCGTCAGCCAGGTCATCCGCAAGCTGGAGGGCGCGGTGGGCGAAACGCTTTTCGACCGCGCCGCGCGCGACGGCTCGCTCACGGCCGCCGGCGGACTGCTGCGCGAGTACGCGGTGCGCCTGCTCGCCTTGCGCCGCGAAGCCGCAAGCGCGCTCGACGAGCTGAAGAGCCTGGAGCGTGGCCACCTGCAATTGGCCGCCAACGAGTACACCTGCATGTACCTGCTGCCGGCCGTCGACGCCTACCGCCGCGAGTTTCCCCATATCGGTGTCACCGTGCAGCGCATGTTGGCCTCGCACATTCCCGAGGAGCTCAACCTGCGCACCTTCGAGCTCGGTGTCATCTCATTCAAACCCGATCCCGCGCAGATTCGCACCATCGCCGTCTACGGCGACAGCCTGGACCTGATTGTCAGCCCGCATCACCCGCTGGCTCGCGCGGAGCGCGTCTCCATCCGCGACCTCGGCAACGAAAACTTCATCGCCCACAACGTGGCCTCGCCGCTCCGCCGCAAAGTCATTGAGGCCTTCCAGCGCTACCGTACCCCGCTCAACATGGGCATCGAGTTGCCAACCATTGAAGCCATCAAGCGTTTTGTGGCCATGGGCAACGGAGTGGCTCTGGTTCCCCATCTCACCGTGGCGCGCGAACTCGAAACCGGCGACCTCGTCCGTGTAAAGGTAGACGAGCTGGACGTGCGCCGCGTCTTGCGTCTCGCTCACCGCCGTCAGGCTACGCTCTCCTACGCCGCCAAGGCCTTCCTGCAAACGCTCAGAACCATGGCCAAAGAGCAGGGACCGCCATTCTTCTACCACGTCGAGCGGGCCGGATGAACAGGCAGGGATTAGGTGTGACCTTTCAATAGGTTGTCCATTCGATCTGGACCGGAGAAGCTGATTGTGACGAGCAATCCAGTTTCAAGGGAGAGATCGAATGGACCTTCACCAGAATGCCCGATTGACG
>Ga0224558_1000217_pt1 | contig 68680 bp, 49 predicted proteins | sample 714S32024metaG_FD_180682 | JGI IMG/M metagenome (GOLD analysis project Ga0224558, IMG submission 180682) | Peat soil microbial communities from Stordalen Mire, Sweden - 717 S3 20-24 | ecosystem: Environmental > Terrestrial > Soil > Wetlands > Peat | place: Sweden: Norrbotten County, Stordalen... | reverse complement strand
AGAGCTCTTCGGGGCGCCAGTTCGGTCCGGAGCCTTCTCTGCGGAAAAAGTTATCCTGGGGCGTAGAAGCGCGGTGAGCATGGACGGGTCCACAGCGATTCCTGCGGCGACCTTCTTCCGGATGTTGGCTCGTCTCGTACCCACCCGAGACGGCCAATCTATGCCGTGGGACGCCCTACCTTGGCGCCCACGCATCCACCTGGGCCTCTTCGTGCACCGCGTGAACGACGTACCTCCTGGTCTCTACGGGCTCGCTCGGGATCCGGAGAAGGTCGAGACACTCCGGCAAGCGATGCGGCCTGAGTTCCTGTGGCTACGCCCTCCGTCGTGTCCGCATAGCCTTCCCTTATTCCTACTGAAAGCGGGGGACTGCCGTACTCTGGCCGTGAGCATCTCCTGCGGTCAAGACATCGCAGGGGACGGGGCCTTCAGCCTTGGGATGATCGCCGAATACATGGACAGTTTGGTTGTCTATGGCGCCAGCTTCTACCGAAATCTCTTCTGGGAGGCCGGACTCGTGGGCCAGGTACTGTACCTCGAGGCAGAAGAGGCGGGCATTCGTTCGACCGGGATCGGCTGCTACTTCGATGATGCGGTTCACGAAGTGTTCGGCATCTCTTCGCGTGATTGGCAGAGCTTCTACCATTTCACTGTGGGTGGCCCAGTCGAGGATGGACGCCTTACCACCTTGCCTGCGTATAACTTGGGGGAAGCAGGATGAGCACCCCGACATTCGAATTAGATCGGTCGCCCGCGGCGTTCATTGCGACGTTGGAGGTGGATAGCCCGATGATGCAGGCACCGGAACCGCGATGGCTTTGGTCTTGTCTCCGCCGTCGGCGAGCGCATTGGCGATTTCGCATGAACTGAGAATCCTTTCTGGCGATAACGGCGTTTGGGGACTAATCGTCGCGATCATCCCTAAGAACCGGTCCAGAAACTAAGGAGATCGTCGCAGGAGCATTATGGACGAAGGCGATGTAGATCATGGATTCTGCCAAGGTGTGGCGAATTTCGTAGTCTTTGCTGAGGCGGCGTGACCAGTTGAGCCAGGCGAATGTGCGTTCGACGATCCAGCGCTTGGGCAGTACGCGAAACAAGTGTTGCTCGTTGCGTTTTACGATCTGGACGGAGTAGTCAAACATATCTTTGGCCCAGTCGATCAGCTTGACTGCGACATGGTTGTTGAAGCGGCGATGAAACGCTTTGGCCGTCTGGACATTCTCGTGAATAACGCCGGCCGAGGCAGGAAGTATGTCAGCAGCGCATTCTTCGCGGAGCCTGCTCGATTTTGGGAGATTGCGCCTCAGACCTGGCGCATGATCGCCGATACGAACGTCAATGGCCCTTTTCTGATGGCAAGAAGCGCTGCACCCGTGATGGTGAAGGCGGGTTGGGGACCGATCGTCAACGTCTCGATGAACCGCGAGACCATGCGCCGCCACGGCTTCTCGCCTTATGGCCCGTCGAAGGCGGCGCTTGAATCGGAAACGATGATCTGGTCGCGGGACCTTGAGGATACGGGCGTAACCGTGAATGCGCTCTTGCCTGGAGGAACTACCCTTACAGGCAGGATTCCGGACGATGTGCCAGCCGAAGCGCGGTCGGCATTGCTCGATCCGGCAATCATGGTCCCGCCATTGCTCTGGCTTGTTTCGCCCGGATTCGGACGGAATGACCGGTCGCAGGCTGGGGGCGGCTCCGGCCGGCCAGACTCTGCTGACTTCGAAGTCCGAGTTCCTCTTAGCTGAGGAACGGTCAGGGACGCTTCTCCCTGTTCGGCCAGCCATAGTTGGTGCGTAACCGCATTGAAATGCATCGAAGACGTGGAGGAGAATGCAATGACACAGCAACAATCGCCGGTATGGTTTATCACCGGTTGCTCGACCGGCTTCGGCAAGGAACTTGCAAGACTTGTGCTGGCCAAGGGATGGCGTGCGGTAGTGACAGCCCGCAACCCCGATCAGTTGAAGGAACTCGTTTCCGGGAAGGAAAAGGACGCGCTCGCCGTGCAACTAGATGTGACGAACCGGGCGCAGATCGCGCATGCCGTGCAGCAGGCTGAGAAGAAGTTTGGACAGATCAACGTGCTGGTGAACAACGCGGGATATGGTTATATCGCGGCAATCGAAGAAGGCGAAGAAGACCAGGTTCGTGCGATGTTCGAGACCAACTTCTTTGGCTTGGTCGACCTCACAAAAGCTGTGTTGCCAGGCATGCGCAAGCGGCGCAGCGGTCACATCGTGAATTTCTCTTCGATAGGTGGTTTGGTCAGCTTTGCCGCCACCGGCTACTATCATGCCACCAAGTACGCGGTGGAAGGTTTGTCGGAGTCGCTTTCGATCGAAGTTGCCCCCTTGGGCATCAAGGTACTAATCGTAGAACCGGGTCCGTTTCGCACAGACTGGGCAGGACGCTCACTGCTTGAGTCCAAAATCGTTATTGACGATTATGCCTCGACTGCGGGCGAACGCCGCCGGCAGACCCATGAACGAAGCGGCAGGCAGCAGGGAGATCCGGCACGGGCCGCGGAAGCGATCATCGAAGCTGTCAGCTCAGAAAATCCGCCACTTCACCTGCTGCTCGGCAAGCCCGCGCTGGAGTTGGGATACAAGAAACTCGAGGCTATGAAAAAGGACTTCGAGGCTTGGCGGCAGACCACGATTGGCGCCGATTACCCGGAGTTTCAGGATGCCAAATGAGGAGTGCGTGATGCGGTGTGGCCGCCAGACGGACGGCCACACGCTCCTCTTCAGTACGTTCCGGCTTGCCAGACGATGGTCGCCAGAAGTGCCGTTCGTCACTGCAAAGTCACATCAATAGCGGTAAGAGTGTCTGCAGGTGGCGCGATCCATGATGAGGAGCCGCTTCGAAGATCAATGCCGAGCGCTGAACGGCTTTGCCTCAACCGCTAAATCCCTGCTCTTCCACAAGCTGGCCCTCGGATCAGCATGTTGGCGGCGTGATGATCTGGGAACTGAGTGGCGATACTACAGACGCTGCACTGCTTCATACCGCGTATCGCTCGCTACAGCATCCTTTGAAAGCGCGAGTCTTCCAGGGCGCGATTGCCGCGCGGTCTCAGCCGGTGCCTGTCGCACCACCGCCATCTGCCCCAAGCAATTCCGACAGCACGGCTTCGGTGCATCCTCCAACTGATCCCATGGTTGAGGTTACTCTTGGGCACAGAGGGAGGGACCCGTCTTCTCCCGCAATTGTGGGCGAGTGACTATTGCATTCGCTGGCGAATGCTGGAGGACTGGGCACCCGTCTTTCGTTTCAGGCGCGTACGGTCGATTCTTTCAGGAGCTTCGCAGCACTTCAGGATTCGTTACGCGTACTGGTTTCCCGTCGAGGAAGGCGAGTGCATTTTCCATGCTCTGGGGGTAGAACTGCTTCCATGTTTCACGGACGCAGTAACCGAGATGAGCCGTCAACACCGTGTTGGGAGCATTTCTCAGCGGATGGTTTGCGGGCAGAGGCTCGCGGTCATAGACATCGAGCGCCGCGATGATGCGGCGAGTCTGCACAGCCTCGATCAGCGCCGCCTCGTCCACGATGGGTCCGCGCGAAGTATTGATCAGGATTGCTCCCGGCTTCATGAGCGCAAGGTCGGCGGTGCCGATCAGCCCGCGGGTGCGGGGCGACAGCACCAAGTGGATGCTGACGGCATCGGAGCGTGACAGCAGTTCCTCTTTGGAAACGAGAGTCGCGTCCGCCGTCCGTGCCTTCTCGGCAGTTAAATTCTGGCTCCATGCCAGCACGTTCATATTCAGTGCCTGGCAATAGCGGGCCATGTGCGAGCCGAGACGTCCGAGCCCGATGATCCCGATTGTCTTTCCGGCCAGGCTGATGCCAACCGGCAGACCTTCCTGGAACCGTCCGGCGCGCATATTGGCATCGGCGGCGGAAATAGCCCGCGCTGCGGCCAGCAGCAAGCCAAGTGCGAGTTCGGCGGTGGCCGCCTCGCTGGCGCCGCCGCCCGCCGTGTTGCACACGACCACACCCCGCGCGGTGCAGGCGGCGGTATCGAGCGCGCGGTTCTGCGCGCCGGTGATGCCGAGCATGCGCAGCCGCGGCAGCCGGTTGATCAGCGAAGCCGGCAACGGCGTGCGCTCGCGCATCGACAGAACGATCTCGAAGTCCGCGAGCTTCTCAGCTGCATCGTCCTCATCATTGAACGCGTGTTCGAAGAACACCACCTCGGCGCGTCCCATGAGGGGTGACCAATCGGTGCTGTTTCGTGCGATCCTCTGCCAGTCGTCCAGAACCGCTACCCTGATCATCCGTTTTCTCCTCAAATAGCTATTTTGAACCCCCTAGCCCCATGCTGCCCCACTCTGAATCTGGGGAGCGGATCAAAGACGTTGCCGGTTGATCGATCCGGCTCTCGTCTGCAACACTCGAACCAATGGGCCGTTTCGCTTCAACTGTCGAGTTTTATACGCGCTATCGTGAGCCTTATTGCCCGGAATTCTTCCAGACGGTTGCTGAACGGCTTGCTCTCCGCGGGGATGAAGCCCTGTTGGACATCGGTTGTGGCCCAGCTCCGCTGGCGATCGGCTTCGCTCCGTTCATGACAAGCAGCACGGGCCTTGATCCAAAGCCCGCCATGATCGAAGCGGCGAAAGAAGCCGCGGAACAGGCGGGAGCACCCCTCACCTTGCGTCTGGGACGCATTGAGGATTTTTCTGCCGGTGAATTGTTTGACATCGTGACCATCGGCCGTGCCCTACACTGGCTGGATCGCGGGTCCGCGCTGGAAGTGCTCGAACGAATCGTTTCCGGGTATGGGCGGGTGTTAGTCTGCTGGTCTACCAGTGTCGAAACTCCGGCAACTCCGTGGCTCAAGCCCTACCAGGAGGTTTGCCGCTCCTGGTCTGACGATCCGGACCGGCAACGCTATCGAATGGAGCCACAAAACTGGTTTGCGGGCTCGCGGTTTCGCCAATTCGATGGCGTGCCGGTCACACAGATCCGGCATGTGGGTGTCGCCGATCTGATCGGCAGGGCGCTGTCAAAGTCCAATACGTCGCCTGCATTCCTGGGAGAGCGCAAGACGGAGTTCGAAGCTGAAATCCGGTCCGCGCTCGAACCCTTCTCGCAGGACGAGAAGTTGCAGGAAGAAATTGTTGCAAACGCTATGGTCTTCGGCCGGGCAGCACTATAATTCTACCGGACATGTTCTGAGAAGGGCGCGTCGCGGAGCTTCGTTCTACACGCGTCCACCCGGTGAAGTGACTTGCCCGGTGTGAACGATTTCTCTCAAGTTCTTTGCGTCATACGGAGGTGTATGCATCGATGAACGCGCCATCTACATTTCCAGATGCTGTACCGAGGGTTGCTGGCTCTCCACTGCCTGATGCTGCGCTAGTCTCTAAACAAAACCGTCAAGCACCGGGTTTCTATCGAGGGATGCTCGGAGTGTTCGAGGTTACGGCCTTGTCGGACGGCAATGCGCCGCGGCACATGGACCAGATCCTTAGCAAGCCCGATATCGCTATCGCGGAATACGCGGCGGACCATGAAGTGCAGCCAGTCAATCTCTCGATCAACGCATACCTGATCAATACCGGCTCCTGCCTGGTCCTCATCGATACGGGAGCGGGGGAGCTGTTGGGCACCAGCAGTGGCCTGCTGATTTCCAATCTCAATGCCGCCGGCTATCAGCCCGAGCAGATCGATACGATTCTGCTCACCCACATTCACGCTGATCATTCAGGCGGACTTTCCGTTGGAGGCGTGCGGCAGTTTTCCAATGCTACGGTGCATGTCGATAGACGGGATCTCGAATATTTTGTAACGGGGAAAGATCATCCCGGCCAGTCTTCGGCCCTGCGCGCGACCATCCAGCAATCCCGTGCGTCGGTGGGTCCCTATCTTGATGCGAAGAAGATCGCACTCATCCAGGCGGGCGACGCGATCCTTCCCGGAATTACTTCACGCACTCAACCTGGACACACTCCGGGGCACATGGCTTATCTCGTGCAAAATGAAGGCCACGAGATGCTCTTCTGGGGTGACATCATTCATTCATCGGAAGTCCAGTTCGAACATCCTGAGGTCACGGTGCAGTACGACGTAAACCCGAACGAGGCTGGCAAGACGCGTTTGCGGGAGTTCGAGTTCAGCGCAGACCGGGGAATTCTGGTGGCTTCCGATCACATTTCTTTTCCAGGGCTCGGGCATGTTCGCAAGACCGGTTTCGGATATAGATGGTCCCCCATCCCATACTGCGCTACGGTAAGCGAGTTATGCCCTAAATAAGGCATGCTTCATTTCAGAACGAGAACAGGCATGGTCAAAGCGAATCTTTCCACTTGACCATCTTTTCTTTGAGATCGATGGTTCTGCCATCCACGACGAAGGTACCGTCTCCATTGGCGTGGATTGTTCTGCGCTCCTTGCGCTTTGGATCTATCCAGGCTTTGACTCCTTCGAGAATCACGATGCCATGCTTCATGACGACATCCACCAGTCTGCATTCGATGTTGGCGAGACACTCGGCAATGAGCGGTGCCTTGACGTTTTTGCCCTGCAACGGCGTCAGGCCGAAGGCATTGAATTTATCGACGTCCTGGCCTGAACAATTGCCGATCTCAACCAGCTTGGTTGCAAGGCCGACTGTGGGAATCGCAATCACGCATTCTTTGGTTGCTAGCAACGCCTCGAAGCTGTAATCCCAGGGGCCGATGATACAGCCAATCCGGGGAGGATTGAACTCCATCATCATGTGCCAGCTCATGGTCATGATGTTGGTGCGCCCTTTATTCGCGGTCGTCACCACCTCAATCCTGGACCCTGCGGCGTTTATCGGTACGAATCCGTGATTCTCGCGGTCAGCTTCTGGATTTCCAAGGGCAGGGCGCGGCGAGAACGAAAGAATTGGGCCGCCAGAACAGACAGAAGCCCTTGTACGCGCGATATGAAACGAGCTTACAAAAAGGCAGAGCAAAGGGGACACACAATTGATCTGTTTAATTTGACCGAAGATTGCTATTCTGGCAAGCCACAGGAATCATTTTCTCTTGGGCAATAGACCGTTCAGCAGTATGTTTGCCAAGTCGTCGGCGTAAGTAAGCGAGAGTCTGCGGTGATTCACAATGAGTACGTACTGCATCGTCCCGTACATTAAGTCGACAATCTGATCGATGTCCGATTCCGCGTCGAGTTGCCCTTCCGCCCGGAACTGTCCCAGGGCCACGCGCAATAATTTGCGCCGTGGTTTGACCCAGTAGGTCTGGAAGGCTGCATCCACTTCAGGATCGTCATGCGCGGCGTGGAACACGGCTCGGAGAAGCCGCCCGTTCCGTCCCATCAGGGCCTGTGCGAAGCCTCGCAGGCTTGTCCTGAAGAAGTCCTGAAGCGATGACCTCTCCGGACGGTGCAGTTCCGGCATGATGCTCTCGACAAAAGCATCGATCACCACGGCGGCCTTATTCGGCCACCAGCGGTATACGGTAGCTTTGCTTGCCCCCGCACGCTCGGCAATCGCATCCGATGTCATGTTGGCGAAGCCACATTCCTCCAACAAGGCCAGCGCGGCGTGCAGTATTCTGGCCCGCGCGGCAGCGTCGCGTGGTCTGCCGTGCGCCTTCATCCCGGCTTCCGTTACTGAAGCAATCGTCATTTGTACCTGCCTATCATAACCGCTCCTGCCCAGCACGAATGGTGCGTATAGCTGGGTGCGTGGGGCAGCCGTATGTGTGCAATCCGTTTCGATGCCGTTCGACCTGCGCGCAAGTTCCATTACGGGCGGCTATGCTCACGACGACTCACAGCTCCGGCAAGTGGTCCCCACCCGTCGGCGGCCGCCCTGGTCTGTCAGTTTCGTCCTCAGTAGCAGTGTATAGTAGTGAATAGTAAGAACGAAACAAAACCGTCTCGTTTCGTATATTGAGGTTCGTTCCACCAGAGAATCCTTATGCACTATCTGGCCAGAAGAATGCGCCGCCTGCATCCCCGGGCTGTTCGATTCACGCGGACAGAGCGCGGACGGAGCGCCGTGTTGCTGGCATTCACCGTGGCCATGGGAATGGAGTTGTGGACGGGGGCCGGAATGAGCCTGGTTCTGCCCTTTCTCACCGGTACCCTCAGTGCGTCAGCGGATGAGGCAAGTTGGCTGATCACGGTATACGCCACGGCGTTTGCCGTCTCCATCGCCATGTCGCACCGGTTGGCGAGTTACTTTGGCAATCGCAACTATCTGGTAACATCCTGTTTGACCTATGCGGTAACCTCTCTTGGCTGCGCGCTCAGCCCTTGGTTAGCCCTGATGCTGGTGCTGAGGGCCGTGCAAGGATTCGCGGGCGGAGCGTTTCTGGTGCGGGCTATCGTCTTCTTCAGGCATGACTACAGCCACCCCCGCGAACGGCTGCGAGCATCACTGATCTTCTGCGGACTGATGTACATCCCCGGCCGGGTCATCGCACCGATTGTGTCCGGCTATATGACCGATACGATCGGTTGGCAATGGATGTTTATCCCCACTGCGGTGGCCATGACCATTTGCGCCTGGGTCTTTCACCGGTATACGGCGGAACGGATCAAGGGCGACACGGAAAAGATTCGCTTCGATTTTCCAGGTTTTTTTCTTCTTATTGTGGGCATGAGCTCGTTGCAGATCGTTCTAAGCCGCGGAGAAGTCGACGGTTGGTTTGAATCGCCCTTCATTTGCATATCCACCATCGCTGCCATATTCGGCTTCGCTCTCTTCGCTGTGTGGCAGATGATGCGCGCCAACCGCCATCCTCTGCTGGATCTTCACCAACTGCGTTTTAACCGCGCAGTATTGAGTTCCACTGTGGTGGGCGTGGCCATCGGCGCTCTGCTGGGCGGTCCACTGTACGTCCTCCCGCAGTATTTCCGTGTGCTGGGTAGACACTCCGCTACGCAAACAGGCTGCCTGCTGGCGATTAACGGCGCCATGGCGGCGATTCTGTTCGGCCTGCCGCAAGCCCGGACATGGCTATTGAGACTCGGCGGGAGGCTCGGCCTAGCCCTGGTCATGCTCATCCAAGCAGCCGCGATGCTGCTGTTCGCTCACTATATGACTTCCGATACACCGGACTACTATTTCTGGCTGCCGCTCATTCTTTTCGGCGTCTACGTGTCCGTAGGCTTCCCCGCAGTCGTCACATGGGCCTATCGCAGGTCGCGGTCGCACTTCGCCTCGAACGGGTTTGCTCTCTACTTCGGAACGCGTCAGGTGGGAATGACGATCGGCGTGGCGTTGTCGGCAATCCTCATTGACCGTCGCCTGACGCTCCATTCCGCCCGCCTGGAAGAAGCCTTCTACGCAAGAAACCTCGCAGTCCTGGGAGAAGTCCCAGGCCTGAGTTCTCCGGCGGCACTCTTGCAGTTGGCAGGAGCCATCAAGCAGCAGGCGTTGGCGCTTGCATACGCCGATGTCTTCCTGGTCATGGCAGTTCTTTCACTGGCGACGATTCTGTTTCTGCCGCTGTTGCCGCCGCGGGAGCGGGCAGTCAGGCCGCGCCGCAGTTTGCGCGTTGCGGACAACATGGCCGCGGGGCTGCCGGACCCCGGCGTCCTGAATGGAAGGGGAGCACTCGTCAATGTATCTCTCTAGTCGTCGAATCATTTCTTTTCGAGTCGTGGGGCCACTGGTTCTGCTGGCAGTTGCGGCTTACTCATCACATGCGCAAAGCTCAGGCTCGACCTCGCCGTTGTCCAACACGATTACGACGCCACGACCGTTCGATCCCGCATTGAATACGACCAGCCCCAGCAGTTTTGCCACACAATCGCAGAATCCGTTTCTGGGCTCCGTGCCGGATAAAACGGTTGTGCCCGGTGTTCTGAGTCTGACCTTGCAGGACGCGGTGCAAAGGGCGCTCGAATCGAATCTGGGTATGGTCGACAGCCGACACACCGATGCCGAGGCGCGCGCGGCGCGCATTCGCGCCCTGGCACCGCTGCTGCCCCATTTGAGCCTCGATGCCGCGCAGCACTACGAGACGTTCGACGAGAACGTTGTGGGTGGACAGTTTCTTGGGATTCCCAATCGTATAGGCCCCTATGGTTATCAGGCAGCCGAGTTGCATCTCTCTCAGTCGCTGTTCAATTGGTCCGCGCGCGATCAAGCGCAGGCGGCCAGCCAGCAGCGCGGGGCCACTCTCGCCTCCATGGGCGATGCGCGCGAGATCGTGGTGCTGGCTGCCGCCAGCGCTTACCTGCTAGTGGCGTCCTCCGCTGCCCGGGTCCACGCAGCCGAAGCTCAACTGGAGACCGCCAAAGCCTTCGATGAAATCATGTCGGATCGCGTGCGGCGCGAAGTCTCTCCGGAACTCGATGCGATTCGCGCCAAGGTGGCTCTGGAAACCTCAGCTCTGCGGCTGAGGTTGCTCAAAGCAAGGCTGGAGAAGGACAAGCTGGCCTTGACGCGCATCATTGGACTTCCGCTGGAACAGCAGTTCGATATCCGCGATGAACAGGTTTACTCACCGCGCCCGCCGCTGACCGTCGAGGCGGCTCTTGAGACTGCGCTGAGCCACCGTTCGGACTTGAAAGCTGAGGCAGCCCGGGAGAGCGCTGCCGCGGAACTGGTTCGAGCCAAAAAATCCGAGAGACTGCCCACGGTTGGCGCCACGGCCAGTTGGGGCGCGATTGGAATCAATTTCGGAACCATGAATGGCAACTACGATGTGGGCGCCACACTCCGCATCCCCATTCTCACCGGCGGGCAAATCAAGGCCGACATTGTCGAAGCGGATGCAACACTCGAACGGCGCAGGGCCGAGTATGAAGATCTCAAGGCTCGCGTGGCGTTTGACGTCCGCAATGCGTTTCTCGATGTGGACGCGGCCGACGATAGCGTCGGCGTCTCCGAACGAAACGTCGAACTCTCCCATCGCGGCCTGAAGCAGGCGCAGGACCGGTTTCAGGTGGGACTGGCCACAAACTACGAGGTAATACAAGCTCAGGAGGCCGTGGCTGCCTCCGAGGAAAACCTGATTGCGAGCATCAATGCGCACAACCTGGCCAAGCTCGAGTTGATTCGCGCTTTGGGAATCGCGGAGCCCAGCCTGACAGAGTACGTCAAAACCCAAAAAATTCCAGATAGGCAGATCCGTCCATGAGCGTAACGGCAAAGAAAGCACACACCCCCGAAACAACGCGATTCAACGTGACAATCATCGTTGCGGCCACCGTGCTCGTGTTGGCGGGAGCCTTTGGTTATTGGGCTTACGCGTCGCAGCGCGAGAGTACCGACGATGCACAAATCGATGGACACATTCATCCCATCAATGCGCGCATTGGCGGCACCGTCACTTGGGTCAATCCGGCCGTCGACGACACTCGCATCGTTTCGCCGGGAACCGAATTGGCACGGCTGGATCCTAACGACTACAGCCCCGTCGTCGAGCGTTTGACAGGAGAGGTAGGAAGTCAACAGGCCAACCTGAAGTCGGCGGAACTGAATGTTCCAGTGACCACGGCGACAGTTCTGAGCCGGTTGAAAGAAGCGCAAGCCGCGGTTGCCGAAGCCGATGCCCAGTTGAACGCCGCGCTTGGCGCGGAAAGAGCCTCTGCCGCGGCCGTAGCCCAGATCGAGGCGAATTATCATCGCGCCGAAGAGGACAGAAAACGCTACGAGCCCCTGGTCGCGCAGCATGAGATTTCGCGTTCCGAATACGAGCAAAGAGCAACCGAAGCGAGTGCGTCTCTCCATCAGTTGGAAAGCGCGCAAGCCGCACATGAGGCCGCCGAGCAATCGGTAAAGGCCGCGCAGGAGCGGCGTCAGGAAAGGCGAGCCGCATTGCAGGCCGCCGAGCCCGTGAACGAAATGATCGCAACTGCACGAGAGCGGGTCCAGGCAGCCCACGGCGATCTCAAGCGGTCGCAAGCGTCTTTGCTCGACGCTACGCAAAACCTTGGCTATACCAGCATCGTTGCGCCTGTTGGCGGACTGGTGGGAAGAAGATCCATCGAAGTGGGCCAGAGAGTTCAGCCCGGCCAACTCCTGCTCAATATCGCTCCGCTCGACGACCTGTGGGTGACGGCAAACTTCAAAGAGACCCAGCTTCGCCATATGCACATCGGCCAGGAGGCTCGCATTCACGTCGATGCGTACAACCGGACGTATTCCGGCTCGGTTGCAAGCATCGGCGGGGCCACGGGATCGCGTTATAGCGTCCTGCCGCCCGAGAACGCGACGGGAAACTACGTAAGAATCGTACAGAGAATCCCGGTACGCATCCAAATCGAGCGTGGCGGGCAGAATGAGCCTCTCTTGCCGGGGATGTCAGTGGAGGTCACCGTCGTAACGAAAAGATAGGAGTTACCGCTCGCCAGAATTCCATCTGGGCATGAAACGAATCGCAGGCCCAGTCAGCCCGATCGTAGCAATGCTGCAAGCCACTGAGCATTGACGTCGATATAATCCTTCGACCGATGCCGGGATTCTTCTCCACGTCCTTCGTCGCGTGAGACAGACAGGTGCAGGCCATGCAACGTTCTCCAGATTTCATCGCTGAATAACGGCAGGAGAAATCGTCAAAATATGCAGGCTGCAGTCGAATTTACCGCATCCGCCGCAAACGCCAACGGCTTCCTTCTTGCCTCTTTATCGAAAACGCCTCGGTTGAGCCGTTGCATCTTCTCATGCATCCTGCCCAAGGCGTTTCCGATCAAGGCTAGCGACAAACCGGCGATTGAGCCACACAATATTGGAACCTGGGCATCCGACATTTGTGCATTCTGCAATACAACATAAATAGCGGGCTATTCATAAACTCAACTAGCTTAGGATTAATAGCTTAGAGATGCATATCAGGATTTGTCCCCGCAAGTCGGCATCGCGACTGGAATCTCATGACCTGTGCCCGGGTGAGGCAATAACGGAACGAGAGTTGTGCGGATTTGGAATCGGTCGCCGGTTCAGGCCACCCCCAGTATCCACCCCTCAACTGCGGCGACCTTTCGCTCCTTGGAAGTCAAGGGCGGATTCAAGTAGTTTCCGAAGGAACCGCTCTGGTCAGCCCGTTGCATCCATGCCGTCACAGCGTCCAGCCACGAGCGGCAGGAGGAGTCTCCGGCGAACTACTCTCTGCGCCAAATTCCCTGCTAGCAGGGAATTTGGTACAGAGAAAGTTGCGGATCCGCCCCCCCAAAAATTCCACCAACGAAACTCTCTACATCCCTGAATTTAGGCGAACTCCGATACAGTGTGCGCTCGGCTCAGGCGACCAACGGAACAGGGAATTATCGCCGGCATATCGGGGACTTGTCACTCCTGATCCGGTTACTGCACGTCTGTTACCTTGCCGTCTTTGAAGACGACCTTCATGCCGTTGTAGTTATAGATCACCTTCGGTCCCAGGTTCGCCACGCTTGTTGGCGCGCCCATAGCCGCTTTCACCTGGTCAAAGCTCTGGCCCAGTTCAACGGACGCAGGGGCGGAGGGAGATGCCGCTGGAGTAACCGCGGCAGCGCCGCCGGGAGTTCCACTGTCCTGCGCGGCATCGGCGGTAACATCCTTCACTGCCTGATCAGCCTGTTGGTCCTGTTGCTGCAGATCGGCCGCGTCCTGCGGATCGGACGGAGGCGCAAGCTGGGCATATTCGGCCTCAGCCGGCTTGACCTGAGCTGAAGCCGGAGCCGGCGGCAACCCATCCTTGCCCTGCTTGGCCTGCAAATCCTGGAGACCCTGGTCGATGGTCTCCCGCATATGGTTCTGCATCTCCTGCAAGTCGGTCAACTGCACCTGAACAGTGAGGGATATCTGGCACTCCGGGGTGCCTTTGCTGGACAGAATTACCAGGTTCGCCGTGGTTGCGTCTGAAGGAGGCGCAGTCCTCAGTTGCAGCGTGTCGCCGTCGCTGACCACGCATTCCTGACCGGCTGTATCCGTCACGTCCAGATCGCCCCCAGCCACGAACACATGCGGACGGCCGTCGCTCAACAGGCGCGCAATTCCGCTGGAGCCGGGGTCAACATCCTGCTGCTGGGCGTTTTGTGCCGCCTCGGAGTTTTCCAGCGCCAACTGGTTTTTCACTTCGTCGGCGATCAACTGTTTTACGTCAGGGGTAAGTACCGGCTGCCCGCCTTCCGCGCCGGAAGGGTTACCTTCCTCCTCGCCTGCTGCCTGATTCGCAGCGTAAGCGGCCTGCAGGTCCTGCGAGATGATATAGTCGGTCAACCAAAGCGCGGCCGAGGCGTACACCGGATACGGCTGGAAATAGTAGCCGAAGTGCCCATACCAGGGATTGCCTGCCCATCCCCATCCGAAGGCAATCGGCGCCGCCCACGGATTGTACGCCCATCCGTAAAAGCCAGGGGCAAAGTAGAAGCCCGGAGCATAAACGCTCAGAGACAGTCCGCGGAATCCGTAGCCGCGATAGAACCGGTTATATTCATGGCCATGGTAGTAGTACGACCGCCGGCCAAAATCGTGGCCGTGGTAATGATAGCCGCGCTCCACATACCCGCGACGTCCGCGCTCGGAAACCATGCGGCTGCCGTCATGGCGCTCGGTCGAGACTCTCCGACCGCCGCCCATGTTGTTATGGACGTCCATCCCTCGCTTGGCATCATGCACATCGCTCACCCTGCCGTTGGGCCGGGTGCGAACCGCGCTGCCGCTTCTGGTGGTGCGCTCCGTACTTCCTTTGGGCGAGGAACCACCGTGGATCGCCGAGTGGCTGCCGGTGGTAGTGTGTCCGGCCCCGCCGCCTGCGGTGGTGGTGTGGCCGGTCCCGCCGCCAGTAGTGGTGTGTGCGCCGGTCGTCGTGGTTGTATGAGTGCCGCCAGTGGTCGTGGTCGTATGTGTGCCGCCAGTGGTCGTGGTATGCGTGCCTGTCGTGGTAGTCGTATGGCTGCCCCCAGTGGTCGTGTTGTGCCCTGTCCCGCCGCCGGTGGTGGTGTGCGAGCCTCCGCCAGACTTTGGAGCAGAAGGTTTGGCGGGCGCCGCCGGCTTATTGTTATTGGCTGCGTAGGCCATGCTGCTCATGCCCAGAAAAGCGGCAACAACTGCGGCCGCGGAGATGCTTCTCAAGGCTCTCAAAAGAACTGGCATCGTCATTGGATCCTCTTTTCCTCTTCAATCTCACGGTTCCGCGCTCCATTCACGAAGCGGTCACCTGTTGTACAAACTGACTGAGCCGCGTTAACGCGCTACTCAACATTGCTGACTTTTCCATTGGTGAAGGTCACCTTCATGTCCTTGTAGTAGTAGATCTCCTTCACTCCAAGTTTCGCCATCCTCACCGGCTGCCCGAAGGCAGCGGTCACCTGGCTCTTGGTTTGGCCCAGGGCAATCGTTGGCGGCGGGGCATCGGCCGGCGGAGGCGGCGGAGCAATCGCCGCCATGGGCGCCGGGGCTGCGGGAGCCGCTGCCGGCGCGGCCTCCTGGGCGGGCTGACCGCCCTGATCGCCTTGGCTGCCGCTGTCGTCCACGGGCTGGACCGTGATGACCTCTGCAAACGTCTTCACAAAGTCATCGACCGGCGGCACGGTGCCCTTCGCGAATGGAAACTTGATTTCCCCGTAGTAGCGATCGTCACCGAAAGGATCGCTGAAGGTGCTGACCAGAATCCCGTCTTTTTGAGCTACGATCCCCGTAATCCAGAACTTCTCTCCGGCAACGAATTTTCTGGAGGGGCAGCCGTTATTCGCCGCATCAGTCACGCTGGCTCCGCCGCCCAATCCAAACCTGCTCAAGCCAAATGCCTTTGCGTACGACTTGGCGGCGTCCTTCGCGCGGTTGTTGTAATTCGCGCTCAGAACTCCGTTCGCGTATGTGTTTGAAAATGCGTAGGACGATGCCGTACTGCACATCATCAGCCCATCCTTTTGCAAAACAACAACATCGCCGGCTGTGACAATGTCCGAGCGGTCGGCCGTTGCCTTCGTCAACTTGAGCTGAGAGACAAGCTTAGCCTGGATCTGTGTCGCCGGGTCGCCCGCCTGGGCGGCCATCCCAAGGGCGAATAGCGCCGCCATCGCGGCCACTCCGAATGCACAAAACCTCTGCACCTGAGTCATATGCCACTTACCTTTCATGGTTGTTGGGGGAAACGAACTACTAAAGCCGAAAAATACCCCGCGGTCTAAGCGACTGTCAAGGAAATTATGCGAGAGTTGCGCTTCTGCAATCCCCCAAAATCAGCACAAACACGGCGACCTGCGGAATGTTGCGCTGGTTGCCAAACCTATTTTTCAACATGCACAGGGCAAGCAACAGCAAGATTTCCCGAAGAAGCTGTGAATGTCCGCAAAAGTGGGATCCGGGCCTGGGAGGCCTGGGATACTCCAGCGATAGCCAAGTCAACCCGCTTGATTCGACGCAGAGTTGATGGCAAGAGAGTTCGAAAAGATCAAGCAGGCAGAGCGAGGAGAAGGATGCAGGTGATGTTGTCCTGACCACCGCGCTGCCTGGCCAAGTCGATCAGGCTGGCGCAGGCAGACTCGAAGGGAGTAGCACAAAGGATGGCAGCGATTTCGTCCGGCAGAAAGTAGCGCGTGAGGCCGTCTGTGGCCAAAAGGACGGCAGTGCCGGATTTGAGATCGACCGAAAAAAAGTCAGGCTGAACCTCGGCCGTCACACCGACTGCTCGTGTAATGACGGACTCCATGCCCTGGAGATCAGCGTTGTGCGCATCCTCGATGGTCAGCGTGCCGTTGCGAATAAGTTCGTTGACATAGGAATGATCGACGGTAAGTTGGACGCACCGGCCGTCCTGGATGATATAGGCGCGACTGTCGCCGACGTTGCCGATGATGAGCTTGTTTCCGTCGCGCGCGGCAGCGACGGCGGTGGTCCCCATGCCTTTATTTTGGGGAATTTGAGCGTTTTCCCAAACGTCGAGATTTGCGGTGTTGAGGGCAAGCAGGAGCCTGGTGCTGATGGGGGAGCCCGAGGCGGCAGAGTCAGCAAAACTGTTCACGATGGCTGCCACCGCGTGGGAGCTGGCGACCTCGCCGCTGGCCATCCCTCCCATGCCGTCACAGACGACAAAGACGCCAAGCATTTCGTCGTAACCGAAGGCGTCTTCGTTGTTGGTTCGGACGCAGCCGATATCGCTGAGGGCCGAGACGGCGATGCGAAGGGACGAAAGTGCGGGTTCAGCCAATTGACCGGAGACCGGGTCCGGCGGCGAAAGCTCGTTTGTGAATTCTTCGGTCATAGATTCCGGGCGAATCTCAGCGAGCTACATTCGAAACACAGTGGAATCCCTTCATGAATTCCGGGTTCAGCAAGGGCGCTCCAGGGCCGGAGGCGTCAAACAAGACGACTTCGGGAGTCTGATTGTTGAAACTGAAGGAGAATTTCAAGCGGTTGGGCGCAACTTGCGGGGCGCTGAAACTGAAGTGGAAGATCGACCATGGGCCGGTCATGGCCGGCGCAGTGTTCTTTTTGGTGGCGAGGGTGATGCTGCTGGATGGTTGAGATACCCAATGAAATGTGGCTGATTGACCGCCTGATTTGATTTTCTTGCCATCGATGGATAGTTCCGCATCGGAGACGCCGGCGGCCTTGACCTCATTCAACGTGAAGTCGAGTGAAGGCTGGTTTCCGCCGGCGGGAAAAAGGCCGGAAGAAATCTTCTGGGCGTTGTTGAGGAAAGCAAGGAAGGACGGATTGATGCGGACCGCGGAGCCAGGGGCAGGTACATACTGAGAGCCCTGCTGGACCACGAGCGCGCGCAGGGATGAGCTGAACTGGGCAAAAGACCCGGATCCGGGCGCGAAGACCTGCGCGACCTCGTCGGTGGAAGCCTCCGTGGGAGACTGGGGGTTGAAGGGGAACTTGGCAAGCACGGGCGCAATCTGGGCGCAGAATGCCTTGGCCCCGCCGCCAGCAGCGTTGGCAGGCGCCTGGGCAGCCAGGTTCTTGGCGGACTGGATGGGGGCTTCGAGGAGAGCGAAGCTGGTTTTATCCATGCTGCCGGAGGGGTCTGGGAGAAAGCTATTGCGGAGGTTTTCGGCAGCTTGTTCGGCGGTAACGGCTGCCTGGATCACGGGCGCGGCGGCGGCGGGGTCATTGGCGCTAGTGGCATTGAGGATTAAATTCTTTACCGCTGCTTCGAGGCCTTGCAGGGACTGGATGTAGGCCTGGTTGGAAGGGGCAAGGAAGCGGTTGTCCGGATTGGAAGGTGGAACGACGGACTGGGGCGCCTGGAAAGCGGACGAGATTTCCGGTGCGGCAACGCCTGTATGGAGAGAAATAAGGGAGAAAAGCTCCAGCATAGCGGAGGTATTGGAGTCCAGCGCGCTGAGCTTGTTGCCGGCGTCGGCAAAGTTCCGGAAGGGAACGAATTGCGCCTTGGTGAGATAGGTTCGCCAGGTTTGGATGTAGTCGGCGGTGTAGGACTTTCTCAACTGGTTGGATAGGGCGGCGCGGTCGATCGGGGGCCCGGACGAGGGGCCGAGGACCCATTCTTCTCCACGGAAATAGGGGTCAGGATGCAGGATTGCGTCCTGCATGAAGGCGAAGCCATTCTTGCTGAAGGCGCCTTGCACGGAATAGTTGTCGAAGATATATTGCGCGGAGCCGGGGAATTTGCTGTTGAAGTCGAAGGACGGAACCTTATGGTTGGCGGCGGCAAGCATACTTTGGTAGACGTGCTGGAATCCCTGGAAGCCATTGAGGTAGGAGCGGGCATGGGCGACGACGATATCGTTGCGAACGCCGCCGGCATTGGCCATGCAGGAGGATGGTTCGGCCAGAAGACTGGCATAGAACGCGAACTGAGCCTGCGCGAGGTGGGCCAGGCCGGAGTCCGGAGTTGCGCTGCCTGCCCACTGGGCGAGAAGGGCCGCGGGGAGAAAATCGGTTGTATCCTGCGCGGAGTCGGGGTTGGGGTTGGAAGTCGCAATCACGTATGCCTTCAGCGGCCTGTAGGTTGCGGTGTAGTCAGCATCGGGGGTCGGAGAAAGCGGCAGGGCGCGGAGTTTGGCGAGAATATTCTCCTGCGCCGGGGCCAGGAGGAGACTGCGGAATTTGTTTGAGTAGGCCTGGCAGGCAACGGGGTAGAGAGCATCGCCACGGTAGAGACCCATACGATCCATGAAGGGGGGTCCATCTTTGCGATATTGCAGGAGTTCATTGAGAACAACTCTGAGCTTGTCGAGGGTTTCAAGGTCGCCTTGCGAGGCGAAGGTTCCCGAAGCGACCGGGGAGACCGGCGTGGAAGCAGCGGAGGCGACACGCCCCTCAAGCGAGTGATTGTTGAAGAACGAGGCGGTCGCCAGCGTCAGCAGTATCAGGATGGCCACGCTGGCGCCAGCCAGGAGCGCGCGCTTGAGAAAGCTGGTTCTGGTGCTTGCGCGGCTGGTTTCAAGAGCGGACTTGTCGGCGAGGAGTATCTGCGAGAACAAGTGCGGAAGAAAGACCCACTGGGGAACCTTGCGTGTGCCGCCTCGTCTGGATTGAGGGGCGGGCGCCTGCTGAAGCTGGGCGGCGGCGAGCGAAAAAATGCGGGTTGCCCCGGCGTTGGCGGGAGCGGCGGATTGCGGTTGAGTCGGGCCAACATCGAGGATGTCCTCGACGAGGTGTGCGCGCATGCCGGCGAAGAAGAAACCGCGCAAGAATGGGTTGATACCGATTTGACTGGGCCGCGCAACTTCGGCGAGGAAGGAAATGATGCCCGCGCGCAGCTTGCGCAGGTCGCGAGGAAACTCATAGGCCCGTGCCAGGTTCTGAAGTTCGCCGCCGCGGGAGAGGATATCAAGACGGAACTCGGAAAGAGCGTAGAGAAGCTGGTCAAATCGAGCGCCGATCAGGGCCGTGGCCTGCTCCGTATAGAGGCCGGAACCGGCCGGAAGAGAAGACAGAAGGGATCCGATGGGGAGCTTGACTTCCTCCTCTGAGAGACGGCTGACGTATTCAGCAAAGGGGGCGATGTTATCAAGCTTTGTAAAGAGAACGTATATGGGAAGCGAGATGCCAAGCGTCCGGGAGAGCTGGCGGAGGCGTTCGTTCAGGGTTTGAGCCAGCGCGCGAATCTGTTCGGAAGTATTGGGAGCCAGGATGCGCTCGATGCTGACGCAGACCACCACTGAGCGCGCGGGAAGGCGGCTATCTTTGGAGAAGACCGAGCCGAGCCGGGCGGGCAGGGTGGCTTTGACGAGTCTCAACCAGAGGGCGGGTTGACGCAGGAGCGCTCCTCCGGCTTCCGCAAGGATGCAATTTCCAGCCAGCCAGAGATTGACAAGCTGGGTGGGAACGATGGCACCGTCACGATAGACGTTTCCCGCCAGCAACTCGGGGTCGAGGCCGGACTGGAGCACGGTCTGCGTCTTGGCGGAGTTTTCATCTCCAATGACATAGATGAGAGGCAGGGATGCCAGGGACTTGGCGCCGGCGCGGTTGGCTTCCCGAATCCTGGCATCCGCATCGCGGAGCAGCGCATTCAGATTGACGGCGTCGGGCGTGTCGAGGCCGCCTGATTGCGCGGAGCCGCTGCTTGCTTTGTGCATTTGCCAAAGCACGAAGATGGTCGCCAGAGCGCCAATAAGCCCAAGAATAACGCAAAAGAGGACCAGCTTTGTGCCTTCAAAGTGCAGCGCAAACGCGCCCGCAATGACCAGGGCCAGATAAAGAACAAATATAAGCACTCCGATCCAGATGCGTTTCATAGGGATATCTCCGAAAGGCTTTGCGCGGGGTGAAACGCCAGAGTTATAGGTTTATTTTCGATGCCTTGAGCAGTCGCGATGTTGGACCGGCCGAGGGCGAGCGTGTATCCGATGTAGGCCAGAACGGTGAAGACGGCGAGGAGGACGGCAGTCCATGCCAGCGTACGCACCCACGGGTCGCGCCTGGGTGGCGGAGGGGCCGCCGGGGTTTCCGCGCTGCGGAAGAGCGCATAGGCACCCCGGATGCGGGTGATCTTGTCGCGGATGCGGTGGAGAATGGAATGAATCTCCGAGGCATCTCCGAATGCAAAGCGGCCCTTGTAGCCCAGCAAAAGGCAAAGTGCATGCAGCTCCAGCACGTCGGCAACTTCATCGGATTCGGGACGATTGAGCAGATCGTTGACGTTGCGAAAGAAGTATTCGCCGGCGAAGTGTCCGCCGAACATCTCTTCCTGAAGCGGACGCCGCGCCCAATCGGCGAAGGTAGGGTCTTTGGAATTCAGGATGCTTTCATCGAGAAATCCGATCATGGCGTAGATCGCCATCTTCGAGGCTTCGTCGCTGTAGCCTATCGCAGAGGAGTCTTTAACCGCCGCGGAAATCATCTTGCGCAGAGTCGCGCGGAAGGAATCGGCATTTTCAACACGCTGAACGAAAAACCTGGTGCGCAGGATGACGGTGAAAACTTCCTGGAAGGCCAGGGCGAGGTTATTGGTCCTAATCTGTTGCGGAGCTGAAGCAGGGGAAGAAGTCATGCTGAGGTCTCCATCATGATGGTAATTTCAAAGGTTGCGTCACCGAGATCACCGGGCAAATAGACTCCGACCTGTTTGGTCTGGAGTATATGCTGCCAGCAGGCGCCGCTGAGGGAGATGGAGAAGTAGTGCATATCCGCCTGGGCGTGGAGAGCGGCGGGCGGGACCGGAAGATGCATCAGCTCAAGGCCGGGAAGGGCTCGCTGAACCAGCTTGGCAACACCTTCTGCCGAGCAGACTTTGACCAGCTTCGGCACCTGGCGGAGGATGGCCGAGTCAGTGAGCGGGGAACGGAGGCCAAAAACCCATCGCGAACGGCGCAGGCAGCGCTCGTCGTTCACGTCGGCCGAAAAGATGTAACTGTCCGATTTGCGGAACTGGAGAGTGACGCTGTTGGTTGGGGCCACAATCTCCAGATAGCGCCGGATCAGAACATCCATCTCCCTGAAAGTGGAAGTAAGGTCCCGATGACGGTATTTCGGGATCTCGTCCCGCGTCGCTTCGAGCGAAAAAGTGCTGAGGGCGCCGGTGAGGCGGGCCAGGTCCCGGTAGACTTCTTCCGGGTGGCTGCGGCGGTCCTGGAGATGATGGCGCAATGCCGGAAGCGCCGAGCACAGAGTGTGGAGGAACCAGTAGTTGGCGACGTCGAGAGCGGATGTTCCCAGCTCAAAGCGGGCGGAACTGAGCCTCATGGAGCGCGTGGAAAGGATCTTTTCATCGATGGCCTGAACCAGCCGGTGGAGAATCAGCACGAGGCTCTCGCTGGCGCCGATGCGCAGGCAGGGGGGAATGAAATCAGGGTCGCAGGCAAACCCTCCCTTGCCGTCACGGAGCACACGGGCGACGGGAAAGGAGACGGTATCGGCGGATAGCTGCGCTTCACTCATGAGCGCGAGATTCTTGCGAGCAAATGAGACGCTGTTCTCTCCCAAGCCAATGGAGTCGTCTCGGAGAGTGCGTTGGACCGCGCTGTACCGCGTGCCGCTACCGTTGCCGCCGCCTAAATCGCAGTCGAGGCCTTGGTCGATGCGCGGCGGAATTGCCAGATGAAGGACGATTTCACTATCTGTCGAAGAAAACAGGCTGCCCAGTTGCGCGGGTTGGGGAGCCGAGTCGCAGTCGGGCAGATCGAAGATGAGGCCGTCTGGAAGGATGCCGGATGCGAAGTTGAGGATGGCGAGACCGTTGCGGAGGGCCTCGGTATCAATGGAGAAATGTAGAAATCCCCATGGCTCCTGGCGCAGATTGGAATTGAGAAACCAGAGCGTGTCTTCGAAATACCGGCTCTGAGCCTGAAAGTGGTGCGGACCGAGATGCATTCCTTCCGACCAGACGACCCGTGACAGGAACTTCATAGCAGGGACACCACCATGTGCAAGAGTTGGAGATCAGGTTGGCTTCCGGATTGGCGCAATGCGAAACTCCAGCGACAGCAGCCTGGCTTTCAGGGATAGTGCATACCGTCAATCCGGACAACGCCCCAAAATCTGCGCTGAGTCTATCCGTCCGGAGTGGCAGGGCGCAACCGGATTCTAAGCAAAATCTTTTTGGGTAAATAGGCAAATCGAACACGACAGAATGATTTATGCTACCCGCATTGCACCGGAGGCTTGGTTGCATGGACAAACCGAAGACACCTGCTGGACCAAACGCGTCACCGTGTCCGGATGAATCCGGCTCTGAGCAGGACTTCGGAGCAACGGGCGTTTTTGGGACGGTGAAGGCGCCCGAACCAGTGGAGAGACCGGCGGCGAACTGGGGAGAAGAGCCCGATGCCCAGGGAAACCGGTCAACAGAGGTTGCAAAGCCACAGCCAGTGCCGGCCCCGAAGGCTCTATCGGAGCCTGTCGTACACAGGGTTGTGTTCGGCGGCGGCGCGGGAGAGAGTTCGGCGGAATTGCTGGACCGGATGCGGATGGCGTCGGCGGAAAGAGTGGCTGCTCCAGAGAAAGCGCCTGCCGCCGAGCCTGGCGCCAAGAGCGCGGCGGTCTCGCCTGACCCATTAGCCGGCGGGCAAGGCAGCGCAGGATTCACCCAACTGCTGCGCACTCTGGGGAGCGATCTACCGTCCCCGGCGGTTGCAGCGGCACCGATACCTGCGCCGGAAACGCGGCGTCCGATACAGGAATCGGGGCTTACATCTTTGCTCCAAACGCCAGGTCCGCCGCCGTCATCAGTTCCTCCGGAAGATCCCATAAAGAGGATTGAGCCTGCTGTCCCATCTATTGCGGAAGAGCCCAGGAGAGCTCCCACGGCTCCAGGAACAGGCGGATTTACAGAGTTATTGCAAACGATACCCGGCGGAGCGGCCGAGTTTGGCGATCCGCAGACCCAGGCTTTGACCCAACCTGCGGGACTGGGTGAAGCGCCTGATGCCGGCAGTGCGACCCGGGGAATTCCGGCTCCGCCGGAGAACAAACCGGGAACATTCACACAGTTGTTCGGTACATTAGGAGGCACAGAGGCGAGTCCGCCGGCGCCGATCGAGCGGGGAACAGGAGAATCCACTCACGGGGGCGCGGGTTCCTTCACGCGGATGCTCTCGCTTGAACAACAATCCGCTCCTGCCGCGCCGCCGTTTCACGAAGAGAACAAGCCTTCAGCAGCCAGCCTCGATTATGGACATACTCCGCAAACGGCGGAGCCAGCGCGGACGAGCCGCGATCCATTTTCCTCCTCGCCGTTGCGGGAGACGCAACCGGACCAAAGCATGCCGCCCGGCAGCGGAGCCGGCATCACTCGACTGATTCAAATGCTGGATCAGCCTACCAGCGCGTCGGCCCAGCGCATGGAAGACGCACCCGTGAGCGTACCGCCTGGAAAAGGGCCAGGCATCTGGACGCAGACATTCGCTTCTCTGGCTACGCCCAATGAGCCTGCTGCGCCGGAGGCCAAGACGCCGGAGTGGACTCCGCCGCCAGCGCCTCCGCTTGCGCCCGGCCCGGCAGTCGCGCGCGATGCTCATTTCTCCGGCAGCCAGAACGAACCTGCGGTCAGTGCCTCGGCGGCGGCTGGGATCACGGCCGGACCGAGTGAATTTACCCGGATTCTCGATGCCTCGCGGATACGCGAGTTGGCCATGAAGGGTAGCCAGGCCCCGCAGGCCGCGACCCCGCCGCCCCCGCCGCAGAGCTTTGCGCCGCTCACGCCTCTCCCCATCCCGAGCTATCCGGTTCCTGTTCCCCCTTACGCGGGAGGGGTGCCTCATCCGGGCGTATACCCTCCTCCGCAGCCGCAGATGCCCGGTTATCCGATGAATTATGGGCCGCACGCCGGAGCGATGCCCGCGCCGGGCGGGAGCTTGCCGCAGCCGCCCGGAATGTACATACCGGCTTCGCCGATGCCTGCCGTTCCACCGGCCCCGCAGGTAACCCCAATTGAACCTGGGATGGGGAAACTGCAGCAGTACGTGCCTCTTCTACTTGTCGTGACCATTGTCTTGCTGGTTGTTCTGCTCGTGACGATCATCTTCGTGATGAAGCATTAGAGCGAAATCTGAAGAACTTACTCCGGGAACGCCAGTAGTCCACCCCACAGGACGCATTGAGGGGCTATAGTCCAATCGCAAGGAGACAATTGCAGATGCCGCACATCTTGAAACCCAAACAAGGCAAGACCCTGGAGCTGTCATACAGTGGAATCAAGTACGCCAACGCCAAGGGCGATACCCAGTGCGTCGAGTTGATCTTCCAGGCATTCCCGGATGCGAAAGGTACAACAACCCAATCGTGGCGCGAGGGCAAGAAGGTCACAAAGGGCGACCTTACCATCGCGTCCGGCACCGCCATCGCAACCTTCGTTGGCGGCGCATTTTCTCACTTGGGATCAGGCAACCAGCACGCTGCCGTCTACCTCGGCCAAGATGAACACGGAATCAAGGTACTCGATCAGTGGAAGGGCAAAGCCGATGGGGTTTCGCAACGCACCCTCTACTGGAAACCAACCAAAGCCGGCCTGAGCAATGATGGCAACGCTTTCTCTGTCATCGAGTGGTGAAGATCATGAACATGAAGGAAATGGGTACAATCCGAAGCATCTTCGCCGTGCTGTCCGTTATTGTTTGCACGGCGTGCGCCGCGCGGGCTCAGGAGATATTCTGCCCGGATACCATTAGCGTGGAACAGAAACTGAGCCAACCGGTCGAAGGCTGGAAGGGAAGCGTTTCTGATACGCCAAACCGCTTTATGAACGTGATGATCTACGATGGCCCTCCCGAGCAGATGGCTTCTCTGGTTCCGACGAAAGAAGGCCGGCAGGGAAACAAAGAGTTCGCTACCTGGGATCTTCGGCCAACCTCCGAACCCATCCGAGAGAGTTGGATCTCCTGCTTTTACGATGGCACCAACGCTGTACTTTCCCGTCTGCTACCCAAAGACGCGACGGAGTGCACCGTAACTTATAACCCAAGGCAAAAGGGAGGACCTGGGTACGTCGAGCGCGTCACGTGCAAAGTGGCCATGCAGCCGAAGACGGGCGCGCCAAAAACTACGCCATGATAGTGTCGAGCGATCCATGGCGCTCGCTTTTCGCGGGCGAGGTTGAGGTTATAGCTAGCTATATCCTTTTGAATACAAACGCTTATCACGCTGGCTGCGCGAGCAGGATGATGAGTTCCATTTGCGGGTTGAGGAGTTCAGCCGGGGCGTAGACGGCGAAGTTGCGGGCGCGCCGGACCGATTCCCAGACCGGCCCTCCCGTTTCGATGGCGAAGTACTGGTGGCGCAGTTTGACCGGGATAGACCTGGGCGGCGTCGCGACGTGCTGCAGGCGCAAGCCGGGCAGGGCGTTACGAATCAGGGTCTCCAGTTGGGTTGTGGAGCAGGCTTTAAGCAATTGCGGGGTGCGGTCGATAAGCTCCGAGTCGCGAATGTCGGCCGAAATTGCGAGGTAGAAGCGGGAACCCTCGAAATAAGCATCTTTCTCGATGGAGGTTGCGTAAATCGTATCCCGGACCATTTTGAGCGGGAGCGCGACGAAGTTGCTGGGGACCACGGTCTCCAGCATGACGCGGATGAGCCGGTCGAGTTCTCCGAAGCATTCGCCAAGCTGCTCGTGATTGTAGGATGGCAGGTCGCGGGGAGCGATTTTGGTGGAGAACGCGGTTAATGCGCCTCCCAGGTCGGAGAGTTCACTGAAAAGCAGTTCGGGCTGTATGTTGCTCGATTCGAGAAAGTGGCGGAGTACGGGGAGATGGCTGTTGACGGTGTAGAGCAGCCAGAAATTGGCGATATCGGAGGCCGTGAAGTCGGCCAAGGATTGATTTTTCTGGCGACGGCTGCCGGAGAGCTGGCTGCTTCGCGCAACCAGCAACTCAACCATATTGCTGAGAATGCGTTTCAGGGTGGGATGCGCGTGAATGTCGATGAGGGGAGGAATGTAGGCGGGGTCGACCTGGTATGTGCCGGTCTCTGAGCGGAGAATGCGAATGAAGGCAAGAAGGACCGAACCCTCGCGGTTCTCGCCCTCGGCAAGGATCTGAAGGTTCTTGCGCGCCACCTGAACCGGCTTCTCGCCGCTTCCCGTATTCTCGTCGCGGACCATCAATAGTTGAGCCGTGAAGCGGGTGCTGACTTGTCCACGATCCACCGCGACGTTCATGCCTCCGTGCAGATACTCGGGCACAGCAAGATAGAATGTGCAGCTCGGGCGTCCGTGGAGAAAGCATTCGTCAAGTACCCGGGCCGGCGGGGGATACTCGGAGGCCGGAATGTCGAGCGAGAGCGCGTCGGGGAAGATTCCCGAGGCGCGGGTGATGGCCAGTCTACCCTCGGAAAGGGCCTTCGTATCAATCTGAATTTCGCCAAAGCCCCAGGAGCGAGCGTTCAGCGAATCCAAGTAGAATCGCGCGCTGTCTTCAACGAAGCGCTCTTGTGCCTGCAAGTGCTGGGGCGAGAGAAACGTTCCCTTGGACCAGATGACGGGTTGAAGCTGTCGCATTTTCTGAGCAACCTCGGTTGAGAATGGATGTTAACCCTTGAGTCGAGCGGCTGTCCAAAGCAGATGCCATAGACTGCTCTTGATCGTTGCGCTTACAAGGAAGGCGAAGAAAAAGAAAAACTCCGGCTAATTAACTTCATCCTCGCACAACTCCGCGGCACACGATAATTATTTTTCCCAACTTCCTGACCTGACTGCTGTTCCGGCATCTGTAGCTTGCCGTCAAATTCCTGTAGACAGCAGCCCCTTTCTTGTGCTCTTCTCATTTCTATCTGTATCACCCGCATTTCCCCGCATTTCAGGAGTGTTATGGCCAGAGAGAGTACACAGCAAAAGCTCAGTCGCGTCCGGGCTCCCCGGGTGCAGATTACCTACGATGTAGAAGTCGGAAATGCCATCGAGTTGAAGGAATTACCCTTCGTGATGGGCGTGTTGGGCGATCTTACGGGGCAGCCCGAGAAGCCGCTCGCGGCTTTGAAAGATCGCAAATTCGTTGAGATCAACCCGGACAACTTCGACAACGTGCTCAAGGGGATGGCGCCCCATTTGAAGTTCTCGGTTGAGAATAAGCTGAGTTCCGACCCCAAGGCGGGACAGGTCGGCGTCGATCTGCACTTTGAAAGTTACGAAGACTTTTCGCCTGCCAAAGTAGCCGAGCAGGTTGGCCCCATCAAGGAGTTGCTGGACCTGCGAACCAGACTCTCCAACCTGCGGGGAAGCCTGCAGGGCAACGATCAACTCGATCAGGCGCTGTTCGACGCGGTTTCAAAGACCGAAGAGCTGAAGAAGCTGCGCGCCGAACTGGGCACCAAGGCAGAGGGGGATAAACAATGAGCGGCACAGCGAAGGCGCCGGCGGCGCAATCCGCCGCGGCACAGACGACTGAGGTATCGTTACTGGATCAGATTGTCTCTCAGGGGCGATTCGGCAAGGATACGGTTGCCCAGGAACGCGGCAAGGACATGGTAAAGGAGTTCATTAACCAGGTTCTTGAAGGGAAGATGACCCTCAGCCGCGATGCTGAGGCAACGATCGCAGCGCGCATCGCCGAGATTGACCGCATGGTGTCGCTGCAACTGAACGAGGTTCTGCACAATCCCGCCTTCCAGAAGCTGGAAGCCACCTGGCGCGGAATCTGGCACCTGGTTAGCAAGAGCGAAACCAGCGAGATGCTCAAGATCAAGTTGCTGAATGTCCCGAAGCGGGATCTTCTCAGGGATCTGCAGCGCGCGCTGGAGTTCGATCAGAGCGCCTTCTTCAAGAAGGTCTATGAGGAAGAGTTCGGCGTCTTCGGCGGCTCTCCCTTTGGGGCGCTGGTGGGCGACTATGAGTTCGGCCGCAGCGGAGAAGACATCGAGTTGCTGGAGAAGGTGGCGCAGGTAGCCTCCGCGGCGCACGCCCCCTTCCTCTCCGCGGCCGCGCCAGAGATGATTAACCTGACTGAATACTCCCAGTTAACTGGAATTCGGGATGTTGGAAAGGTTTTCGACAGCACCGAGTATGCGCGTTGGAAGGGGTTCCGGGCTACCGACGACTCCCGTTACGTGGCTCTTACCCTGCCTCATGTCCTGATGCGCGAACCGTACGGCAAGGATACGAAGCAGATCGACGAGTTCGCCTTCGAGGAGGGAGTCGATGGCCGGGATCACTCGAAGTATCTGTGGGGCAATGCGGCCTATTCTCTGGCTGCGCGGCTGACCGATTCCTTTGCCAGATACGGCTGGTGCGCAGCGATACGGGGCGTGGAGGGCGGCGGCTTGGTGGAGTCGATGGCCACGCACAACTTCCGCACCGATGAAGGCGACTTGGCGCTGAAATGCCCTACGGAAGTCAGCATTACCGACCGCCGCGAGAAGGAGCTTGCCGATCAGGGTTTTGTGCCGCTGGTGCATTGCAAGGGAACAGACTACGCCGCGTTCTTCAGTGTGCAGACGGCCAACAAGCCCAAGCTTTACGACAAGGCGGAGGCCAATGCGAACGCAAGGCTTTCGGCTCAGTTGCCATATATGCTGGCCATGTCTCGGTTCGCGCATTATCTCAAGGCGATGATGCGAGACAAGCTGGGCAGCACCATGAGCCGCTCCCAGGCTGATCTTTTCCTGAACCAGTGGATCGCGAATTATGTGATCGCGGACGATAATGCGTCCCCGTCCGCCAAGGCTGAACACCCCTTGCGCGAGGCTCGCATCGAAGTAATGGAAGTGCCGGGAAAACCTGGGGCGCTGCGCGCGGTGTGTTTTCTGCGTCCCCACTTCCAATTGGATGAACTGACAGTGTCTTTGAGGCTAGTAGCGGATCTTCCCCAACCCGCGGGTAAATAGCTCCACCGCTCCCTGTCTCTTGAACCGGAAATCCCCAACCGGCCTTCAATTAAGGTCAAACACGAAAGGAATACGACATGGCGGTTGATTACTATCTGAAACTCGATGGCATTCAGGGCGAAGCGACTGACGCGGACTTCAAGGATCAGATCAACCTTCTCTCTTTCTCCTGGGGCGGTAGCCAAGTCAGCTCGGCAGGCACACGATCTGCCGGTTCCGGAGCGGGGAAGGTCGAACTCTCCGACTTCAGCGTCACCAAGCACTATGACAAGTCAAGTCCGCAGTTGTTCAAAGCGCTGTGCGCTGGAGCGCACACCGCTACCGGCGTTTTGAGCGCGGTGAAGGCGGGCGCAGGCGGCAAGGCGTTCCTCAAGCTCAGTTTCGAGGAACTGTTTGTGACCTCGCAACATGTTTCCGCGACGGACGAGCTTCCCACAGAGAGCGTCTCCTTCAGTTACAAACAAATCAAGATCGAATACAGCACTCAGGATAGCAAGGGGATTAATACGCCTGTGGGGGCGCACACGTACAACGTCGGGACCAATAAACTCAGCTGAGGAACCATGACACCACTTGCGCTTTACCGCGAAGGTAAGCTGCGGGAGGCCATCAAGGCGCTTGGCGACGAGTTGAGATCGAATCCTCTCGACGCCAGGCGCCGCACGTTCCTGTTCGAGCTTCTGGTGTTTGCCGGCGAGTATGACCGGGCAGAGAAGCAGCTGGATGTTCTGGCGGGAGCGAGTGCCGAGGCTGCCGCGGGGACGCTGCTGTATCGAAGTGCGCTACATGCCGAGCGGACCAGACAAGCCATGTTTGCTAACCGCGAGGCGCCTCCTTCAAAGCAAGAGGCCGTTTACGGCGGAGTTTGGAACGGAACGCCTTTCAGCGAGTTCCGCGACTCGGACCCGCGCATCGGCGCAAATTTAGAGGTGTTCCTGGCCGGCAGTTATACCTGGATTCCAATTCATTATTTGCGCAGACTCAAAATTGAGCCTCCCGCCAATCTACGCGACCTTATGTGGGCGCGTGCGCGCGTGGATACGAGCGCCGACTTTCGCCTTCAGGAACTTGGCGAAGTGCTGCTTCCGGTTCTTTGCCCCCTCTCTTCCCGTCATGCGGACGAAACCGTGCAATTAGGCCGCGAATCAGCCTGGGAGCCGGACGAAGCGCATGGCGAAATTCCTTACGGCGCGAAGATCCTATTAATTGACGGGGTCGAGGTTCCGCTGCTGGAGATACGCAGCGTGGCGTGGACAGGGCCGGAGAAGGAGTCTCAAGATGCCTCTGCATGAGGATTTGCTGACGCCGATTGCAGGAGAGAATCCCTCGGGCGAGGACCTTTACTACGACAAGGTCTTCGATCAGATCAAGGAAGCGCGCAGAGAAGACGACGAGAGTCTGCCGGAAGGGGACATGGTCCTGGCCCAGAAGAAGAAGGCGGACCATCGCGCGGTGATCAAGCTGGCGGGCGATGCACTGGCCAAGAGGAGCAAGGATCTTCGGCTGGCAGGCTGGCTTGTGGAATCGCAGTTGAAGGTTGAAGGGATCCCGGTACTGGCGCCCAGTATCGAGTTGCTTCGCGCGCTCCAGGAGACCTTCTGGCCTACGATCTATCCCTTGATCGAGGAAGCCAACGACCTTGAACTGCGCATGCTCGCGGTGGAGGCAGCCGGGGGGATGATCACCGCTGCCGTGCGCAAAGCGCCGCTCACCCGAAGCGGTCTGAGCCTGGTAGATTATCTCGAGTCTCGTGTCGTCGGCTATGAGAAGGACGCAACGACGGATGCAAGGCAGGAAGCACGCAAGGACGCGATCGAGCACGGCAAGCTGAGCGCCGAGGATTTTGACGAGGCGTTTGCGGCAAGTCCAAAGAGCCTCTACGTGAACGCTGAAGCAGCGCTGGCGGAATCGCTCCTGGCCACGGAGCGTCTCGATCAGTATCAGCAGGAGACTTACGGAGATAACGCCCCCAATCTGTCGAAGCTACGGGAAGGGCTGGAGGAAGTTCATCAGATAGCGGAATTACTGCTCAACGAGCGGCGCAAGACAGAGCCGGATCCTGTGCTGGTTGTCGATGAACCGGCCCGGGAGGGAGACGAACTGGAGCCGGCCGACGGCGAGGGAGTACGGGAAGCGGATGGAGAGCCGTCACTGCGGCGCAGAGCTGGCCCACCAGGCCAGTTAGACCGGATAGCCGATGCTTATGCGTTGGTGGTGGAAAGCGCGGAGTTTCTATTTGAAAAGGATCCCAGGTCTCCCATTCCGTATCTTGTGTGTGCCGGCTTGCGGCTGGGCGAGACTCGCATGCAGGGATCGTCACCGGCGCCGGGCTTTGCAGTGGGGCCATGCGCAGAGATAAGGCAATCACTGCGGACGCTGGCTACAAAGGGTGCGTGGGCGGAGTTGCTGCGTGCCTCACTCCCGATTCTGGCCAGCGAATGCGCCAGGGCGTGGCTCGATCTGCATCGGTACATCTGGCGAGCCGGGCACGAGACCGGGGCGGAGGCGATCTCAGAGGCCGTGGCGGGAACGGTGAAGAGTCTTCTTACTGTCAGGCCCGAGTTGCGGTATTGGACTCTTGAAGATGACACCGGAGCGGCTAATCCCGAGACGCAGCAGTGGCTGGATACAGTCGTTCTGCAATAGTGCATTTGCAGTGATTTTGAGGGGGGAGAGTTGGCCAGAAGCAAGTCTGACATTCTCATCACGCAGTCGCTGATTGATCGCCTGGCCGATGTCGAGCAGTGGCCGGAAACTCGCGCTGCATCCATCAGCATGTATCGCGAATCGCTCAAGCGGGATGTGGAGTGGTTGTTGAACACCAGGCAGCCCGTCATTCCCGAGTTGGAGTCCTATCCCTCCACAGCAGCCTCGGTGTTGAATTTTGGCCTGCCGGACATTCACAGCTTCGCTAGCTCCGCGGGCAAGGATCAAAATGCCCTTACTGCATCCCTGGAGAAGTGCATCCGAACCTTCGAGCCGAGAATCATTCACCCTCGTGTGTATCTGGCCCGTTCGGATGTTCTCAGCCGGAGCCTGAGGTTCCATATCGAAGGTCAGGTTCGCTACGAGAACATGGACGAAGAGATCAAATTCGACACCGTGCTGGAACTAATCAGCGGCGAGTACGAGGTGAAGTAGGGAATGCGCGAGGAAATGCTTGAATACTATGAGCGTGAACTTACCTATCTGCGCCAGATGGGCGGAGAGTTTGCGCGCAAGTATCCGAAGGTTGCTGGGAGGCTTTTGCTCGATCCGGATCGATGCGACGATCCGCACGTGAGTCGTCTCCTCGAAGGCTTCGCGTTTCTCGCGGCCCGTGTGCATCGGAGGATCGACGACGACTTTCCCGAGATCAGCGAAGCTCTTACCAAAATCATCCATCCGGGCTATCTCCGTCCCATGCCTTCAATGACTATCGTGGAGTGCCAGCCAGACCCTGCGCTGGGGAAGAAGACGGCGGGCATGCGCATTCCGCGAGGCACGCAACTGGTGACCAAGGCGACGGTCGAGGGACTTCCATGCCGTTTTCGTACAGCCTACGATGTGGATCTCTGGCCATTTTCAGTTACGGCAGCGGAATGGCGCCAGCCGGAGCGGATGCAGAGGCCACCCCGCGCGTCCGTGGGAGTACAGGCAGTCGCGGCGGCTCGTTTGCGGCTTCGCTGTCAGAAGGATGTGGTTTTCTCCGGGCTTCCTCTCTCGCAACTTCGCTTTCATCTGGCGGGAGATGCCAGCGTTGTGTATTCGCTGTATGAGCTTCTCTCCGAGAAATGCATCGAGATTCAGCTTCGCGATCCGAAGGATGAGAAAATGCTGATTAGCCTGGGGCCAGAGCAGCTTCGCATGGCTGGGTTTGACGCCGAGGAAAGTCTCTTGCCTTTTGTACGGCGCTCAATGGATGGGCACCGGCTTCTCCAGGAGTACTTTGCTCTCCCGGAGAAGTTTCTTTTTTTCGATCTCGGAGGTCTGGAGCCATTGGCGCAGGCCGGCTTTGGCGAAGAGGTCGAGATCGTCTTCCTGATATCGAGCTTCGAACGCGCCGAGCGGCAACAGGTTTTGGAACTTGGCGTCAACGAGCGGACGTTTCGCCTTGGATGCACTCCGGCGATTAATCTCTTCATGCAGAACGCAGAACCTATACTGCTGAGCCAGACGCGGCATGACTACACTGTCATCCCGGATAACCGCCATACAACGGAAATGGAGATTTTCACAATTGAAGAGGTGGTAGCAACAAATCCCCGATTGCGGCAATCGGTCGTGCTGGAACCCATGCATGCGTACCGGCATCAAACGCGCATCCGGGAGGATCTCGCATTCTGGGTGGCGACCCGGAACTTGAATGAATTTGGCGAGCAAAAGCCTTCAACGATGACCATCTCCGTGGTTGACCTGACGGGCAATTTCACGGAACCTGAGGCCGACGTACTGATGGTGCGAGCCCTTTGTACAAATTTTGACCTTCCTTCGCGTTTCCAGCTCGGAGCCGAAGCGGGTGACTTCGATGCCGTCGGACACGCGGCGGCCAAGACGATTATTGCGTTGCGGCGTCCTACGGCGAGTATTACTCCATTCGGAGGGCCGGGGCATTTGTGGCGACTGATTTCGTTGCTTTCTCTGAACTATCTTTCACTCAACGAAGAGGGGCGGACCGCCATGCAGGAGATTCTGCGGCTGCATAACATATCCGACTCGACGGCAAGCGAGAATCAGGTTGGATCGCTGCTGCGGATGAAGTCTTCTTCCGGTTTTTCCCTGGTTGACTCAGCCTATGGACTTATTCCCGCGCGGGGAACCCAGGTGGAAATGGAGTTTGACGAGCAGCAATTCGCAGGCGGCGGATTGTATTTGTTTGCCGCCGTACTGGATCGATTTCTTGCCAGTTATGCTTCAATCAATAGCTTTTCGCAGCTTACCGCACAAAGCACCTTACGAAAGGAGGCACTGGGAAAATGGCCACCGAGAGCTGGGACCCAAGCTCTGCTGTAACCGCGCAGACAAGAGGAAACGATGAAGTCCCCGAGTTTCGCAATCTTCGCAGGATGCTGGAAGATGAGCCCTTCAAGGTGCATTTCTTTCAGGCTGTGCGCATGCTCCAGAAGATGGAGCATGATCGCAAACCGGTAGGGTATTTTATTACGCCTCAGGGAGAGACGATCCGGTTTTCGTCGCGCACTTCGCTCGCGTTTCCGCCCAGCGAGATTTACGATTTGCGGCGCATGGAGAACGGCCAGATGAGCATGACGGTGGAGTTCATGGGGCTTTGCGCCGCAATCTCCGTCATGCCGGCGCCCTATACGGAGTTCCTGATTGAGCGAGCCCGGCAGAAGGATCATGCCATGGAAGACTTTCTCAATATCTTCAACCATCGCATGATTTCATTCTTCTACAGGGGCTGGGAAAAGTACCGCTTCTTCATCGAATACGAAAGAACAAGGGAAGACCAGGTTTCTGCGCGCTTGCTCGATCTGCTGGGTCTTGGAACGGAGAACTTGCGTAGTCGAGGCGGAATTCCGGACGGCGCGTATCTGAACTACGTGGCTCTATTGGCGCGACATGTGCGTTCAGCAGCGTCACTGCAGCAGATTCTCGAAGACTACTTTGACGTAAAGGTGCATATCCAGCAATTTGCCGGCGCATGGCGGAAGCTGGACATCGCGAACCAAACCTGTTTCACGGGATTCGGCGGAGCGAGCGAACGCCTGGGCGTGGGGGTCGTGGCTGGGGACGAAGTTTGTGACCATCATGGACGAATCCGCATTTCGCTTGGTCCGATGCGCTTTCAGCAGTATCTGAAGTTCTTGCCTGGCCAAGAGGCTTATCACGAGCTTGTAGCCTGGTTGAAGTTTTACTCGAATGGGAGTTACGAGACGGAGGTGCAGTTAGTTTTGTCGCGAGAAGACGCACCTGCCTGCGAGTTGGGTTCGGACGGCGAAACGCGCCCGCAACTAGGGATGGTCAGTTGGTTAAAGACGAAGCCACTGGAGCGAGATCCCGCCGACGCGACTTATCTGGTGCAGTGATAAACACCTGACCTCGAGAACAAGGAAGGCTATGAGCACAAACCTGAAAGCACTCATTGACAAGTTGAACGATTCGACGCGGCGCGCGCTTGAAGCTGCGGCGGGCTTGTGCGTCGCGCGGACGCACTACGACATTGAGATTGAACACTATCTCTTGAAAGTGCTCGATGGCGCCGACAACGACGTAGACTCGATCCTCAAGCACTTCGGGGTTGACCGCTCTCGATTGACCGCCGAGCTTGAGCGCAGCCTGGATTCGCTGAAGAGCGGTAATGCGCGCTCGCCTGCATTCAGTCCTGCCGTGGTCAAGATGCTCTCTGAAGCGTGGACGGTTGCCAGCATCGATTTTAACGCGGGGAATATTCGCACAGGTTTCACCCTGCTTGCGCTGCTGGGCAACGATGAGCTTACCCGGATTGTGAAGGACATAAGCAAGGAGTTGCAGGTTATTCCCGCAGAAGGTTTGCGGAGCAGTTTCTACGACATTGTGGCTGTTTCAAGAGAGGATCAGACGAGCCTTGCCAGCGCGGGTGACGGGAAAGAGGACCATGCCGGCGGAGGAGAGGGCGCGGGTCCGGTTTCGAAGGGCAAGACGCCGCATCTGGATCAATACACTGTGAACCTGACCGCGAACGCCAAGGCTGGCAAGATTGATCCGGTGCTCGGTCGCGACCAGGAGGTGCGTCAGATGATCGATATTCTGATGCGGCGCCGTCAGAACAATCCGATTTTGACCGGCGAAGCCGGCGTGGGCAAGACGGCTGTAGTCGAGGGCTTTGCCAATCGCGTTGTCAGCGGCGACGTGCCGCCGGCCTTGCAGGGCATTCATATACACAGCCTTGATCTGGCTTTGTTGCAGGCAGGAGCAGGAGTCAAGGGAGAGTTTGAGAACCGGTTGAAGGGGCTGATCAACGAGGTGAAGTCTTCGACTGAGAAGATCATTCTCTTCATCGATGAAGCTCACACCATGATTGGCGCCGGCGGCCAGGCGGGGCAGAACGACGCGGCCAATCTGCTCAAGCCTGCGCTGGCCCGCGGAGAACTCCGCACCATCGCCGCAACTACCTGGTCGGAGTATAAGAAATACTTTGAGAAAGACCCGGCCCTGGCTAGAAGGTTTCAGGTTGTAAAGGTTGAAGAGCCGACGGAAGAGGTTGCTTGCACCATGCTTCGCGGCATCAAAGCGTCGCTTGAGAAACACCACAACCTGCGAATTCTCGATGAAGCAGTTACAGCGACAGTTCGATTGTCGCATCGCTATATTGCTGGCCGCCAACTGCCGGACAAGGCAGTGAGCGTATTGGATACGGCCTGCGCGCGCCTCGCACTGGGGCAAAACTCGACTCCCCCTCGCTTGGAGGATATCCTGCGCCGGATCGACGCGCTCGAAGTTCAGCAGCGCGTGCTCGAACGCGAAACGAAGATAGGAGCCGACCACTCAGAGAGATTGACCGAGATAGAGACCCAGCTAGCCGCCGCAAAAAAGGATCGGGATATTCTCAAGGAGCAATGGGAAAAGGAAAAGTCTCTGATAGAAAAGATTCGCAGCCTGCAGGAAGGCCTGGAGTCGCCTGAGAAGAAGGGTACCAAGACGTCGGCAAAACAGAGCGGCGTTCTGGCTTCACTCGCCCAGCTTGAAGCAGAGCTTATTGCGCTACAAGGCGAGCAAGGCATGATGCGCGTCTCCGTGGATGCGCAGATTGTCGGCGAGGTGATCTCCGCATGGACGGGAATCCCTCTCGGTAAGATGGTCCGCAATGAGATCGAGACTGTGCTCGCGCTCGATGAACATTTGAAGAAGCGGGTGATCGGACAGGACCATGCGCTTTACACGATCGCGCAGAGGATTCTTACCTCGCGAGCCAACCTGGATGATCCGGTGAAACCCGTAGGGGTCTTTCTACTGATTGGACCGAGCGGAGTGGGAAAGACAGAGACAGCTATCGCGCTTTCTGACATTCTGTACGGCGGTGAGCGCAATATGATCACCATCAATATGTCCGAATTTCAGGAAGCCCATACGGTTTCGACCTTGAAGGGCTCGCCCCCGGGCTATGTTGGGTATGGCGAAGGCGGCGTTCTAACCGAGGCAGTCAGGCGCAGGCCCTATTCGGTTGTGCTGCTGGACGAGGTCGAGAAGGCGCACCCCGACGTGCTGGAGCTCTTCTTCCAAGTTTTCGACAAGGGCAGGATGGAAGATGGGGAAGGCCGCGAGATCGACTTTCGGAACACGATTATTCTGCTGACCAGCAACGCGGCGACGGATACGTTCATGAAGCTTTGCGCCGATCCGGAAACAATGCCCGACAGTCAGGCCATGCTCCAGTCTCTAAAGCCGGAGTTGAACAAGATATTCAAGCCGGCGTTTCTTGGCAGACTGTTGATCGTGCCTTACTTTCCGGTGCGGGATGAAGCCCTAAAGCAGATCATACGGTTGAAGCTCGGGAAAATTCAACGGCGCCTGATGGAATCGCACAAGATCGCGCTTGACTATGACGATGTGCTTTTGAACGAAGTGGCAACACGTTGCACTGAAGTCGAGAGCGGAGCCAGGAACGTGGATAACATTCTGTCGAACACCATGCTGCCCGACTTATCGCGCCAGATTCTGTCGCGGATTGCCGAAGGTGTCGCTGCGGACAAGGTGAGCGTCTCAGTGAAGGACGGTGCGCTGACTTACACATGGGGCGTTGCACCCTGACGCCGACAGCGTTTTCTTTGGGGTATATCGGGTAGTCTTCCGGGAGATTGAAGCAAAGGACAGGCAGGATAGCCATGGTAAGTTGGAAGCAAACAGACCGGTTGATGCAGTTTTCAAGTTCTTTGGGCAAGGACGTGCTGCTGATTGAGTCGCTGGATGGCGCGGAAGGAATTTCACGCCTTTTTGAGTATCATGTCGAACTGCTCGTAGGCGCAGACGCCAAGATTGACCCAAAGTCGATTATCGGTTCCAAGGTCACGGTTGCAATCAGCCTGAGCGATGTCCAGGGATCGAGATGGATCAACGGCATTGTCGCATCGTTTGAGCAGTGCGCCGGCGACGCGGAATTCGATGTTTACCGGGCGCGGATTGTGCCCTCGATGTGGCAACTTACGTTGAGCTCCAATTGCCGCGTCTTTCAGAACAAGACAGTTCTGGATATTGCAAAGGCAGTTATTGGCGAGTATGCATTGTCTCTGTCTGATCAGACGACCCAATCCTACCAGCAACTTGAATACTGTACACAGTACTCCGAGTCGGATTTCCATTTTGTTTCTCGAATTTTGGAAGAGAGCGGCATTTATTACTTCTTTGAACATTCGGACCAGGATAACAAGATCGTATTGGGAGACAGCCGGAATGCGTATCAGGACTGCCCGTTGTCGAGTTCCGTGCCTTATGCCCTAAGTAAGGAAGGAGCCGAGGGCGCATACGGAGCAAATGTGAGTGAGTTTTCTGCGACGGCGACCATGGTCTCAGGGAAGCACTCGACGGCTGAGTATAACTATCGCGACTTTGCGCGTGCCGATGTGCCGGACAAGAATAGCTCCAGCCCATTCGGAAAGAATGCCTTTGACGAGTATCTTTATCCCGCGGGAGGAGAAGGCTACGCTAACGACGCCAAGCAAACAAGCACTAATCTTGAGTCCTTGTTTCTCGATACGCGGTTGCTTGCTGCCGATGCGATGGCGGAAGTGTTTCGCGGCAACGCCAACGCGCGTTCCTTTTGCGCGGGTTATACCTTCAGTCTCACCGGCAATCCACGCAGCGCATGGAATCGCAAGTACCTGCTGACTGCGGTGACCCATCATGCGGAGCAGGTTCCTCCTTATCGATCAAGAGATACGGAGCAGGGGAATGGATACAGCAATCGATTTACGGCGATTTCTTCTGATGTCGTTTTCAAACCCGCATTGACCTTTACTAAGCCGCGGATATACGGCCCGCAAACAGCAGTTGTTGTCGGTCCTAGCGGTGAGGAGATATACATAGATGCGCTGGGACGCATAAAGCTCCGGTTCTTCTGGGATAAGCAGAATGCGCGGAGTTCGATCACCGACACGACCTGGGTGCGCGTGGCTCAGAGTTGGGCTGGAAACGGATGGGGAGCGTATTTCTGGCCACGCGTCAACGACGAAGTAGTGGTTCAGTTTCTCAATGGGGATCCCGATAACCCGGTGATTACGGGTTCTGTGTATAACGGCGTGAATGTGCCCAAGTATGCGCTGCCTGACAATAGCACTCGTTCCGGGCTGGTTACGCGGAGCAGCAAGGGCGGTACAGCCCAGAATGCGAACGAGTTGCGATTTGAAGACAAGATGGGAAGTGAGCAGATCTACCTTCATGCCGAGAAGGACATGGATGTGTCGATCGAGCACGACCGACGCATCTCCGTAGGGAACAACGACTCGCTGATTGTTACGGGAGTGCAAAGCGAGCAGATAGGTTCAAACTACAACCGACAGGTCAAGTCGAATTCCGTGGAGCAGATAGGAGGGAATTCGGACCTTGGCATAAGTGGTAATCAGACGGAACAGGTGGGAGGAAATCATTCCCTGAATGTAGGTTCCAACCAAAGCATTCAAGTGGGTTCGGCTTATTCCATGAATGCCAACAATACGGTCTATATCAATGCGGGCATGAATGTGGTGATTCAAGCCGGCATGGAGCTAAGCCTGGTGGGGTCTGGCGGCTTTATCACCATCGGACCTTCCGGGGTTGCGATCTCCGGAACGATGGTATTGATCAATAGCGGTGGCGCGGCCGGTTCCGGCAGCGCAGGGTCGACACCGAGTCCTGCAACGCCTGCTATTCCCGACACGGCGGACGATGGCACCAAGGGCGGCGCCATGAACAGTTAGGCGTTCAAGCGGTTACGGCAGATTAGACGATTCCGGACATACCAAGGAATGATGGGTGGCGTTTGACGCAAACATTACCACAACCAGGCGCAGTAGCCCAGTTTCCCGCGGTTGGAAGATGGTGTGTCACGGCGATGCCCCGAGGGTGGCTCTATGTCGCGGATTTTGGGATACGCCAGATGACGATGGATGCGCGGACAATGGGCGCAAGTGTGGGCGTAGGGCAAGACTCGCTCAATTCTGAGAGCGGCCTCGCTGAATATATTCAGAAACAGAAGAAGCTTATCGGGAGCTACTTGAAGGAAGCAAAGTTTGCAGGACCGCAGGCGACTGCTTTTACGGGCGCGGATGAGGCTCTCCTGCTTTTTGTTCGCCACAACGCGCCCTCGGTTGGAAGCATATTGCATGCTCAAACCTATGCGCGAGTGGGCCATTGGCTGGGCATTGTTACCCTGACGGCGTTGGAAGCAAGACTCCGGACAGTGCGTCCAGACTACGAGGCATTTGTGAAGGGCTTGCGCATTAGCCCAGAACGAGCAAGCGAGCCGGCAGTGAGGATTTAGCAAGATGAAAACGATTGCGGAGAGCGTCTGATGCCGCCAGCTGCCAGAGTTACCGATATGCACGTCTGCCCGATGGTAACTGGTGTTGTGCCACATGTGGGCGGCCCCATCCTGCCCCCTGGTGCACCTACGGTGCTGATCGATTTTCTTCCCGCGGCCAATGTAACTACCATGGCGACCTGCGTAGGCCCTCCGGACGTGATTGTCCTGGGGTCGATGGGAGTGATGATCAATTTCCTTCCAGCGGCTCGCCTGGGAGATATGACGGTACATGGTGGAGCGATTGTAATGGGCTCTCCGACCTGCATCATTGGGGAGGTTGGGACGCCATCGCCCGGTGCGGGCGGCCTGGGCGGAATTGTGACTGGGCTGGCTGCCGGCGGTGTAAGTCAGCTTTAGTCAAACCCCTCGGTGTATTCGAAAGAAAGATAATGAGCTGCTGAAACGGCCGTAACTGCAGAGTGGTAATGGCGCGGAAAGGGCAGCCTATTGGCCGGTGGAGTCCCATATCTTCAGCAAGGGCGGAGAAATATACGCTCGCACCGGGTTGTAATTTGCCTTGCGGGCCTCTTTGAATGCCGACTGGGCGTCCGCGGAATGTTCCTGCCAACTTGAGCGAGGCGTTTCCAGCATTGACTGCTCCAGCAATGCGGCCCCAAGGTAGAAGTAAGCGACCCCTGGGCTTTGGGCGGTCTTTGGAGACTTCAGATAGTCCCTGAGCGCCCTCTGGGCATCATCGAAACGCGCATGGTAGAAATACCGGATTGCCGAAGCCAGTTCATTCCGCGCGGCGGCCGGATCGTTCTTGATCAACTGCTCAATCCTGTTGGTGTTGACTTGCGCATCCTGGTTGCCTGGCTGAAGTTTCAAGACCATGGCGTAATCGTTGAGTGCGTCTTGTTGATTGCCCTGTTTCTCCGTATTCTGTGCATCGCCGAGCAGTTTGTTTACTCTCTTGGCAATATCCGCATTCGAATTGGCTGCGGACTTGGGAGCCGGCGGAGGCTGTGTATTCTTTGCCTGCATAGCCTTTTGCAGTTCCGCAATGGTTCCGGCGGGATTATAAGGTCCATTAGGATTCAAATCTTTCGCCAATGTCAATTGTCTTATTGCTTCCTGGGGATTGCTATTCTCCATTTTCTGGGCTTGATCGATGTATCCTTTGTAGAGGGCGACGTTGTTTATGTATGGCGTCGCTGCTGCTTTGATGCCGGAGTTAGTAATGCTTTGCGCCAGCGTGTTGACAGCTTCAAAGTCGCCCTTTGTCCACGCGGCCTGAACCTGGTTGAGGAGTTTCGCGTTCTTACACAGGTCCAGCAGGAACTTAGCTTGGCCGGATAACTTATTGTCGTAACCTGTAACAAGCTTCGCCTGCGATTCCGCCCTGTCAAAGTCATGATTTCTGTATGCGTCTATGGCGCTCGCCAAGAAGGCCGCATCGTCCTGCATGAGTCCCTGGCGGTAGTTATTGCAAGTATCGGCGTATTGTTTGTTCTTAGGTTCCATTTGTGCCGCTGCGCAGAAATCCTGGACCTGCATGGAGCGGTCGCTGCCTTCCTTCTGAGCTTTTTCAAACAGACTTTTCGCCTCCTGATTTGGCTTTTCCGCCGCATTCAGCACTGGTGCCGGCGCTCCACTAAGCAGGAGGCAGAGAGTGCAAATGGTTCGCCGCAGAATCATTTTGCACCTCCAATAATTTCATTGATCGTTTCATCGTCGATCGGCTTCAATTCGATACTGCACACCTGCTCGAATTGAGCTACGTCGCATGGTTGCCTCTGCATACTTCCGTCAGCGTCTTTAAAATCCACGAAGTACATGCCTGGCGGGATGTTGTCGAGACGCATCGGAGTCCAATGATCCCCGGCAGGGAGGGGAATGGCTTTGCCTGTCGCCGAGGTCACGCTCACCACCTCGGCAAAGGGTACCGCGTTGAGTTCGAGAACGCCCAGAGGTATAGCAGGCAAGGGACGCAAGAACCAGAATGCCGCGCCAGCGGCCCCGAGTACGACAACAGCAATAGCTACAAACAGAAGCGCGCGCGGAAGACCGGACTTAGCCCTCGCCGGCTTGGCGGTAGCCGCAGGTTCCTGCGTTTTGGGAGAGGCTTTTCCAACCTCCTTGATCAAGCGCTTTAATTTCTCTTGCAATCCGGAGTCCGCATATTCAATCGCTTCTGCTACGGTGCTTAGCGCTTCAGCAGCCTTGGGCCGTTCGTTTTGCTGAATGGCCTGCGCAGCCGACTCTATGGCCGCCGTCAACATCTCATTGGCGATTTGTGCGCGCTTAGTCTTGAATTCAGCGATGGCCGAGGAAAGCCGAGGCGAGTCTCCATACGCGGCTCGCACAGACTCGAGTCCCTCGAGACCAGCGTGCAGATCATGCTTCTGCAGTGCATTGTTCGCTTCCCGGATTGCCTCCGCTGTCAGGCGTTCCTGTTCTTTGGCGGAATTCAACCTTGCCTGCAATTCACTTACGCGCGAATGGCGCTGAATATCCGGGGGTTGGCTCGAAAGGAGCTGTAATGCCTGCTCGATATTGCTTTCACTCAGTGCCTGCGCGCGACTCACCACAGCTTCGGTGCGCCGGGTCAACTCGGCGAGGCTGCTGGTTGCCTGGCGCAGCAATTGCTCGACGGACGCATCCCGGGTTTGCAATGCAACGGGCTGCAGGAGGGCAATCGCCTCTTCAAACCTGCCGGCCGCGATAAGTGCCTGCGCATCGCGAGTGGCATTTGCAGCTGCCTGACTGAGTTGAATCTTCCGTTCTTGCTCTCGCGCGTAATTCAACAAAGATGCAATGTCCGGATCCTCGCCGCACTCAATTACCGCAGTTTCCAGAATCTGGACAGCCTGGTCAAACTGCTGGGCGTCGATGACCTTTTGTGCCCGTTTCAGAGATTGAGTTTTGAGTTCTCCGAGGCTGGCCTTCCTTACCTGCTCGTCAACCTTTTCCCTCAAGGCAATCAGCTGAGGTTCCCCCGGCATCTGTTCGAGCGCCTGCTGAACGACGGTGAGAGCCTCCTGGGGGTTAGTAAGGAACAGATTGTAAACTTCCAGAGAAGTCCTCTCAACCAGCTTCTTCACGGCTTGTTGGCGCAGCTTGGCTTCAGCATCGACTTTCAACTGCAGCAGTGCGGCCTCGCCGGGAAGACGCTCTTGCGCGCGTTGAATCAGAGCAAGGGCCCGCTCGTATGTTTCCGCCGCAATGCATTCAGAAATTTCGGCGACGATTTGCTCAATGATTGAGCGTCGCCGCTCCTCCTCCTGGCGCTCCACAGCAGCCTGGTAAAGCTGCTGCGTTTCACTGTCGGTTGGGTCAACCTCCAGCGCCGCGCGCAGATTCTTGATGGCTTCTGGAAACTGCCGCGCGGCAAGTTGAGCCCGCGCCGCATCACTGAACTCCCGTCGCGCGTGCTCCTTGGACGCCCGCTCCGCCTCCTGAATGATCCTCGCGCGTTCGTTGCGCAGGTCAGTATTGCGCTCATCAAGTTGAAGAGCCTTGTCGATCAGTTCAGTCGCAGCCCCGAAGTTGCTGCGGGTGCGAGCTTCCCGAGCCTGCCCCAGAAGCGAGGTAACCTTATCGGCCTTTTCCTTCAATCCGCGAACGTGTTCGATTTTTTGGACAAGCTCGGAATTTCCCCGGTCTACTCCTTCCGCCTGTTTGTAGAGTTCGAGCGCATCGGCATAACGCTGCGATAGTACCGCCTCTTCAGCTTCCTCCAACAGTTGCCGGAGCTGCCCCGTTTTCTGTTGGCGTGAAAGCTTCTCCTGCACTTCGCGGAGCAGCTTCTTTACGTCTGTATTCTGTGGATTAAGACGCTGCAGGTCGAGCAATACCGGTCTGACACTCGTCCACTTCTCCTGATCCATCAGGTGCTTTACACTACCCAGCACTTCACCCACATGTTCGCGCTTGAGTTCGTCGTTGATCGCCTCAATATCCGCGGCCATTTCTTCGGCTGTCTCATATCGATCAGCCGGATCTTTTGCGAGCGCATGATCAAGCAAATGGTCAAGGGCCGGCGGATAACCGGTCAGCATACTCGACAGCGGGTCATGCGGTTCGTGGATCACCTTGTAAAGAGTTGCAGGGTCATCGCTGGGAAATGGCAACCGCCCCGTAAGCAGCAGGTAGAGAATGACGCCCACGGACCAAATATCGGCCCTGCCATCCGCGGCCTTACCCAACAGTCTCTCTGGAGGAATGTAGTGAAAAGTGCCAATAACCATGCCCGTCTGTGTGTGACCCGATTGACTTTCCAGCCGGGCAACTCCAAAGTCGACTATCTTGATGTTTCCATCCGGCTGTACCATGACGTTTGCCGGCTTGATGTCTCGATGGATAACTCCCTTCTGGTGGGCATAGCCCAAACCGATGCATACCTGGCGAACAATTTCCAGCTTTTCGATAAGAGAAAACTGGCGTCCGGCGTGGAGCAGATTCTCCAGCGAATCTCCGGGGACAAACTCCATGACGATGTAGGGGAGGCCATCCTGCTCGCCGAAGTCGTATACCGTGACGATATTCGGATGATTCAGGACGCCGGAGCGAGCCTCCAGCAGAAAGCGCTGACGAAGTTCTTCAGTCGCTTCGGTGAGCGTCTTGATCGCCACCTCGCGACCGACAGATTTATCCATTCCTCTGTACACGACACCCATGCCACCAACACCCAGGATGCCCAGGATCTGGTATTTGCCGATTTGAGTAATTGATGTACCGGTATCCATGGCCAAGCACACGACCTGAGTGCATTTCAAACCAACAGCGGCACAAACTGTCAAGGAACCCGAGCCGGCGCGGCACGCCCTAAGAAGGCTTTCTGCTTGTCAAATGCACGATGTGAATCGGCGTCGCCGTTGGATCCTTTTCCGGAGTAGAAATCCTGGGGCCCCGGCTACGAGCTAATATACCTCATGTTGCACTCTCCAGGCTTGTCATTTCTTGCTTGGTTCCATCCCCAGGATAAGGACAGGCCGGAAAGCCCGTCGCCGGGCCGAAGGATCGTGTATCGCATTCATTTCAAGCGAGCTTCCTTATCCCCCTCTATCCGTTTTCAGCCGACATCCAGATTGGCCTGGTCCCCCAAAATCAGCATCGCAGGCAGAAGCAGAGGAATCACAAACGTCTGTCTTTCAAGCCCTCAGGTCCGGAATTCGTTACAATTCTGAGTCTATGGATGAAAAACCGCAGGAGACCGTCTCTGTCGAGTTCGCGGTGGGCATCGGCGACGGCAAATTCACCGCCACCGCGGTCGTGCCTGCCGGCCAAACCAACCTCACCCAAATCCTGCCTGTTTTGCAGTCGCTTGACGACTCGCTTATAGGCGGCGTCACCGCGCAGTTGAACCGTGCCGGCCTCGCCGTCTCCTGCAAAGCCGGCTGCGGCGCCTGTTGTCGCCAGATGGTGCCCCTCAGCATCTTCGAGGCCGAGACCCTCAGCGCCTGGATTCGCACTCTTCCCGAATCGCGCCAGGAGGAGCTCGCCGGCCGCTTCCATCAGGCACTCCTGTCGCTTGCCGCCGCTGGTCTCATCGACCGCATGGTCAACGAGGATTGGTTCGCAGAAACCGAATCCGCACGCCAGTTAGCCCTCGATTATTTCTACAAACGCGTTCCCTGTCCGTTTCTCGAGGATGAATCTTGCTCCATTCACCCCATCCGCCCGCTCATCTGCCGCGAATACCTGGTAACTTCTCCGCCTCAATACTGTGCGGATCCGGCCACCCTGCAAGTTGCCCCTGTGCGGTTGCCGCTCAACTTTTCCCGCATTCTCAATGTTATTGGCGCAGAAGTCGAACGGGATTCCCGCGGCTGGATTCCGCTTGTTTTTCTTTTTGCCTGGATGAAAGCCGACGCTCACCCCGGCGAAGCAGTAGCCGGTGCCGGTCCACAGGTGCTATATGAATTCGTAAAACGGATAAGCCAGGCCCGAAGCCCTTTGCACACCGCCGAACCCTGATCCTCGCGTCGCACTTTTTCCCCTCTCCAAAACTAACCCTGCCTGGCAGCAGAAGAGCTATGTCGGAAATCGGCCACTTATACCACGGGCTGAGAGTGCTAACGGCCTCAGCCGCGCTCTGCCCACACTCTGCGTGGATTCTGCGCTCCATCTGCGCTCTGTTTATCGGTTTTGGGTTGCTTTGCGTAGTCTAAGGTGTCATCCGCTGACCTGCATGTTATTGAAAACACGTTAGATTGATAATTCGATTCCTGCCGCGTCCACTAATAAATCAACAACTTAGCTGGATCCGCGCTCTGCTTGCGTCCGTTGCTCTGAAATGCGAGCTGCGCTACACGAGGCTCGACGCGCCAATACAGGAATTGCAGCTGAAGATCTGGAAAGCGAAGCGATTGCCAGAAGGACGCGAAGGGTGCGACGACAGTAAGAAAATGGAACTTCTCCTAGTGTTCGATGAGCAGTTCCGAGGCCAGGATCAACTTCTTCTCAGCAGATACGACTTTGACTGGAACATCAGAAACGCCATCGCCGAGAGTTGTTCCAGCGTCAGCAGCTGCGATTGGAAGCGTTCATCGAATTGGAACAATCCGATGACTTGGCTTTCGACAGTGACGGTGTCGTCGCAAACTGGGAGTTCGCGCCTTTCGAATCGGAGAACGGAATCGAAGTCTGATTAGAGGCCCCACGGACGAAGCCGTATGCGACGGCGCTATCAGGTGCGGATACGAAGCATGTTGTTCAGTCGTGCAGCACAACGTTGACTAGTGAATTATTGATATGCATCCCACCGCAGTTGTAGTCGATGTAACCGAGATCGCGAAAACGATTGAGAAAGAAGCTGACACGGGATCTGGTGGTGCCGATCATTTCCGCCAGAGTCTCCTGGCTGATCTTGGCGATGACGGGAATAGGTTTCGATTCCTGGCCGAAGTTAGCCATCATCATTAATAGCCGGGCAAGGCGCTTTTCGCTGGAATTGAACAACTGATCGACTAGATCAGCTTGCATGCGGTTATGGCGGGAGAGCAGGTACGTAAGGAATTGCTCGGCGAACTTCGTCTCACGGTGCAGCAGGTCCTGCATAACCGTTTTATCGATGCGAACGATCGTACTGGATTCAAGTGCGTGCGCAGAGGAGCTGCGAAGCAACTCACCTGCCATGGAGGCTTCACCAAAAAAGCTAGCAGCCGCAAGGTGAGCGATGACGGCTTCCTTCCCGATCATCGATACGACGGTGAGTTTGACCTTGCCGCTCTGGATGTAGAAAACTGCATTTGCAGGGTCGCCTTGCGAAAAGATGGATTGACCAGCAAGGTATTCGTATTGCGACTTTCCGGCTATAAACCCGGCCAAGAAATTCTGAATGTCGAATGCTGTCCGCTGCTTCGGCAAAGCTCCAATCTTGTTCGAAACAAGGCTCAGGTTATGATGCGCGGCCGAAGGCAGAGACTGGCCCAGAGGAATCCTGGGCGCCGCACTCGTCATAGTAGCAAAGCAAGTGGCCATGATCAATACCTTTCAATCCTACAGGACGCGTGCAAAACATGAATTACAGTCATCCTTTGCGACGTCGATATAACCAAGTTATGGGGCGTGACAGGGCGTGTACATAGGCGATAACTGTGATTCTTGTAAGCTTTTCTGCGCTAACTTTGTAGGGTTTATCCTTGCGCCGCATACGCGCTTGAATCGCTAAAGTTATGGGTGACAAAGGAGCGCACGGGTTCGGCGTGGCTCTTTACCTATTATGCTATTTCGAAAAAGCTTATCGCTCTTGTATAGGCAATCATCCGCGGGCATGCTTCGCTTGGAAATGTCGAAGTATGGTATCTCGAGGCCTCTGTGATCTCTAAACCCTGGAACTTCTCATGCAAGGGATTGCCAAGGTATCTATATAATTCTGTAATTATTTACAATTAGGTTTCAGTACGAATTGCGTGTCGTCGTTCAGTATCTTTTTGATCGCCGGAACCAGTTCTTCTGAAGCGCTGTTCTTGTTGATATATTCGGCCGCGCCAGCCCGCTGACAACGCAGCGCATACTGGCTCTCAGCCTGGACACTGACCATGATCACAGGAAGCTGAGGGTAGATCTGCTTTACATCCTTCAGCACTTCAAACCCACTGCGTCCTGGCATATTGATGTCGAGCAGCAATACATCAGGTTGAGAGGTGACCAACTGGGTCAGCACCTCATCTCCGTTACTAGCTTCGGAAAAGTGAGCGTCTGGAAATGCATCAACCAGGAGTTCTCTCAAACCGCGTCGTACGTTCGCGTGATCATCTGTTATCAGGATATTCATCTTTGTGTCTGCTAGTCGGGCACAGATTTCACCTGAAAAGAATATACCGAGGCCGAAAAGGTATTAACATCAGGGTATACCGTGATTCTTGTGGGGTTTCTTCCATTCTATTTGTATGGTAATTCCTACACCGGCAGGCGTATCTAATCAACCAGGCTGTGCGTCATCGCGTATCGGGTAAGTTCGGCGTTGCTCTTCATTTGCATCTTCTCCATGATGCGAGCGCGATAGGTGCTGATTGTTTTTACACTAACATGAAGTTTGTCGCCTATATCCGTCAAGGGGACGCCGGCGGCAATCATTCTCATCACTTCGTACTCCCTGTTCGAGAGCAATTCGTGCAAGGGTTTGCTGGCCGACTCATCCAAGTTGGCGATCAGTTTCTCCGCGAGGCTGGTACTGACGTAGCGGCCGCCGCTCAGGATCTTTTTCGTCGCCATCGCCAACTCTTCGGGGGCGCTCTCTTTGTTGATATAAGCGGCTGCGCCAGCCCGCAAGCAGCGTACGGCATACTGCTCCTCCGGCTGGCAACTCAGTATGATGACCGGCAACCGCGGGTAGGTGTGCTTTACATCCCGCAGCACGTCCATTCCGCTGCGGCCAGGCATACTGATATCCAACACCAGCAGGCCTGTTTGGGTGTTTCCCAAGTGGCTCAGCACCTCATCCCCGTTACCTGCTTCGAAAAACTCCGCGCCGGGAAGAGCATCTGCCAGAATCTCTCTCAGGCCGCGGCGAACGACGGCATGGTCATCCGCTATCAGGATGTGCATGTTTCGCTCCTTTCGGCGCGTGGAATGTCCACAGGAACGCGAACAGTGACCGTTGTTCCGTTACCGGGGGAACTGGAGATTTGCATGTCGCCTCCGCAGAACTGCGCTCGTTCTTTCATGCCCAGAAGTCCCAAAGACCCAAAAGCGTTTGAAAAGCCGGATTCACTGAAGCCGATTCCGTCGTCCTGCACAACCAACAGTATGCTCTCCTCTTCCTGGCATAAATCAACGCGCACCGATTTTGCCTGCGCGTGCCGAATTACGTTAGTCAGACACTCCTGAAAGATTCGAAAAGTCGCAGTGGCCCGGTCACCATCCAAGTGTAAATCAACAGGTGGAACAGAGACCTGGCAGAGGACACCATTTCGAGAAGCAAACTCATTGGCCTGCCATTCAATGGCTGCCGCCAGGCCAAGGTCATCCAGAACTCCAGGACGCAGCCCGCTGCAGATCGCGCGCACCGCCTTGACGCCATCATTAATCAACTGAATCGATTCCTTGAGTCGAGCGAGCACCTCGCCTTCCGACTCCGGCAAATGACGAGTCATCCACGTCATATCCATTTTGATCGCGGTCAGAATTTGCCCGATTTGATCATGCAGGTCGCGAGCGACCCTTTTGCGATCCTCTTCGCGTACCCACTGCAAGCGTTCAGCCAGCGCCCGCAGTTGTTCTCTTTGCAAGACCAGCGCCTCTTCCCCTAGCTTGCGTTCCGTGATGTCACTGTTAATGACCAGTACGCGAGGTGGCTGATCGCGCTTGCCCCATTGCAATGCCCAGCGACCTGCCACTACAACGCGCCTGCCGTCCCGGGTGGTCTTGATAAGGTCTCCCTCCCAGTGTCCCACTTGCATCAGTTGATCTCTGATCTCAGCGAACGGCTTCGGGAACTCAGTGCGCAGCAGTTCGTGCGCGATCTTTCCGGCAGCCTGCTCTTTGGAGTATCCCAACATCGCCTCGGCGCCGCGGCTCCAAAATAGGACGGTTCCCTCCATGTCGATCACAAAGACGGAGTCCTGCGTGAGTTCGAGCAGGGCAGCCTGCTCCGCTGTCTCTATCTGCTCCTGCCGCCTCTCCGCAACGTCGCGGAAGACCAGCACCACGCCAATGACTTTTCCTTTGCCGGCGAGGATTGGCGCGGCACTGTGCTCGACCGCAATTTCACGGCCATCTCTTGTGACCAGGTCCACGTGGTTGGCCACAGACAGAACCTGCTTCTCTTTGAGTACACGGAGTACTTCATTGTCCGCAGTCATACCGGACTTTTCATTGATGAGCCGAAGCACATTCCCGATCGGTTGGTTTAAGGCCTCCTCCGATGGGAATCCGGTGAGAGTGGCGGCGATGGGGTTGAGGAAGGTGATGCGGCCCTCGCTGTCCGTAGCAATAACAGCTTCGCCGATGCTACCCAGAGTAGCAGTCCATCGCTCCTCGCTCTGCAATAGCTTGGTGCCAAGTTGTTCAACGTGATATCGAGTGAACAAGGCTAAGAATACCCCCACTCCCAAGCCCAGGCCAAGGAAGCTAGTCACAATCACGATCCATCGCAGGTGCGCGGTTTGAACGCGCTCGACACGCAGTCCAGCTTCCACATTTTGGAATTCCGAGATCTGATCTCGAAGGGCATCCATTCTGTGTTTTCCTTGCTGGTTCTCATAAAGAGTGGAGTCGGCTTTTCCCGCACGGCGAAGAGAGATAATTCCGCTGGCGTACCGTTCCCACTCCACATAGCCGGCATGAATCTCCTCCAGTCGCTGCTGCTGCGGGAGATTATCAGCCACGAGTCCATACAAGGCCTCGTATTCGGGGTCCAGTCTCTTCACCCCCTCCAGATAGTTTTGAAGGAAGCTCTCGTCGCCGGTCGCGATGTATCCACGTGTTCCGGATTCCATGTCGATCATCAACTTGAGCAGGTGCCCGGATCGGTCGAGAATCTGACCGCTATGGTCAACCCACAACAAGGACTTGTTCAAGTCGTAAGTTTCCCATAAAAGCAATCCAGCAAATGCTGCCATGATCACCATGGGCACCACAATCATCTGACGAAGCAACGATTTGAATTTCGAGTATTCCATCGTAACCAATCACACTTTTCCGAGGGACGAATGGACCAAATTGCCTGTGCAGTTCGGCAGCTGAGCAATTCCCTGGAGCAGTCTACTGAGGTTTAGGGCCGAGTGGGCACGTTGTCACGATTGGCGAAGGCCCCGTGCTTGTCAGACTGAATTGACCGTTGAGTCCCCACAACCAGGTCAGGCTCATCGACGGCCATCAAGGTCCCTCTAAGCACAACTCAACTGGTCCCAGAAAAACATCTGGGCATGCGGCGGAACACCCCTGAAGTGATAATTACATAGAATTGCATAAATGAGCGTTGAGGATTGGTCAATATTGCTCACCATATTGGACCAGTTCTATGGGGTGACTGAAATCAGCCAATTCTCATCAAGCGATTCGAGGACAGGGGTTCAACATCCCGTTTATCGATTGCCCGCCTTCACCCAGCGGAACACAGTTGGCGAATATGCTTTCGAATCAGATTATAGATCGAATATTCAGAGGTTATTGCCTACGTGCATGAATAACATATCGTTCTGGAGCTGCGCCAATATAGTGAAATGGATAGCAGGTTACGAGGGTTAGACCGGAGTCGGCTGTAGGAGCCAGGATGCCGCCGTCGGCGGGATCGGTAATCCGGATCCAGTCTACCTCGTACGTGGAATTCCCAGCCGGCGTCTGGATAAGGATATTGTCATTCTTGCGAATGTCCTTAAGGCCGCGGAAGTATGTATCGCGATGCCCGGCGATTCCGATGCTGCCGTCCGTTCCTGGAAAAGCAGTACCATCGATATGCCCAACTCCGAGCCGCAATGTGTGTGCTGTTGTGCCCTCAAGAATAGCCACACGCAGCTTCAGCCTTGGAATCTCAATGCGGCCCAAAACGTCGCCTTCTTTCGCCACGGCCTGAGACAAGCCCGCCTTGTGCTGTTCCTCCGCATTTATTTGATCGCTCAGAGTTTTGCCGGCAGCTTCCTGGTAGTGCTTTGCGTAAAGAAGAGTAAGAGCAACATAAGAGAGCGTGAGCGCGCCGATGATGAATAAGATACTGCCCGTCCAGAGGAAGAACAGGCGCCCTCTAATTCTGAATCTCGGCTGCTTAGTTATGGGTATCATGGTCAAGCGTCTTTTTTGCTGCTGCCGGCAATGTTAGTGGCACAGAGTAACCGGTCCTGGTTCGAACCGACAAGCGTCCGCGACCGTGCGTGCTTGCCTTCACTTCGATGGCCCGATATCTCCCATCCTGCGATGCAATCGTCGGGACGTAGGTGAAAGTGTACTGGGTGCGGATATCGCGCGCTATCCCCTCGCAAATTGAGGTGATATCTCTCGGTGATTCCGGGAAAAACGCCTCGCCGCCGGTCTCCTTCGCGAAACGCTTGAGCACCGCTGGCTTTTGATCGCCGTCCTGTTCATCGAAGATGCCAATTGCGTAAATGATTGCGGCGGAATGCTTCGCCATGTCGATGACCTGGGCCAAGGTGTGCTTGCTTGCGTTGTCGCCACCGTCGCTGATCAGGATGAGCACTTTCTTGTCGCGGTTGCCCAGCTTGAGATGTTCAAGCGCGGCAGCAAGCCCGTCGTAGAGTGAAGTCTCGCCAATCGCCGTGATTCCGGAGAGTGCCACTTGCAATTGAACCTGCTGATCTGTAAACGGCGTGCTCGCGGGAAGGCCGAAAGATACATGGTCATTGAAATTGACAATGAACATCTGGTCCTGCGAATTGCTGGAGCGCGCAAATGCCAGCGCAGCAGCGATCACATCGGCGCGCTTCGGACCCATGCTTCCGCTGTTATCAACAAGAATGCCGGCCGTGACCGGAATATCTTCGTGACTGAAGTTCTTGATTTGTTGAAGTACTCCGTCCTCATAAATCTGGAAATCGTCTTTGTTCAGTCCGGAAACGAGAGCATTGTGCCGGTCAAGAACGGTCGCGCTCAGAATGACCATGTTGGCATTCAACTGAAGGGTATACTCGCCGCCGGAATTGCTCGGGGATGGTTGGGGAACCTGCGCGAAGCAAACAAATGGCATAACGAGCAAAGCAATCAAAGCGATGAGGCAACGATGCATCACGGTGTTGTTCTTTAAGAGGCGCAGGCGTGCGCTTGGGCGCTCGAAAGCTTGCCTGTTCGCGTCGCTTCGCATACGTCCCGCGGATTCAGCCATCTTATTCATCTTTCCGGTTAACTAATAGATTTTGCAGCGACCAATCTGGTATCGAGCATATACAACAAAATGTGCAGGATGAGGCAATACTCGCGTACCGCCTCATCCTGCACATCGCCCCCAATGACATGATGATTCTGGGGGTGCGCTCCGCAATAGATTTACGCGCTCCGCTTCATGAAGCCCCAGAGGGCACCCAAGAGGGCAAGGCCGCCGAACAGCGAGAGCATGCCAACCAGCCCAATCAAGGGAAGATAGCTGGCAGTCTGAGGCAGAGACGCAACAAGCTCGGGCGCTGGCGTGACAGCAGGTGCTTGGGCTGCGGCAACCACTACGGCAGGAGGAGCCTCCACAACAGTGGCTGTTTCGACAGTATCTCCGTTCGGGTCGACCGCCTCGACCGGCGCTGTTTTTAAGGCTTCGACGGTCGATGATGCCAGCACAACTGGAGTCGACAGCATAGCCTCATTGGTGTCCTTCGCGATCTGAATTGCTCTGGACCTTTCGTAGACAAATTCGTCGCCCCATTCACGGCTTGGATAGAACCACGCTTTTAGAGCCTCAGGCTCTCCGGCGGGCCGTTCACGAAAAGTGATAACCGTTTTGCCGGTAGACTTCAACCGGTAATTGGGGATGGCAAGAATGGTGGTCAACACCTGGGATTCGTCCTGGTTGAAGATCTGGACAATGTGGCGGTCCGAAGATGAATCCACAAGCTTGAAAACATAGGTGCCGGCCGGCAGAAGATGCTGGCCTACGCCTGGAACTTCGACGGGAGCGCTGAAAGTAACAATGGTTTTCTGGTTCCACTCGTCCGCCTTGGCTTTAGGGGCGGCGAGAAGACAGAGGACGGTAACGCATAGTCCTGTTCCTAATCCTTGGAGCAGTTTCATTTGTGTCCCTTATTCTGATCGACTCACTCGCACGGCGGTTTTGTGCAACCTCTTTATGTTGTCGGAATCAATAGAGGTCGCACGCCGGAGAATCCGGCAGGATGGGGTCCGTGGCGTGTCATACAAGAGCCAGTGTTACCTATTGACTTTGCAATGTATGGCTAATATTGACCGTACCCTCAAGGCGAAACACGGACATCGCCCTTAAAGGCGAGATATTTTGTCACTCGCCCCCGAGTGTGTCAGAAGTCTTAAACCTGAACCTGCATACCATCAACAAGACCAGAAGAATGTCGAATGCTCCCGCGAGATGACGCGAATGGCAATTAACTGCTCAGTTTCCAGTTGAAGAAGCGGGTCCTCGCCTATACTATTGCAGACAATCACGCTTTCAGGTCTGTAGGCTTTCAAAAGAGCAATACAGACCATACACTCAACCGAATTTCGACAATTCTGCAAGGGGCACATTGCCCAGTACGTTTGAACGTGGAGTCCTGCATGTCCGAGATCGAAGACAATTCGGAAATTCAGCACCTTGGCGCAGAGCGTCAATTGTCTGCGCCGCCACCCAGGTATCGAAGGCGGTGGATTCTCTGGACAAGCCTGCTTCTGCTGCTGATTTTGGTTGCGATCGTTATCATGGTTGTCCACAATAACGACGCCAAGGCGGCGGCTGCAAAGCGCAAGTTGGCTGCCGTAAAACCATCTGTCACTGCCACGGTCGCCACTGCCACGAAGGGCAACACCGGCATCTACCTTGATGCGATTGGCACGGTCACTCCGGTCTACACCTCCTCGATTACCGCGCAGGCAAGCGGGGTCCTGTTTGCGGTGCATTACAGCGAAGGGCAATTCGTCCGGAAAGGGGATGCGCTGATCGACATCGATCCGCGACCCTACCAGGCGCAGTTGCTACAGGCCGAAGGCGCTTTGGAACGCGACACCAACGTTCTGGCGCAGGCGCAGATGGATCTGGATCGATACCGAGCGGCGTGGGCAGGAAACGGTATCAGCAAGCAACTGCTTGATGACCAGGAGAAAATCGTACTACAAGACAAAGGCACGGTGAAGAACGATCAAGGCACGGTGAATTATGACCAGGCCCAACTCAGTTACTGTCACATTACCGCGCCGATTTCTGGCCAGGCGGGTCTTCGCCTGGTGGACCCTGGAAACGTGGTGCAGGCAACCGGAACCACGGTGCTGGTGGTCATCACACAGGAGCAGCCTATTACCGTGGTGTTCACCCTTGCAGAAGACAGCCTGGGACAGGTGCAAGCGCGAATGCGACAGATGCATACGCTGCCGGTGGATGCGTGGGATCGCTCACAGACCACGAAGATAGCATCGGGGAAGATGTTCGCCATTGATAACCAGATCAACACCACCACGGGAACGGTTACGGCGCGCGCCCTCTTCGAAAACAAGAACGGCGCACTTTTCCCTAACCAGTTTGTCAACACAAGATTGCTGGTGAATACGCTAAAGGGAGTAACATTGGTTCCCACTGCCGCCGTTCAGCACAATGGACCGGTGGCGTTCCTCTATGTAGATGCGAACGGGGTGGTGAGCGTGCGCAATATCAAGACAGGGATTGCCGATGGCGGCATGACCCAGGTGGAGGGAATCAACCCGGGCGAGGTTGTGGCGACCAGCAGCTTCGATAAGTTGCAGAGCGGGAGCAAGCTCGTCGTGGCGAAGCAGGCGCCTACAGCCAACTCCTCTGAGGGCAATACTCCGTGAATCCATCCAGGCCTTTCATCCAGCGTCCCGTTGCGACCGCGCTGCTGATGGCCGCAATTCTGCTGGTGGGTATTGTTGCGTATACTCAGCTCCCCGTGTCCGCCTTGCCAGAGGTAGACTATCCCACCATTCAGGTACTCACTTTCTATCCTGGCGCCAGCCCTGACGTAATGGCCACCACTGTAACTGCGCCTCTTGAGCGCCAGTTTGGCCAATTGCAGGGGCTGAGCCAGATGACCTCAATCAGCTCCGGCGGATCGTCTGTCATCGTGTTGCAATTTGCCCTAACGCTCAACATCGACATCGCCGAAGAAGAAGTTCAATCGTCGATCAACGCCTCGCAGAGCTTTTTGCCCTCGAACCTTCCGTCGCCGCCGGTTTATAGCAAGACAAATCCCGCAGATGCTCCCGTTCTTACGCTGGCCATCACATCCAACTCCATTCCACTCTCTCAGGTAGAGGATCTGGTGGATACGCGCCTTGCGCCCAAGCTCTCGCAATTGAGCGGCGTGGGCCTGGTGAGCATCAGCGGCGGACAAAAGCCGGCCGTTCGCATTCAGGCCAATCCGATGGCGCTGTCGTCTTACGGACTGAATCTCGAGGATCTGCGCACAGCGCTTACGCAAACCAGCGTCAATGCCGCGAAGGGCAACTTCGACGGGCCTCATCAGGATTACCAGATCAATGCCAACGATCAGTTGGTGACAAGCAACGACTATCGAAAAGTTGTGGTTGCCTACCGCAATGGCGCGCCTCTGATGTTGAAGGATGTCGCCATGGTGGTGGACGGCATCGAGAACAACAAGCAGGCAGCGTGGATGAACGAGACTCCGGCAGTCATCGTCAACATTCAGAGACAGCCGGGCGCTAATACCATCAGCGTGGTGAAAGCCATCAAGGCTATCCTGCCCCAGCTCGAGGTGAACCTGCCGGCTTCAATTCAGGTCACGCCGCTCACTGATCTCACCACGGCTATCAATGCCTCCGTTTCCGACGTTGAGTTTGAATTGATGCTGACCGTTGCGCTGGTGGTGATGGTTATCTTTGTTTTTCTGCGCAACGTATATGCCACCATCATCCCCAGCATTGCCGTGCCGCTCTCTTTGGTGGGCACATTTGGCGCAATGTATGCGTTTGGCTACAGCCTCGACAATCTTTCGCTGATGGCGCTTACCATCTCCACGGGATTTGTTGTCGATGATGCAATTGTCATGATCGAGAATATCTCTCGTTATCTCGAGGCTGGGGATTCGCCAATGCAAGCCGCCATGAAAGGCGCGGAGCAGATTGGTTTCACCATTATCTCTCTGACCGTGTCACTGATCGCTGTGCTGATTCCGCTGCTTTTTATGGGTGGAGTAATTGGCCGTCTCTTTCGCGAATTCGCGGTTACGCTTGCAGTCACCATCATTCTGTCCGCAGTCGTTTCTCTTACCTTGACGCCCATGATGTGCTCGCGAATTTTGCGCCACACTGAGAAAGAGGAGCAGGGCCGCTTTTTCAAAGCATCGGAGCGGGTATTCGAGCGCGTCATCGCTTCTTATGGCCGCACTCTTAAATTTGTCTTTAAGTACCAGACCATCACCTTGCTGGTAGCTGCTGCCACTCTGGTTCTTACCATTTTTCTCTACATCATCATTCCCAAGGGCTTTTTCCCGACTCAGGATACGGGTGTGATTCAGGGAATCTCGCAGGCGCCGGCAACAATTTCTTTCGCGGCCATGGAACAGAAGCAACAGCAATTGGCTAGCATTGTTCTTCAGGATCCAGCGGTCGAGAGCCTGTCTTCCTTTATAGGCGCGGACGGAACTAACACAACACTGAACAGCGGACGAATGTCTATCAACCTGAAGCCGCTGAACGTGCGCGGCATCAGCGCCTCCGACGTGATTCGCCGGCTGCAAAAGAGCCTCAAGAAGGTTGAGGGCGTCGAACTTTTCATGGAGCCGGTGCAGAACATTACGGTGGACGACCGCGTAAGCCGCACCCAATACCAGTACACGCTGGAAGACCCGGACGCCAATGAGTTGAACTTGTGGACAAACCGGCTTGTCGACAAGATGAAGCAGTTGCCTCAGCTTGCCGATGTCGCGACCGACCAGCAAACCGGAGGCCTGGCGGCATCCCTGGTTATCGATCGCGTGACTGCATCGCGGCTTGGCATCGCTCCCTCAACCATCGATAATATCCTCTATGACGCGTACGGTCAGCGGCAAATCAGCACAATGTACACGCAGCTGAATCAGTACCATGTGATTCTCGAAACTGCTCCAGATGCTCAGCAAAGCCCCGGCAAGCTTCCGGATCTGTACATTCAGACGAATACTTCAGCAGGGGGTTCCGGCCCCGGAGCATCTTCCTCGTTTGCATCCACAGGGTCTTCTTCCGCCGGTTCGAATGCGACCACTACCACTGTGGCATATACTCCTTCCGCGGGAACACTTAGCGCGCCTTCGAATGCCATTACGTCAGGCGTAGGCTCGACCGGCACGGCTTCAACCTCAAATGCAGCCACTACCACCGCAGCCTCCAATGCCGTGCCGCTCAGCGCATTCACTCATCTTGAGCAAGTGACAGAGCCGCTCTCGATCAATCACCAGGGACAGTTCCCGGCAGTGACCGTGTCCTTCAATCTTGCCCCCGACGCAGCGCTCGGAGGCGCAATCACGGCCATCGAGAAGGCTCAAAAGGACCTGAATATGCCGGCCAGCGTCCAGTATGGCTTTCAAGGCACCGCAGCTTCTTTTCAAGGTTCGCTCGCCAATGAAGGCCTGCTGATTCTCGCCGCGCTCGCCGCCGTCTACATCGTGCTGGGAATTCTTTACGAGAGCTTCATTCATCCCATTACCATTCTTTCGACGCTTCCCTCGGCCGGCGTGGGAGCCTTGTTGGCTCTCATTATTTTCAAACAGGATCTCAGCGTCGTCGCCATTATCGGCATCATTTTGCTGATCGGCATTGTAAAGAAAAATGGAATCATGATGGTGGATTTTGCTCTGGAGGGAGAACGAGAGCACGGGAAGAATGCAACCGACGCGATCTATGATGCTTGTCTATTGCGCTTCCGCCCGATCATGATGACGACCATGGCGGCGCTGCTGGCGGGCATTCCACTGGCACTGGGCCAGGGCATGGGTTCGGAACTACGCCGCCCGCTGGGCATTGCCATGGTTGGCGGATTGTTGCTGAGCCAGGTGCTCACGCTTTATACAACACCGGTTATTTATATCTTCTTCGATCGCATCGGCCATCGCTTGAGCAGCGCACCGAAGACTATCGAATCGGGCGACCAACCACAACCGGCGGAGGGAACATGAATATCTCTGCCCCCTTCATCCGCCGGCCCGTAGCCACAACGTTGCTTACGGCAGGCATCGTGCTTGTCGGGGCTATCGCCTTCAATGTTCTTCCGGTTTCTCCGTTGCCACAAGTCGATTTCCCGACAATCTCGGTATCAGCCAGCTTGCCGGGTGGAAGCCCCGACATTGTGGCATCTTCTATTGCAACTCCGCTGGAGCGTCAGTTCAGCCACATCGCCGGCGTAACTGAGATGACCTCATCAAGCTCGCTGGGCAGCACCTCGATCACGCTGCAGTTCGATCTGAGCCGCGACATAGACGGGGCGGCGCGAGACGTAGAGGCGGCAATCAACGCCGCACGAACGTACCTGCCGGCAAATTTGCCCGCCAACCCAACTTATCGCAAGGTGAATCCCGCGGACGCACCCATTCTTATTTTGGGACTTACTTCTGATAAGTACGACAAGCCGACGCTCTATGACGAGGCGTCGTCCGTCATTGCTCAGAAGCTTTCGCAGATTGAGGGCGTTGGGCAGGTCACGGTCGGCGGAGGCGCCGGTCCTTCAGTGCGCGTTGAAGTAAACCCCACATTGCTGAATAGCCACGGACTCACGATGCAAAACATTCAGTCCGTATTGAGTCAACAGAATGCTCATGAGCCGGCCGGTCAGATTTCAGATGGAAATACAACTGCGGACATTGTCACGAACGACCAGATCTCCCATGCCTACCAATTTAGTCCGCTGATAGTTGGATACAACAAAGGGCAGGCAATCAGGCTCTCCGACGTAGCCGATGTTTCGGATGGGGCGCAGAACATCCGCACGGCAGGATACCTGAATGGCACGCCCTCGATCACCGTCTTGATCTTTCGCCAACCGGGCGCAAACATTATCAATACCGTAGATCGTGTTCGCGCGGAATTGCCATCGATTGAAGCGTCCATCCCGCAAGGCATCAAGACCACGGTTGTTCTTGACCGCACCACAACAATCCGCGCTTCAGTCAGCGATGTGGAGCGCACTCTCATCCTCTCCGTCATCCTGGTGATTCTTGTTGTCTTCATGTTCCTGCGCAACTGGCGAGCCACACTCATTCCCACTGTGGCCGTTCCTGCTTCGCTTATCGGCACATTCGCCGTCATGTACCTGCTTGGGTTCAGCATCGACAATCTATCCTTGATGGCGCTGACAATCTCAACCGGCTTTGTTGTTGATGATGCCATTGTGGTGATGGAGAATATTTCTCGCCTCCGTGAATCAGGCATGCCGCCCATGAAAGCCGCGCTTGAAGGTTCCAGAGAGATTGGGTTCACCATCCTGTCGATCAGCATGTCGCTGGTTGCAGTTTTCATTCCGATTCTTCTCATGAGCGGTATCGTCGGCCGCCTGTTCCGTGAGTTTGCAATCACATTGTCAACGGCCATTATCGTGTCGATGCTGATCTCGCTGACGACCACTCCCATGATGTGCGCCTACCTGCTCAAGGACGAGCGGACGATCAAGCACGGGCGCGCATATCAAATAAGTGAGAAGGGATTTACGTGGATGATCTCCACGTACAGTCGATCTCTGAAGTGGGTGCTGGAGCACCCGGCTCCCGTGCTGACCGTTTTGCTCCTTACCATTGCGTTGAACTTTTATCTTATAGACATAATTCCCAAAGGCTTCTTCCCGCAGCAGGATACGGGAGCAATCACCGGGAACGCACGAGGGCCGCAGGACGCATCGTTTCCGGTCATGGACAACTCGATTCAGCGGATAGTGGAAGTGATCAAGGCGGACCCCGCTGTCGCAGATGTCATTGCCCATACGGGCGGAGGGGGAGCAGCAAACGGGGCCAGCATTTATATCGCACTGAAGCCGCTGAATGTGCGCAAGGTTTCTGCTCCGGAGATTATTGATCGCTTGCGGCCCAAACTGAACCGGTTGCCCGTTGCGTCAGCATTTCTCCAGGCAGCGCAGGACCTGCGCATCGGCGGCCGGCAGAGCAATGCCATGTACCAATACACGATTCAGTCGGACAATGTGGCGGATCTTTCGCATTGGGGCCCGATACTTCTTGCGGGAATGCAGAAACTTCCTGGCTTTCAGGACGTGAGCAGCGATGCGCAAAACGCCGGCTTGCAGGAGTTGCTCAGCTATGATCGCCCCACCGCCGCGCGGCTTGGCATTACACCACAGTCTTTGGATCAGTCCCTTTACAGCGCCTTTGGGCAATCGCAAGTCTCTATCATCTACACACAGTTGAACCAGTATTACGTTGTGCTGGAGGTGGCGCCGCAGTACTGGCAAAGTCCCGATGGCTTGAAGAATATCTACCTCAACACCACGGGCAGCGGGATCATTCCGCTTTCTTCGGTCAGTACCGCACAAGCGAGCACCACGCCGCTGGTCATTAATCACACCAGCTCATTTCCATCAGTTACCGTGTCGTTCAATCTTGCGGAGAACATGTCGCTGAGCGACGCTACCCGCATGGTGAGTCAGATGCAGGAGCGGCTGAATATGCCGCAGACGGTTCGGGGATTTTTTGCCGGAACGGCACAGGCTTATCAAACGTCGCTTGCCAGCGAGCCTCTACTTATCGGCACGGCATTGCTCGCGGTCTACATCGTTCTCGGCATCTTGTACGAGAGTCTGGTACATCCTCTCACCATCATTTCCACTTTACCGTCGGCGAGCGTGGGAGCCATGCTCGCGCTTATGCTCTTCAAGATTGATCTCAATGTGATTTCGATCATCGGCATTATTCTGCTGATAGGCATCGTGAAGAAGAATGCGATCATGATGATCGACTTTGCCCTGGTTGCGGAACGCGAGCAGGGAAAAACCACCACCGAGGCCATTTTTGAAGCTTGCCAGCTTCGCTTCCGGCCCATCTTGATGACGACAATGGCCGCATTGTTTGGCGCGCTGCCGCTCGCATTCGGTACGGGAACCGGTTCCGAACTCAGACGCCCTCTCGGAATTACCATTGTTGGCGGATTGATTGTCAGCCAGATGCTGACCCTCTATACCACGCCCGTCGTCTATCTGGCTTTTGATCGGTTGCGTCTCCGCTTTAGGGGTAAACAAGCAGCGACCCCCTACAATGGGACAGCCGAGACCGCCTGACAAAGGCTGTTTTTTGGAGTGTTCGATATGAAGAATTCGATCATGCAATCACGAAGGCCACTCACGGCGTGGTTTGCACTCCCACTAGCGGTGTACTGTGCGATGGTGGCTGGATGCAACGTTGGGCCAAAGTATGTGCCGCCTGCGACGACTGCGCCTCCGGCTTTCAAGGAGTCACCCGCGCAATTCAAGGAGACTGACGGATGGGCCGTTGCGCAACCGCAGGACGCGGCTCTTCGCGGTAAATGGTGGGAGATCTACAATGAACCGGAACTGAATGCGCTCGAAGATCAACTCAACATCGACAACCAGAATATCCGCCAGGCATTCGAGAACTTTATGGAAGCGCGCGCCCTGGTGCGGGAAGCGCGGTCGCAATATTTTCCAACGGCAAGTGTTGGAGGCTCTTATACTCGGTCGCGTAGCTCGTCTAACGTCGGATCCTCAGCGGGCTCGGGCTCGACGGGTGGCCAGCAGTCTCAGTTGTTCGACCTCCCGGGCGAGGTTTCGTGGGAACCGGATTTATGGGGAAAAGTGCGCAACACCGTGCATGCCAGCCAATACCAGGCCCAACTAAGCGCGGCCGACCTTGAGAATGAACGGCTGACTGAGCAGGCCAGCCTTGCAGAGTACTTCTTTGAGATTCGCGGCCAGGATGCACTGCAACAGATTCTCAATGACACTGTGGAAGCTGACAAAAAAGCGCTCGACGCTGTGCGGGCTGCCTATGACACGGGCGTTGGCGACCAGATCTCCGTTGTCGAAGCGCAGACAACTTACGAGAACGCTCAATCGGCGGCAATCAATACCGGAGTCGCGCGGGTCCAGTATGAGCATGCGATTGCCATGCTCATCGGCAAACCTGCATCGACGTTCTCTGTCCCGGTCGAGGCCAGGACGAGCGCACCACCGCCCATTCCTTTGGGCTTACCTTCTCAACTGCTCGAGCGGCGTCCGGACATCGCTGCCGCGGAGCGGAACATGGCCGCTGCGAATGCACAGATCCGGGTGGCTTATGCAGCTTATTATCCCGCGCTGACGCTTTCCGCCACGGGCGGCGTAGAGAGCTCGGCCATCAAAAACCTCCTGACCTGGCCCAGCCGTTTCTGGTCCGTTGGCCCATCCGTCTCAGAGACCGTTTATGATGGCGGACTGCGCCGTGCGACCGTGAATGAGCACATCGCCACTTACAATGCAAATCTTGCCGCCTATCGCCAATCCGTATTGACGGCATTCCAACAGGTTGAAGACTATCTGGCGGCGGTTCGCATTCTGTCGCAGCAGATCCTTCGCCAACAAGAGGCAGTTAATTCCTCGCGTACCTTCCTTGCGCTCGAGCAAGCCCGATACGATACAGGCATCGATCCGTACATCGACGTTGTAATAGCGCAAACCACTTTGCTCGCGAATCGGGAGTCTTTGACCCAGATTCAGATCCAGCAGATGACGGCATCCGTTCAACTGATTGAAGCCTTGGGTGGCGGATGGGATCGATCCCAATTACCCACGCCTGCTCAGGTTACTGAGAAACCTTCAAAAACAGAGACCGTGATTCAGCATTAGATTGCGGGCACAAGCTTTTCCCAGATGAAAGTACGATCACCCGATGGGAGTTTACCTCTTTTTCTTCCCGCGCGCTCACTTTAGCGAAGCGAATCTTATTTCTATCGAACTGTATTGAATTTCGGGATTCAGAGGCCGCTACAGCGCGCTCTATCTGCGCTCTGTTTATCGGATTACGGCTGCTTTTCATGGACTTAAGTGTCATCCGCTGACCTGGATGTTATTGAAAATACGTTAGGTTGAGAATTCGATTCCTACCGCGTCCACCAATATAATCAACATCTTAAAGATTCCCCCAAAACTGAACTTCACCGCACATCACCACATTTGGAACTGAAACTTTGTTTCAACTTCGTCATTGCGAACGTTTTCTGCATGGTCAATGACCGCGCGAAGCCCGTATCAGATCGCTAGCGCAATATTCGTCACTGCAGCATAGGATTCCAGAGCGGAACTGCGGCGACCGGATTTCAAAGCGGGGCCGTCGGACATCACGCATATTGCATGGTTCTTATTGCTCAGACCGGTGTGATGCTCGCGCCTAGAGTGAGATGTGTAAGGGCAGGTTGATGACAGATCCCGGTAACGCAACGGGAATGAATGAACGCCCTAAACCCCTTATGGTGCCTGATCAAGTCGCGCTGATCTTTGCGGCTGCACACAGCATCCCACGCAACACAAGGAACCGCAGACACCTTAAAGGGGGTCACATATGCGCGGACTCAAAACACTACTCGGTACAACAGCATTGCTCGCGGGTCTGGCCCTGGCGCCAGCAGCCAATGCCCAGATCATGGTCGGCGTCGGCATGCAGCCGGATTGCTCTTACGGCTACTACGATTACGCGCCTTACGCCTGTGCGCCTATGGGCTTTTACGGGCCAGGGTACTTCTACAACGGCATCTTCCTCGGTATGGGCCCATGGGCTAACTGGGGCTATGGTCACGGCTGGGGCGGCCATCGCTTCGGCGGCGCAGGCGGTGGAAGCTATCGCGGCGCAGGCTATCGCGGCGGTGGCGGCGGTGCACGTGGCGGAGGCGGTGCACGTGGCGGAGGCGGTGCACGTGGCGGTGGCGGTGCACGCGGCGGTGGCGGAGCACGTGGCGGCGGAGCGCACGGCGGCGGTGGTGGTGGACATGCCGGCGGCGGTGGCGGTGGACATGCCGGTGGTGGTGGACATGGCGGCGGTGGTGGTGGACACCGCTAACCTTATAGCTGCCGAATAAGACAGCGAGCAGTACAAAAAGCGGCGGGGCTTAACGGCTCCGCCGTCTTGCGTTTGCGGGAATATTTTGGGCGCTCATTGAGCTTATTCGGAAGGCAAGCACTTTTGCATCGCGCCCGGCGGGACCGACGAGCCGGAGTCGCCGGACAGCCTTCTTGTCATCACCTGGAAGTGATGGCCCATGACTACCAAAGTCATGGCCGCGCCCACACAATGGCGATAGCGCGTGGCCACGGTAATGAGAAACTTCCAATAGCTCCAGCGCTGACGGCCGAAGACTCCCTGGCGAACGATCGAGGTGACGAAGGCACGCGCATTTCCCACGGTCAGCCACTGCTGTCTGGTTTGCCTCGCACCGGAGCGCGGGTGGGTACGGCTGAGATAGAGCTTGACGCGCTCATAGTAAGCTTCGCATGAGTAGATTCTCTTCAGTACCGAGCGATAGCCTTCAACCAGCCTTGTGGCATCCATATTGGGAAGAAAGTTCAGCTTGTCATCCGTGTTGTCGCCGCGGCCCACATCGAGAATCCGACCTTCGTTGCGCAGTCGCCGGAATAACTGGGTTCCGGGCATGGCCTGCAGCAGGCCGACCATGGCAATGGGTATGCCGCTCTTCTGAATAAACTCGACCATGCGGTCGAAGATGTCGTCGCGATCAGTGTCGAATCCCAGGATGAAGCCGCCCATCACCTGCATTCCATAACTCTGAATGGCGGCTATACTGTCCAGGAGGCTGCGTCGCGTGTTCTGCAGCTTGTTGCAGGCGACGAGGCCGGATTCATCAGGGGTCTCGATGCCCAGGAAGACCGAAACGAAGCCGGCGTCTTTCATCAGTTGCATCAGCTCCGGATCGTCGGCGAGGTTGAGTGAAGCTTCGGTATTGAAGTCGAAGCTGATCTTGTATTGGTTGCGCCATTCGGCAAGCGCCACGCATAACTCTTTAGCGCGTGCCTTGTTGCCGATGAAGTTATCATCGACGATAAACACCGCTTCGCGCCAGCCAGCCGCGCGTAACTGGTCCAATTCTGCGAGCACCTGCGCCACGGACTTGGTGCGCGGACGGCGTCCGTAGATTTCAATGATGTCGCAGAACTCGCAGTTGAAGGGACAACCGCGCGAGTATTGCACGGCCATGGTGGAGTAGCGATGCATCTTGATGAGGCTCAGGTCGGGCAGGGGACTGGAGCTCATCTCCGGCCTTTCGGCGGCCTGATAGACGGGCTTGGCTGTTCCTTGCTCGAGATCGCGCACGAGATCGGCGATGAGGCTCTCTGCTTCGCCGATGACCACGTGGTCCGCCTTGAGTTCGTCTGTTGAAAGGCTGCTGGCGATGGGCCCGCCGACGACCGTGCGCAATCCGCGTGCGCGACACCTCTCGACGATAGCCGCCAGGGAATCCCGCTGGATGTGCATTGCGCTCAACATCACCACGTCCGCCCAGGCCAGGTCGCGATCGCGCAGCCGCTCTACGTTGGTGTCCACCAACCGCTTATTCCAGGCCTTCGGCAACAGCGCCGCCACCGTCATCAACCCCAGAGGAGGCTGCGCTGCTCGCTTGCCCAGAAATTTGAGCGCATGTTTGAAGCTCCAATATGTATCGGGGAATTCCGGATAGATCAACAGGGCATTCATCGGCCGCCTCCAGCGGAAGAGGGGCGCTGGCCAAGATGAAGCTTCACAACTCGATGCCGGCAACTGGCAGCGCCGCATCGAAAACTTACGCGGCTGCTATCGCACGGGCGCGCTACTTCCTCTATGAATTGTCCCACTGGAGCGCTGGAAAGCTGTACAAAATAGCACACTGTGCGGAAAGACGCCGTGTTCAGAGGTTTCAGATATCAAGGGATTTGAAGGAGAGCTGAAGCAGATTACGCGCGCCAGATGATGGCGGCCGCACCACTTGCTGCCCTGAACGAGTTGCGAGCGGCGAAGACTTCCGTTCGAAGATCGCGTGTTCTCCAGCCTGAGCCGTGAGAATTTCCGACTCAGGCTGGAGTGGTTTTCCAATACTTCTATGGCTCTGCTTCAGAGGCCACGTCGCCCGGATATCAGGTTGAAGACCAGGATGATTAACGCGACTACGAGCAGAAGGTGAATCAGACCACCGGCTATGTGGAAGCTGAAACCCAGGAGCCACAAAACCAGAACTATGACAAACAGTGCCCAGAGCATAAACACTCCTTTCCCGCGTTGCTGGCGCCCCTGGCCTGAGAGTTGCCTGAGGCGCCCGAAATGTAATCATGACAGGTTAGCTGCTTCTAGTTCTCCGCATGGGCCCGCTCTTTTGCCCCTCTGACTGCGTCGATGAACTTGTTTGCAGCGGCTGGTACGGCCACTTCGCCGCGCAGAACGCGGTGTGAGGAGACGTCGTGCCCGTAGAAGGTATCCATCGAACTGTCATCCCTGCGAATATCGGCCCCGGTCAGCGTGAGCCCGGCAAAGGCGCCTTTGGCTCGCGAGTAGGTAAGGATCTCGGTATTCAGCTTCCAGTCAGTATCGGCAGTGGCATGGCGTCCCACCGGTCCGGCTGCC
>Ga0224558_1000216_pt1 | contig 68686 bp, 64 predicted proteins | sample 714S32024metaG_FD_180682 | JGI IMG/M metagenome (GOLD analysis project Ga0224558, IMG submission 180682) | Peat soil microbial communities from Stordalen Mire, Sweden - 717 S3 20-24 | ecosystem: Environmental > Terrestrial > Soil > Wetlands > Peat | place: Sweden: Norrbotten County, Stordalen... | reverse complement strand
TGGGCCGAGCACTGGAACGACGACCCCACACCCTTCGTCTGGAAGAAGCCCGTCGACGAGATCATCGCCAAGGTCAAGCGGGGCCGAGCGGCGTTGGCTTCAGTCAAATCCGCGACGCACCACTAGGCATGGCAATCAACTCGTTACCCTGCTTCCGCGACCTGATACCAATCCCAGTATATGTGGTTGCCCTGAATTGTTACCCTGCCTACAGTTTGAATGAGATTGAGCCACAGGTATCCAGAATGCGAGGTTGTGAATACGGGTGCGGAATAGGCGACCACACCGTCAAAGCCGTTCGAGATGTCAGCGCGAGCTTCGTAGCGAACATTGATCGACGCTCCATCGTCAGTGTGAATGTTGGCGACCACTCGCACGGTGCCAATCCCGCCGGGACCCGACATCCAATCGTAGTAGCACTGTCCCTGCATCTTGCCGTTCAGGCGCTCGCCATCGACCGACGCCAGCACCGGATAGTTCTCTTGGACTAAGCCGGCACCCTTCCCAACCACATTGGGCTTCTTTATCTCGCCAGCAGTTGTGCAAAGTGGAATAAGCCTGAGTTCCGCCATGTACCAAATGCTAGTGCGCCGTCTTTCTGGGTGCTCACTCATCGTGACCGTGTCAGTGACTCACCAGACGACTAGTTAGGAGCGCGTTCATGTCGGTGGTTGGTTCCTCGCCGATACACCCATTGCAGGGGTGTGGCAGAAGTGCCGGTCAGTGGCAGTTCGCGGTCGGCAAGCTGTGGGTGCCGTAAACGTCATCCGGACCCTCGACCTGGACTTCCGCTGGGGCGATCTCGGTGACGAAGATGGAGCATGGCGCTCTCCTTTCTCTATTTTGGCTTCGTCCGCATGCTCCAGCTGGTCCGTCCCTCCCGTAGTGAGCAGCAGGACCTGGCCATCGAGATCGTCATGCTCCGTCACGTGGTCACCGTCCTGCGCCGCCACGTGGACCGTCCAGCCCTGCAGCCAGCGGATCGAGCAGTGCTCGCTGGACTGAGCCGGCTTCTGTCGGCTGCTCACCGGAGACGCTTCTTCGTGCAGCCGGAGACCCTGCTGTGCTGGCATCGAGACCTGGTGCGGCGGAAATGGACCTACTCGCACGGCCGGTCTGGGCGACCGGCTGTTCCCGTTGGCACGGTCTCTCTGGTCCTCCGCCTGGCCAGAGAGAACCCGACCTGGGGCTATCGACGGATCCACGGGGAGTTGGCCACGATGGGCGTTCGGCTCGCCCCTTCGAGCGTGTGGGAGATTCTGCGCCGTCACGGCATCGAGCCTGCTCCGAGGCGTTCTGGCCCGACCTGGGTGCAGTTCAAGCGTGTCCAGGCAGAGACCATGCTGGCCTGCGACTTCTTCACCGTTGACACGGTGCTGCTCAGACGCCTCTCTGTGCCGTTCTTCATCGAGCTCGACACCCGTTGGGTCTATTTCTCCGGCATCACCTCCAATCCGGTGGAGGAGTGGTTCACCCAACAGGCCCGGAACCTGAGCTTCGACCTTGCGGGCCGAGCTCAGTCAGTCAAGTTCCTCATCCAGGACAGGGATACCAAGTTCACGAAGAGATTCGACGAGGTGTTCCGCACCGAGGACATCAGAGTCATCAAGACCCCCGTTCGATCTCCACGAGCGAATGCATTCGCCGAGCGGTTTGCCGGGACCGTCCGTCGAGAGTGCACCGACCGCCTCCTCATCTTCGGGCGCAAGCATCTCGAGCAGGTAGTGACCGAGTACATTGTTCACTACAACGACCACCGCCCGCACCGTGCCGTCGGCCAGCGGGCACCGAGAACATCGAAGGTCGAGCCAGACCGGGTCGATCAGCCCGATCTGACACAGCTACGTCGAAATGAGGTCCTCGGCGGCCTCATTCACGAGTACCGCCTCGTTGCATGACCTGGTCGGATGAGTTCTCGGCACGCACAGGTCATCGGCGGGATGACGATCACGCTCGGGATCCACGAGGCGCGGGATCCGGAGCACCTTCGCCGGTCGTGACCCGACCGTCCGGACCCGGGGTCGACGGCCCGGCAACCGGCTGAGCGGCGAGCGGCCGGGCGTTCAGCCCGCCGCCCCGCTGTCCCCGCGGCGACGGCCCCGGATCAACAGGAGCACCACGCCGAGCAGTGCGAGCACGGCGACGGCCAGGGCGGCGACGGCGAGCGCCTCCGTCGTACCCGACGAGCCCGATGTGGTGGTCGCGACCGAGGCCGGCGTCGGGTTGGTCAGGGTCAGGATCGGTGCCGGCGTGGCCGGATCGGGGTAGACCGGGGTGGCCACCTGGATCCAGCGGACCACCTCGCCTGACGAGTACGTCTGGAGCGACTTGAAGATGATCTGGCCGGCCTGGCCCGGGAGCTGGCCGACGGAGATGGCGAAGTCCTGGTACTGGCCGGGGGCGATGCCCCCCGCCGCGGCCGTCCAGGCGATGTCGGTGACCACCTGGTCGACCGGCCCGTCATCTGTCTGGACGGGCGTGCTCAGGGTCCGCGTGCCGACCATGGCCGTCCAACCGGGGACGGGTAGCACGTCGACCGTCAGGAGCGGCAGGTTGGCCGGCAAGTAGACCTGGAGTTCGACGGTGTTGGCGTCGTCCCGCTCGTTGGGCACCCGGAAGGTGAGCTCGATGTCGCTGCTGCCGGCCGGCGTCGTGTCCGGGTGCACGGTCACGTGGGCCCAGGCGGGTCCGGCGGACAGGACCGTGAGCATCAGCACGGCCGCTGCTCCCAGGACGGCGATCCGGCTGCAGCGTCTGAGGTGTGTCACGGCGGTTCGGTTTCCTTCGGGCGGTTCCGACGGGTTCGGGAGGCGGAGGGCGGATAGGGCACGGCTGTCAGTGCACGGGGAAGGTGACCGGCACCACCTGCTCGTCGATGGCGTCGGTCCGGACGGTGATCGTGAGGGTCCAGGTCCCCGCGACGGGGATGTCCACATCGGTGGCGTAGTAGTGGCCGGGGCCCCCGATGGTAAGCGGGATGTCCAGGGGACCGAGGTCCTGGGCGGGCAGGCTCAGGGTGGCGTCGAGCTCGGGGATCGCCTTCGGTGTCCCGATGCTGCTCAGCACGTAGATGTGTACCTGGTTGCCGGTGCCGACCCGGGCCGGGTCGACGATGGCGTTCACCTGGACCCCGAGCGTGGTGAAGGACGTCGAGAACGGGAGGGCGGCCGCCTGCTTGGCGGGCACGGCGTTGACCAGCAGGGCGGTGACGGCGAGCACGGCGAGGGCGATGCCGATCTCGGCCAGGACGGACCGCCGCAACCGGCTGGACCGGACCGGACCGGGCGCCGCCCCGCCGACCTTCGGGGCGGGACGCCGGACCCGGAGGCGCACGCCCCAACCGCCGTGCACGATGCGCCGGCTGAGGGCACCCACGCCGATCAGGCCGATCACCAGGAGGATCTTCACCACCAGGGTCCGCCCGTAGGTGGTGTGGACGAGGGCGTAGAGGCTGCCCACCTGCCGGATCGACTGGACCGTCCCGGTCGCCACGACGACGACGACCGCGGCGAAGGCGCAGGCCGACACCGTGCGGGTGACGGCGGCCGCGTCCTCGGGACGGTCGGCCTCGTCCGGCCGCCCGAGAAGGAACGTGGCGAGGAGGGCGAGGCCGCCCAGCCAGACGGCGGCCGCGGCCAGGTGGGTAACGTCGAGGGCGAGCCCGAGCGCCGGCTGGCCCCCCTTCGAGGCATGGCCGGCCAGGCCGGGGGTGCTGAGCAGCCCCAGTCCGAGGACGGCGCCGGCCGGGATCACCCACGCCCACCGCCGAGGCCCCCGGCCGAGGCGGCCCTGGATCCCGAGCAGCACCGGGACGAACGCCACCAGCAGCACGAGCCGCAGGAGCTCGATCCGGCCGAAGCGCGTGTGCACGACGCCGTCGGCCAGCGATGGCCGGACGATGTCGGTGAGGGGCAGCGCCGCTGCGTAGACCCCCTGGATGGCGATGCCGAGCACCGTCGCCACCGCCAGCACCCACCACGACGCCCACAGGACCCGTCCGACCCGGCGGCCGTCGCCGCCCGGCCGCCAGGCCAGCATGACGGCGACGGCCAGTCCCACCAGGAAGAGCAGCCCGGCGAAGGCGGCGAAGCGGATGAGCCAGTAGAGGACGCCCACGGTCGTGCTGCCGGACTGGTCGGCCAGCGCGGTCGCCTCGGCGCTCGCCCTGGCCGCCCCGCTGGCCGTGCCCACGGAGAAGACGAAGGCCCCGTGCACCGGGTGGGAGTCCGCCGAGATCACCCGCCAGGCGACGACGTACGTACCCCGGGGCAGGTGGGCCGGCAGCGAGATGGCCACCGCGTGGCTGTCCCCGTCCGGGTGGTGGGTGCCCCCGCTGTCGACCCGCCTGCCGTCGGGCCCGAGGACGCGGAGTGAGCCGAAGTCGATCTCCACCGGCTCGCCGAAGTGGAGGACCACCTGGGTCGGGGCCACCAGCACCACCGAGCCCTGCACCGGGTCGGTGGACTCCAGCTGGGCATGGGCACCGGCCGGGACGGCGGTGGTGACGAGCAGCACGGCGACGCCGACCGGTGCGGCCAGAAGCCGGAGCAGCCGTCTTACGGGGCGGCCGGCGGGACAGGCGTACGGGGGCCACGGGCGTGGGAGGCGTCGGCGCGATGACCGGCCGGCCGAGCTCGGGTCAACCACGCCCAAGGCTCGCACAGGTGGGCGGAAGGTGCGACCCTCGGCTGTCTCCGGGCCGGCGTCCGGGTCCGGTCAGCCGGCGCCGTAGTAGGGGGCGCCGAAGCTGAGGATGCCCCCGTCGCCGGCCACCGGCCAGTACCCGCCGGTGGCCGGATCGGCGGCGATCTGGTCGCCCACGGTGGCCGCCCCGGCGCCCCGGACGCCCAGGGAGAGCGGAAGGACGGCCAGCGCCAGCAGTAGGAGGACGGCCCCGACCGCCTTCGCCAGGATCCCCGGGCCCGGGCGCCGAGCACGCCTCGATCGCCTCGGGACCGGACGGGGCGGCTCCATGCGCCCCATTATCGGCACAGGCGTGGGGGAACTTGAGGGATTTCCTTGCGGACGATCGGGATTGGACGCCGCCCGACCCACTGCTCCAGGGTTGGGCCATGAGCGAATCCCGAGGTGTGATCGTGGTGACCGGAGCGGGCGGTATGGGCTCCGCGATCGCCCGCCGGATCGGCACCGGCTCGACCGTCGTGCTGGCCGACTTCAACCAGCAGCTGCTGGAGGCCGAGGCCCGCAACCTCGTGCAGACCGGCTACGACGTGGTGAGCCACGCCGTCGACGTCTCCGACAAGGACTCGGTCGATGCGCTGGCCCGGGAGGCCGCCGACCGGGGCCCGGTGACCGCCGTGGTCCACACCGCCGGGCTCTCGCCCGTGCAGGCGCCGGTCGACGCCATCCTCCGGGTGGACCTCCTCGGGGCGGCACTCATGCTCGACGCCTTCGGCGCAGTCGTCAGTACCGGCGGCGCCGGCGTGTTCATCTCGTCGATGGCCGGGACGATGACGCCCCTCCCGCCCGACGTCGAGTTCCGCCTGGCCACCACGCCGACGGATCAGCTCCTGGACCTCGCCGACCTCGGACCCGACGCGGTACCGGACTCCGCCACCGCCTACGGCGTGGCCAAGCGCGCCAACCAGGTCCGGGTCCGGGCGGCCTCGATCGCCTGGGGGCGCCGCGGCGCCCGGGTCAACTCCATCTCGCCGGGGATCATCTCCACCCCGATGGGCGCCTCGGAGCTCGAGGGCCCGAGCGGCGACATGATGCGGGTGATGATCGCCGGGAGCGGGACCGGCCGGATCGGCACGCCGGAGGACATCGCCGGGGTCGTGGACTTCCTCCTCGGCCGCGACGCCGGTTTCATCACCGGGACCGACCTGCTGGTCGACGGCGGGGTCGTCGCCTCGCTCCAGGCCCCGCCCTCCTGACCGCGTCGTCAGGCCAGGCGCTTCGCCTCGGCCAGTCCCTTGGCGCTGTAGACCGCCGTCGGGAAGACGGCGTCCCAGGCGTCACGCACCCCGCGGAAGTCCTCACTGGGCCCGTAGGCGGCACGGGCGGCGGCCACCACGTCGTCCCGGCGGGCGGCACGGTCCTTCCTCGACGATCCCGACCAGGACAATGCGCTCATCCTGGTGTCGGTGCTGGTGGACAGCCGCGCCGTGTGGGGGCAGGAGGCGGAGCCGCTGATCGCCGAGACGTTCCGGCTCGCCCGGGCGCGTCCGAGGCTGTTGCGCCTGCTGGCCGAGTTCGCCATCGCCCACCGGCCGCCGACCGGCTTCCTGCGCGGCCTGGTCGTCGAGTTCTCGGGCGAGCACCGCAGGCGGCTCGATCTCAAGACCGGGGGGATCGTGCCGATCGCCGACATCGCCCGGTGGGCGGGCCTGGCCGCCGGGGTCACGTGCGCCTCGACCACCGCACGCCTGGTGGCGGCCGGCGAGGCCGGGATGCTGACCGCCTTCGATGCACTCACCTTCCAGGAGGCCTTCGAACTGGTGTGCCAGCTGCGCCTCGACCATCAGGTCGCCCAGCTCCAGGCGGGCGTCGAGCCCGACGACTTCCTCGCTCCCAGCGAGTTGAACCCCCTGACCCGGAGCTATCTGAAGGAGGCCTTCCGCGCCGTGGCGTCGGTGCAGCGCCACATCTCGACCGATCTCGCCCTCACCCTCCGGTGACGTTCCCGTTCCGAGCCCGGACGGCCGGGTCGGCCGCTGCGACGGGCTACGGCCATGGGCCAGTCGCCCGGGGGCGGACCCCCTGGCGCCCGAGGCGTCGGTGGTCGTCCACGGGATCCGCACGGTGGACCTGGCCGATGCCCCGCCGCTCCACGAGGCGATCAAGCCGCTCGTCGACATCCTGGCCGGGCGCGTGCTGGTTGCACACGCCGCCCGGATCGAGCGGTCGTTCCTCACCCCGGTCCTCCGCCGGCACGGGGTGCGGCTGCGCGGGCCCATCCTCGACACCCGCGACCTCGGCGAGCTGCTGGCGCTCGAACGGGGGGTGCCCTCGGCCGCCGCGTCGCTGAGCGAGCTCGCCCGCAGCCTCGGCCTCCCCCGTCCGCCGGCCGCACCATGCGCTGGGGGACGCGCTCACCACCGCCCAGGTGTTCATCGCCCTCGCCACCCACCTCGACGAGTTCGCGCCCCAGACGGTGCGGTCGCTGGCCGTTGCGAGGAAGCGGACACGGACGTTCCGGATGTACCCGGGGGGAGCCGGGTAGGCAGGCGGAGTAGCCTCGTCCCGACAGCCGGGCTGCTCGATGCACCCCTACGAAAGGACCATCCGATGGACCTGAAGGGCTCGATCACCTACGACGCAACGGTGAACGCCGTGATCACCATGCTCCGCGACCCGGAGGTCACCCGCGAGCTGTACGAGAGCCTGGGCCACCGGGACGTAGAGGTCCTCGAGTGCGGGGAGGACGACGGCGTCCTCCGCATCCGGTCGTCACAGGTCGTCGACGTCGACCTGCCCGGCTTCGCCAAGCGGGTGCTCAAGCCGACCAACACGATGGTCCAGACCGACGAGTGGCGGAAGGGTGCCAAGGGCGCATGGGACGGCACGTTCGATGTGGAGGTCAAGGGTGCGCCCATCCACATCTCGGGGACGATGCGCCTCGCCCCCGCGGGGAAGAAGTGCAAGCACGAGATCGACATCGACGTCAACGTCAAGCTCCCCCTCGTCGGAGGCAGGATCGCAGAGTGGGCCGGCAAGGGCGAAGTGCAGCAGACCCTCGACGGGCAGTTCGCCTTCTACAAGGGCTGGCTGGCCGAGCACAGCCAGGCCTAAGCGCCCCGGCACACGCGACGGGGCCGGCATGCCCCGGTCCTTCTGCTCAAGGATCTGCGGATGGAGATCCCGGCGACCCTGTACACGAAGAGCGGCGGCACGAACCTCGCGTACCAGATCTTCGGATCCGGCCCGCCCGTGATCTCCTCCTCGGCGACGACCGTGCGTTCGTGGACAGGGGGGAGTTCGAACTGAAGGGCATCGAGGGGGTCTGTCGCCTGTACTCGGTGAACGGGTGACCGGGGGGATCCGTCCGGAGGCGGGCTCCCACCTCCGGTGCGGCTACGGCAGGATCAGGTGCGTGTCGCCGAACTCGTGCTACAGGAAGCCCGGGCTGCGCATCTCGAGTAGCTGCGGGAGGAACTCCCGACGGCCCTCGGTAGGCTCCGACGCATGGTAGAGCGAGCTGCCGATGCGTCCGGGAACCCGAGGAGACGAGTCGTGACCGACACCACCGCCAGAGCTGTGCTCTTCGACCGCTACGGGGACCGCAGCGTGCTGTACGTCGCCGACGTTCCCATGCCGGTCCCGTCCGAGGGCGAGGTGCTGGTCGAGGTGCGCGCCGCCGGGATCAACCCCGGCGAGGCCGGCATCCGCGGGGGCGCCCTCCACGAGCGGTTCCCGGCCACCTTCCCTTCCGGCGAGGGAAGCGACCTGGCCGGAGTCGTCGTCGGCCTCGGCGCGGGTGTGAGCGAGTTCGCGGTCGGCGACGAGGTACTGGGGTTCTCGTGGAAGCGCTCGAGCCACGCCACCCACACGACCGTTCCCGTCGGCCAGCTGATCCGGAAGCCGGCATCCCTCCCGTGGGAGATTGCCGGGTCGCTCTACGTCGCGGGATGCACCGCCTATGCGGCGGTCCGTGCCGTCGCCCCGCAGGCGGGCGAGACGATCGCCGTCTCGGCGCCGGCCGGTGGCGTCGGCAGCATCGTCGTGCAGCTGCTCACCCGAAAGGACGTGCACGTCCTCGGTATCGCCTCTGCTGCCAACGACTCGTGGCTCAGCGCCCACGGCGCGACCCCTGTCCACTACGGCGACGGGCTGGTCGACCGGCTGCATGCCGCCGCACCCGACGGCATCGACGCCTTCATCGACCTCTACGGGGAGGAGTACGTGCAGCTGGCGGCGGACCTCGGCATCCCGCGTGACCGCATCGAGACGATCATCGCCTTCGCCAAGGCCGAAGAGCTCGGCACCAAGGCCGACGGCAGCGCCACCGCCTCCAACACCGACGTCCTGGCGGAGATCGCCACCCTCGTCGCCGGCGGGGAGGTCGAGATCCCCATCGCAGCCCGGTACGGGCTCGACCAGGTCCAGGACGCCTTCGCTGAGCTCGAACAGCGTCACACCAGGGGCAAGATCGTCCTGATCCCGTAGGAGCGTCGTCTGCAGTCGCCGCCGAGGTCTGTGCAGGCGATCAGCTCCTCGTGACCTGGTGCCCGGCGCGATCGACCGCGACGCAGGATGACGGACGCGCGCACGAGATAGCCGTCAGGCCCGCGATGTCGACGCTCGTCGACGATGACCACGACGAGCCGTCATACGTTGCGGCGCCCCCGGCACCGTCGACGGCGACACAGAACGTCGGGCTTGCGCAGGATACGGCGGTGAAAGCGGTCTGGGCGATCTTGGAAGGCGTCGTCCACCCCTTTGCGGTGCTGAAGGTGACCGCCTGGCCGCTTGCGTCGACGGCTTCACAGAACCCCGGGCCGCTGCACGACACGCCGGTCAGGCCTGTGGAGTCGATCTTCTGTGGTGCCGACCATCCGTCCCCGGCGTCGCTGAGTGCACGCCCGGCGCTGTCGACAGCCACGCAGAACGTCGAGCTGGTGCACGACACTGCCGTCAGGCTCGAGCTGTCGATGCTGACCGGCGAGGACCATGTGGACCCGTCGAACATCAAGACGTGTCCGGTGTCGTCGACGGCCACGCACGAGGTCGAGCTCGAGCACGACACCGCGTTGAGGCTGACGGTATCGATGGCCGCCGGCGCCGACCAGCTGCTCCCGTCATAGCTCAGCGCGAGGCCGGCGTCGTCGACGGCGATGCAGTTGGACGGGCTCGCGCACGACACGGCGGTGAGGTAGCCCACCGGCTGGTCGATCCTGACCGGTGCGGCCCAGGCGCCGCTGGTCATCTCGAGGGCGTTCCCCGTGACGTCGGCGGCCGCGCAGGTCCCCGACGTCGGACACGAGACCCCCGAGAGGCTGCTGGCATCGATCCTCGACGGCGCCGACCAGGTGGAACCGTTGTAGGTCAGCGCGTTGCCGACGCTGTCGACGCTTGTGCAGTGCGAGGTGTCAGGGCAACTCACCGACGGCATGTCGTAGTAGGAGTCGACCTTCTCCGGTGCCGTCCAGCCGCTCGGACCGCGGTAGCGAAGCGCGTTGCCTCTGACATCGACCGTCACGCAGAAGGTCGAGTCGTGGCACGACACCGAGACCATCTCGTTCGTGCCATCGATCTTGGTCGGCTTCGACCAGCCGGTCCCGTCGTAGGCCATGGCATTGCCGTGCACGTCGACCGCCACGCAGAAGGTCGTGCTCGGACACGAGACGGACCGGAGTTCGCTGGTGTCGATACTGGTGGCCGACCAGGTGCCGTTGGCGTAGGAGACGGCGTAGTTGGCGCTGTCCACGCCGACGCAGACCGCCGGGCTCGCGCACGACACCGAGTAGAAGGCACCGTAGGGATCGACCTTCACGGGGGAAGACCATGCGGAGCCGTCGAAGGTGAACGCATTGCCGCTGACGTCGACCGCCAGGCAGAAGGTCGCGCTCGGGCACGAGACCGAGACCAGTCCGCCGGTGGGCTCGAGTGAGGTGGGCGCCGACCAGGACCGGCCGTCGTACGTCAGGGCGTCGCCATAGCCGCTGATCGCCATGCAGAACGTCGAAGTCGGGCACGAGACCGAGAGGAGGTTGCCCTTGGGGTCGATCCGTTCGGGCGCCGACCACGTGGTGCCGTCGTAGATCAGCGCGTTGCCCGGTTCGTCGACGGCGGCGCAGAACGTCGAGGTCGGGCACGACACCGATGCGAAGTAGCTCGCCGAGTCGATGCTGACCGGCGACGACCACTGCGATCCGGTGAAGGTCAGCGCCTTACCGCGGAAGTCGACGGCGGCGCAGAAGCTGGCGCTGGCACAGGACACAGCGCTGATGACGTAGTACGAGTCGATCTTGACAACCTTGGTCCAGCCGCCGGACGCCGAGTAGGTGGCCGCGTTGCCGTACGCGTCCACCGCACCGCAGAACGCTGTCGTCGGGCAGGACACGGACTCGATGTCACCGTACTGGTCGATGGCGGAGGGGGCCGACCACCCCGACGGGCCGGTGTAGGTGAGGGCATTGCCGGCGACGTCCACCGCCACGCAGAACGTCGACGTCGGGCAGGAGACGGCGTTGAGACCCGAACTCGGATCCACCTTGTCGGGCTTCGACCATCCTGACGCGCCGTAGGTGAGGGCGTTGCCGGCGACGTCGACCGCCACGCAGAACGTCGACGTCGGGCACGACACGGAGCGGAGGACGTTCTGGTCGATGGCGTCCGGCGACGACCACGAGCTGTCGCTGAGGCGGACGGCGTTCCCGGAGTCGTCGACCGCCATGCAGAACGTCGACGTCGGGCACGACACCGCGCCGAGGAACTGGTTGGCATCGATGCTCTCCGGCGAGGACCATGTGGAGCCCTGGCCGACGATCGCATGGCCGGTACCGTCCACTGCCACGCAGTGCGTCGACGAGGAACAGGACACGGCCGTCAGGTAGTGACGGGACGCCGCCTCGATCGGGCCGTGCCAACCGGTGCTGTCGTACTTCAGGACGTTGCCGACGTTGTCCAGCGCCGTGCAGTCGGAGCCCCCGGTGCAGGCGATGGCGACGAGGTTGCCCTGTGGGGGATCGATGCTCACCGCTGACGACCAGTGCGAGGAAGGGGGCGCCGCCGTTTGCGAACTGCAGGCTGCGGCGACGATCGCAACAAGGACCGTGGCGGCGAGGGCGACGGCACGCACGGACGTCACAGGCCTTCGGTCGCCACGACTCCGCTGGCTCGGCCGTCCCGTCATCGATCGCGCTCCTCAGTTCCCCCGTGGCACGTCCATTTGCAGCAGCACCTCTCGATGCGGCGTCCGTCTGCCGTGGGTCGAGCCAGGTACATCAGCCTTGTCGCTTTTCGATGCTGAGGACTAGAGGCGTTGGTCCCAACGGGTTTCGGACCGGCCAGGTGCTACCTGTTGGGCTGCCGACTGTTTCGACAACGGGGATGAGGCGGTCCGGCGGCCTTCAGCGGCAGGTGTGGAGAGACGCTTTCCTCAGTAGAGTCGGTGGCATCTGGAGAGTCCTGGCGGAAGGAGTCGCCAATGTCATGTGTCCGTGTTCATCGCCTGTCGGTCTCGCTGGACGGCTACGCCTCCGGCGAAGGGCAGCGCCTCGACGCGCCGTTCGGGCACGCCGGGGGCCGACTTCTGGCATGGTTCGATACCACCCGAACCTTCCGCCAGATCCACGCTGACACCTTCGCGAGCCGGTGGGTGCCCGATGTCGGGGCGGACATCATGGGCCGCAACATGTTCGGGCCTCAGCGCGGCTCGTGGGAGGATCTGAACTGGAAGGGGTGGTGGGGCGACAATCCGCCCTACCAGAACCCGGTGTTCGTACTCACCCACGATCCCCGTCCTTCGATCGAGATGGAGGGCGGCACGACGTTCCACTTCATCGACGCCGGCCCGGCGGATGCGCTGACGATTGCCCGAGAGCCCGCCGGCGAGCCACCATGACAGCATTGTGCGCTGGCCTGTCGGTGGCCGTGGACTGCAGCGACTCCATCTCATCGTAGGACGCGTACCCGGTTCCGACTGGCGTCGGAGTCATCGCGCCCTGACGACTTGGAACGCTTGGGTGGGGCAGCGCTGCTCCGACTCACCCAGGGGCAGGCGAGCAGCTCGGCCCGCCTCAGTGGCTCGGTGACCTGCGATCCCTGACCATGACTGGCGGGAATTCGGCAGCGTCACACGGACGAGGCAGTATTCCATGGTGATCGTTCTCCACGCCGTGTGGCTGGCCTCTTTCGGACGTCTCGCCGTGTGGGCGGAGGACGGTGGCCGGCCTCGAACCGCTCCGGCCCGTCGTGGGCGCCCGCCCCGGCGACCACGCCCGAGACCCCATCCCTTTGCCCTCGACGCCGACGGCATCCGACTCGCTGTCACCGAGCTCGGAGGGCTGGTGATCGGAAGCCCGGTCGGGATGGGCGAGATGGAGCTCATGCTCCGGCTGCCCGACGCGGTCGGAGGGCCAGTCGCCTCCCCGTGGCTCGAGGACGAGCCCACCGACCCGCTGTCCGATTCCTCGGCCTCACCGGAGCCTCTCCCAGTGTGGACAGTCCCGGGCCTTGTCCTCGAGTGGCCGGATGCCTGGCACGTCCTCTCGACGTTGGTGGCAGCGGCAGGCGACCCCATGGGCCTCTCGACCGCCGACCCGTCCGGCATCGCCCTCGCCGCCGACTTCCGATTCGCCGCACGGGCGGCGGAGATGATCCTGGAGTTGACCACCCGAGGACGTGTGCTCCCTTCTCTCGAGCTCGCCACCGACGGATGGCGGGCCCGCTGGCGCCCGCTCATCGACGGGCCTGACCGCGGTCGGATCGAGGCGCTCTTGTGGTCGCTTCCCGCGGCGTTCCTGGCCGCGGGCGCGACTTCTGAGGGGCAGGATCCCGCTGATGGCGACCCGGAGCCGGAGACACCAGACGAGGCCCTCCGCTCCCTCATGTGGGGCTTCACCGATGCGCTGGCCCGGCAGTTCGCGCCCGATCGGCCGCCTGCCGCCCGAGGACGCCGGCTGAGGAAAGCGGGTTCCGTCGACGCGTGGCTGGCCGCCCTGGTCTCGCCCGATGGAGCCGTGGAGGCCGATGGCGACGAGCTCGCCGTGCTCGCCGGGAAACTCGATGCCTGGCAGGCCACGGCGACCGCGCTCGCCGAACCGGTGCGAACCTGCTTCCGGATCATCCCTCCTGCCGACGACGCGGAAGACCGCCCTGGAGAAGGGGACGGTGGTCCCGAGCAGCGGGGGCGGCGCCGTCCGAAGGGTCAGCCCGAACGCATCGACGAATGGCGGATCGAGTTCGCCCTGCAGGCAGTGGACGACCCGAGCCTGCTCGTCTCCGCCGCCACCGTGTGGACCGACGGCCCTGAGCTCACCGCCCTGGAGCGCCACGTGGCGCACCCTGATGAGCATCTCCTCCGTGGCCTGGGCCGGGCCGCTCGGCTCGTGCCCTCACTCGGCCCGGCGCTGGCCGAGATGGCACCCTGCGACCAGACAACCGATGCCACCGGCATCCTGGCATTCCTCCGCGACGGTGCCCCGGTTCTGGAGGAGGCCGGATTCGGGGTGATGGCGCCACCGTGGTGGCGTTCCTCGAGAGTACGCCTGGCCCTTCGGCTCAAGGCTCGGACCAACTCGAAGATCGCGGCCTCGACAGGCACCATCGGGCTCGAAGGCCTTTGTGACATCCGGTGGGAGGCGGTGCTCGGGGACGACAAGCTCGGGCTTGTCGAACTACGTCAACTTGCGCGCCTCAAGCAGCCTCTCGTCCGGCTGCGCGGTCAGTGGGTGGAGCTGCACGAAGAGGATCTCGCCGCCGCCATCACCGCGGTCGCAAAGAAGGGAGCGACCGCGGAACAGATGTCGGCCGGCGAGGTTCTGCGCACGGCCCTCGGGCTCGAGCAGGCCACAGGTGGCCTGCCGGTGGCCGCGGTCGAGGCGGACGGGTGGCTCGGGGACCTTCTCGCCGGTGCCGACGACCGACACCTACGGTCGATTCCGACGCCCGACGGCTTTGCCGGCGAGTTGCGCCCCTACCAGGAGCGCGGGCTCGGGTGGCTCGCCTTCCTCGGTGACCTCGGCCTCGGGGCATGCCTCGCCGACGACATGGGGCTCGGGAAGACGGCCCAGCTCCTCGCACTGCTGGTCGACGAGCGCGCCCGTGGTGCCGAGGCGCCGGCGCTCCGGGGGGCCACGGCCGCTGCGAAGCGGCGGACCGCCGCGCCGGCACTGGGCCCGACACTCGTGCTGTGCCCCATGTCGCTGGTCGGCAACTGGCAGCGCGAGGCCGCCCGCTTCGCTCCGAAGCTGTCGGTCTACGTCCATCACGGACCGGACCGGCTCGACGGCAAGGCCTTCACCCGCCACGCCGGCACGGCGGACCTGGTGCTGTCGACCTACGGGCTGGCCGCCCGTGACCAGCAGCTGCTGGCGACGGTGCCGTGGCGACGGATGGTCCTCGACGAGGCACAGCAGATCAAGAACAGCGCGGCCCGGACCACCCAGAGCGTCCGGGCGATCCCTGCCGAACGGCGGATCGCCATGACCGGCACGCCGGTGGAGAACCGCCTGTCCGAGCTCTGGTCGATCATGCACTTCCTCAATCCGGGCATGCTGGGCTCGGAGAAGACCTTCCGAGAGCGGTTCGCCCTCCCCATCGAGCGCGACGGTGACGACGAGGCCGCAGCCCGTCTCCGCCGGATCACCGGCCCGTTCGTGCTCCGCCGCCTCAAGACCGACCGGTCGATCATCGCCGACCTGCCTGACAAGCTCGAGATGAAGGAGTTCTGCAACCTGACCCGCGAGCAGGCCACCCTCTATCAGGCCGTCGTCGACGACATGTTGGCCCGGATCGCCGAGGCCGAGGGCATCGAACGCCGTGGGCTGGTCCTGGCCACGATGATGAAGCTCAAGCAGGTGTGCAACCACCCGGCGCACTTCCTGGCCGACGGCTCGTCGATCGCGGGTCGGTCGGGCAAGGTGTCACGGCTCGTCGAGGTGCTCGAGGAGGCAGTGGCCGAAGGCGACCGTTCTCTCGTCTTCACCCAGTTCACGCAGATGGGGGACATGCTGGAGCGGCACCTGCGCAACCGGCTGGGCTGCGACGTGCTGTGGCTCCACGGTGGGGTGTCGAAGAAGGCGCGGGATGCGATGGTCGAGCAGTTCCAGGGTGCCGAGGGCGCGCCGGTGTTCCTGCTGTCGCTGAAGGCCGGCGGCACCGGCCTGAACCTGACGGCGGCGACCAACGTCGTGCACTTCGACCGGTGGTGGAACCCGGCCGTGGAGGACCAGGCGACCGACCGGGCCTTCCGCATCGGCCAGAATCACAATGTGCAGGTGCGGAAGTTCGTGTGCGGGGGGACCCTCGAGGAACGGATCGACGCCATGATCGAAGCGAAGCGCGCCCTGGCCGACCGGATCGTAGGTTCCGGTGAAGGCTGGATCACCGAGCTGTCCACCGAACAGCTCCGCGAGGTCGTCGCCCTGTCGGCCGACGCCGTGGGGGAGGACTGATGCCGCCCCGCCGCCCGGCCTCCCGTCGTCCCATGGGCCGGTCCGGGCGACCTGCCGACGGGTGGTGGCCTCCTCCCTCGACGCCCATCGCCGTCGAGGGCGGCCTGCAGGCTCGTAGTCAACGGGGGCGGATGGGTGACACCTGGTGGTCGCAGCACTTCATTGCCGTGCTCGAGACCTTCGGCATCGGCAGCCGTCTCCAACGCGGCAAGCGGTATGCCCGAACCGGCCAGGTGCTCACCATGGAGGTCACCGCCGGTCAGGTGAAGGCCTCGGTGCAGGGTTCGCGGGCCAAGCCCTACCGGGTGTTCATCGAGACTGATGTACTCACCGCGGCCGAGTGGGAGGCGATCGAGTCAGCCATGGCGTCGAGCGCGGTCTTCGCGGCCAGGTTGTTGGCCGACGAGATGCCCGAGGAGATCGAGGAGGCGTTCGCCGACTCGTCGACGTCGCTGTTCCCGGCTTCGGCAGACGAGCTCGACTCGGCCTGCTCGTGCCCGGACTGGGAGAACCCGTGCAAGCACATCGCCGCGGTCTACTACCTCCTGGCCGAGGCCTTCGACAGCGACCCGTTCCTCATCTTCGCCTGGCGGGGCCGAACCAAAGAGGAATTGCTCACTGGCCTGCGGGCCCGCCGGCGTGGATCGGACTCGAACGACGCCCCCGAATCGCGTGCTGTGGCCAAGACTGCCGGCAACGGACCGTTCGGCTGGCCGGTGGCTGATTCCGAGCGCATCGCCGCAAGGCAGGGAGCCGACTCGATGTTCACATGGGGAGCTGACGCCGATCTTGCGGGCATCGAGACCCGACCTCGCCTGGCCGTCGCCTCCGATCTGGTCCTCCGCCAGCTCGACCCCACACCGCTCGCCACCGACGGGGTACGGATCACCGAGGAGCTCCGTGGGCTCTACGAGGCGATCACTGCCGGTGCCGCGGCCCTGGCCCTCGACGAGGAGTCGGAGTAGTGCACCGTTGTGAGCCGGTCGGCCCCTTGGCTCACCTCGCCAACGGCTCCAACCGCTCAATTCTTTCAGCCGAGGCCTCACCGGCCCGGAATTGTTGCAGTCGGTGCAAGGAATCCGTCGTCGCCAACGAGGCGCTCGAGGTGAAGGGCACAAGAATGTCGATCGCATCGCCGGATCTGGACTTCGGAGCAGCTCTCCACTTTTCGGACGTCGCGATTGTCGGATCGCTACAGTGCCCGTGAACGTCGCTGCCGAAGCAAGCGATTGTTTCGACCCTTGGGCTGGAGGGAGCGGATCCTTGCGGATCGTCGGGTCCGATGCATTCTCTACCGTCGACATTTGCGTTTGGCCGCTTTGCGTCACACCATCGTCAGGCCGCCGCTGACCGACAGAGTTTGGCCGGTGATGTAGCGGGCACCGTCGCTGACGAGGAATGCCACGGCGGGGGCGATGTCTTCCGGCTGCGCGGTGCGGCCGAGCGGGATGGCCCGGGCGAGCCCGGAGTAGAGCTTCTCGGAGTAGGCGGCCACCTGGCCCAGCAGGGCGGTCTCGGTGGGTCCGGGGCACACGCAGTTGGCAGTGATTCCGTACTGGGCGACTTCGCGTGCGAGGGTCTTGGTGAACGCGATGACGCCGCCCTTGGTGGCCGAGTAGACGGCCTCTCCAGAGGAGCCCACCCGGCCGGCATCCGAGCCAATCGTGACGATGCGCCCCTTGTTGCGCTCGGCCATGCCGTCGAGCACGGTTCGACAGCAGGCGATCGTCCCCTTGAGGTTGACGGCGATGATGCGGTCCCACTCGTCCTCGGTGGAGTCAATGAACGGCTTGATCACATCGATGCCCGCGTTGTTGACCAGGGCGAATATCGGTCCGACCTCCGACTCGATCTGGGCGACGGCGGCTCGCACCGAGTCGGTCGAAGCGATGTCGACAGCGATGCCGGCCGCCGGCAGACCGTGGTCGGCCGTGAGGGTCGCGGCCGTCGCAGTGGCGGCCGCCTCGTCGAGGTCGCACACGGCGACCGTCCAGCCGTCGGCGGCCAGGGCGTGGGCGATGGCGGCACCGATACCGCGGGCGGCACCGGTCACCGCCGCGACTCGTGTCGTTGGCATGGGGGCTGGCTCCTTCACTCGCTCGTCGGGCCGCTGAAGATCGGGATGCGCTTCTCGCGGTGCGGTGCGAGGCCCTCGGCTGCATCGGGTCCACCGAAGCCGTAGAACTCGTAGGCGAGCGATGCATCGAAAGCCGGGCCCGCTGAGCGGCACCAGTGGTTGAGCGTGTGCTTGGTCAAGCGCAGGGCGGCCTGGGCCATCCCGGCGAGAAGTGGCCAACGGACAGCCGCGTGATCGCCCGCCGCGACCCCGAGCCGGGTGTGCCCGTCGATGATGCGCGCCGTGCGCCCGACGATCGAGATGTCGGCCAGCCCGGACCTCTGGGCCCCTGTCGGTCGACCTCCACACCTCGGCGATCTCACGATGGGCGCCAGGCGACACAGCGTTCAGTCCGGGTGGGTCGAGGGTGATCCGCAGCACGCCGTCGGAGGGACGGTCGAAGCGGAAGCTCGGATAGGTGGCGACATAGTCGAGACTCATGGGCAGGCAACTTTCGCGAGCACGATCGTGGCTGGGTGACCACACCCCGCGTGGACCCCAAGTGCCCCTTTAGCTTGGCTGACGCCGGTTGGCCGACTCACCCTGGTGATGCGGATCGAATCCGGACGCCAGGTCGCCCATGTGGCCGGTCTCACTTACCCGTGCGCCATGGTGATCGGAGGGCCGGCGCCAACGCGATGTGCAGATAGCAATTCCGCCGAACGGGATTATCCGTCACTCCCCGGGACCGTTCCCGCAGGACGATCCACATCGCCATCCTCGGAAAGGCCCGTCGCTCGGGGCACCGCGCTCCCTGGATCACCATGGCCCGGCTTGCCTGAGAACGGTTGTGACGGGAGTACAGGGAAGAGCCACCTGCCGATCGTACTGTCGCCCCAATGGTCTCGGAAGTCGTCTACATAGTGGTAGTAGGTCCTCAGTGCACGGCTGGTGGGGTGTCTCACCATCAACGGGTGGACATGAGTCGGGCCGGACTGGGCCCACAGCGCCATGTGAAGGGCCAACACGCTCGGGCCCTCGCTGTACCAGGGCCACATGACGTCATTGAATGGTGACGCCTTGGTTCGGTAGGAACTATCCGGTAGCTGCTCGAGCAGCGAAATGACATCGAGGCTTTCTTCGCGTTCGTGAGAGCGAAAACTCTGGATCAACGGCTCGATGATCGCCTCCGATTCGGAGGAGACCAGCCGAAAAAGGTCGTCCGCCTCGACTCCCTTGGTCAGCGCGTCCCACGCTTGTTGCAGCTTGGCCCGATGTTGGCACCCCTCATGCAGCCGGACGGCCAACGGTTCGCCGCCGGGCACGGCCTCCAGCAGAGGGCACAGGACACCGCCAAGGACAGAATCATGGACGGCAATCGCGGCGTTCAGCCGGTAAGCCGCCTCCGCCTGCTCCAAACCGATCCGGGCAGAACGAAATTCGACGATCAACTCCTCCACCGTGGCGTCGTAACCTGTGAGGACGTCTCGTATCGAGGGCGGCGATCCGGTCGGCTGGCTCTTCAGTAGATCCACCTGCTGAGCTCGTGGCGACTTGCGTATGGCTTGAGGATCCGACCATCCCCAATGGCTATCGCTCCAATCATGGAGTCTGTCCCCATAGCGGTAGATCGCCTTCAGCATCGCCGATCTCGGATGCTTCACCGTCGCTGCGTGGGCCCGAGTCGGAGCGCGCACGGCCTCGATGGCCATCCTTGCCGCGACAACGTCGGGGTTGGAGCTCCCCGCTGCAGCCTCCAATACCTCCCCGACTTCTATGGACTCGTCGCGGACGTGTTCGGCGAAACTGCGCTCCAGGCCCTCGAGGATCCGCTCGATCTCTTCGCCGGAAACCGGGTACACGTTGCGCGCTGCAACATTGTGGCTGACCGCCTCGAAGCGGCCCAACAGCTTGGCGCGCTCCTCGCAGCCATGCCGTAGTCGCTCGGCGACCGCCGATCCGCCGGGAAGGTCCTCAAGCTGCGGGCACAGGGCCGACCCGAGCACCGCATCATGCACGGAGATCGAGCGGCGCAGCGTGTTGTGCAAGACCCTGACCCGGTCGAGACCCGTGGTGGACTCGATCGCCTCATGCAGTGCATCCTCGACTTCCCGGTCGTACCCGGCGAGCAGGTCCGTCAGGGAGGTCGGGCTCGAGTGCGACTCGACGCCCGCCTCCATGTGCTGCCTGGTTGCGGCGGCGGACATCGCCTCCGCGTCGCCGACCGGGCTGCCCAGCACCTCGGTAAACTGCGCCGAGCCGGGTTCCGACATGGCAGCCTCCGAATGCGGCAAGTTCTGCGCTTCCGCGCCGGTCGCATCCTCCCGCTGTTCCGACTCAAGGCTGCGCTCACCGGGGACGTTCATGTGCAAATTCCTCCTCCGGCGCCGCCCACCGATCCGACGCCACCGGGCTGATGGCACCAGCATGGCTCGGGCCCCGGCGAGCCGGTAGGGCCGAACGGCCCTTTGCCGGGGCGGACCCTGTTCGCGTGCCTTCGGCCCGGCGATACCCGGCGCGGGCTCGCAACCTGCCGCCACCAAGTCCCCGGTCATCGGTGAAGGCGGCTGCGCCGAGATCCGGTGGCTCACCCACGGCGAAGCGAACCCCGTGGCGAAGACGCGACCTGTCATGCTGTTGTGATGCTGATGTGCCGTTTCGCGCTCCATGGCGACCGCGAGCTGGTCCACCGGCGCGCAACGGTGAGGGATACCGGAGAGCACTCCTCGTGACTGGGCCGCCCGTTGCGCTGGTCGGTGACGGCGCACTCGTACCCTGCGTGGGCGGGACTCAGCGGCCCTACCTTTCCCTCGACGCCGCCGCCTCCACCGCCTGCCTTCCTTCGGTCCATCGCCGGGTCGACGAGTTCGTCCCCTGGTACTCGAGCATCCACCGTGGCGCCGGCTACAAGTCCCAGTTCGCCACAGCCGCGTACGAAGATGCCCGCCGTGCGGCGATGGCCTTCGCCGGGCGCGCCGGGCGAGACGATGTGGCCATCATCTGCCGCAATACCACCGAAGCGCTCAACCATCTCGCCTACCGTCTTCGCCTTGCCCCTGACGACGTCGTGGTGACCACCGTCGTGGAGCATCATGCCAACCTCCTCCCCTGGGCACGGGTGGCCACCCGCCGCTACATCGAGTGTGGGGCAGATGGCACGTTCAGCGTCGAGGCCGTCGAGGCTGCGCTGGACGAGCAACCACACCCTCGGCTCCTCGCCGTCACCGGCGCATCGAACATCACCGGTTGGCTTCCGCCTATCGAGGCGATCATCGGTGCCGCTCACCGGCGTGGCATTCCCGTTGCCCTCGATGCCGCCCAGTTGGCTCCGCACCGCCCCATGCCCGAGGACGCCGACTTCGTGGCCTGGAGCGGTCACAAGATGTACGCCCCATTCGGAGCCGGCGTACTCGTCGGGCCGCGCCAGGCTTTCAGTGCCGGCGACCCTTTCCTGGCCGGCGGCGGCGCGGTCGACCTCGTGGATCTGGACGAGGTCGTCTGGACGGACCCCCCCGATCGGGAGGAAGCGGGCTCGCCCAATGTGATCGGGGCGGTCGCCTTGCACGCGGCCATGGACGCCCTCGGTGACGTCGGCTGGCCGTCTCTCGTCGACCACGACCGCCGTCTCGCCCGGCTGTTGCGGAGCGGGCTCGCATCCATCCCCGGCGTTCGCCTGCTCGGCCCGAGCCTGGAGGTCGAGACCCTGCCGGTCGCGGCGTTCACTGTGGACGACACCCCCCACGCGCTCGTTGCCGCCCGCCTGGCGGCCGAGGACGCCATCGGTGTCCGACACGGCTGCTTCTGCGCCCATCCCTACCTGGTCCGCCTGCTCGGACTCCCCCAGGCGGACGTGGTCGCCTACCGCGACGACGTCCGTCGTGGGGACCGCAGCCGGATGCCCGGAGCGGTGCGGGCCAGCGCGGGGATCAACACGACCGAAGCAGATGTCGAGCGGCTACTGGCCGCCGTGGCCCGTATCGCCAGCGGTGAGGAACCGCCGATCGAGTACCGCCGGGATCCCCACACCGGCGATTTCGGCCCCGATCCTGCAGCGGCGCCCTGGAACCTTGACCTCGGTTCGCATGGATCCTGGTGCTCACCGGGGTAGTCAGGGCACCGGTGGAGTCGACCCCGGGCACAGGTCGGTCGCCAAAGCACTCGAGCAGGCCGCCCCCCGCCTCGTTGCGGCCCGCCTCCCCCACTGCCTCGAGCACCCCCAGGATGTCCCGACCATCGCCTTGCTCCGTAACGGCGTGACGGTGGCCACCAGCGTGGGGGTCAAGTTCTGGTGCCAGATCGAGGCCGGCCTGGGCCTGGCGGAGAGTTGAGGCGGGCACCGGTGCGCTCCCTCGACACCGTCGTGCCACAGACGGAGGACCGTTCAGACGGCGCCCAAGGCCAGACGGAACACTCAGGTCAACGCTGCGACCGTTCCCGTCCATCTTGTAGTCGGACCATCCACCACAGTCAGGTCTACGACGCAGCAGCCATTCGTGCCGTCAGTCCGGCTCCGGGCGATCAGTCAGTGCTATTCGGGATTGACCGCCACCCCCCGGGTGAACCAACTCCAGGGCTTCGGGCCGACCCCGTAGCGCTGGGCAACATCGTCGAGGACGAAGCCGGCACCCCGGACCAGGTAGACGGGGTCCCGGGTGAGATGGCAGCCGTCGGCCAGCCGGCGTTGGAGGGGCTCCAGGCGGTGTTGCCATGCCGCCACGCCCGGATCGGGGGCAATACCGTGCTCGAGGAAGTGGAACCGGCCTCCCGGGCGAAGGACCCTTCGGACCTCCGCCAGGGCGGCGTCGACGTCGGGAATCGTGCACAAGGCGAAGGTGCACAGGGCGTCGTCGCAGGAGTCATCGGGTAGCGGGATGGACTGGCCGTCGAGCCCAACGAGTTCGACTGGAACCGGTGACCGTTCGATTCGCTTCTGGGCAATCCGGAAGGCCCTGGCCGAGGGCTCGACGGCGAAGACCCGCTCGACCGACGAGGGGTAATGGTCGACATTGTGGCCCGAACCGAACCCGATCTCGAGGACCCGCCCCGACAGACCGCTGGACAATTCGGCGCGCCACCGCCGCAGTCCGGCAGTCCCACACGCTCGGTCCACCAGTACAGGGAGGATCCGCTCGCGGTAGAAACCCATGCCGCCAGGCTACCGAGCCGACGTCGCCGGCGATCGCCCGAGATGGCACGGCGCTGGGGCAGTGGGCCGGTCGAGGGCCGGCGAGCAGCGGATCGTCACGTCGTCAGCCGCCTGACGACCGGCCGCTCAGGGTCCCCCGGAGGTGGGCACGCGCGGTATGGCGTGACAAAGTGAAGGTCAGTCGGGAGGAACTTGCGCGATCCTTCGCGACGGCCCTGTCCCACCTGATCGAGGTGCAGCGCCGAGTGGTCACAGGGGCGATGTCGGCGGTCTTGGGCCGTGGCGGAAAGACGGCAGTGGCCGAAGTGTCGGGCGTGAGTCGCAACAACGTGATCAAGGCCGAGCGTGAAGTGGTGGCTGACATCGAGCCGTCGAGCCGTCAACGTGCCGTCGATGGCGGAGGGTCCAATGGTCACCGGGTGAAGATGTGGAGGATCGAAGTGTCCAAGGTGCCAGTGGAGATCGGACTCGAGATCACCGTCTGCCACTACCCGTCGGGGACCTCGAAGTGGAACGAGAACGAGCACAAGATGTTCAGCTTCATCTCGATGAACTGGCGCGGTCGGCCACTGATCTCCTACCGGACCATCACCGAGCTGATCTCAGCGATCACCAGCGCCAAGGGACTCACCATCGGCGCCGAGGAGGGCCTCAACCACTACGAGACCCGCGCAAAGGTAGTGACGCCGAATTCACCACCGTGCCCCTCACCCGCCACGAGTTCCACGGGGACTGGAACTGGACGATTGCCCGATCTGAGTCTCGGCGAGCCCTTATGGCTCTGATTCGCAATGGCCTGTCAGCTTCGTGCGATTCCTTGGTGAACGCAGGAATACGACTGGCAGCGCCCTGTTGTAAATACCATACCCCCTAGGGTATAATACAAACGAGTGGTCAAGCAAAGGAGACGCAGATGTCCTTGGTGAACTTCATGAGCAGCGGCATCGGGCGGGTGGCTCGAAGTGTTGTGGGATTGGCCATGATCGGTATCGGGTTGGCTGTGGGCGGGGGATGGTTGGCATTGTCGATCGTCGGCTTGGTCCCACTGGCGGCAGGAGCATTCGATTTCTGCTTGATCGCTCCGCTGTTTCACCACCCGCTGCACGCAACAGGCTCGCGCAAGGCTTGAGCAGTGGACCGACACCAGTGGGACGAGCGCTACAGCGGAGAAGAGTTGGTATGGACGAGTACTCCCAACCAGTTCCTCGTCTCTGAGGTAGTCGGCCTCCCGCCGGGTCGGGCGGCCGATCTTGCGTGCGGTGAGGGTCGCAACGCAGTGTGGCTCGCCGAGCAGGGCTGGCAGGTGACCGGAGTGGACTTCTCGCCGGTAGGCCTGGCAAAGGCCCAGCGCTTCGCCGCACTATGGGACGTCGCGGTCACCTGGGTCGAGTCCGCGGTGCAGGAGTGGACACCCCCGCCGGAGGGCTTCGATCTGGTCGCCGTGCTGTATCTGCAGTTGCCACAGCCGGAGCGCTCGATCGCCCTCGAGGTGGCCGCGTCGGCGGTGGCGTCCGGAGGCACGCTCCTGGTTGTGGCTCACGATCAGGACAACCTGGCCAGGGGCTTCGGTGGTCCCCCGAGCGCCGATGTCCTCTATCGCGTCGCCGATGTCACCGACGTGGCTGTTGCGGCCGGCTTGACCGTGGAGCGCGCCGATCAGGTGGTCCGGGTTGTGGACACCGATACAGGCGCCAGGGACGCAATTGACACCCTGGTGAGGGCCAAACGGGCCGAGTGAAGCGACGCCGATGCCCATTCGCAAGACAATGAGAAGTGAACCACGCCGGGTCTCGACCCTGTAGATGCCGGTCTCGGAGGCAGTATGGAAACGCCCAAGCTCACCGAAGTTCGTCTGCCGTCCACGAGGTCGGTCCTCGCCGTCTGCGCCCACCCCGACGATGAAAGCTTCGGACTGGGGGCGGTGCTGAGTTCATGGGCGGACCAGGGCACTCGCATCTCCGTCCTGTGCTTCACCCATGGCGAGGCCTCGACGCTCGGAGCCACCGATGGCAATCTGCATCGAGTCCGGGAGCAAGAGTTGGGCACGGCTGCGGACGAGCTCGGCGTCGAAACGGTACGTCTTCTCGAGCACCCGGACGGTCGACTCACCGGTGAGCCGACCGACCAGCTGTCAGCGGAGGTCCGTCATGCCGTAGAGCTTGTGGATGCGAGCCTCCTACTGGTGTTCGACGAGGGCGGGATCACCGGACACTCCGATCACGTGCGGGCCACCGAGATCGCCACTGGTGTCGCCAGCGACGTCGGCATACCGGTTCTCGGATGGGCACTCCCCGAATCCGTAGCAGCGCAGCTCAACGATCAATTCGAAACACACTTCGTCGGGCGCCGGCCCGAGAGCATCGACCTCGTCGTCGATGTCGACCGGGCCCGCCAGCATCGGGCTATTCGATGCCACGCCAGCCAATCGGGTGAGAACCCCGTGCTCTGGCGTCGGCTCGAGTTGCAAGGGAATCAGGAAGTGTTTCGCTGGCTTGGCCGATGAGGGCCCCGTGATGTGGGTTGCCTGTCCTCGGCCCCGGATGCCAAGGGCCACAGGCCGCCGCAACGACGACACTGATCACGAGTGGGCCGTCGCCCTCTGAGTGGACAGTTCCGGGCACAGGCGCGGACTACGAGCGCACCAGTCGGTGCTCGAGGAGGAAGTGGCGCTGCTCGGTATGCATGCGGTCGGGTAGCGCGGTGAACCACGATTGCCGGTCAGCCGCGGGTACGGGCTGATCCTCCTCGGGGTGACACAGGAAGGCCAATCCGACCGGGGAGTCCAAGCCGTTCAGATAGTGGCTCGGGTATTCGATGTAGCCCAGGAACGGTCCTGCCGATACCTCGAGGCCGAGCTCGGTCGCAGCGACTCGCCTGACGGCGGCCACCAGTGGCTCACCGAACCTCACCGTACCGCCCGGGATGTGCCACAGGCCCGCACATGGTCCGGACTGACGTTGCGTGAGCAGGACACCCTGGGCGGACGCGACGACGACCTCGACCGTCAGGCGAGGGACCTTCGCATAGATGTCCCGGAACTCCGCCTCCGACAGGGGTGGCTCACCCCCCAGCACTCCGGGGGGCACCTCCGAGACCGGCTCCTCCATCACTTCGGCTTCGGGGCGGAGAACTCTTGGTAGGCAGCCCAGGCCCGGGGTCCGTGGACCGTGGCGGCGCCCCCCTCCATGAGCAGGGCGACTGACAGCTCCTCGGCCACCTCCTCGGCTACCTCCTCGGGCGTCGCTCCATGCACGGCGGCCGCTCTTGCGTGGGACGCGATGCACCCGTCGCACTGCTTCACGTCGGCGATCACCAGGGCCATCGACTCCTTGACGCGTCGGCTGAGAACGCCGTCGGCGATGGCGGCATCGTGCATCTGACCGAAGCCGGCCCAGGCATCGGGCGCAGCCTTGCGCAGCTCGCGGGCCGGCACCCGCAATTCGTCCAGGACGTCCTTCGCACTTCCCATCTCTCGGGCACCTTACTGGTCGGAATTGTGATCAGTCGTCACGATTGGGTCGAGTTCGAGCTGGCTGCTCGTCCCGATGGCTATTCGTGGGCGAAGCGCACGGGCGGGAGGACCCGCTTCAGCCACTTGGGCTCCCACCAGGCTGCGTTCCCCGTCAGGCGGAGGAGCACCGGCAACAGGAGCAGGCGGACCAAGAGGGCGTCGAGCAGCACGGCAACCCCGAGGATGATGCCCATCTCCTTGGGCGGGAGCGGTCCGGACAGGGCGAAGGTGAAGAACACGGCCACCATGACCGCCGCTGCCGCGAAGATGACCCGCCCGGAGTGGGCCAGGCCATTGACCATGGCGTCCTTGGGGTCACCCGATCGTTCGTAGTGCTCTTTGGCACTCGAGAGGAGGAACACGGTGTAGTCCATCGAGATGGCGAAGATCATGGCGAAGAAGAACACCGGCCCCCAGGCATCGAGGAATCCTTGGGGGGTGAAGCCCAGCAGGCCATGGAGCCATCCGTTCTGGAAGATCAGCCGGGCCACCCCGAAGGCTCCACCGGTGGCCAGCAGGCTGGTGAGCACCCCGAGTGCGGCAATGAGGGGTGCCTGCAGGGCCACCAGCAGCACCAGGAAGCCGAGGAGCAGCACCAGGCCGATCACCTCGGGTGTCTTGGCAGCCAGCACGACCTGGAGGTCATGGTTCTCGGCGGCAGCCCCGCCGACCAGCGAGCCTGGGGGCAGGGTGCCCCGCAACCGGTCGATGGTGGTCCTGATCGCCGGTGACGAAGGATCGACATTCGGCACCGCTCCGATCATGACCAGGTCCGCTGAGGTCGAGTGCTGGGCGGGCAGTGCCGCGGCGATGCCTGGGTCATGGGCAAGAACGGCTTCTGCTGCTGTGGCATGGGCCGGCGTGGTGATGATCTGGAGCTGGCCGGGGGCACCGGGGCCGAACGCCGACTGCACCAGGTCGTAGCCGACCCGGGCGGAGTCGGTTGCCGGCACCACCTTGATCGACGGCATGGCGGTCCGGAGGCCGATCACAGGAGCCGCCAACAGGACGAGAATGGCGACAGCCACGCCCCCGAACAGCCAGGGACGACGCCAGAGCAGCTCGCCCCACCGTCCGAAGCGTGCCGAGCGGTGCTCGCCGGAATGGACCCACTTGAGCGGGAGCGCATCCACCTTGTCGCCCAGCTTGCCCAGTACGGCCGGCAGCAGGGTCAAGGTGGCGAGGAGGACGAAGAAGACCGACAGCATGATGCCGGCGGCCATCGACTGGAACGCGGGAGCAGGCACCAGCATGACCGTCGAGAGCGCGATGAGCACGGTGAGACCCGAGAAGAGCACCGCCTTGCCCGCGGTGTCCATCGTCTCGCCCACCGACTCGCCGACGTGGCGATGCCGCCCGAAATGCGCTCCCCGGAAGCGGACCACGATGAAGAGGGCGTAGTCGATCCCGAGGGCCAGGGCGAACATCAACGCGAAGTTCATGGCCCAGATCGAGATCGGGGTCACATGGGTGAGCAGATCGAGGAGCCCTGCTGCACTCAACAGGCCGACCAGGGTCAGCAGCAAGGGAAGTCCTGCGGCCACGAGGGATCCGAAAGCCAGCAGCAGTATGATCAGGGTCACGGGCCAGGAGATCATCTCCGAGCGCAGCATGGCGGTCCGGTTGGCCGTATTGAAGTCTGACCACAGCACCGATGCACCGGTGGCGGCCACGGTCACTCCATCACCACTCAGCTGGCGAAGGGGCACCTGCAGGTCGTCGGCGGCCCGCACCATGGTGTTGGGGTCGGCGTTGGCCCCACCGAGGATGACCGCCGTCTTCCCATCGGCGCTGATCGACATACCGGGCTGAGGAGCCACGACCCGTCCGATCCGCGGGTCGGCGGCCAGGATCTTCTCAGCCTTGGCCACCACGGCCTGCACGGACGGGCTCGAGACCGGGCGATCGGCGGCGACGACCACTTCGATGGCGGAGCTGGCCTGGCCGCCGAAGTCCTGCTGAGCCAGGTCGCGGACCTGCACGGACTGCGACCCGTTGGCCTGCCAACCGGCACCGCTCAGGGCGTGCTCGACACTCGGGGCGAAGACGGCCAGTACGGCGACGATGGCCAACCAGGACAAGAAGACCGTCCCCCGGTGCGAGGCTGACCATCGCCCGAGCTGCCCGAGTGGTCCGAGGTTGCTCGGCGGTGGCGTGCCGCCGGCTGCCCGCCGGGGAGCGTCCTCTGCAGGGTGGGCCGGGCCGTTGGCGACGACCGTCGACGAGGTCGGGGAAGGAGTCATTGCGTTAGTTAACCATACGGGGTAGGGTATCTGCAACGGATGGTTCGCGATTGTCGGAATACCCACCCCGGTATACCGGTTACAGTGAGCGACAGTCCTAGAGAGGAGCGAACGATGGCCACAGTGGAGCTGACGAAAGAGAACTTCGATGAGGTGGTGTCGGCGAATGGCGCGGTGCTCGTGGACTTCTGGGCATCGTGGTGCGGGCCCTGCCGCGTGTTCGGGCCCATCTTCGAGGCTGCGTCCGGGCAACACTCTGACATCGTGTTCGGCAAGGTCGACACCGAGGCCCAGTTCGAGCTGGCCGGCTCCTTTGGCATCCAATCGATTCCCACACTGATGATCCTGCGGGAGCAGGTGGTCGTCTACTCACAGCCCGGTGCCGTGCCCGGTGAAGCACTTGAGGACCTGATCACTCGTGCCGGTGCGCTCGACATGGACGAAGTGCATCGCGAAGTAGCGGCCCAACGGGCCGAGCAGAGCGCGTCGTGAGCCGGAGTACTCGTGACACGGGAATGGCCGTACACGAGAGAGCGGCAAGGTTGCAGAGTGCCGACATGGTTGACTACGGGCAGTCCGGATCGAGCGAGAAGAGAGGAATAGGGCATGGAGCTTCCTGAGGATGTCGTCGACGATGTGCGCAAGCGCCTCCGGCGAGTGGCAGGGCAGGTCCAGGGTGTCGAGCGCATGCTCGAAGAGGGCCGGGAGTGCCGGGACGTCGTGGCTCAGCTGTCGGCGGCAACGAAGGCGTTGGAGCAAGCCGGGTTCAAACTCGTGGCCTCGGGCTTGGCGTTCTGCCTCGAGCACCCCGACCAGGCTGCCGCCGACGGGTATGCCATCGATGAGGTCCAGCGCATGTTCATGAAGCTGGCATAAGGGGCCCGTGATGAAGGCGATCGAGACCACGATCGACCTGCCACTGGCAGAAGTGGAATCGGCAGTACGTGCGGCGCTCAGAGATCAGGGCTTCGGCGTGCTCACCGAGATCGACGTCGCCGCCACGCTCAAGGAGAAGCTCGGCATCGACCGAGCACCGCTCAAGATCCTGGGAGCCTGCAACCCGGGCTTCGCTCATCGCGCCCTGACGATCGATCCCACGGTGAGCCTGCTGTTGCCCTGCAACGTCGTGCTCGAGACGGTCGGCGGCGGCACCCATGTGGCGATCGCCGACCCACGGGAGCTCATGCCCGGCGAGGAGCTCGCCGACATCGCCGACGAGGCGGCGAGACAGCTCATCGCCGTGATCGACGCCATCGAGGGGAACTGACTGTCAAGAGCCAGGAGAGCGGCGAGGGCTCCCTCTGGGGGCTGTCAAGCGGGCGGTCGTGTGAAGCGAACATCTGGCTCCTCGGGGGTCAGCAGGTTGTGCATTTGAACGGAATAGGGAGGCCCCAATGGCACGTGTAGTGATTCTCGGTGCAGGTATCTCCGGCCACACGGCGGCACTGCACCTCAAGCGCCGGCTGAAGCGGGGCCACGAGGTGATCGTGGTGTCGCCTAATGCCAACTGGAACTGGATACCCTCCAACATCTGGGTGGGGGTAGGCCGGATGACGACCGATCAGGTGACCTTCCCTCTGCGACCGGTGTACCGCCGCAAAGGGATCGACTTCCGCCAGGCGCTGGCGGTGGCCATTCGACCGGAGGGAGACGGAGACCACGAGTCCGGGTCGGTCGACATCGTCTACACCGACCCGACGCGCCTGGGCGAAGAGGAGCGGCTGACCTACGACTTCCTCATCAACGCCACCGGGCCCAAGCTCAACTTCGCGGCCACCCCGGGGCTCGGCCCCGACGGGAACTCGCTGTCGGTGTGCACGGCGAAACACGCCGAGCAGACATCCGCAGCCTTCGACAGCATCGTCGACGCCCTGAAGAGGGGCGAGCGCAAGACGCTCGTCATCGGCGTCGGGCACGGCACGTGCACCTGTGAGGGGGCGGCATTCGAGTACACCTTCAACATCGAGCACGAGCTCTGCGAGCGAGGAGTGCGGGAGCTGGCCGACGTGGTCTACCTCACCAACGAGTACGACCTGGGCGACTTCGGCGTGGGGGGCATGTCCTTCGCTCAGAACGGGTTCGTCACCTCGAGCAAGATGTGGACCGAGTCGCTCTTCCGCGAGCGCAAGGTCCGCGCCATCCTGCGTGCCCACGTGGAACGGGTCGAACCGGGGGTGATCCACTACGAACAGCTCGACGGGACCAAAGGCACGCTGGCCTTCGACTTCGCCATGTTGCTGCCACCGTTCCGGGGTGCCGACTTGAAGGCCTACGACCGGCAGGGCGAAGACATCAGCGACCAGCTGTTCGCCCCGAACGGGTTCCTCCGGGTCGACGCCGACTACGCAGCGAAGCCGTTCGAGGAATGGACGGCCGAGGACTGGCCGAGCACCTACCAGAGCGTCGGCTACAGCAATCTGTTCGGGATCGGGATCGCCTTCGCACCTCCTCACCCAATCTCGCGCCCTCGGTCGACCCCGGACGGGACGGTCATCTCCCCGGCGCCCCCCCGCACCGGCATGCCATCGGGCGTCATGGGTCGCGTGGTGGCCCACTCCATCGCCGACAGGATCGAGCGGGGCGAGACAGCTCCGCTGCACAAGGCATCCATGGCTTCGATGGGTGCGGCCTGCATCGCTTCGGCCGGCGCCGGTATGCGCACGGGGACGGCGGCTGCGATGACCATGTACCCGATCGTCCCCAACTTCACCCGCTTTCCGGAGTCAGGGCGCAGCCTGAAGGAGACGACCGGAGAGATCGGGCTGGGTGCCCACTGGACGAAGCTGCTCCTGCACTACCTGTTCCTCTACAAGGCGAAGGCTCGTCCCGGTTGGTTCCTCATCCCCGAGTGACCGCCCCCGACGTGTCCAGCCCCCTGCGAAAGGATCGACCCCATGGATGACGCGGCAAGCAGTATCGCGGCAGCCCCCCTGCCGACACGAAAGACCCTGCGGGCCCGCTCGAGCCTGCCCTACCAGGTGATGCGCTTCGTGGCCTTCAACATCCGGATGCTGAGGATGGTACGGAAGGGCCACCACTGATCCGCGGACAGGTGCGTGGCTCGGACCCGTTGTTGAGTCCTTGTACGAAACCCGGGTTGCCAGGCAGCGACGGGGAGCGATCCGCGTGGTCAGATGGCAAGATTGCCACCCGACGCTCACGACAGCGTCCCGGTGGCCGCTTGGAGCCCGAGGCTCGTGACGGCGACCAGAACCCACAGGAGGGCGCCGAGTGTCAGTGGCTTGAGCCCTGCTCGTCGGACGTCGCCGAACCGGGTGGAGAGACCGATGGCGGCCAGAGCGACGGTGATCATGACCTGAGCGATGTCCGACAGGGCTCCGTGCCAGGCCCGAGGAATCAGGCCGAGCGTGTTGAGGGTGACCGCGAGGAGGAACCAGCCGATGAACACCGGGACGATACGGCGGACCTTCCCGAGCACGCGGGACGTGCCCACGGAGCCCTGTGCCTGGGCACCTCGTGAACGCCAGAGCGCCAGGGCGAGGCAGATCGGGATGATCATGAGCGTTCGGGTCAGCTTGACCACCACCGCAAACGAACTGGCGCCGTGGCCGAAGACCGTCGAGGCGGCCACGACGGACGACATGTCATTGATGGCCGTGCCCGCCCAGAGGCCGAACGAGTGTGGTGACAGTCTCAAGAGGTGGCCGAGGGTGGGAAACGTCAGGACGGCGACGACGTTGAAGGTGAAGATGGTGGCGATGGCGTAGGAGACGTCGGCCTCCGCTGCGCCGATCACCGCATCGGTGGCAGCGATGGCAGAGGCCCCGCAGATGCCGGTGCCCACCCCGATCAAGGTGCGGATGTCCTTGTCCACCCCGAGGGCCCGCCCGAGCAGGATCGCACCGACCAGGGCGACCGTGAGCGTTCCGAGGAGCATCGGAAGCGACGCCACCCCCGTGGTAATCACCTGATGGAACGACAGTCCGGTGCCGAGCACCACGATCGATCCCTGCAGGACCGCCTTGCTCGCGAATCCCAGCCCGGGGCGGGTCCTTTCCGAAGGCTGTCGGAGGAGCGAGATCGCTATTCCTCCGACGATGGCGAAGACCGGGGCGCCGACCACGGGAGCGAGACGGCCGAGGGCCGTCGCCGCGGCGGCGAGGGCGGCGGCTGCGAGCAGGCCAGGCAGGATTCCCGTCACCCGGCCCTGCACCCAGTGTTGCGGTCCGGCTTGACGACGATCCGATGGTCGGGTTGCGACGTGATCCGCTCCGGTGCCCACGGGTACCACCTTCGACCCTGGGTCCCCGGTGCGGAAGGCCGGATTCGGTTGCGTCCCTATAAGGTATCCTTATGCCACTCGCCGAACCGATTCCCGACATCCGCTCGCTCGACCTCTTGCGGAGCGTCGCCGAACAAGGCTCGATCCGGCAGGCCGCGGTGGCCCACAGCATCAGTCAGCCGGCGGCGAGCATGCGACTCCGCTCGCTGGAGCGAACCCTGGGCCTCGAGCTACTCGACCGATCCTCCGGACGGGCCCGCCTCACAGCAGCTGGAGTGGCGGTGGTGCACTGGAGCGAAGACGTGCTCGACAGCATGCGGACGCTGCTCATGGGAACTGCAGCCGTCAGGTCGGAAGGGGAGACCCATCTCCGCGTCGTGGCCAGCATGACCGTGGCTGAGTACCTGGTCCCGGAGTGGCTCAATCGCCTCCGGGTGTCGGACCCGGCCATTGTGATAGCTCTCCAGATGGGAAACTCCGAACATGTCGTCGAGGTGATGAAGGGACGAGGCGCTGACCTGGGGTTCGTCGAAGGCCCACACGCACCGCCGGAGTTGAGATCCCGGGTCGTGCAGACCGATGACCTCGTGGTCGTGGTGGCACCCATGCATCCATGGTCGCATCGACGAAAGCCGGTGGATGCGTCCGAACTTGCCGCCACGCCGCTTGTTCTCCGTGAAGCCGGATCCGGAACCCGTGAGGTTCTCGAGACAGCTCTTCTTGCCTCGGGGCTCCAGCCGACACCTTTTGTCGAGTTGGGCTCGACGACGGCCATCAAAGCAGCCGTTGCCGCCGGTACCGGCCCGGGGGTGCTCAGCCGCCTCGCAATCGAGCCCGATGTCCGAGACGGCCGCCTGGTCATCGTGCCGACGGAGGGGATCTCCCTGGAGCGCTTGATCCGTGTGGTCTGGCCAAGGGACCGATCACCGTCGCCACTGGCGAGACGGCTTCTCAGGCAGATCGGTGGTGCCGCCGAATGACAGCTTCCAGCGATCCACTGAACCAGACCTGCCGCCGAGACGCGTTGCGAAGGCGGCTGTTCTCTGATACCCTATGGGGTATGTGCAGAGAAGCTACGTGTCGCAAATGTGGTCGGCCAACCTGGAAGGGGTGTGGAGCCCACGTCGAGCAAGTGCTCGGTGATGTCCCACCTGCTGAGCGGTGCCAGTGCAGGTCAGAAAAGGCACTAGCCCCCAAGCGGAAGTCCTGGCTCTCTCGTTGAGCGACTCATCGGAAGCCAAGGCCAAGCACGTCGTCATCGTCGGCGGAGTCGCCGGTGGGATGTCCACGGCGACTCGTCTCCGCCGCCTCGATGCCGAAGTCAGCATCACCGTCCTCGAACGGTCGGGTCACGTCTCTTTCGCCAACTGCGGCCTGCCGTACTTCGTTGGTGGCCTGATCGAAGAAGAAGAGGATCTTACGCTCCAGACTCCGGAGCAACTGTTCGATCGGTTCCGACTCGATGCCAGGGTCAATGACGAGGTCATTGCCATCGACCGGGAGGCGCACGCAGTAACGACCCGTTCTACGGTTACGGGCCAGGAGGACATCGTCCCCTACGACAAGCTGGTGCTCAGCATGGGTGCCGCTCCGGTGCGCCCGCCCATCCCCGGGTACGAGAGGGTCCGCACGCTGCGGACCGTTGAGGATGCAGCTCGTCTCGCCTCGGATGTCGACGTCGCACCTGCAACCGCTGTCGTCATCGGTGCTGGATTCATCGGGCTCGAGATGGCCGAGAACCTCGTCGGTCAGGGGATCGACGTGACGATCGTCGAGGCAACTCCCCAGGTGCTTCCTCCCCTCGATCCCGAGCTCGCCATTCTGGTGAGCGACGAACTGATTGCGCATGGCGTCCACGTCGAGACGGGTGCGTCCGTCGCATCGGTCGAGGACCGGTCGGTCACCCTTTCCGACGGTCGGGTCCTTGCTGCCGATCTCGTGGTCGGTGCCATCGGCGTACGGCCTGATATCCGACTGGCAGAACTCGCTGAATTGGACCTGGGACCGAGTGGCGGCATCGCTGTGAATGCGGCGAATCAGACGAACGATCCTGCTATCTACGCAGTTGGTGATGCTGTCGAGAAGGCAGACGCCATCTCCCATGCCACTTCGCTCATCGCTCTTGCGAATGTTGCCAATCGTCAGGGTCGCAGGGTCGCTGACCATATTGCTGGGCGACCTTCACACGCCGTCGCTTATCTTGGGACGGCAATCGTCAAGGTCTTTGACCTGGTCGCTGCGACCGTCGGTTGGAACGAACGGCGCCTGAAGGCTGCGGGTCGACCGTTCCGATCCATCCACTCACACCCCTTTGACCACGCGACCTACTACCCCGGTGCAACTCGAATGGCGGTGAAGCTGATCTTCGACCCGAACGACGCGACCATCCTCGGTGCACAGATCGTTGGCCGGAATGGAGTTGACAAGCGAATCGACGTGATTGCAACGGCGATGGCAGGCGGTATCACCGCCGACCGACTGGCTGACCTCGAACTGGCCTACGCCCCGCCGTTCTCTTCGGCCAAGGACCCGGTCAACCTGCTTGGCTACATGGCTGAAAACGTACTGAGCGGCGACTGTGACGTCGTCGATCCGCAGGAGCTCGACGGGCTCATCACGAAGGGATGGGCAGTCATCGACGTACGTACTGCAGAGGAGCACGCAACGGGGGCTATCGAAGGGTCGACGAATGTACCCATCGACTCGCTCCGAGACCACCTCGATGCACTCGGCAACGGTCCCGTCATCGTCTACTGCGAAGTAGGCCAACGCGGCCATACGGCGACTGCTCTGTTGCACGAACTCGGCATCGAGGCGCGCAATCTCGACGGTGGTTACCAGACATGGTCGGCATCGATGAGGGCTCAGGTAGAGAACGCAGCTGCGTCAATATCGTAGTGGGCCAGTTGGTGCCCCTCGGGGCTTCATTGAGATCCGGGTGGCCCACCAAGCCTCGAGCGGACTGAAGTTCTCAGGACTTCGAGCCATGTGCCATCAGCCGGACCATGGTTGCTGCGCGTTCGAGGCGATCCAGGGCTCCTGGTGCGGGCCCGACGGAGCCAGGGCCCAAGAACGGCTCCACCCTGGTCTCCATCAACGCATCGAGTACCCCGCGGTGCTCACCACTGTGGATGAGATTGATGCCTTCAGAAGGATCCTCGTCGAGGTCGAAGAGCTGGACCGGGTCGTGGCGGCAAGGCCCAGATGCTCGACCAGCTCCGTCACGACGCGAGGGTTGCACCCTCGGGGTGGGCGGATGATGACGGGTACCATCACCGCCGGCTCATAGGTCACCATCTTGGAGAGCATCCGGTGCTCGCCACCATCTCGCCGTGGTCCGGGGTGTAGATCGCCCACGTCTCGTCAAGCAGCCCGCGAGTCGTACTCCTCGATCCACCGGACCACACGGCTCCCTACCCAAGTGTCGACGTAGTCATCCCCCGAGACCGGCTTGGACGACGTCGACCACCTCCCGACCTTCGTGCTCGAGCACATCGCCAGCCGATCGAACGTCGCCGACTCCCGTACGTCACTCGTCTACGAGCACCGCTGCAAGACTGTCCTGGAGCCGATCGCCTCTGACCTCCGAGGAGGTCGGGAACGGAGGGGTGTCACCCGCCTGGATGTCTCACGCGGTCGGCGGCGATGCCGGCGATGTGGTCGAGAGCGCCGAGGTCCTTGAGGGCGCCGCGGCTGGCGACGGCGTCCGGCTCGGCGCCGAGCAGGATCTTCTTTACCGGAAGCTCGAGCTTCTTGCCGGACAGGGTCGTCGGGACGCCCGGGATCTGGTAGAGCTCGTCGGGGACGTGGCGTGGCGACAAGCCGGAGCGAATCGTCGCGCGGATCGTGGCCCCGAGCGCCTCGTCGAGGGTGACGCCGCTTGCGCAGACGACGAACAGCACGAGCGTGCCGGGCCCGTCGCCGCTCGGGTCCTCGAGGTGCACGACGAGGCTGTCGGTCACGCCGTCGATGTCGTCGATGACCCGGTAGATCTCTGCGGTGCCCACACGGATGCCGCCGCGGTTGAGCGTGGCGTCGGACCGGCCGGTGATGATGCACGAGCCGCGCGAGGTGATCGTGATCCAGTCGCCGTGGCGCCAAACGCCGGGATATTCGTCGAAGTAAGCGGCGCGGTACCGCGACCCGTCAGTGTCACCCAGGAACCCGATCGGCATAGAAGGCATCGGAGCGGTGACCACCAGCTCGCCCTGCTCGTCGATCACCGACCGGCCGGACTCGTCGAACGCCTCGACGTCGGCGCCGAGATAGCGGCACGAGATCTCCCCTGCCCATACCGGGGTGAGCGGATTGCCACCGACGAACGCCGAGCAGATGTCGGTGCCACCGCTGATCGACGACAACATCACGTCGGGCTTCACGGCGTCGTACACCCAGTGGAACTCATCGACAGGCAGCGGCGCCCCGGTCGAGCCCACGGAGCGAAGGTGCGACAGTTCGAACTCGTCACCGGGGCGCAGACCTGCGCGACGGCAAGCGACCAGATACGGCGCACCCACCCCGAGCCACGTGAGGCCGAGCTCCGACGCGACCCGCCATAACGTGAGGGGCCCGTCGGCATTCGGGTCCCCGTCGAAAGTCACCACGGTGGCGCCCACGAGCAGCCCCGCGACGAGGTAGTTCCACATCATCCACCCGGTGGTGGTGAACCACAGGAACACGTCGTCGTCGCCCATGTCGGCGTGCAGGCCGATCACCTTGAGGTGCTCGAGCAGCATCCCGCCGTGCGCGTGCACGATCGGCTTGGGCAGCCCGGTGGTGCCCGACGAGAAGAGCACGTAGAGCGGATGATCCGATTCGACCTGGGCGAACTCGAGATCCCCCCGCTCACTGGTGAACTGCTCCCAGCCGACGACCCCGTCTCCGAGGAGCGATGGGTGGAGGTACGGCAGGACCACCGTGGCGCGAACCGTCGGTAGGCCGGCGCGGATCTCGGCCAGTTCGTCGACCCTGCTCACGTCACGCGACCCGAAGCGGTACCCGTCGACCGCCAGTAGCACCATCGGTTCGATCTGGCCGAACCGGTCGAGCACGGCGCGCACGCCGAACTCCGGGGCACAAGAGGTCCAGATCGCGCCCAGGCTCGCTGTGGCGAGGAAGGCGGCGATCGTCTCGGGAACGTTGGGTAGGTATGCCGCGACCCGGTCGCCGCGCCCGACGCCGAGGCGCAGTAAGCCGGCACGGGCGCGGGCCACGTGGTCGCGCAGGTCGTCGCGCGACCACTCCGTCGGGTCGACGGTCTGCGACCGGCCGACCACCGCCGGTCGGTCACCCCTATGGGCGAGCGCGTGCTCCGCGTAGTTCAGTCGGGCGCCTTCGAACCAGCGGGCGCCGGGCATCTCGCGCCCGGAGAGCACCCGCGTGTACGGAACGCTCGCCCGGACTCCGAAGAACTCCCACACGGTCGCCCAGAACTCCTCGAGGTCGTGGATCGACCAGCGCCACAACTCGTCGTAGTCGGCGAACCGGCGCCCGGTTCGCTGCTCGGCGAAGTCCATGAATCGGCCGAGGCGGGTGGTCTCTCGGGCGTCGGCTGGTGGAGACCACAGCACCGCGGGCTGCGAGTCAGGAGGTATGCTCACCCGACCGGCAACCCGAGGCCGCGGGCCAGCACCAACCGCTGGATCTCGCTCGTACCCTCGCCGATCTCGAGGATCTTGGCGTCGCGGTAGAAGCGCACGATCGGCGTCTCCTCGATGAAGCCGGCTCCGCCGAACACCTGGGTGGCGACCCGCGCAGCGGTGACCGCGCTCTCGGTGGAGTACAGCTTGGCCATTGCCGCAGCCTGCCCGATCGGGCGGCCCTGGTCCTTCAACCATGCCGCCTTGTAGGTCAGGTTGTGGGCGTTCTCGATCGCCACGGCGAGGTCGGAGAGTTGGAATGCCAGTCCCTGGAAGCGACCGATCGGGCCTCCGAAGGCATGGCGCTGCTTGGCGTAGTCGACGGCGTGCTCCAGGCATGCCCGCGCGCACCCCAGCGCGAGCGCCGAGATCGCGATCCGGCCGTCGTCGAGGATCGAGAGGAAGTTGCGGAACCCGTCTCCGGGCTTGCCGAGCAGGTTGGCCTCGGGCACCCGACAGCCGTCGAGGAGGAGGCCGTGGGTGTCACTGGCGTGCCAGCCGAGCTTGCGGTACCCGGGCTCGATGACGAGGCCCGGAGTGCCGGCCGGCACGACGAACGCGGAGATGCCGTCGTCGGTGCGAGCGGTGACTGTGATGATCGAGGTGATTTCCGTACCGCAGTTGGTGATGAACGCCTTGCTGCCGTCGATCACCCACTCGTCACCAGCGAGGCGGGCCCGGGTCCGGGTGGCGCCGGCGTCACTGCCACCGTCGGGCTCGGTCAGCCCGAATGCGCCAAGCGAGCGACCGGCGACGAGGTCGGGCAACCAGCGGTCCTGCTGTTCCTCGTTGCCGAATTGGTGGATCGGGTTGGCGCCCAGGCCGACCCCTGCCGACAGCGTGATCCCCATCGACTGGTCGACGCGGCCGATCTCCTCGATAGCCACGCACAGCGAGGCGAAGTCGCCGTCACCCCCACCCCACCGTTCGGGGAAGACGAGCCCGAACAGCCCGAGATCGCCCATCGCTCGCGCGACTTCGACGGGGAAGTGGTGGTCGCGGTCCCACTGGGCGGCGTGCGGTGCGATCTCCGACTGGGCGAAGTCGCGCACGACATTGCGGAACATCTCGTGGTCGTCGCTCAGTTCCCAACTGCTCATGGCTGTTCCTCGGGCTCGTCTTGGCTCGCGTTCTCGCGTTTGTCCGGTACCTCGACGGCGGAGATCGTGACGACCGGGTCGTCGAGGCCGACCGGCTGCCCTTGGCGGGCGTGGACGGCGGTGACTTTGCCATCGACCGACGCCATCAACGTGTGCTCCATCTTCATCGCCTCGATGATCGCTACCTTCTGTCCGGCAGCGATCACGTCGCCCTCGGCCACCAGTACCGCGGTTGCCACTCCGGGCATGGGGCTGCGGATCGTGCCGTGGCCCGCTGCATCGGCATCGGGGCGAAGGTGGTCGGCACGTGGGTTGTGGTCACGGATCGGCCAGGCGGATCCGGCGACGCCGACCCACGTGACCCCGCCGTCACGGTGCACGACCATCGGAGTGGTGACGCCGTCTAGCGTGACCCGGACCGCCCCTTCGGGCCCGGCGACGACCGACGCCGTGCGAGGCGCCGCGTCGTCGATCATGGCGTCTACCGTCGAACCCCCGTGGAAGCGGAGCGCCACGGACACCGTGCCGCGTCTCGGCACGTCGAGGCGTCGGCGTACCCAAGATGGTCCACCGTGCCGCCATCCGACGGCGGCCTGCCACGGATCGGCTGCACCCCTGGCGTCGAGCAGGGGCAGCACAGCGGCCCCAACGACTGCGGCATCGGGTACGTCGGCGGTCACGAGGGCATCGCCACGCCGTTCTACGAGCCCGGTGTCGAGACGACCAGAGCGCACCTCTTCGTCGGCGAGGAGCCGTCGCAGGAACCCAACATTGGTGGTGACGCCGAGAACAGCCGTCGACGACAGGGCAGCGTCGAGCCGCCGCAGTGCCTCGTCGCGGTCCGCTCCGTGGGCGATCACCTTGGCGAGCATCGGGTCGTAGTCGGTGCCGACGACCGTACCGACGTTGATGCCGGAATCAACTCGGACGCCCACGCCGGTCGCTTCGACCAGTCGATGCAAGGTCCCACCGGTCGGGAGGAAGTCGCGAGCCGGATCTTCGGCGTAGATCCGCGCCTCGATGGCGTGACCGACCGACGAGAGGTCTGCCTGCGTGAATGGCAGTGGCTCGCCAGCGGCGATGCGTAGCTGCAGCTCGACGAGATCGATGCCGAAAATCAGCTCGGTGACCGGGTGCTCCACTTGCAAGCGCGTGTTCATCTCCAGGAAGAAGAACTCATCGGGTCGGTCATCCGACATTATGAACTCCACCGTACCGGCGCCGGCGTACCCGCAGGCCCGGGCGGTGTCGATCGCCTGCGCGCCCATTGCCGCTCGAACCTCGGGAGTGACGAACGGCGATGGAGCCTCCTCCATGATCTTCTGGTGACGGCGCTGGAGGCTGCACTCTCGTTCGCCGAGGTGAACCACGTTGCCGTACGTGTCGGCCATCACCTGGATCTCGACGTGCCGCGGGTTGACGACGTAGCGCTCGACCAGGATCGTGTCGTCGCCGAACGCGTTGCGAGCCTCGCGCCGTGCGGACTCGATCTGCGGGCGAAGCTCGGCTTCGTCGCGCACCAGCCGCATGCCTTTGCCACCGCCACCCGCCGACGGTTTGAGCAACACCGGCAGTCCGACCTCGAGCGCCGCCGCCACGAGCGCCTCGTCATCCAGACCGGCCTCGTCGCTCCCTGGCACCACGCGCACACCTGCGGCGGTTACCGCGCGCTTCGCTGCGATCTTGTCGCCCATCGCCCTGATCGCTGCCACGGGCGGGCCGACGAACACGATGCCGTGGGCCTCGCAGGCGTCGGCGGGTGCCGGGTTCTCCGACAAGAAACCGTACCCGGGGTGGATTGCGTCGGCCCCTGTGGTCAGCGCGGCCGCCACTACCCGGTCGACGTCCAGATAGCTCTCGCTCGCGGCAGCAGGGCCGAGCCGCACTGCGACATCGGCGTCGTGCACGTGGCGGGCGTCGGCGTCGGCATCGCTGTACACCGCCACCGAGGCGACACCGAGTGCCCGCAGTGTGCGGATCACGCGCACGGCGATCTCGCCGCGGTTGGCCACGAGGACCGTCGAGAACATGGGTCGAGACACGTCCGGCACCCCGATCACATCCGGAATATTCCGTAGGCGACAGGATCGAGCGGGACGCCCCCAACGATGCCGAGTGCCAGCCCGAGCACAGTGCGGGTGTCGCCTGGTTCGATGATGCCGTCGTCCCACAGGCGTGCGGTGGCGTAGTAGGGGTTGCCCTGCATCTCGTACTGGTCGCGAATCGGCGCCTTGAACGCCTCCTCCTCCTCGGCCGGCCAGGAGCCGCCATTCGCCTCGATCTGGTCGCGTCGCACGGTCGCCAGCACACTCGCGGCCTGCTCACCGCCCATCACCGAGATGCGGGCACTTGGCCACGTCCACAGAAAACGCGGCGAGTACGCCCGGCCACACATGGAGTAGTTGCCGGCTCCGAACGACCCGCCGATCACCACGGTGAGTTTGGGCACCCGGGCGCAGGCCACGGCAGTCACCATTTTTGCGCCGTGCTTGGCGATGCCGCCTGCCTCGTAGTCGCGCCCCACCATGAACCCGGTGATGTTCTGCAGGAAAAGCAGTGGGATCTGGCGCTGGTCGCACAGTTCGATGAAGTGAGCGCCCTTCATCGCCGACTCTGAGAACAGCACGCCGTTGTTGGCCACGATGCCAACCGGATGCCCCCAGATGCGGGCGAACCCGGTGACCAACGTTGAACCGTAGTCGTGCTTGAATTCCGAGAACTGGCTGCCGTCGACAATGCGTGCGACCACCTCGCGCACATCGTATGGCGTGCGATTGTCGGTCGGCACGATCCCGAGGAGCTGAACGGGATCGACAACCGGTTCGACGGGTTTCGCTACCGCATGCGGCACAGCAGGCGGTAGCGGCAGCGTGGCCACGATGTCGCGCAGGATCCGCAAAGCGTGCGCGTCATCATCGGCGAGGTGGTCGACCACACCGGAAATGTGTGCGTGCACGTATCCGCCGCCCAGGTCCTCGGCGGACACCACCTCACCGGTGGCCGCCTTCACCAGCGGTGGGCCACCGAGGAAGATCGTGCCCTGCTCGCGTACGATCACTGCCTCCTCGCTCATCGCCGGCACGTACGCTCCGCCCGCCGTGCATGATCCGAGCACCGCCGCGATCTGAGGGATGCGTAGCGAAGACATCCGCGCCTGGTTGTAGAAGATCCGCCCGAAGTGCTCACGATCGGGAAAAACCTCGTCCTGCGCCGGCAGGAACGCGCCACCCGAATCCACGAGATACACGCACGGCAGCCGGTTCTCCAGTGCGACCTCCTGGGCGCGCAAGTGCTTCTTCACGGTGACGGGGTAGTAGGTACCACCCTTCACCGTGGCATCGTTCGCGACGATCACGCACAACCGCCCCGACACCCTACCGATGCCGGTGACGATCCCCGCGGCCGGTGCATCACCGCCGTACATGCCGTTCGCGGCGAGCGGCGACAACTCGAGGAACGGCGAGCCCGGATCGAGCAGCGTCTCCACCCGATCCCGTGGCAACAGCTTGCCGCGGGAAACGTGGCGGTCGCGTGCCGCAGGCGGTCCGCCGACGGCGGCGGCCACCCGCTCCTTGCGCAACGCAGCGACGAGGCCAGCCATCGCCATGACGTTGCGACGGAACGAGTCCGACTCCGGATCACACATCGAGCTCAGTATCGGCCAGCTCGCATCGGTCCTGTCGGGCATGGTTGCACCTTAATCCAGACTAAGGTGTGGGCGGCAACCGGGAGTGGCTAGCCAGTGGAGGGGGAGCATGATGACCAACGGCACGGCGACGGTGACCATCCGGGACGTGACCCCACGCGACGGGCTGCAGGCGGGCACACCCGTGTCCAGCGCCGCCCGCGCCGAACTGGCAATCGCACTCGCCGACGCTGGACTCGCCCACGTCGAGGCGGCCTCGTTCGTGTCAGCCAAGGCGGTCCCCACGATGGCCGGGGCAGACGAGGTCTTCGGACTGCTCCCGGAATGTGACACGGTGTGGTGGGCTCTCGTCCCCAACGCACGGGGGGCCGAGGCCGCACTGGCTGCCGGCGTCCGCAACATCACCGTCACCGTCTCGGCGTCGACCGCGTACAGCGAGAAGAACGTCCGACGAAGCACCGCCGAGGCGCTCGCCGGCCTTGCCGAGATCGCTGCTGTCTCGCAGCCCGCCGGTGCCGACCTCGACGTCGTGGTGTCGTGCGCATTCGGCTCCCCGTTCGATGATGTGATCAGCCCGTCACCGGTGATCGACGTCGTCGACGCCGCTCTGCGAGCAATGCCGGGGGCCCGCATCACCCTCGCCGACACCACCGGCACCGCGACCCCCCGTCGGATCGCGGCCGTGTTCGCCGAGCTCGCCGGCGAGGCGCACACCGATCTCGGGCTCCACCTGCACGACACACGGGGCACCGCGCTCGCCAATGCGCTCTGGGCGTTCGAGCACGGTGTCCATCGCTTCGACACGGCGACCGGTGGGCTCGGCGGATCGCCGTTCGCTCCAGGTGCGGGCGGCAATCTTGCCACCGAGGACCTCGTCCTCGTGCTCGAGGACCTCGGCATCCCTACCGGCATCGACCTCGACGCCATCCTCCGGATCGCCGATTCACTATCTTCGCTGGTCGGTCATTCCGTGCCGAGTCGCACGGCGGCGGCAGGTCCGCTTCCCTTTTTCGACAGTCAGCGACCCCTTGCATGACGGCCACTGGTACGCGCCGGCACGAGCTGCTCGCGCTTGCCGCTGACCTGTTCGCTGCCGACGGGTTCCACAACGTGACGGTCGACGACATCGGCGGCGCGGCCGGCGTGTCCGGGCCTGCGCTCTACCACCACTTCACCGGCAAGGAGGCGCTGCTCGGCGAGATGCTGGTCTCCATCAGCCAGCATCTCCTTGATGGCGGGATGCTGCTGGCCGAGGGCGGCCCCACCGACCTGCTCGAACGCCTGATCCTGTTCCACTGCGAGTTCGCCGTCGACAACAGGTCACTGATCGCCGTTCACTTTCGTGACCTGATCCACGCCACTGCCGCCGATCAACGCCGAGTTCGTCGCCTGCAAGCAAGTTACGCGACGCTGTGGGTCGATGCTGTCCTCGCCCGGAGCGATGGCGTCGACCCGCGCAGCGCCCGTGCTGCTGTCCACGCCACGTTCGGGCTGATGAACTCCACCCCGTTCAGCAGCACGCTGCCGCGCGCTCGGATGATTGACCTGCTGTCGGCGATGGCGGAAAGTGCGTTCATCACTGCAGCGAAGATTCGGCCCGCCCTTCCGTTGGGCGCGGAATCCACCGACCGACCGTAACCTCCCTTCCCCCGGCTCAACTCGAGCCACCCATCAGGCTGTGTCCGGCAGTTCGATCGTCAACCGGGGCGTGCCACCTTGGCGGCCACGGCCGGCCAGGGAGCGACACCGAGCGGGCGCTCCGGGGTCTCGCAGTAGAGGCCGAAGGCCTCGAGCGTCGGGATGACGTGTACGGAGAGGAGGATGGCCTCATCGGTGGTGGAGCGGTTCGCGAAGCTGTGCTCCGCCCAGTTGAGGATCACGAAGCGGTCACGGTCGGTCCACTCGAGGTCGACGGCGTCCACGGTGGTTGTCCCGGCGGCGCTCGCGACGTGGCACATGCCGCTGGAGGTCTACCGATGGGGCTGGGTGCGCTCGCCGGGGCGGAGCATCTGGATCCAGCACGGTCCACCCGTCAATCTGGCTCTGGCGATCGTCTTTGATCCACGTGCGTTCCGTGCGTCCCTCCGAGCTATTGGACGCACGTGGATCGGGATTTGGCTGTCAGATCCCCCCCACGGTCTCTGTTCCGGAATCCGACGCCTCCTGACCGTCAGGTGCCAGGGTGAGGCTCGCCGAAGGGAAGCGCGGGGCTCGCTTCTCACGCAGAGCGGCAGCGCCCTCGAGAACGTCGGGGCCCATGAAGCAGAGCATCTCGTATGCCGCTGACTGGTCGAAGATCGGTCCCGCGACCTTGAGCCAGTTGTTGAGTGCTCGCTTCGTCCAGCGGATCGCTGGCTGGGATCCAGTAGCCAGCTTCTCGGCCACCGCCATCGCTTCGTCGAGAACCTTCTCCTTGGGCAGCGCCATCGAGACCATGCCGAGACGCTCGGCTTCAGCGCCGGTGAACATCTCGCCGGTCAGCAGGTAATAACGGGCCTTCGCCATGCCCGCAAGGAGCGGCCAGATGATCGCGGAATGATCACCTGCGGCGACCCCGAGTTTGACATGTCCGTCGCCGAGGCGGGCATCCTCCGCACAGATCGAGATGTCGGCGAGCAAGGCTACAGCCAGACCGGCACCAATGGCGACACCATTGATCGCCGAGATGATGGGTTTCTCGCAATTGATCATGTTGTAGACGAGGTCGCTCATCTCGGAGGTCATATGCGTCACGCGATCGAAATTGCCGGACAGGCGTTCAACCATCGCGAGGTCGCCTCCGGCACAGAACGCCTTGCCGGCACCGGTCACTACGGCCACGTTGGTCTCCCGGTCGCGAGAAACGTCCGTCCAGACCCGGGAAAGCTCACCATGCATGATTTCGTCGGCGGCGTTGTACTTATCCGGGCGGTTCAAGGTGATCAGAAGGATGCCATTGGGACGGCGCTCAAATGCCAGTTGCTCGTAACCTGCGTACTCCATGTGGTCTTCCTCCGGTGAAACACCATTTGGCAAGTCATCGTCAGCTCTGATCGTTCACGCGACCTGGTGAGATGAACGGCGGATGGACGTGAAGACGCCATCCTGATGAGAGAAACCGAGGTCTGTGAATGCACCAGGTCCCGACCCAGGAGAGCACTTCAGGAGTGAACGGTACCAGCCGAGTTCAGATGCTCCGAACGAGACACGGGCCGACCGTACCCTGACCAAGTCGGGCCTCCCCAAGTCCACCCGCTCGCAAGGAAAGAAGCGGGTTGCAGCGCGGAAGGCGGTGATGCCGAGTGGATCGGCTTCTACCTCACTCGTCCAACCACTTCTGGGCAGCAGACCTGCCATTCTGGTAGAGCTGAGCCTGTACTTCCCGAGTGATGTCGAAATCGGTGGCATTGACGCCGAGCGTGTCGACGAAGATGGTCCGGGCGATCACCGCGGGATCGTCGAGATGCATTTGATCACTCCAGCTCTGCATGGTTCCAAGCATGGCCAAAGCGAGGCTGACATCCCCCTTGACCTGGTGCTGAACGACGTCGGCTTGCCGACGAGCTGACAGCTTGATGCCAATGGTAGGTGGCCCGGGGGGCCCTCCTTCTGGTGGGTCAAAGCTATCGATCGGGAAATTCGACAACATGCCGCCATCGACCATGACCGAGGGTCCATCTGCGAATACATCGAGGGGGAACGGCCGATAGAAGAACGGGATCGACATCGAAGCGCGAACGGCATCGGCGATGAGTTGTCCGTCACGAGGATGGACCGGATCGGCGAAGGCCCAGGGCAGCCTCACCAGTTGTCCCTGCGACACGTCTGAAGCCATGACCACAAGTTTGTATTGCTGAGAGTCCGGGATCTCTGGGCCGAGGTCTGTCCGGAGGTCGCCGAAGGTGTGCTTGTCCTTGGTGGCCAACTGCTCGCTGATCCACTTGTGGAAGTAGTCACCCTTGTAGACGCCCTCGTGGAACCACAAGGCGAGTCCTTCGTCGAGGGGCAGGACACGTTCCAGTTCAGAAGCATCCCGGAACTTTGTGTAATCGAGGGGGGCCATGAGCTCTTGCATTTCTGTGCTGTTGAATCCGGCCGCCACGAGAGAACCGACGATGGCACCCGCAGACGTGCCGGCCACCCGCACGAAGCCAAATCCGCGCTCTTCCAGAACCGAGATGGCGCCGACCAGTCCGATGCCCTTCACGCCCCCGCCCTCGAGAACCAAGTTGACCGGCTGGGGAGCCAGCCGGGAGCTGGTCGGTGGTGAGGATTCGGCCACGGCGCCCTCTCCGCTGTCCTCGCGACCTCCGCCTACTGAGGGAGGGGTGACATTATCGTCGCGAATGACCATGGATTTTCCTCTTTCACTTGACGCCGAGGGCGGTAACGAGGACGAGCACTTCGATCGTGACCGTGACGATGGCAGCCTCGAAGGTGCGCATACGGCGACGGATCCTCGGTCGATTCTCCGCTCGACACGGCCACGAGCTTGGCCATTGCCCCGAAGATGCCCTGCAGCGTTTGCCCAGCTTCTTGCATCTCAAGCATCTTTCCAGAGTCCGGGCCGAACCCGAAGCATTTGGCCTGCCGCAGCACGTATCTTGACAATCCGTCGATCGCTGTCGAAGCGCGTCGGACGCCTCCGGAACCATGAAGTTCATGAGCACCTCGAACTCCCTCCGTCGCCGATCTCCTGGGGGTTGCGCATCAGACCAGGCAGTCTCGCCGTGAGGGGGTGACGCGCACCTGTAACAGTGCTCCTGCAGAATGTGGTTGGCGATGGCGGCGCGCGTCCAGCAGCACGAATGTCAGCAACCTTGGATTCGGGTCAGCGGGTCTCCTCATTGGCCGGAGATCCCGGCGGGGCCGAAGCACTTTGGAGGCAACATGAAGGATCGTCCAGCTTCTCGATTCACGAAGTCCATCGCTGCGGCCAGTCTCGTCGTTGGCCTCATCATCGCTGGAGCTGGGCCTGCCTTTGCCGGCGGCGGCACCCAAGGGAATCCGGGCGGATCAGGTCCCGGAGGTTCAAACAGTCAGGCCCTCTACGTGTCAAACGCTCCCGGCCACCTGAGTTACAGAGGTCAGGGGCAATGGGGCTGCCGCAGCACCCCATATTCGACGATCGCATCAGCGGTTGCCGTTGCGCCCAACGGGAGCACCATCGTCGTCTGTCCGGGTACGTACAACGAATCGGTAACTGTCAGTGGTAAATCGCTGAACCTGCTCGGCCAGGGGGCGACGATCGCGGTTCCGAACAACGCTGGGGCTGCCTCGCAAGGAGTCGTCTTCATCGGACCGGCCACAGCGGGGTCGACTCTCCGCGGCTTCACCATCACCGGCGCCGGCGCCGAGGCCCTCTATGCCGACGGCACGTCGAACCTGACGATCGACGGAAACCAGATCGTCCGGAACGACCTGAGCTGCCAGAACGATGCGGCCGAAGTAGCGGGGAATGACTGCGGAGAGGGACTGCACCTCGACGCTGTCACAAACTCGCAGATCACCAACAACTACCTGACCGGCAACACAGGAGGCATCCTGCTCACCGACGGCATCCCGGAGGGCTCGACCGGCCAGTTCGCGTTCGGTTTCTACACCCAATACGCCGGCCCATCCTTCGGCAACCTCATCGCCCGTAACACCGCCGTCGACAACGTCTGGGACTGCGGCATCACGATGCCATCTCACAATGCGAACGCAGTCTCCGCGAGCGGAACGCCGCAGTCCGCCGAAGGCGGCGTCTACAACAACACGGTCATCGACAATGTCACGGTCGGCAACGGCACCCTGGATGGCGGCGGTGCCGGCATCCTCGTCGCAGCCCCGTTCCCCGGTACCGGGTCCTACAACAACGTGATCAAGCACAACTTCGTCGTAGGTAACGGCCTTGCCGGGGTCACGATCCACAGTCACGCCCCCGACCAGGACGTCAACGGCAACCAGATCATCGGCAACTTCGTCGGCACCAACGCACTCGCCGGCGCGGCCGGCGGCACCCCCGGCGACGTCGACTTCGATGCACTCGGCACGATCGGCATCCTCGTCGGCAGCGTGAGTCCGGTCACGGGCACCGTGATCGCTGGCAACGTGATCCGGAACAACCAGACGGGCATCTGGACGACGAACAACGTCAGCGGCGACTTCACCCACAACTTCTTCGCCAACGACACCGTTGCAATCTCACAGCTCAATCTGCCCTAGAAGCCGCCGCGCTCACGCGCCCATCCAGCGTGGGCATAGCCCCCGTGCACCACCATGACGGTGCGAGAGGAGGATCCATCTACGCAGTGGTCGCCGAGGCGAGCATTGCCCCTGGACGTGTGGACGTAGTGGTCAGGATGACCGAGTCGCAGGTCGTTCCTTTGCTCAAGTCACATGCGGGTCATGGGGCCAGCTACTGCACCCGTAGCTCCGACGGAACCAACGGACTATCGATCTGCAATCAATAGAGGAGGACGCATGCCCGACGTTCTCGTACTCGAGGTTTCCGAGCCCAACGCACTCGAGATCTACGGCTGTGTCGACAGGCAGCTGGGCATCGACGGCTCGTTCGATCCGGACAAATTCCCGGCCCCGACACGCGTTGAGTGGTTCTCCCTTGTTGGAGAAATGCACCGCCACTGACCACCGCGAACGGCCAAACCATTCGGGACGAGCGGCCTTCGGCAAGGCAGTCTTGTCGGACTCACCGTCGGCACTGGGCACAGATCGGATCATGCGGGCGCCGGTGTCTGGCCGGGCCACTCCTGACAAGCCACTCGGAGGATCTGGAGAGCGACCAGTGTCCCATGACGCGCATCCGTCAACCGTGCCGAGGGTGCCCCCGACGCCGGATATGGGCGCTACCTTCCAGGCTGACAAGCTCTCCAGGATCTCCGCTGCATCAGCTGAGGAGCGGAGATGACGCTCTCAACCTGAGCAGCTGAGGACGGCCCAATGACCTCACTCCCCGAGGTTGTGGCGCAGAGCGCTCAGTGAAGCGCTGAGTTCGACGACCTGGTCCCGGAGCGCCACTACTTCAGATGCGAGCACCTCGACACGATTCTCGAGATCGGTGCGGCTGTCTTCGGTTCTGGTTGACTCAGGTGGCACGTCGTGCTCTGTGCCGTGCACCAGGAGAGAGCGCTGCGGTGCGTCTTTCGATTCCGCCACGTCCATCGACTCCGATCCACCGGCCACACTCATCCCGCTCGACTCCGTCGCCAACAACTGCTGCCAGCGGTCTTCCTTCTGGCCCGGCCGTCGGGGCAGTAGTCGCGCCAGAGGCTCGGGTTGGCCGGCCAGTACATCCAGCTCCCCCTGCACCGCACTCACCGAGGTGAACTCCGCCATACGCCCAGTGCGCGCCCGAAGCTCCCCCGGAGTCTGAGGCCCCCGCAGCAACAGCACCGCCAACAGTGCGACCTGGGAGGTGTCCAGGCCAAACGCCTCGTCGAGCACGTGCCGGTACCGCGTCACCGACTTCCCGTGAGACGGCAGCACGAACCGCACCAAGTGGAGCACCTTGAGCTCCGCCAGCGCCCGCTGCACCGCCTCGTCGTCCAAGGTCATCACCGGCTCCCGGTTGGTGGCCTGGCTGCATGCCAGCGACAGAGCGTTCAGGGTGAGCGGGTACTGCTGGGGGGTGGTGAGCTGTTTCTCCACCAGGCACCCGAGCACCCGGCCGCCTTCGGGCGTGATGATCACGGGCTGAGACTAACCCGGCCACGTCACCGCCGTCAGCCTCCATAGCTGAGGACACGATCGGCCACGGACAGGGCACTCAGGGTCGCAGCCGATGCAGGTGAGACCGTGCCAGAGTTCTCACCCAACGTGTCTGAGATCCCGCATCGGCAGTTCCAACCTGCGTCGGAGAAGCAACCTGTCGCCAGCTCGAACACGGTTTGCCTCAGGAGTCCGCGCCAACCGAGCGAGTATCCAGCTGGTCAGCGAGCCTCGCCCACACTGTTCATTGCCAAAGGTACCTGGAAGACTTGTCAAGAGCCAGGCATCACCCCGGAATCCAGTGGTGGTCAACCAGAGGAGGACCGAAGTGCCCGATTCCCCACCGACGGCAGCTACCGACCACGCTGAGGCCTCGCAGAACTTGCTGGGATCTGCTGCTCCATGACGCACTTCTCGTTGGTCATAGGGAATATCTGGGCGAAGAAGGCTCGGTCGACCGGCATCGCGCTGGCCGTTGCCCTTGCGGTGATGACCGTGGTTACCTTGACCGTCGTCAGCAACGGACTGGAAAACGCTGCAGCGGCTGTGCTGACCATCGGAAAGGCCGATTTCACGGTTGCCCAGAAGGGCGTCTCGGACATTCTCTACAGCAGCTTGGACAACGGACAGGTGGCGCAGATTCAATCGACCCCTGGGGTCAAGAGTGCCGTCGGCGTCCTACTCGAGACCGAGAGGATCAACGCCGCCAATCCACTCTTCATTGAGATAGGCATCCAACCGAGCGACCTCGAGTCGTTCGGGGTCACTATCCTCGACGGCACCGCTTACGGTCCGGACGCACCCAACGAGGTGATGCTCGGGTGGCGCGCCGCCCAAGACCTCGGTCTCCACGTGGGGGATCAGTTCAAGGCCAACGGAACCTCGAACACTGTCGTCGGCATCTACTCGACAGGGATCTCCTATGGCGACCTCGGGGCCATGTTCCCGTTGCCGGCGTTGCAGGCCTACAACCGAGTACCCGGTTCGGTGACACTCGTCTTCGTGAAGGTCGTGCCCGGGCTGTCCGTGGCAAAGGTACAAGCGACATTCGAGGCAGCGCACCCGGAGCTCACGACGATCCGAACCGCCTCACAGTTCGGCCGTGCTGACCGCAATCTGGTGTTCCTGAAGGCGGCAGTGACCGGCAGTACCGTCCTTGCGATCCTGATCGGGGCAGTCATCGTCGGCAACACGATGCTTCTCTCACTCTTCGAACGGACACGCGAATTCGGATTGCTGCGAGCTATCGGGTGGGCGCGGAGTCGGGTGGTTGCCCTCGTCGTCTCCGAGAGCTTGATCTTGGCCTTGATCGGCTCGGCGATCGGGGTGGGCCTGTCGGTCGCGGTCGCCGCCGGCCTGGAGTCCTTGCCCCAGTTGAACGGCGTCCTCCACTCGAGTTTCACGGCTGAGGCGTTCTGGCGCGGACTCGTCGTCGGCTTGGGCATGGCTATTCTCGGCTCGCTGTATCCGGCCATACGGGCTGCAAACCTGACCCCGGTAAAGGCGTTGAGCAATGAGTGAGCATGACGTGGATACCCGCCCGATGATCGAGACCCATGACGTGAAGAAGATCTACGCCGACGGAAAGGTGGCAGCGCTCGACGGCGTCGACCTGAGCGTGAGCGCCGGCGAGTTCGTTGCCATCACCGGGCCCTCGGGCTGCGGGAAGTCGACCCTTCTCAGCCTGCTCGCGGCGTTGGACGGTCCAACGTCAGGGACCATTCGCGTGGGCTCCTACGAACTGCAACAGCTCAAGAATGCCGACCGCTTCCGCCGGCAGGAGGTGGGGCTGGTGTTCCAACTCCACAACCTGCTGCCGCGCCTCTCCGCGCTGGGCAATGTCGAGATAGCCATGATGGGTTCGGATCGCCCCCGTGCCGAGCGAGCAAGACGAGCGCAATCCCTGCTCCGAGACGTCGGACTCACTGACCTTTCGGACCGTCGACCGACACAGCTGTCCGGAGGGGAGCGCCAGAGGGTAGCCGTGGCTCGCGCTTTGGCCAATGATCCGTCGGTGCTCTACGCCGATGAACCCACAGGCAGTCTGGACAGTAAGTCGGTGTCGACGGTACTGGGGTTGTTCGAGAGGCTCCGCACTGATCACGGGGTAACTATCGTTCTTGTAACCCATGACGTCGCTGTCGCCGCTTCGGCGGATCGAACTGTTCATATGCTCGACGGAAGGATCGTCGAACCGTAGCCGTGGCGACGTCGTGCCGTGGCACAGTGAATGGTCTCAGCAGGCTTGCGGACCGAACCGCTCAGCCTTGATAAGTGTGGCTCAGACCTGCACCCTCAGCTCCGGAGGCTGAGCACGAACGTCGATGCCCGTTCTCAGCTTGCGAAGCCGAGAACGCTCTCAGCGTGACGAGACCAGCCGATGGAGCTGAACCCATTCGTGACGGTTCGGATACTGGCGAAATGTGGCTCGGTTGCGTCCGGGCCGCTCAGGTACTCGTGCCCGCACTCGCGATTGTTGGATGCCCATGAGAGACACCTCGGGGACGGTGCGCAGCCTCTGAGTGGTGATCACCCATGGAGGAGAGCATCGCACGCCACTCTGGGCTGCCCTTCATGCCGGGACATTGACCCACCGCGACACATGCCAGATGTGCTCCTACGCCTCGGTAACCAGAATCCTGCCAAGTCTGCCGAGTTCACTTTCGTGACCCATCACCGCACGCTCTGTCCATTGCTCATCATGCATGGCATCGAACGTCAGCTCCATAAGTACCCCAGTGGGTTCCTGACTCAGAGACACTGTCGTGGCCACCTCATATGGAGGGGTGTCAGGAACGAAGTCTGCCAAGCTCATGTACCCGAGTCGCCGCATCGGTTCGATCTCCGTGAAGGTGATTGACACCTCTGTCGAAAGAGGCATGCCTGCCTGCTTCATGAATGCGACCTGTTCGGGGGCAGTTGCCGTCATCGTGTACTTCAACTCACCTCCGACGTGGAGATCGAGGAGTTGCACCGTGACAGTGAATCCTTCTGGACCCCACCAGGACTCGATGCCCGTTCTGGTAGTCCAGAGATTCCAGACTTCCTCGATGGTTGCTCGATACTGCCTTTCCAACCTGATCCTTCGCCGTTCCTGCTCGCTCATTCTGGCTCCTTCAGCCTCTCGCCCTTTGGCTCCCGTTGCGCTCGGTCGAGGGCGACGGCAAATCGCTCAAGTTGGGCCTCCCAAAGACCTCTGTAGCTGGCGACCCAGTCGTCGAGTTCACGGAATGGCTTTGGGCAAAGCGAATACAGGCGCTTCGATCCCTCGGGGCGAACCTGGACGAAGCCCGCTTCGCTCAGGATGCGAAGGTGCCGCGAAACCCCGGACTGGTGAATGCCGACAAGCGCCACGATGTCGCTGACGGCCTGCTCCTCGTCACGCAGCAGCTCCACGATTCTTCTCCGGGTGGGATCGGCAAGGGTCTGGAAGACATCGGCTTGCACGCAGATATATATACACACTGGTGTATGTGTTGGTCAAGAGGATGAGGCGTCCGGGTGTTGCCGATCGAGGGGAGGATTGCGCGTCGCGAGGGTGGCGAGGTGACGAATCGGTGACTTCTGGCTCTGGTAGAAGGGTGACCGGCGGATGACCATGTCGGTAGGCCTTACGGACGAAGAATGGAGCCACAATGCACGCGAAAGTCGGAGATCGGATCGTGATTGGCGGGCATCGGGCGGGCCAGCCGGATCGTGACTGCGAGGTGCTCGAAGTTCGCCACGAGAACGGCGAGCCGCCGTATCTCGTCCGATGGGGGGACACGGGCGACGAGGACCTCTTCTTCCCAGGGCCTGACGCCTCTGTTGTCGATTACAAGGACGACTAGTCCGAACTGGCTCATCTAGCTGAGAACATCTGCGGCTGAAACGGCTCGGAAGCGGGTCGCCGCCAGCGGGGATCTGCATCTGAGGCTGGCAAGACGGGTTGGCGTCCCGGTCTTGATGGCACACCCATTCGATACAGTGGGATCTGACACATCCAGAGGAGTCGAGGGACCTGGCCCTATGACGCTCCGCCAACCGACCGAGAGGCACGGTGGCAATGCCGGGATCGATGAGGAGGAATTGATGACCGAGGAATCTCTCGACGCCCGGGTTGCACTGATCCAGAGCAACCGCACGTGGTCGCCGCTCGACGATGTCGCCAAGGCCGTGTCAGTGGCAAGCGAAACGGAACGTCGGCTCTACGTGGAGCAGCGTTCAGGTCTCTACCGTTGGAGTCTGGCGCACGCCGGCGGTGGCTACCCACTGTTGAGGGTCGCGGCGCGATTTCTCGGCGTCGACTACCACCGAATCTACGTCGGGTTTCGAACCCTTCCAGATGGTACAGCCATCATCTGCGACGACCCTGGATCAGTGGAGGAGCCGGACGAGTGGGCTCTGCTAGACGTCCCGACCGCCGTCGATCCCGTAGCGGCAGCCGAGCTGATTGCGAGCGCCATCAAGATAGGTTCTGGCAGAACGTAGGCAATGCGGATTCCCAGGCGAGGAACTCGATCATCGAAGGCAAAGGTGGCACCGCCTCTGAACGGTCCCAGCTTCCAGAGCTGAGGGCGCTCGACGCTCCGGTTAGTTCAAGAGCTGCACCCGCTGGCAACACCGGACCTGCGTCGGCCATTGTTGGAGTGGAGGAGAGCATGGTCACTGCGTGTCCTCAGCGCACGGTCGCCTATTCGGTGGGCTACTCCAGCGAAGCGGGATCCACACCGGTGCCGCCCGCAGCGCTGCTCGCGTAGGCGGCCAGGGCGAAGCGCAATACGGAGACGGCTTCGTCACCGCTCCACAGCATCGGACCTTCGCCTGCATGGAGCCAGCGCAGCCAATGGCGGCCGGAGTCCCGAAAGCTGCTGGCCCAATCGTCATCGAGCGCGTGGTAGGACCGCATCTCCCCGTCGACGTAGACCTCCAGGCTGGGCTCCTGGATTCCGCGGCTGGTGCAGCGGTTGACCCGTGCGTAGCCGCGACGGCCGGTGATTTCCCAACGTTCGTCATTGGTGTAGTAGTCGGAGCGGAGGAACATGTCGGGCGCAATCGTGATGTCCCAAACGCCGCGGATCCCACTCTGGTGCTCCCACACCAGGGTGGCGGGTGCGTCGATTTCGATGTCGCGCACCACCTCGGTAGCGCCCACCCAGGCCCGTACTTCCTTGACCGGACCGAAGAGCCAGATCGCCGTGGCCAGCTTGTGCCAGCCGTCATCGAACACGAGGATGCCGCGGCCTTGCCGCATCTGCTGGAACTGCCACTCGTAGCTGCTCCCAGGGACGTCCCAACCTCCACGGCCGCTGGCCACCATCTTGATGTGGTACCCGCTCACCTCACCGAGTTCACCTGACTCGACTATCTCCTTGAGCCTTACCAACGGTTCGTAGAAGATGTAGTTCTCCATGACCCGCAAATGGCGGCCGTTGGCCGTGGCGGCGTCGAGCATCCGGTGCGCGCTGGCAAGGTCATTGCACATCGGCTTTTGCAGATTGACGTGCCAGCCATGACCGAGGAGCTCGGTGACACCATCGGCATGCAAAGGAGCCGGCAGCAGTGCCTCGACGGCGTCGACCTCGAGACCGCTCGCCCCCAGTTCGGCGATGGACGCGAACGTCCGAGCGGCCGGCCAGTCAGCCTGTCGTTGGGCGCGGCGCTCCTCGCTCGGATCGACGAGTGCTACGACCTCGACGTCGGGATTGCCGACGTATGCACGCACGTTGAGGTCGTAGATGCGTCCGAGGCCCACGAACGCGGCCCGTACCGGACGGTCATAGGGTGAAAAGGTCATCGTCGGCCCAGCTCCTCCAGAAGTTCAACGCCAGTCGTCCTCGACCGACCTGCCGGTTTTCCAAAGGTCAAGGACTTCTTGACCGAACACTATTCGAAGGGTAACGCCAGGCAGACGGTCGCCGGACATGATCTGACCATCTAGTCGTTGCCTCTCGATCTTGAGGCCAGCCTCCGCTGAACCGAGTCCGGCCTGTCCTCGGTGCTATCTGCGCCACGCACCGCCGTCAATATGAGCGCGGCTGCCACAGATGAGAACATGCGACATGCGGTCGTCACCAATTGCTATGGCTGAGAGCGTCTGATGCACCCGTGACGTCCGCAGTCTTTTCAGCTGAGGGCACTTGCCATGCAGCTAGTGCACTGCATGGCTGGCTGAGGACAGGAGGAGTCAGCTGACTTTCGACGAGGACCTTCGGTTGGATGCAATCCGTAGGAGAAGTTCGCCCATTGGGACGTGGAGAAAATTGGGCGAGAAGTCTCTCCCCGGTGGGCGAGGGGGGGACTCGGGTGTCTTCGGCCGGCTGACCAGCCACTGTGTCCCCGCCTGACACGGCCCACACCCCCACTTCGGGGATGTGGTTCTGTCATGAGTCGAATGTAGCGCTACGCGGTGACAACTGCTCGGGGTGAGGCCTACCTCATCTGGTCCGATATCGCCACGGAGCTCAACACTCCTGTGATCGAAAGGAGAAGAACCCACACGAAGGGTAGGACTTCGATCTTCGCCCATCTCGCACAAGCGCGACGGCCTCGCACCGCCTTGATCGGTGCCTTATGGGCTCGCCCCCGTCGTAGCCCGACTCCGGGGGGGACGCTCCCGCGCAAACCACCTGTTGCCGACTCTCGAGGGCAGCGACCCCGCTCCTCATCGACCCATCGAAGAGCTCCGGGCCGAGGTGCGTAGGCTTCACGTTCGTGGACCATGTCGACGTGCTCATCCTCGGTGCCGGGCTGTCCGGGATCGGCGCCGCCTGTCATCTCCAGACCGACCGCCCAGGCACGACGTACGCCATCCTCGAGGCCCGGGAAGTGAGCGGCGGCACGTGGGACCTCTTCCGCTACCCGGGGGTCCGCTCCGATTCCGACATGTTCACCCTGGGCTACGCCTTCCAGCCGTGGCGCGAGGCCAAGGCCATCGCCGACGGGCCATCGATCCTCCATTACATCCGGGACACGGCTCGCCAGTACGGCGTCGACCGCCACATCGCCTACCGGCGGCGGGCGGTGTCCGCCTCGTGGTCGTCGGCCGAGGCACGATGGACGGTCGAGATCGAGCACGGCGACACCGGCGAGATCGACCAGATGACGTGCGGCTTCTTGTGGGGTAACACCGGCTACTACCGGTACGACGAGGGCTACCGGCCAACCTTCCCCGGCGAGGAGGGGTTCGGGGGCCGGATCGTCCACCCCCAGCACTGGCCCGGGGACCTCGACTGGGCCGGCAAGCGCATCGTGGTCATCGGCAGCGGGGCCACCGCGGTGACCCTGGTGCCGGCCCTGGCCGAGACGGCGGGGCACGTCACCATGCTCCAGCGCTCACCGACCTACATCGTGTCGGTGCCCGGGAGGGACAAGGTGGCCGACGCCCTCCGGAGGGTTCTGCCAGCCAAGCTCGCCCACGCCCTCGTCCGGTGGAAGAACGTGGCTCTGACCATGCTCAGCTATCAGTTGAGCCGCCGGACGCCGAAGATGATGAGGAAGGCGATCCGAAAAGGAGTGGTCAGGGCCCTGCCGGAGGGCTACGACGTCGACACCCACTTCAATCCCCGGTACAACCCGTGGGACCAGCGCCTCTGCCTGGTCCCCGACGGAGACCTCTTCGAGGCCATCAGCGCCGGCCGGGCCTCGGTGGTGACCGACACCATCGACACCTTCACCGAGGACGGGATCCGCCTCGCATCGGGCGACGAGCTCGCGACGGAAATCATCGTCACGGCCACCGGCCTCCAAATGTTGCTGCTCGGGGGGATCACCCTCGAGGTCGACGGCAGACCCGTCGACAGGGGATCCACCGTCGCCTACAAGGGCCTGATGCTCTGTGGAGTACCCAACCTCGCCGTCACCTTCGGCTACACCAACGCCTCGTGGACACTCAAGGCCGACCTCACGGCCGACTATGTCTGCCGACTACTCGCCACTATGGAGGAGCGCGGCGTCCGCCAGTGCACGCCCGTCGCCCCCGACCCGTCCCAGCCGACCGAGCCCTTCCTCGACTTCTCTTCGGGCTATGTCACTCGGGCCATCGCGGACCTCCCCAAGCAGGGGACCACCGCTCCGTGGCGGCTGCACCAGAACTATGCGCTGGATACCCTGCTCCTCCGCTTCGGCAAGGTCGACGACGAGATCGTGTTCGCAAATCCGACCGGGACCCCGTCAGCAGCCTCTACGAGATCCGAGCCGATTCACAGACGCTAGGTGCCCTGAGCCCGTGGGGCTGACGTGCCTGCAGCTGTGCCGGCCGTGCCTGCCAAGCCCCGCACACCGAGCAACCAACGCTCGCCCAGTTGTCGTGCTCAGGTACGCCCGCGTTGCCCACGGGCACGTCGAGATCAGGACCACCGCCGGCACGGGATTCGGGCACCGGCTGCTCCGACGAGGTTGCGACGGCTCGGATTGGACCCACATGCCGGAACAAACGCACTGTAGATGGGGTTGAATTAGGTGGGTCCAAGGGAAGGGTCCGGAAGGAGGTCTTGAGGAGATGGTGAGTTTCTCTGCTTGAGAAGGTAGGTCCGAGAGGGGTCCCGGGAGTTTTCCCGGGAGTCCGGTTTGTAGCAAGAGGCAAGCGGCTCGAAGTAGGAGCGTTGCACGGACAAGGGATCTGAAGTCCCGGCCGGATGAGGTTGTCCGCTCGGATCGGCCCTGGCAATGGAAGTTGACGACTGCGCCCGATCCCCGTTGATTTGTGGGACGGGCGCTTTTGAGTGCCCAGACACCGGTCCCCCGGGCCAAGCTGGAGTACACGTCGCTGGCGGCGGCCTTCTGTGTATAGCCTTTCACCATCGCGGAGTTGCGCCGCATCTACTAAACGACCCGGGGAGTGGAACTCGGCCCTCGGAACTTCCACCGGAAGGTCACCACCACCAAGGGCTTCGTCGTTCGCTCCGGCGGCACTACGAGTCGGGGCAGCAGACCCGCGCAGCTCTACCGGGAAGGCGCATCGCCAACTCGGCATTCAGGTGCCGCCGAAGGGCACGGAGATTCAATCGGGTGCAACGGTGATCGTGACGCTTAGGACACCCGTGCTTGGCCTGGCGGCCCCGTGTCGCACATCGAAGTGGTCGACGAGCCGGTCCCGTGGGAGTTCGCCCACGGGACACTCCCTGGTCACCCCGAAGAGGGGGAGGAGGCCTTCGTTGTTTCCATCTGCGGGGATGGATCAGTGCGGCTAGAGATCACGGCATTCTCCCGGCCTGGCGAACCAACGGTCCGGCTTCTTGGCCCTCCAAGCCGAGGCATCCAGACGGCTGCCTCGAACGGCTACCTGCATGCACTTCAGCGAATAGTCGCTCAGGGTGGCTGGAACACAGGCGGTATCCCTGGTCGTCGCCGGGTGGGGGCCTCTCCTCCTGAACCCGGCTCAAGCCATTCCTGGCACTACGTGCGGACCTAAAGAATTCTCATCTCATTGACGATGCTCCCTCCATGGCATCGAATGTTCGGTTCGACACGGATGATCCGGAGTTCCAGCGAGGATTCGAGATCGGCGTTCTTTGGGAGCGCCTCCGATCGGATGGGTCATGTCATATGGCCGTAAGCGTAGCCAATGCCGAAATGGTGATCCGTGTGGCTCAGGCTTTCGGCTGCCAGTTCTCGGGAACGGAACTAGGCGAAGATCAGATCTCTGTCGAGTTGCAGCGAGTCAGCGACTAGGAGCTTGGCGGCCGGTCCTTGCCCTTTTGCGGCTCAAGACGCCAAAGGTTCCACGGCCAGACCCCGTCGATTTCGACTTCCAGCGAGAAACTGAGCACGATTCGGATGATCACGATCATCCCGAGGACTGCCACGCTCTCGAAGGTCGGATCGACGATGATGGTTCGCACGATGTCACCGACAATGAGGATCTCTAACCCGAGGAGAATCGCCCGACCCAGTCGCTGTCGGAGCTGTCGGTAGGCGTCATGTCGAGTGTCTGACCGCACCACCGAGACCGCGTAGTCGATCAGGGCCCACAATCCACCGACAATCATGATCCCGGCGCCGATCGCTTCGACCGCTTGGACGACATCGGAGATGAATTGGTCGTACGTCATCAGGACACAATGCCACGTCGTTGATGACCACCAGCCGTTTGCAGTGCCACTGAGCTCGACCTGTTGACATGCCCCCCGATCACCGGGTACGCGCTGAGAGTGCGAATGACGAACTCACCGTGCGCAGAAATGGGACCTTTCGGACCTTGTGATCGGCTGCCAGCGGGTCCACAATGACAGTATGCAGAGGGGCTGAGGCGGTGAGCCACGATGCGCGCAAGAGTCGGGGACCATCTTGTAGTTTCCGGGGCTCAGGTGGGCGGATTCGGTCGAGAGTGCGAGGTAGTGGAGGCCCGACGGTACAGAGGGGAGCCTCCGTACCGAGTCAGGTGGATGGACACGGGCCAAGAGGAGTTGTTCTTGCCAGGGCCTGGTGCCTCTGTCTTGAAGCAAGAGCCAAGGCGGGGCTGGCGCGTTGGCCCAATGATCTTGCCTAATCCGTTCTAGCGAAGCACCTGAGGGCTCTGTCGTTGTAGCCCCGCGGGCAGCAGATGCATGTTGAAGGCAAGCAGGGGGAGGAGGGTGTCATTGATGATGCGTGCAGGAGTTGGAGCCCGGATAGTCGTTTGTGGGCATAGGGCTGGCTGCCTGACCGAGAATGTGAAGTTGTTCAGGTCCGTTCGGCGAGCGGAGGGCCGCCCTGTCTCGTTCGTTGGTCGGAGAGTGGCCGCGAGACCATCTTTTTTCCCGGGCCGGATGCCGTGATCGGGAACGATGATCGCGAGAGGGGCGAGCGCGTGGATCCGTTCGCCTGGCCAGATCGCTACGGGTGGGGGTACTGCTAGAGCAGCCGTGACACTGGCACTGCTGATGCGACCATCAGAGCTCTGCTTTGCGGTGCTGATTCCGGGGATATCGGACCTTCGACCGGGGATAAGTGAACAGGCGTGTTGCCGGTAGTCAGATCTGAGGGAACGGTTTCCCATTACTGGCGGCGGCGGCATTGCGGAGTAAGACCCCTGAATCGGCCCGCGAATCCTGGCGGGAAGATCGCCCAAATATCCCAATGTGCCGGGCACCCAATCGCTCCAGCCGTGCCTCTTCATGCCGGATGCGGGACCAGGGTTCAGGGTCCGGCTCAATGAGTGCTTGTTGGAGCGAGCGCTCCACTGCGCCACCCGTGTGACAACACTCCCGGGATGGTCGCTGTCAGTTGATTCCACCAAAGCCGAGGCCTCCTTGTTCCCTGGCTGCGACGAGTTCGGATAGAGCGTCCAAATCTGCGGAAAGAAGGTCTTCTCGTCCGGCCTAGCGTTCCCAGAATTCATTCCGGAGGACTCGCTCGGGATACCTACTGGGCCACGGATAGCCAAGGGCCACGTTGGTGTTGGCCCGCTTCAGCGCGCACGTCAGCGACTCGTCCTGTCCGAGGATCGCAGCTTTGCACGCTGAGGGCGTTTCCGGTCCCTGGTTGCCCTTCCCGATGAGTATCTGCCTGAACTCAGCGTGGTGATCCCGATTGATGAGCTACCTGGCTTGCTTCACCCGGGCCCGGTCAGCCGGACCGTGGGCTGGCTATTCGTCCCATCGCAGGCGACTACTTCTTCGAAGCCCGCTCGGATGCACTCAACCATTGCATCGCAGTCGGCGACCGCAACGGTGTCGAGGTTGATCCCGATGCACTCGTGGCCGGCCGAGGTGACCAGTGCCACGTTGACCGCAGCCCCCGACGGCGGCGCGAACGCGTAGAGCCCGATCACGCGGGCCCCGGCCAGGTAGGTGTCGAACGGTGCCCCCGGGACATCGGTAGCCACGAAGTCACCACCTTTGAGCATCGACCCGAAGGCCAATGTGGTCAATGCGGGCGGCAGCCGACTGAGCAGACTAGTCACCGCGTCGGTCAACTCCAGGGCGGGATTGTGCTTCCACTCGTTCATCACTTTCTGGACATGGTGGATGCGCTTACGCGGGTCGCTTATGTCGGAATCTAGGACGAAGCGGACCGGCACGAACCGGTTGCCTCCCTTGGCATCCGTAGCCGAGCGAATACTGATCGGTACGAGCGCTCGAAGGTGCTCGACCTTCGAGCCGTGAAGGAGATGGTACCGACGAAGCCCGGTGAGGACACCCGCTACGAAGACGTCGTTCATGGTGCAGCCAAGGGAGTGTGCCACGTCGTGGATGGCCCCGACGGGCAGGTCAATGGTGTCGAAGTGGCGCCCGACTCCGCGTCCACGGAGTATCGGGGACAGCGGAGTCGTAGCGGGTGCGAGGAGGCGCCCGAGGGAAAGTGCATCCGTCTCGAGAGTGCCCAATGAGGTGACGGGGTGGAGGGCGGAACGGACGGCGGTTTCGAAGAGGTGCGCCACGGTACCGGCCCGTCCGATCGCCGACCGGGTCAGCGATGGGAGGCGCCCTGGCAACCCTGTTCGGTGCCTCTGGTCCGCGACCGGCACAGGCGCTGGATCGGTGTCGCCGAATTCGGTTTCGGTGAGTCCGTGCGGCGCTCGGTGCTCGGGCTTGGCTGGGTGGCGTTCGAGGTCGAGCAGATGGAGGAGGAGCCCGACGCCGGCGATCCCGTCTATGGCGGAGTGGTGAATCTTCATGATGAGCGCGGCACGACCATCGTCCAGTCCTCCGACCAGTACCGACTCCCACAGCGGGAGCTCCGGGTCGAACGCGTTGGTTCCCATGAGCTGGGCCAGATCGAGCACGCCCCGGAACGTCCCGGGAGGGGGGGCACCAACTTGGTGTACATGGTGGGCCAAGTCGAATCTGCCGTCGTCCACCCATTGTGGGTTGCCCAGCCCGTAGGGCTGGGCAACGGCCCGAGCCCGGAGCCTTGGCTCGATCACCGTGAGCTTCTCGACCCGAGCCAGGCCCATCTCCCAGTCCGGCTCCTCGTCGAGGAGCATGACTGCCAGAATGGGCGACCGGAGGACCGGGTCGCGACCGATCGTCCAGAGCACGGCATCGGAGTCGCTCATCTCCCCGACCAGCGTCGACCTCGTGCTCATGGTGCTGTCACCTCCGAACAGTCCGCTCGTTCGTCGCCAACCCGGAGCGGCTCCCTCCAGGACGGTATCCCTTCTACAAGGCGGGTGCAGGACGGAAGGCCCCCCGTGGCCCGCCCTCATCGCTTCAGGTCCCGATGGAGCTACGGGCCCAGCGGCGGGGCCAAGGCCTGGCCCGCAGCGACCCAGTGCTTGCCGGTGTTGACGGTGAGCCTGCATTGCCCCGGTCAGCACGAAGAAATCTTCGCCGCGATCAGGGTGATGCAACTGTCCTCAGCTAACAGAGCTGAGAACACCGAGTGCGAGTTGCTCGACGAAGGACACCTCGAAGAGCCCGTCTTACGGAGGGCGAGTACTTCGCCCCAATGTGGCACTCTCGATGGGCCGACCAGCGCTGAGGCCCGGCCGTGGGTGTTCCGGATTCGAGCACAGGTCCGCGTAACCTGTTGGCGAGCTGGTCCCGATTGCGACTTGGCTCAGCTGCCAATTCGGCCCATACCCCCGATGGAGTACGCACTTTCGGCATGCTGGGTCAGGTCCAATCCCCTGGATTCATCTTCAGGGCTGACCCGCAGGCCGATGGTGAGGTCGACGGCCTTGGCGAGCAACCAGGTCACCGTGAACGAGAAGACTACGGTCACGACTGCAGCTAGGCATTCCAGAGACAGGAGGTGGAAGCCACCTCCACTGAAGAGGCCGTTTGCGCCGGCACGGTTGACGGTGCGAGTGGCGAACAACCCCAAGAGAACCATGCCGATCAACCCCCCGACTCCGTGGACACCCAGGACGTCCAGGGAGTCGTCGTAGCGGAGCCGAAACTTCAGGCGTACGGCCATCGCACAGAGCACGCCGGCGACCGCACCGATCAGGAGCGAGGCCATTGGTGGCACAAAGCCTGCGCATGGGGTGATTGCCACCAATCCCGCAACCGCCCCGGAAGCGGCGCCGAGAGACGTAGCGTAGTCCTCGCGGACACGCTCAAAACACAACCAACCCAGTAGCCCCGCGGCGGCCGCTAGTGCAGTATTGATGAAGGCGTAGACGGCCACGCTGTTCATCGCGAGTGACGAGCCTGCATTGAACCCGAACCAGCCGAACCAGAGGATGCCGACCCCGAGAAGGCTCAAGGGGACGGAATGGGGCGCCATACCTTCGCTCGGCCAGCCACGGCGCCGCCCGAGCACGAGCACGACGGCCAAGGTGGAGAATCCCGAGTTGATCTCCACCACCGTCCCGCCGGCGAAATCGAGAACACCCCGGTGAGCGAGCCAGCCTCCAGGACTGAATACCCAGTGAGCGAGCGGGACGTACACAAGGATCAGCCATAGTGAGATGAAGAGGACGAAGGCTGGGAATTTGATGCGATCCGTGGTGCCGCCGCTGATGAGGGCGGCCGTGATCACGGCGAACATCATCTGGAATGTCACAATGGCCAGCGGCGAAGCCCCAGAGTGACCGAAGCCGGGGAGGCCGTGAGCCATGCCTCCCAACCCGGCGAGTGAGAAGTTTCCGATCAGTCCGTGGCCGGCGTCATGGCCGAACACGAGGCTGCAGGCGATGAGTGCCCAGAGAACACTGACCACCCCCATGGCAACGAAGTTGTTCATCATCACCGCCAGTACGTTCTTCGACCGGACCATGCCCCCATAGAACAGGGCGAGTCCGGGAGTCATGAAGAGCACGAGGGCGGCGGAGACGAGAACCCAAGTGGTGTCGATGGCTTGCATATTGCTTCCTCGCCTTGTGTCGTGGATCGAGCGCGTACGTGATAGCGGAAGTCTGGTGCGGGGGACTTCCGCCTAGAGGGCGTCTGGGCCGCGCTCTCCGGTGCGAATCCGGAGCAGCGAGTCCATCGGTTGGACCCAGATCTTGCCGTCGCCGATCGAGCCTGTCCGTGCGGAGTCAACGATTGCTGCAATCACGTCGTGGACCTGATCATCGAGAACTGCCAGCTCGATTCGGACCTTAGGTACGAAGTCGACCTGGTATTCAGCTCCGCGGTAGACCTCCGTGTGGCCGTGCTGGCGCCCGAAACCTTGCACCTCGGCCAAGGTCATACCGTTAATCCCGAGCTCTGTCAGACTTTGCTTGACTTCATCGAGCCTGAACGGCTTGATGATGGCAACAATCAGCTTCATTGGTCCTGTTGTGTCCTTCTGCCGGCCGGCTTGGTTCGGTGAACTGTAGCGGCCTTGGGAACTTGTGATCGCTGGGGCTGACAGGGAGGCGCCAAACAGCCTTCGGAAGCGATTCGCTAGCTTGGAATGAAGCTGCAGGCACGGTATTCGCAGCGTGAGTAACTGAGGACGCGTGACGCTCCCGTCACGTCCACTGATGCATCAGTCGAGTACAGCAAGGATTCAATCGGTCCTGAGAAATTGTGCCATGGCCGCACCCGTGAATGGTTGCTACGTTGCGATTGGGGACTGATACAGAGGAGGGCGGATGATTCAGGCGGCGACCCAGTTCCTGAAGCGCGGAATGGTCTTGTTCCTTCCCGTGGCGGCGCTGTTCGGTTTTCTTGTCGTTGCTCAGAATGCTTCCGCTGGGGCCGACGTCAGGACCTTCACAAGCCCCCACATAGGAAGCTCAGCGCCCACCTCGGGACAGCACGGTTATTGGTTGGTGGGGTCCGATGGCGGAATCTTCTCCTTCGGATCAGCTCAGTTCTACGGATCAGCGGCCAACTTTCACCTTCAATCGCCGGCCGTTGGCATCACGCCGACGGTTGACCGTGGTGGCTATTGGCTAGTGGCATCAGATGGCGGCGTTTTTTCCTTCGGGGATGCGAACTTCTACGGTTCGGTCCCCGGTCTTGGAATTGCACCCGACGACTCGCCCATCCTGCCCAGGCTGAACGCCCCCATTGTGGGCATGGTTCCTTCGTATGACGGCCGTGGCTACTTCTTGGTCGCCGCCGATGGCGGTGTCTTCGCTTTCGGGGACGCCAAGTTCGAAGGCTCGTGCCCAGGTATCGGAGGCTGCTCGAGTGGCGTCGTCGCCGTGATGACAGACGGCAGCGGCAATGGTTACTGGGTCGTCACCGGTACCGGCGACGTCTACGCCTTCGGTGACGCCACCAACTACGGAGGACCTGCTTCCTACTTGCCGTACGCGACGGAGGTCCTCTCGGCCGTGCGTACCCCGAGCGGAAACGGCTACTGGATTCTCTTCTCAAATGGTGAGATCTATGCCTACGGCGATGCGGTCTACCTGGGAAGCCCATTTGGCCAAATTCAGTTCTCGAATCCCGCCTCAGCGATCCTGGCCACCTCAGATGGCGGTGGGTACTGGGTGACTACGTTCAATGGAACGGTGTACGCCTACGGCGACGCGCCGAATGACGGTGGTATGTCTGCTACCCACCTCAACGGGCTCATCGTCGCAGCGGCTGGCTCGTGATGGGGGTCGCAGTGTTGCCTGCCCCCGAACAATGGCTCCGGGTCGCGTTATCAACGGCCGGATCCAAAGAGTGCTTGCCTTCCGCGAGCGTTGTCGATCGTTCCTTCTGTGTAGCCGGAGCCATTGGTCGGACCCGGACCCTGAGCGCACAGAACAGACGGTTCCGCGTGCTCTTGGCCGAGCGATCAGCCGCAACGAACGCGCATCACCTAACGCTCACCTGAGTCTGGCGCTCGGGTATCCCCGCACAACGCTGCCGGGAATATCCGCAGCCTCGATGGCTGGGATCCCGAGCTGGTGTCCTCAGCCCCCTGAATGGCTGAGATCTCCGGGCGTCTTCGATTGTGGTGGCTGGGGACGCTGGCAGAGTCTTCGTGCCCCCACCGCCTGGGGGGCACCCTCTGGCCACCATGCGGCGATTCGGAGAGAGTCAGGCGGCCCCGACGGATGCCCCGAAACCGGCAACTCCGGAGGTCGGAAACTGCCTCCAGAACGGCGTTATGCCATTCGGCATCACCAGCCGACAGGAAACCGGTACCGGTCATGGGCACCCGGGTCTTGGCGGGACTTCCGGCCCTGCACGGCATGGGTGGGCCCGGCGCACAATGGAGGGACTGGCCCTGTCCCACGATGGAAGGGAGTCGGTGGTGCGCAGAACGGTGGTGGCGATGGTGCTGGCGGCGCTCGTATGCGTGTCGTGCACGAGCACACCGACCACGAGCCCAAAGAGCACCGGCTCGAGTTCGACGACCACCACGATCTCGTCGACTACGACCACTAGCCGTCCGCCCAGCGCTCTCGACAACCTGACGACGTACTTCGCCACCGCCGAGAGGGTCGACCAGCGGCTGAAGGCGGCCGCCATCGTCGTCAACGGAGACATCGGGGCGACTCAGCTCACTGTCGACCAGTCCACGACCGACGCCATTTCCACTGCTGATCCG